>Ga0265301_10000047_pt1 | contig 187824 bp, 145 predicted proteins | sample AusTroGonzalo_MG_2_FD_193488 | JGI IMG/M metagenome (GOLD analysis project Ga0265301, IMG submission 193488) | Bovine rumen microbial communities from tropical cattle in Woodstock, Queensland, Australia - Gonzalo_04 | ecosystem: Host-associated > Mammals > Digestive system > Stomach > Rumen ... | reverse complement strand
AGCCAACGTTTACTTCTACTTCACGTTTGTTAACTGAAACGACGGTACCTTCAACTACCTCGTTCTCTTTGATAGCGCTCAGGCTACCGTCATACTTCGCAATCTCGGCTTCGTTCTTTGCGCCTTTAGCAGCTGCCTCGTACGCATCCCAGTCGAAATTGCCGAATACTTGATTCTCTGCCATAATTGGTAGATTACTGTTGTGCCGGTTCCTCTTCGAGTATTTCGATCTCTCGATTTGTCGATTTATCGTTTTATCGATTTGTCGATATCTCGAAAATCCGGCAATTAAATTGTTGTACATTGTTGTGCAGTAATGCCTCGATGCATTACTCGCACGAAAAGCACGCAAAGATACAAAAAAGATTTCACATTTCCAAATCTTCACGCATTATTTCCTTCTTTTATTTAATATAGTAATCTCCGCATTACGTTTCTTGTCCATTCTTATCCCGTCCCCAATCCATTCCTGTTCCGTTTCCCATCCATAGTCGGACTATAGTAGGGGGCATACCAAATGATAACCACAACATACCCATAAGATAACCATAAGATAAACTCCGTTTTTTCACATTATATAACATATACTATATATATACATAGTATATATATACTTTTTGTTCATTTTTAACCCGAATATGCAAAGACCCGCATCCGCATATTTCCCTTTATTCATAAGGCATAAAACCTCCAAAAATCATCAACTCCACTACCCAAAACATGCCCTTTTTACATAAAATTACATTTTTTTTGAAAAAAAAGTCAAAACTATTTGCAAATTCGAAATCTTTTTTGTATCTTTGTGACGCTTTTTGTGGGCAACATTCCGAAACGTTGCGAAACATTGAGCGAATAAGCGCGAAATAAAGGAAAATTACACGTATATATATAATAAGGTATGGAGAACACAAATCGTTCGTTTGGACAGTTGTTTAACCTGAGCTTCGGCTTCTTTGGCGTTCAGATAGCCTACGCGCTGCAATCCGCCAATATCTCACGAATCTTCGCCACACTCGGCGCTGACCCGCATCAACTTAGTTTCTTCTGGGTATTGCCGCCATTGATGGGTATGATTGTTCAGCCACTCATTGGCAAGTATTCCGATAAAACATGGACACGTCTCGGTCGTCGCAAGCCTTATCTATTGGTAGGAGCTTTGATAGCGTTGGCTGTAATGATATTATTACCCAATGCCGGAGACTTTACTTTCGCACAAGGTTTGTTCCTGGGGCTTAGCGCTGCTATGTGGTTTGGATTGTTCAGCCTGATGTTCCTGGATACGAGCATCAATATCGCCATGCAGCCGTTCAAGATGATGGTAGGTGACATGGTCAACGAGGAGCAGAAAGGCACAGCGTACGCCATTCAGTCGGCTCTGTGCAACGCCGGCTCGGTAGTTGGCTACGTATTCCCCTACTTCTTTACATGGATTGGTATCAGCAACCTCGCTCCGGAAGGCGTTATTCCAGATTCAGTTAAGTGGTCGTTCTATGTGGGTGCTGCTATTCTCATCGCGTGCGTACTTTATACATTCTTTGCTGTGAAAGAAATGCCTCCTGAGGAATATGCCAAGTTCCATGGTGTAGATTTAAAAAAAGAGGCGGAAGTCGTTGCAGGGCAGTTGCATGTTGATAGAGGTACCGTTCGTACTATATTTTTAGGTCTTGTTACCTTGGGTATCTACCCATTAGTCGTGTTTTCAAAAATGTCGAAAGAAATAAACTTAATAGCGAGCAAACACGACAACCGTAAGACAATACCTTATTGGATTATGTACATCATATCGACTGTGTTTACTTTCGGCATATATCAATTTATTTGGTGGCATAATTATTCAAATCGAGTTGGGAATGAATTACGTAGAAGAAATATTAACTATGATTTCTCTGAAAGAACATTTTGGATATGGAATGTTTTAGGATCGTTAATTCTTATAGGTCCCATTGTATTTATCCATAGATTATGTAGAGCAACGAATCTTCTCAATTCAGATTATAATAAGGAAACGTTAGGCATTGACACTCCTGCCGAAAATGATACTGTTGATTTGCTCATTGAAGCACCATCAACATTTTGGACTGTTGGTTTGGTTCAGTTCTTCTGCTGGAGTGCGTTCCTGTTCATGTGGACTTATTCACCAGGTGCTATTGCCTCGCAATGCTTCGGTTGGGATGGTATTACAACTGCTGTTGCCGAATATCAAAACGCAGCCGATTGGGTTGGTATAGTATTTATGGTTCAGGCTATCGGTTCTTTGCTATGGGCAATGGTCATCGCTCCGCTGGAGAAACGCTTTGGCAATAAAGGTGCTTATGCCATATCGTTAGCAGTAGGTGCAATAGGCTTCGTTTCTACAATGTTTGTAACCGACCAATATGTACTATTCGCGTCGTACGCATTGATTGGCGCAGCGTGGGCTGCTATGCTGGCATTGCCATTCACCATTTTTACGAATTCGTTGAAGGGTGAGAATATTGGTTACTACCTCGGATTGTTCAACTGTACAATCTGTCTGCCACAGATTTGCGCAGCACTCATAGGAGGTGTTATTCTGCGTCTGTTCTGCGGAGGCGAACAGGTAGGAATGCTCGTTGTAGCAGGTGTACTGTTGCTGGTAGGTGCAGTGGCTGTCTTCCTGATCCGCGAGAAGGAGGACGAATAACAGCATCGACCATACATGGGCGATCCGCATACAGCCATCGACCATACATGGGCAATCCTCATACAGTCATCGACCATACATGGGCAATCCTCATACAGTCATCGACCATATATGGGCGATAAATATAGCAAACAATAACAAAACTAAATAATCCTAATTTATGAAAAACAAACTACTTGTAAGTGTGTTCGCAACGGCGATAGCAGCGTTTGCTCTCACTTCCTGCGAAACCAAATCGAATGTAACTGAGGTATGTTCGGATCTGGTGAAGGAGAGTATGCACAAGTCTGCCCGTAGCCTTCAGCAACAGGACGGTGAATCGCTCACCATCTCGGAATATGAGTTCCTGGGTGGCGTGAAAGACAACCGTATGGTGTATCGTACTATTTTGTTTGGTAATGGTACTTTCAAAGCGAAACAGGTCGATTCTCTGACCTATGAGTACGGCGAGTGGAATGAGGACTTTACTGCTCACTCTCTGCTTATTACGCCGCGCACGGGTGAGCCTTACACCCTGATCTATCGGGCAAATGCCTTTATTGCACCTGACGGTCGTGTGTTCGGAGGCGAAACTAACAATACTGCGCGTGTGGAGAAGTGGGAGAAGACTCTCGCTACCTTCCCTGCCAGTGGAGATTGGGAGGGCGTGTTCCAAAGCGAGTTCGTTCTTGACAGCGTGTTTGAGGATTCAATCTATTCGAACCCTATTACCCTCGAAGATGAAGTTATCAAGGTATTCAAAGGTAAAATGGATACCCTTAGCGCGGATACGACATGCAGAATTTGGTTTACGGTAAACCGTGATCCGAGTTCGCTCATTAATACCGGACATTATAAAATCCAGACCCTGCGCACGAAATACAATCGCGAGACCAAAGAGGAGACGGTTGTTAGACAGGCGGTGAAAGAGTATAACTGCAAATGGTACTTCTCGGATGTATCTACGGATGCCAAGTTCTCGATCACGATGAAGAGCACCGAGGCAGATGCGGACATTGACGTACTGAATATCTCCAGGTATAAACTGGATGATTCAGGTAAGCCTGCCGAATTGCTATGCAATGGAGTAACATGTACGCCTGCTCCTTAATCTGTAAATCAACCTCATAAATCTTTTGCAACAATGAAAAAGAGTAATTATATATTTCGTACTATCTCCCTCGCTCTGCTTTTGATGTTGGGCTCGGCTGCGTACGCACAAATAACGGTCAATGGTACGGTTATTGACGCAGCTAACGATGAACCGGTTATCGGTGCCTCTATTCTTGAGGTGGGAACAACAAACGGTACGATTACCGACTTTGACGGTAACTTTACCATCAATGTACAAAACGGCGCAAAGCTTGCTATCTCGTATATGGGCTACAAGACCCAAGAATTACCAGCGGCACAGAAAATGTTCGTCAAATTGAGTGAAGACTCAGAACTTCTCGAAGAAGTCGTAGTCGTAGGTTACGGTGTAGTAAAGAAGAATGATGCTACCGGTTCCGTAACGGCTATCAAGCCTGATGAGATGAACAAAGGTCTGCAGACCAACGCACAAGACATGATCCAAGGTAAGATTGCCGGTGTGAACATCTCTACCGACGGCGGTACCCCGGGCGGTGGTGCTACCATCCGTATCCGTGGCGGTTCGTCACTGAACGCATCGAACGACCCGTTGATCGTAATCGACGGTCTGGCTATGGATAACAATGGTATCCAGGGTGTATCGAACCCGCTCTCACTGGTTAACCCGAACGATATTGAGACTTTCACCGTTTTGAAGGACGCTTCTGCAACCGCTATCTACGGTTCACGTGCATCCAACGGCGTCATCCTTATCACAACCAAGAAAGGTAAAGCTGGACAGAAGATGAAAGTGTCCTACGACGGTAATGTTAGTTTCGGTACAGTGCTCAAGCACATGAAAGTGTTCACAGGCGACGAACTGCGTGCGTATGTTACAGGTGCAGGTCAATCGAATGTGTCCACACTGATGAACGAAAATGTGGATTGGTTTGGTCAGATTTTCCGTACGGCTATCTCTACCGACCATAACGTATCTATCACGGGTGGTGTGAAAACCAAAGTGGCAGATATGCCGTATCGTGCTTCTGTTGGTTACACGCTCAACAACGGTGCTGTCAAAGGTTCACAGATGCAACGTGTAACGGCTTCAATCAACCTCAACCCGTCATTCCTGAACAACCACTTGATCTTCAACCTGAATGCCAAGGGTATGTTTATCTACAATGAGTATGAGCCGGGTATTGCCGGTGCGTATCTGGACAAGGATCCTACCGCGCCTATTTACTCGACAGGCAATTTGACCAACATTTCGGGCGAAACGATTCTGGCTGGTAAAACCAACGGAAAGAGTTACTACATCACCAAGGATGAATTGGATGAGCACTGGGGCGGTTACTTCCAGCCACTGGGAACCTCGGAAAGTGCCAATGGCCCGTATGATGACCCGAACTGGATGTACAAACTCCAGTCGAACGCGAACCCTCTGGCACAGTTGGAGCATCAGTCCAATACTTCTAAGGCCGGACAATTCGTAGGTAACCTGGAAGCAACGTACAAGATTCATGGTCTGGAAGACCTTGTGCTTCATGCCAATTTCGGTGCTGACTATTCTTTCGGTAAGCAGACTAATGTCAATAACATGGTCGGTACGGCAAGCCACTATTATGGCTGGTACGGTGTTGACCAGAAGATGAAATACAATCTGCAGTTCAACTGCTACGCACAGTACGGTCATGACTGGGAAAAAGCTAACCAGCATTTCGATATCATGGCAGGTTACGAGTGGCAGCACTTCTACAATGAATATGAAGGATGGGGCAATGGTATTTATCCTATGACATATATGGGAGACATAGCATTGCGCGGACAGCCTGCGTACCCCCAGCGTGGTACCGGTAAAGGCGAGAACTACCTTGTTTCCTTCTTCGGACGTATGAACTGGATCGGATGGAACCAGATTATGTTGACAGCCACGTTGCGTGGTGACGGCTCCAGCCGCTTCTCACGCAATCACCGTTGGGGCGTATTCCCCTCTGTTGCTCTCGGTTGGAAGATCAAAGAGAGCTTCCTGAAAGATGTGAACGAGATTGATGACCTCAAGCTCCGTCTCGGTTATGGTATAACCGGTCAGCAAGACGGTATCGGCGACTACTCCTATATGCCGTCGTACACCAAGACTTCAGGCCACTATTCATATTATCCGGTAGGTATCACGAACTACGCTACTGAGGATAATGATACCAAGATTGTAGAACAAGTTGTGGATGCCAACGGCAATGTTCTCTATATCTCGGATCGTCCGAATGCTTTCAACCCGGATCTGACATGGGAGAAGACTACTACCTACAATGCCGGTATTGACTTCTCGTTCCTTAATAACCGTATTTCGGGATCACTGGACTATTACTTCCGCAACACTACCGACTTGCTCAACAATGTTACGGTGGCGATGGGTACCAACTTCCGCAAACGCGTGATGTCGAATATCGGTTCGCTGCAGAATCAAGGTCTCGAGTTCGCAATCAATGCTGTTATTCTGGACTACGGCAAGAAGTTCAAGTGGGACTTCGGTTATAACGTAACATGGAACCAGAACAAGATCACCAAGATTAACGGTGAGGAAACCATGATTGACGGCTGGGGTTACGGCGGAGATGGTCTCGGCGGTAAATCCATTACCAAGTTCGCTGTAGGTTATGCAACCAACACTTTCTACCTCTATGAGGCACGCAAAGGCTTCCGTGACGATGGCTCGCAGTATTGGTATATCATTGATCAAAATGTAGATGGCAAGATTGATGAGCAGGACAAGGTCTTCAAGCAGAACCCTGTCGCTCCCGTTACCATGGGCTTCCAGATGAAGTTCCAATTCTACAACTTCGACCTCGGTATGAGTTTCCGCGCCAATATAGGCAACTACGTATTCAACAACGTAATCTCCACCCGTCTGCAGAACGTGCCCGCAGGTCAGTTAGTACGTGACGGATATTACAAGAACCTGCCCGTGGATGTATTCAATACCTATTATGTGGACGGATATAATATGAATATCTACGATGCAGAGGGCGTAAACATTCTTAAGACTGCTTCGGAAAATTATAGTATCACCGACCGCTTCCTGGAGAATGCTTCGTTCTTGCGTTGTGATAATATCACGTTGGGTTACTCGTTCTCGAAGAACAAGATTTCGGGCCGTGCTTACTGTACTGTTTCGAACCCGTTCGTTATCACCAAATATTCGGGATTGGATCCTGAGGTTGGTACAGGCGGTGTAGATAACTCCATTTATCCGCGTTCAATGACTACTGTTTTGGGTATCAACCTGCAGTTCTAATGGATAATTGATAATCGATAATTGAAATAATCGTGCCCCTTGCGGGCTAAGAAAACGCATTCTATTATGAAAAGTTTACTGAAATATATATCGATGGCATGTGTAGCACTTGTGTTCACTGCTTGTGTGCATAACCTTGATACCAAGCCAATTGATCCGAACTCCTCTACCTCCTTCAATCAGGAGCGTATGTTCACCAAGTGCTACGCTTGTATGGCGGTAATCGGTCAGTCCAAACCGGGTGAAGACTCTGATGTCGAAGATATGGATGCCGGTATGTCCGGATTCTATCGTACTATTTGGTATTGCAACGATCTGACAACTGACGAAGCATTCTGGATTTGGGATGATGCTGAGTCACGAGGACTGCCTACAACAAGTTGGACAGGTACGAGCGATATGATTCGCGGTATTTATACCCGTCTGAATTTGGATATCAAGTATTGCAACCACTATCTTACGTATGCAGCTTCCGAGTCGCAGGAGGACAAGTATCGTATGGCTGAGGTGCGTTGGATTCGCGCATTCCACTACTACTATCTGATGGATATGTTCCTCTATGCACCGTTTATCACAACTGAGTCGAACGAATTCCCTCACTATGTTCCGCGTCACGAAATCTACAAGTGGCTGGTAACGGAACTGGAAGAGTTGACAGAAGAACTTCCTGCTGCGCGCCTCTCCAATTTCCGCGTGGGTAAGGCTGCTGCCCAGTTGCTCTTGGCACGTATTTACCTCAATGCCGATGTGTATAACAAGTATAACAAAGACTGGACTTCCGGCAAGACTTGGGATAAGGCTCTGGCTACTGCCAAGGCTGTTATCAGCGATAACCCGCAACACTCGCTCGTAACGGAGAAAGTTGTTACTGACTCGAACTTTGTGTATAGTGCTTACCAGCGTTTGTTTATGGGTGATAATGACCGTGCAGATGTTATCAAAGAGTCTGTGTTCCAAATCTATCAGGACGGATTATATACTCAAAGTCACGCCGGTGCTAACTTCCTGGTTGCAGGACCGCGTATCCCGGGTATGACTGCATGGGGTATTGAGTCGGAATGGCACGCTTTGCGTACCTCGCCTACGATGGTTGATAAGTTCCTGTCTCCTGTGAATCTTGATCGCGATGCAGCTGAGAATATGGTATATACCGAGTATGAAATGCCGGCTGTGCTCCATGACGACCGTGCAATCCTCTGCTCTGACGGAAGGAATACGGAAGGTAAGAAATTTACCTTGAAAGGTAGCATGACAATGGGTGATAACAAGTATTTCTTTGAGTCATGGGCGGGAACGAAGTTTACTGCTGTATATTCTACGGCATCATTGCCGAAGTACACCCCCCGTCGTAGCAAAGACTGGGCGGATACTGACATTCCGATGCTCCGTATCGCCGAGGCCTATATGATTCAGGCAGAAGCAATGTTCCGTAAGGGCGACGTTACCGGAGCATTGAATATTATCAATAATACTATCCGTGCGCGTGCAAATGCAGATCCGCTACTTTCCTTGGATGAAGAGATGTTGCTTGATGAGTGGAGCCGTGAGTTCTGGTTCGAGGGACGTCGTCGTATGGATCTTATCCGCTTTGCACGTTTCTTCGGTCCGGATGCTGACCGCTACCGTTATAATTGGGAAGGACGAATGGGTATGACGGAGGCGGAAGGCAAGCGGTCTTCCATAGCCACACCGGAGTATATGAACTGGTTCCCGATTCCTTCTGAGGACAAGCGTGCCAACCCGAACTTCAAGACCGATGTTGAGGGGGATGCCAACAATATCTATGCTGCCGAAGGCGGTGACGGATATGCATATTAATTAATGAAAATGAATTAACATTCATTATATTAACCCAATTTATTAACTTTAAAATCTTTTCAGTTATGAAGAAATTTTATGCAATTTTCGCAGCTGCGCTGATGAGTATTAGCGTATTTGCTGCAAAGGAAACTATTCCGTCGGATGCAGTGCTGGCTGATTACTATGACGCAGGTCAAGTATGCGTATGTATTTTCGTACCGGCTGACATGGCATGCTATGACGTAGTGCTTACCGGTTCTTTCAATGGTTGGAAGACTTCGGCTGAGGATTGTATCCCGTTCGAGGCTGTTGAAGGCTATGATGGCTGGTACGTAGCAGCTTATGAGCCCGAAGAAACGCCGGATGAAACAAAAGGCCTTCAGGCTAAGCCTATTATGAAGGATGGCGACGGTAATATCACCTGGGCTTATCAGGTAGGTACAGTTACTCTTATTCGTGGTGGTGTACAGGTTGTTGCCGGTTTTGAAGGTGAGATTGATCTGATCAACTATGGCACGGATGCTCCGAATGTGTATTACATTGATTCATGGAAAAACAACCCGTGTACAGCCGTTTACCACAACTACAGCGTTGTTGTTTACAACAGTACGGGTTGCGAGTATCGTGCAGTTCCGTTCATCATTGGTGAATTTAACAACTGGGATGGCTTCCAGCAAATGCAGCTTGATATTAACAAGAGCAAGGAACTGGGCAAACGCTATTTCTACTACAGCTTCAAGGCTGCTGAGGGAGCAGAATACTATATTGTCAGCGGTCTGCTTGGTGAAGATGGTCAAACCATTGCGGAAAAGCCGGATTGGAAAGACGAAGCATATCTTCAGGAGTATAATGCGGAAGAAGACGAATGGGTCCGCTTAGCCGGAGAAGGCAGCAATGGCAACTTGAAACTCGGCACAGAGGCAAATGTTCTGTTTGACTTCAGTGACGCTGAGAAATATCGTTGGGCTCGTTGCGTGCAAGAGGATGCTGAGTACACTGTATTACGCATCAATCTCCCTGCAGAGAATTGCCCGGAGGCTGTTGAGATCATCGGTACTTTCGATGGCTGGGAAGGTACAGCTATGGAACATCTTGACAATGGCTGGTGGCATGTTGAGCTTGAAGCAAAAGCTTCGCAGTTCTTCAAGTTCCGTTCAGCAGGTCTTTGGCCGGATGCAGGTGGTTCAGAGATTGAACTCTACGATGCAGAGAACGACGGCTGGAAGACGATCGGTGACGGTCAATTCAAGTTCGGTAAACTTTGGAGCGATGACTCTTATAAGGGCACTCCTTGCAAGTGGATTGAACTTGACTGGAGCGATCCTGAATTTGCTCGTTGGACAACAGCTGAGTCGGGTGTTGAGGACATCGTTCTGACCGTTAAGGCTCAGAAGGTAATGGTTGACGGTGTTCTGTACATCGTACGCGACAACAAGCTCTTCAGCGTTCAAGGTGCACAAGTTCGCTAATCTGAACTGATTCACACGACTGCAATGGAATCGTAGTATTCCGATTGATCAGTCAAACCAACAGCCCGAGCATTTGCCCGGGCTGTTTTATGTGGTCTTACTTATTCGAAATTGATTAGATAGACTCGCTCGGTGGCGCGAGTGAGGGCGGTGTAGAGCCAGCGCAGATAGCTGATGTCGCGCTGCTCGTCGGGGACAGAACCCTGGTCGATATACACGTGCTGCCACTGTCCGCCCTGTGCCTTGTGGCAGGTGACGGCGTAGGCATAACGGATATGCAGGGCGTTGTAGTATGGCGAGTCATAGACAGACTTGATGAGTTCGCGTTTGTTATGGATCTCGGGGAAGTCCTCTGCTACGCTGTAGAAGAGATCTTTCTGCATTTCGTAAATCTGTTCGTCGGACTCTGCCTGCAATATATCCAGCCAAACGATGGCTTCGAGTTCGCGCTCGGCTTCGTAATCGACGTTCTGCAGCGTGGCGTCGGCAAAATGGAATCCGTATAGTTCGCGGAAGTTGCGGATGCGCGTCACCTCAAACATATCGCCGTTGGCGATAAACTCCACATCCTCGTAGTCTTTGCCCCAGAAGTAGTTGTTCCTGCTGACCATGACGCGGTCGCCGGTGGATAGTTGGTCGTCCTTCCATAATATATACGCGCGCACGCCTTGGTTGTATAGGTTCGTGCGTTTATTCGAGCGCGTGACGATGAGCGTCTGCGCCATCGTGCACTCGTTGTAGGATTTCTCCAGCGACTGCTGCAGGTCAGCGCCATTGAGCAGTACGACCTCCGGTGCGGCAGTGATTGTGACGTGCTCACCGGTTGTGGGCGAGAGGTTGGCTGTGAGCTCCTGTATATGTTCGCGAATAGCGGTAGCGTTGGTGAGGATGGCGGAAGTGTCAGCCTGCCGCACCACTTCGGTCAGCGTGTGGGAAGTGATATGTAGGTTCGGTACGGCGTACCCGGCCATTCGGTCATCGCTGAGTGCCGGCGACTCGTTGCTACCTACGGGCGGTAACTGGGCTGTGTCGCCAACCAAGAGTAACGAGCAACCTTGACCGTTATACACGAAACGCATCAGGTCGTCCAACAGACAGCCGCTGCCGAAAGGTGAACCGTAGTCGCGGGAGTCGGTGAGCATCGATGCCTCATCAACGATGAACAGCGCGTGGTGAAACAGATTGTCGCCGAGGCTGAACTGCTCCTTGCCGAGGGACTGCTGGCGGTAGATGTACTTGTGGATGGTGTACGCCGGCACTTTCTCCTCCGTCGAGGCGTAGCGGCTGAGCACCTTGGCAGCACGACCGGTAGGGGCGAGTAGGATACACTTCTGATTGAGTGTGCGCAGCGTACGCACGAGGGCGCTGACTACGCTTGTCTTGCCCGTGCCGGCATAACCGCGCAGGATAAAGAGCTTGCCTTCCGTGCTATCTAAGAGGAACGAGCCGAGTTTGAGGATCAGCTGTTTTTGTCCTTCGTTGGGGACAAAAGGGATCGGTTCACCTGCCTCGTTGCACTTTTGAGTTCGCAGATTGCTAAAAATTCTATGTGAAATGAAGTTTTCGAGCAAGATTATTTGGAAATGTCAAATAATTATACTAATTTTGCAGTCGCGTTTGAAAGAAGCGTTGTATGTCATTCAACTTTCAACTGTCAACTTTCAACTAACTATAGGGAAGTCCTGCACGACCAGCTCCCTCTGAACTCCCCCAGGTCTTGACCGAAGCAAGGGTAAGAGGTTGTAGCGGTGCGATGTAGATCGCTTCCCTTTTTTGCGCGTTAGCGTATTGAAGACCCCAAGATGTTATACGTTTTCCCGTTGCGCTCAATCAGCAGTTCTCCCCCTTGTATATACTTCGTTGCACGCGTGCAGACGGTTGACCCAATGGCCGTGGTAGTCTGCCCGAGGTAGGCGGCGTAGGCGTTTGGGATGCCGTAGCCGTACTGGTCGGTGTCGGGGGTGTTGTAGCGATCTGCCGAGCGGATGATTCGCTCACGGATCTGCATCGCGCTCTCGTCGGGTAGGGCTGACCAGAGTGTGGCAGCCATGCCGGCTAAGAGCGGCGTAGCGAAACTTGTGCCGTTGGAGTAACTGAGAGTTCCTTCTGTGTTCAACAGCGCAGCTTTGACACCTACTGCGCACACCTCGGGTTTGATGCGGTTGTCAGCCGAAGGTCCGAAACTGGAGAATTTGCCAATGATACTGTCCACGTTGACTGCTCCTACCGTCAGGATGGAGTCGGCATCCGCAGGTGCAGATATCCAATGCCAGTCTTTGTTTCCCTCGTTGCCTGCTGCTACACAGACGAGCATTCCTTTTCGTGCCGCAATCGTTGCCGCACGGCTGACGCGTGTGGTCTTGCCGTCCAACATACTATAGTCGAGTGACCAGTCCATGTGGTCGAAGTAGGCGTAACCCAATGATACGCTGAATATGTTTGTGCCGAGTGAGTCTGCTTTCTCGAAGGCTGCTACGAGATTGTCCATCTCTTTGGGCGATTCGGTTGCGTCTTCCTCCGAGCGCATCAGATAATAATTTGCCTCGGTGGCTGCGCCCATATATCCGTCTGCTATACCGGAGATCGTGCTTAAGCACATTGTGCCGTGATAACCTGTTGAGCCGTAGAAATCGTCGATGTCGTCCGTAAAGTCAAAGTGCCCGAGTTCTTGCTCCTGACGAAAACAGGTTAACGTATTGGCATTCGTGAATCCTCCGTCGCAGATGGTCATCAAGATACCTTGCCCGTGAAACCCCAACTCGTGCAAGGGCAGCAGGTTGTACAGCGCCAGCTGTTTTTCTGTTGATGTGGCTACCGCTTGCATGTCGCCAGCAATCTCCACGCGTGGCGCGCGCCGTTTGGCGACATAGATAGGCTCACTGTCATCGCGCGTCATTTCCACGCTCGTCACGAATGTCATTGCTTCCACTTTCGCTGCCGTCTTTTCGTCCATCTCCACCGTCGCCCCGTTAAACCAACGGCTTGTGTGGCAGATCTTCGCACCTGCCTCACGTAGCGATGCCAGATACATCGTACTGACGGGATAGTCCAGTTCGTCTGTAGGAATATTCCATTTCTGTCGTTGCTCTATTGCCCTTGGCGACAACTGCGGTGCACTCTTCTCAGGCTTATCCGTAAAGCTCACAAAGTACACAAATAGTGTTAGTAGTAGTTGTATCATATTATCTATGAGTTAATAGCACCACATTCTCCACATGCTGCGTGTGCGGGAACATATCTACCGGTTGCACTTTCTCGACGCGATAGACGGCATCGAGCATCGCAAGGTCGCGCGCCTGGGTGGCGGGATTGCAACTGACATATACGATACGCTTCGGTTCGGCGCGAAGAATTGTGGCTATCACATCCTCGTGCATACCGGCGCGCGGCGGATCGGTGATGATGACATCCGGGCGACCGTGTTCGGCAAGGAAGGCGTCGTTGAGCACATCCTTCATATCGCCGGCGAAGAACAGAGTGTTCTGTATGCCGTTGATTTGGGAGTTGACCTTGGCATCCTCAATGGCTTCGGGTACGTACTCGATACCGATGACCTGCCGCGCCTGACGGGCTACGAAGTTCGCGATTGTGCCTGTGCCGGTGTAGAGGTCATAAACGAGTTCATTGCCAGTCAAGGCTGCGAAGTCACGGGCTACTTTGTATAGTTCATATGCTTGCTCGGTGTTGGTCTGGTAGAAGGATTTGGGCCCCACCTTGAACTGCAGGTCTTCCATCTCTTCGATGATGTGATCCTGCCCGAAGAATACGTGTATCTCTTGGTCGGCGATGGTGTCGTTCATCTTGAGATTCTCGACATAGAGTAGGGATATTATCTCCGGGAACTCGTTGTGCAGGTATTCGAGTAGAGCCAAGCATGGCTCTGCGACTTTCTCGCCGAAGGAGACGATGAGCATAATCTCGCCACGGTGGTTGGTGCGTAGGATGAGTGTGCGCAGTTGCCCTTGGTGGGTGTGTTCGTTGTAGAAGGTCAGTCCGTGTTCGCGCGCAAAGGTACGTACGCCGTTGCGGATGCGGTTGTTGATGTCGGGCATGAGCCGGCAGGTCTCTATATCCAGAACTTTGTCGAAGCAGTTGGGGATATGAAAACCGAGCCCGTAGGAGTTGTCGATGTTCTCCAATCCTCCGGCAGCGCGGATAGCATCCCACGAGAGCCACTTGCGGTCGGCGCATGAGAACTCGAGTTTGTTGCGGTATTCATAGATATGCTTCGACCCGAGGATAGGGGATATAGGCGGCAGCTGAACTTTGCCGATGCGCGTGAGGTTGTCAATGACCTGCTGCTGCTTGTAGCGGAGTTGTGCTTCGTAGGGCAATATCTGCCACTTGCAGCCGCCACACTCGCCGTAGTGCGGGCAGTTCGGTTCGCAGCGCTCCGAGGCGGGTTTCACCAACCGCTCCACACGCGCTTCCATAAACGAGTGTTTGCGTTTCGTCACTTGCAGATCGACTACATCACCCGATACGCAGTACGGCACGAAACAAACGATGTCGCTCATTCCGCCTTCGTTGTTGGGCATAGGGATGCGGGCAATGGCTTTGCCCTCTGCACCGATGCCGGTGATGGTTACGGACTCTATCAGTGGTAAGTTCTTTTTCTTCATATTATTTGTTCAGATAAAGGATACAATTTCGGTAGAGGGCAGGGAAATCTGCCGTACTCTCCATGATGAATGGCAGTGCGATGATCCGGCAGTCGCCATCGTAGGCTATGGCAGCATTCATGCCGCTGTCGGAATATGTGCCGAGCGCCACAGAGCCGCGTGCGGGGAGCAGTCCTTGCGGATTCTCGCAGCATATAATGTTGGGATTAGGCGCCGTGATGAGTCGAACAATCTGCACAGGAAACCCTGCGCGGTTGAGTAGGATCGTGCCCTTGCGTGTGGCGTGACTGCCGCGGTAGGTGTAACGGAGCACCTGTTGCGTGAACGCGCAGTTGCCGAGTGCTGCAGCTTCGCTGCCTATGTACATGCCGGAGAGCAGCAGATTACCGCCGTGCAGGGTATAGTCGGTGAGGGCTGACTGTAGCAGGGCAGGAAAGAGGGTGTAGGTGCTGTCAGTGCGCTGTTTGCCGCAGATGAGGTCGATGATGTCATAGCGACGTAGAGCCGTCGAGTCTTCAAGCAGCGCTGACGAGCAACTGCAATACGAGTAACCGAGATCGGCGAGCACTCGTCCGTGTAGGATCGGGTAATCGTGGGTGTTGCCGGCGGTGAGGGAGAACTGCTGGTCGGCGTACGAGGCTCCCCAACCGCAATTGTCATCTGACTGCCATTCGCTGCTGCGCAGGTAGTCAAACTGTTCGCCGAGGAAAGAGATGTCGTAGCCGTCCTGTACGGCGTAGCTCTGCGGGATAATGCCGGCGTATATGCTGTCACTGAAGAACTCCGGAGCAGCCGTGCGTGTGAAGTTGTTGATGATGAGCACTGTGCCTTTCGGCTTGGGCGCGAGGTACGCGCTGTGCGTCTCGGAGGGCATACTCACGCCGCCTTTGTTGCCGGCAACAATGCGGAAGTCGTAACGGATTCCCCGGTCAGCCACAAAGGTGTAACGGGGCGTGTTGACGCGTGTGCCGTTATCCCAATCTCCGGCAATGGTTTGATTGTTGACCGTGCGGGTGCGACGGGTATAGACGATATAGTATTGCGGATCAGCAGTGGGTTCAAGAGGGTCGTCGGTCGGTTGCCAACGTAGGCGAATACTGTCGCCTGACAGCGAGGTGCTGATAGCCTGAACCGGCAATGGCTGAACAATATAACTTGTGCCGCGGGACTTGGCAAAGTATTTGAGTATACCTTTGTAGATGGCGCGCGAGACAGTGAACTTCACCTTCGGGTCAAGACCGAGACGCATATCGTTGAGGTTCTGGTGCGAGAACATCTCCAAGAGGATTGCCGGCACTTGCGGTTGGCGCGCCTCGGCATAACCGGCGTTTTTGAGTGCACGGCGATTCCAGTTCGGCGCATGGAGTGCACGCATATCTTCCACCAGCTGCGTCTGCACATAATCGCCGAGATAACGGCTGTGCAGTCGTGAGTCACCTAAGGGTAGGTTGCGACTTTTGTTGTCATCACGGTCGTAGTAGATGAGCAGCGTGCCGACAATCGAGTCCCCGCTACGAATACCTGCATCGGAGTGCAAGCCCAAACTCATGTCAACGGGGATAGCGAGACCTTCGGCTTTTGGCGCGAGTTGTGAACCGCCAAGCAGGTAGTTCACCCACTGCCCGCGACAGGCATAGTCGTTGGTGTAGGTGTTTTCGCCTTGGGTATAATCAAGGATAGAGTCAGGAATGCCTGCAAAACGGAGGTACTCTGACGCGCCTACGGCAAAGCGTGGGACGTTGGCTGCGGTGTCTATACCTCCACCGAGGCGGATGGCGGCAACATGTTCACGTGGAGCGTGGATAGAGATGCGTGCCGTCTGTTGCGGCGAGAATGCGTGCTTGCCGACATAGACCCAGGTGCCCGCACCGATCTGCATATTCAGGTGATAGCGGGTGAGTTGGTCTTTGTGGCTGATGGTGAGGTCGGTGCGTGCGGAGGCTTGTTTGCTTTTGTTATACCAAATATATACGGCGTACTCTCCCTCTTCGGGAACAATTGTTTCCGCTATAGTCAGACCGTCCTCCGTGCGCATGGCAGTGCTGTCGATGATGACCATCGCCGTCTGTGTGTCGCGCTCGCGCGGCTGGAGCACTACTGCTCCGGCGTTCTCAAGCATCGGCACGAGGTAGGGCATTGTGTAGGAGGAGGTAAACAAGTCTTCGACCGTAGTCCACAGCCGTGCACGTTGCCATAGCCAGCGGTCAAGTTGGTTGTTGTAGTACCAGCCGTGACTTCCCCACAGGGCGATGTGTTTTCCCTCCAGACCCTCCGTACACTGGTAGGGCAGGTCAGTATTCCGGACGAGCGGCTGGACAGCAGCAGGGGTGTGCGCTTTGGGGATAGAACGATAGCGCATCGTGACAAGTTCATGAAGTTCGTAGCCGTCGCTGTAGATTTGTATATCTCCGTTCGATGTGCCGAGCACTTGCAAACTGACTCTGCGACGCAGGTCGGTCAACTCGGATGGCGAGAGACAGAGGCTGCTCAGCGTCTTGCAGGTATAGATGCGTGCGGTGTTCCCGCTCGTGCGTACGCGCTTGACGGTAACCACGCCAACTTCCGCCTTGCTGTTGGCATAAACAGTCAGACTATCGGCAAGCGCTTGCATTGGAATTGCATAAATATGCATCGAAAGACATAAAAATGCAATGATTGTGAGGTGTATTTTGTGCATTTTTGCGTATAAATTCATTTCAGCGTACAAAATTACAAAAAAAATTTTGAATTATCAAATATTTTTTGTATCTTTGTAGGCAGATTTGACAAAAACGTAAAAAAGCATATCTTAAAACATAACATATCATGAAAGAATTCACCATTGACACACGCATCAGAAGTTATGCGTGGGAGGAGTTGCCGGAAGCAGACAAGCGCCTGATCGAGGTCGCCAAGCGCAAGACGCAAGACTCCTATTCGCCCTATTCGCATTTCTGTGTAGGTGCGGCAGCCTTGTTGTCAGACGGCACGATTGTGGGTGGCTGTAATCAGGAGAATGCTGCTTATCCGAGTGGTTTGTGCGCAGAGCGTACGGTATTGTTTGCTGTCGGCGCGCAATATCCTCAGTTGCCAGTTAAGACGCTGGCTATAGCTGCATACACCGACGGGCATTTTACGGAAGATCCTGTATCTCCGTGCGGCGCATGCCGCCAAGTGATGCTTGAGACGGAGAACCGCTACAAACAGCCGATGCGCGTGCTGTTGTACGGCGCCAATCATGTGTATGAGTTCAGTAGTGCTGAGAGTTTGATGCCATTCAGTTTCATCAGCGATGATTTGAAGGGAGGCGTGCGCGAGCGGTAATGTGGCGGTCACCTATCAAGCGTCTGGACATGTACATGCTGAGGAACTTCCTTGGCCTGTTCGTGTTGACGTTGGTAGTGTGCTTGTTCATATTGCTCATGCAGTTCGTGTGGATGCATGTACGCGATTTGGTGGGGAAAGGTGTCGAGATAAGCGTGCTGGCGGAGTTCTTCGTGTATGCTGTGGCATCGGTAGTCCCTTTGGCGCTTCCGCTGGCGGTGTTGTTGGCCTCGCTGATTACGTTCGGCAACCTTGGTGAGCAAGTAGAACTGACGGCAATGAAGGCTGCGGGTATATCGCTATTCCGTATCATTCGGCCGCTGGTATTCGCTATATTGGTGATATGTGCGGGAGCGTTCTACTTCTCAAACAATATTCTGCCTGTGACGCAGGTGAAGTTGTGGACGCTGATCTTCTCGCTCCGGCAGAAATCGCCTGAACTGGATATACCGGAGGGCGAGTTCTATGACGGGATAAGCGGTTTCAAGATTTATGTCCGTCACAAGAACCCCAAGCGCGCCATGTTGTATGACATGATGATATATGATTACAGCAAGGGCTTTCGCGATGCGACAGTGATGGTTGCGGACTCAGGGAAGATCGTCTTTACTGATGACAAGCGATATTTGATGCTTTACCTGTATTCAGGTGAGTCCTTTGAGAACATTGACCGTAAGCAGCAGCGTGCGACCGGAACGGTCAAGAATATCCCGTACCGCCGTGAGACATTTGCCACGAAGCAGATACTGATAGACTTCAACTCCGAACTCAAGCGAATGGACGAGAGTATATTGTCTGACCAGCATGTGAGCAAGAACACGCGGCAACTTATTCACTCCATAGACTCGGTGCACGCACTCAGTGTAGAGCGTGGCGGCGAGCAGAGCCGGCAAATGATTCAGAACCGTTACCTTGGCAGGGAACGTGGTAATTTGGTAGAAACAGAGCAGTACGTCAAGGCGCATGCAGAGCACGTGGCAGAAGCCAATGCCCGAGGCGAAGACTGGACGAGGAAGTACGACGCCGATTCGCTGTTTGCATCGCTGAGCATAGCGGAAAAGGAACGTGTGCTTTCGACAGCCATCGAGCGTGCACGCACGCAAAGCGACCAGATCGATTACAACGCCATCGTGCTGGATGACTACCAGCGGTATATACGTCGCCATGAGGTGGAGTTGCACAGGAAGTTTACCCTAGCATTCGCCTGCCTGATATTCTTCTTTATCGGTGCTCCGCTTGGTGCTATTATCCGTAAGGGAGGATTGGGAACGCCGATTATTATATCCGTCGTGCTGTTCATTATCTATTACATCATCGACAACACGGGATATAAGATGGCACGCGAGGCGCTGTGGCCGTGCTGGGCGGGAATGTGGCTGAGTTCGTTTGTGTTGCTGCCGATAGGTATATTCCTCACATACAAGGCAGCCACCGAATCGGCACTATTCAGTGCGGATGCATGGATAAGGACGTATTACAAGGCGAGAAAACGTGTGCTCATTCGATGGAACGAATGGAAAGCCAAAAGAGAGCAAGCAGAAAAGGCTCAGAATAAATTGTAAATGAAAATTGTAAAAAATATGTTAGATACCATTGAGCAGGCGATAGACGACATCCGTGCGGGTAAGTTCGTCATTGTGGTCGATGACGAGGATCGTGAGAACGAGGGCGACTTCATTACTGCAGCCGAGACTATAACGGCGGAGAAAGTGAACTTCATGCTACATAACGGTCGCGGTGTGCTGTGCTGTCCGCTGACTGAAGAACGTTGTGCAGAGCTGGATCTGGTGCATCAGGTGGCGAACAACACCTCAATGCTCGGAACGCCGTTCACTATCACCGTGGACAAACTCGAGGGATGCACGACGGGTGTATCGGCGGAGGACAGAGCGGCAACGATCCGTGCACTGGCTGACCCGGACTCCAAGGCTTCGACATTTGGGCGCCCGGGACATATTAATCCGTTGTACGCGCAGGCGGACGGCGTGCTCAAACGTGCCGGACACACCGAGGCGGCTGTGGATCTCGCGCGTCTCGCGGGTATGCGTCCGTGCGCGGCATTAATAGAGATAATGAATGAGGACGGCACGATGGCACGCATGCCGCAACTGGAGCAGGTCGCCAAGGAGTATGGGCTGCATATCATATCGATCAAAGACCTGATTGCCTACAGGCTGCGGACGGAAGCTGCGCTGCCCAAGAAACAGAATATACCGAGTGCAGCACTGGTTGAGCGTGGCGAAACAGTGTCGCTGCCCACGGAGTACGGCGAGTTCCAACTCACGCCATTCAGGCAACTAAGCAACGGTTTGGAGCATGTAGTGCTGACCAAAGGCACGTGGGCGGAGGACGAACCGATACTGTGCCGTGTGCACTCGTCGTGCGTAACGGGAGATATATTCGGCAGCAAACGTTGCGAGTGCGGGGAGCAACTGCACGAAGCAATGCGCAGGATAGAGAAGGAGGGGAAAGGCATCCTCGTTTACCTCAACCAAGAGGGCAGGGGAATCGGTCTGATGAACAAAATCAAAGCCTACAAATTGCAGGAGCAAGGCGAGGATACAGTGGAGGCAAATGTGCATTTGGGCTTCGATGCAGACGAACGGGACTATGGTGTAGGCGCACAAATTTTGCGTTCAATGGGTGCTAAGAATCTGCGACTTATGACAAACAACCCCGTAAAAAGAATCGGTTTGGAGAGTTATGGCATAGTTATTGTTCAGAATATAGCAATAGAGGTGCAACCGAATCCTTACAATCTGCGCTACATGCGCACGAAGAAGGAAAAGATGCATCACACATTACATCTTGTTTAACACAAAATGATTATTGCTATGAAACGCTTGCTATCACTTTTGGTACTTCTGGCTACAGTTAGCTGGAGTACGTGGGCAGACGAGACGATCACCGTCTCGGCCAACTCAGAGGACATAAGCCAAGCGCTCGATCTGAAAGCGGTGGCTACATTGTTCGGCACAGTCAAGAACGTGGAGGAGTTCGAAACACTCCTGAATAACCCCGACTCCGCTTTCACCAATCTTGATTTGAACGGTGACGGAGTAGTGGATTACCTGCGCGTAGTCGAAACGACTTCCGACAACAAACACCTCGTTGTCATCCAAGCCGTGCTGGCAAAGGATGTATTCCAGGATGTTGCGTCGATCTATGTTGAGAAGGATGAGGCTACTGGGCAAGTGACCACTCAGGTTATCGGTGACGAGTATATCTATGGTGAAAACTATATCATCGAACCTGTATATATCTACCGTCCGTACATCTATGACTGGTTCTGGGATCCGTTCTGGGTATGTTGGGCTTCGCCATGGTATTGGGGCTTTTATCCGCACTGGTGGCATGCATGGCATTGCTGTTCGTGGCATCACTACTGGGATCATTGCTACCACTGGCATCACTGTCACCCGTACTGCTCGTTCCGCTATGCCTCGCATCCGCGTCCGCACTATAGCGATATGCGTCGCACCGTGACGCGCCGTGAGTACGCTGATACGCATCGCGACCGTACATTCACAGCACGTAATGCCGGTGTAACCAACGCACGTCATCTGGATGCCACACGTGCTACATCAACTCGTGCTACGCACGGAGGAGCAGTCTCCCGTCAGGGTAGTGTAGGAGCCACCCGCGTAGGAGGAAGTGTTGTCGATCGTCGTACCGCAGCACGTACTGATAACACCTTTGGAAGCAGTACCGCTCGGCGTCAGCCTTCGCAGGCAGCAACGCGCCAACCCGCGTCCGCTACTTCGACCCGTCAGGCCGTAGCCGGTAGTCCGCGCAGTGCACAGTCCGCATCGGTTAGCCGTCAGTCGGCAGTTGCCGGTAACTCACGCACAGCAACGGTTACCCGCCCCTCTACAACAACGACAACGACCTCGCGTTCGTCAGCTACAGTTTCGCGCCCTTCGAGCAGCAGTTCAAGTCCGCGCTCGTCGAGTTACAGTAGCAGTCCGCGCACCTCATCGAGCTATAGTAGCACTCCTCGCTCATCAAGCTCGTACAGCAGTGGTCCGTCGCGTTCCTCGTCGAGTTACAGTAGCAGCCCTCGCTCGTCAAGCTCCTATAGCGGAGGTTCACGCTCGTCAAGCAGTTCGTTCAGTGGAGGTTCACGATCTTCGGGCAGTAGTTTCAGCGGAGGCGGTAGCCGTTCCGGTGGATACAGCGGAGGCGGTGGAGGTGCACATTCATCCGGCGCAACACGACGCTAATATGTACTACAGAATAGAAAATATTCCTAATGAACAAACTATGCAAGCGGTAGTAACCGGTTTACTGCCGCTTGCTCCTTTTTTTCGTCGTGAGAAGGCTCTGCGCTACAAACACCTGCATGGGCAATACACTTGCTTGCGTGCATGGCAACTCCTGCACGAGTTGCTTATTGAACATGCATTCCTGCCGGACTCCTTCCCGTTGTCACAGCTTACTTACACTGAAGACGAGTACGGCAAGCCCTGGTTAGATAACCGACAGCAGATGCATGATGTTCAGTTCTCTATCTCGCACACAAAGAATGCTATCGCAGTAGCTATAGATACCCAACCGATAGGGATTGACATTGAGTCTGTCGTATCCAATCAGCGCATAGCAGATGATCATTTCATGAATCGGACAATGAGCCCTGCTGAACAGCAAACTATCGCATCAGCATCCGAGCCATGCATGGCATATACCGAACTGTGGACATGCAAGGAAGCACTGCTTAAGGCACGAGGGACGGGAGTGACAAATCTTGATTCGTTGCCGACACTCCTCACTCAGGTTGCTCCATTTGAGATATGCTCTTCCCACACCGCAACTTATGCTTATGCAATAGCGCACCTGTAGTGAATGAAAATGAATCAAATAATAGTAATACTATGAAACGCATTTTTTATCTTTTGATGGTCATGACTCTCTCGGTGTCATGCAGCAAACAACCCAAAGTAAGTTCTCCGGATGGTACGATTCAACTGCTTTTTCGCTTGACGGATGCAGGCAGTCCGCAGTATTGTGTGCAACAGGACGACAAGTTGGTAATTGACTGGTCGGCGCTGGGATTGAACTGTGCAGAGCAGGATTTGACCAGCGATTTCACATTGCAAGGCTTTGACAATCGGTTCTATCAAGAGACATGGGAGACTATATGGGGCGAGGAGAGCGAGATTAACGATATCCACAACGAGATGACTGTCCATCTGCGCCATGCGTGCGATATGGAGATGGATATAGTATTCCGCGTGTTCAACGACGGCTTTGCGTTCCGCTACACGTTCTCCGAGCAAGAGATCAAGCAACTTACCATATTGGATGAGGTGACAGAGTACCGTTTTATGGCAGACCATGAGGCGTGGTCTATTCCATGGCGCACAGAGTATTACGAAGGTATATGGACTAAAGCACCGCTGTCGCAGAAGGATACTATGTGCTCGCCTATAACGCTGGAACTAACCGATGGCGGTTACGCGTTTGTGCATGAGGCGGCGCTACGGGATTACCCTGCGCAGAACTTCTACGTGCAGGACGGTGTACTGCGCACCTACCTTACTCCGTGGTTGGACGAGAATGCACAGATAATGCAAGAAAAAGCGTACAAGACTGTTCCTTTCCCGACACCGTGGCGAATGGTTATTCTGGCTCGTGACCTGCGGCAGATGACTGCCTCGCGTATTATGCTCAATCTCAATCCTCCGTGCCGCATCGAGGACACATCTTGGATCAAGCCAATGAAGTTCATCGGTATATGGTGGGGGATGCACATGAAAAGCATGACATGGGAGCAAGGACCTATTCACGGCGCTACGACCAAGAATATGGAGCGTTATCTGCGTTTCGCCAATGAGCATAACATGCAGGCAGTTCTTGCCGAGGGATGGAACAAAGGTTGGGAAGATTGGCAGCACTTCTCATTCACCGAGCCGTATAGTGACTGGGATATGGATTATCTGAGTAATCTGGCGCAGGAGTTGGGTGTGCAGATTATCGGTCACAACGAGACCGGCGGCAATGCTGCCGACTACGAAGCGGTGCTTGATGAGGCGTACGCCTACCATCAGGCACATGGCATTCATGCTATCAAGACCGGCTATGTGTCGCCTATCATCCGCACGGTGGACGGTTTGCAACTCAACAAAGGTCAGTCCGGTGTGCGCCATTACCGCCGCGTAGTGGAAACCGCTGCCAAGTACCACATCTGTATCGACAACCATGAGCCGGTGATGCCTACCGGTTGGCAGCGTACATGGCCGAACCTGATGTCACAGGAAGGTGTGCGCGGACAAGAATGGAACGCGTGGAGTAAGGATGGCGGTAATCCGTGCAGCCATGTGACCGTATTGCCGTTCACACGTATCATGGCAGGTCCGGTGGACTTCACGCCGGGAGTGTTCGCTTTTGAAAATCCCGTGATGCCCGGTACGCGCGTACATTCGACGCTCGCCAACCAACTCGGCCTGTTCGTCTGCCTATACAGTCCGCTGCAGATGGCGTGCGACCTGCCGGAGAACTATATGAAGCACCCTGAGGCATTCGAGTTCATAGAGAGTGTACCCTGCGATTGGGAGCGTTCGCTGCTTGTAGATGGTAAGATTGGCGAGTTCTGCATCTTCGCCCGTCAGGAACGTGACGGTGAGGATTGGTACATTGGCGGTATCAATAATGAACAGGCGCGCGAGGTATGCGTACCGCTCAGTATGCTCAGTCATGACAAGGAGTACACGGCGTATATCTATCACGATACTGACGATGCCGACTGGCAAACCAACCCCTACGGCTGCGTCAAGGAGCAAGCTGAAGTCACCAGTGTCGACACCCTGCACCTAAAGATGGCTTCCGGCGGAGGCTTTGCAATACAAATACTAACCCATTAAACCAAATCGATTATGAAACGTCTAAACCTTATACTGTGTTTGGTACTGACCATGGCAGTGCAAGGGTGGGCAACACTCATCGTGGATAACACCGTTCCTTTGAGCGACAACCACCGTGTCATCTACGAGATGAACGTATATGACTTCACGTCGCAGGGCACGTTCGCTGCAGCCGAGCAGCGTCTGCCTGAATTGCGCAAACTCGGAATAGATATCATATGGCTCATGCCTATTCATCCGCGTGGCGTGAAAGGTAAGATAGGCTCATTGGGCAGCCCTTATGCTGTGCGTAACTATACAGCGATTAACACTGCTCATGGCTCGCTCAGTGATTTGCAGTCCTTTGTGAACACAGCGCACGAATTGGGTATGGAGGTTTGGCTCGACTGGGTCGCTAACCACACGGCACTCGACCATGTGTGGGTTAGCAGTCATCCTGAATACTACGTGCGCGTCAATGGCGAGATACAGCACCCGAATAACTACGGCGATGTCTATCAACTCGATTTCTCCAACGCGGAAATGAAGGCAGCCATGATTGACGCTATGCGGTACTGGGTGAACGAAGCCGATATTGACGGTTTTCGTTGCGATTATGCGTCTTCGCCGAAGATCGGAGTGTCGTTCTGGCAACAGGCCATCACCGGGGTGCAAACCAATAATCGTGGCAAACACGTTGAGTTCCTCGCAGAGGCAGACTTCACATCGTGGGATTGTGATCAGGCTCTCTATAACGCAGGCTTTGAGTACGATTATGCGTGGGGATTTGCCGACAATATCAAATCCGTCGGCACGGGCACCAATGTTACTGCCATCAAGAATGCAGCCAGCTCGATGATCACTACACTCAATAGCAAGTACAGTTCGATGAACCGCATGAGTTTCCTGACAAACCACGATGATATAGGCGACAACTTCTGCTGCAACTACATGACAAACTGTGGAAGCAATGTGCCGCCGCTCACTGTGGCGTATTTCACTTTCGTCGGGATGCCGCTACTTTACAACGGGCAGGAGATTGGCTCCAAGAAGATCCTCAACTACTTCAACCGCAATACCATCAGTTGGAGTACAGTGGATACAGAGATTGCCAACACAATCCGTGCACTCATTGCACTCAAGCACACGCTGCCGGCACTTGCTGACGGTACTGCTGCCGAACGAGCCTCAACACGTATCCTTACCACCAACAATAATGCGGTGTTTGCATTTGAGAAGAAGAAGGGCAACAACTGCGTGATTGTAGCCATCAGCCTAAGCGAGAGCCCTGTAGATGTCCAACTCAGCAACGTAATCGCAGGCACTTACACACGGCTGTTGAATAGTGAGAGCATAACTTCGGAATTTGCTACAACGTCGGTGGAGCTCTCCTCTTCGCCCACCATACACTTGGGAACTAAAGGCTATCACATTTATTCCAATACTGATAGTTACGACATCACCTATCACCTCTATGTCGATAACCAGACCTCTTGGCAACAGTTTGACCTCTATGCGTGGGGTGACTGTGAGTTCTTTGGCTCATGGCCGGGGGCTACGTCTGCACCCACGGTCACTAAGGGCGATAAAACGTATTTTGACTACGCTTATACGGTTTCCGCCGGACAAGAGGCTATGACGATGAACCTGATCTTCCACAACAACGTTGGCGAGGGCAAACCTGGTGACTATCGCTGCCTGATTGACCTCCGCCAGACGGGTGACTACTACCTGACTATTACCGACAGCGGTTATGATGTATCTACTGACGTGGAATCTGTTGCTGCCCCTGATCCGAATCCTGCAAAGCTGCTGCGTGACGGTCAGTTGCTCATCATTACCAACGGACACACATTCAACGCCCAGGGTCTCCGCTTGCGATAATTATTCTCCTGTGGATTTTCGTAGTAGTGTTTTTACTTGTTGCAACGAAAATGCGTGTATGCTGTCACTTTACAAAGTTAAGAAAAATACATAAATTCGCAAAAAAACGCATTATATATTTGCAAATGTAAAAAACTTTTCGTACCTTTGTGTCCATTAAGACTAATAATGCAGTTTAACCTTAAATCATAATTTGTATGAAAAAGTTCATTCTATCTTCATTAACCTTACTATGTTGCAATAATTTAATCCTAAGTATTATCTTATAATTGAAATTAGCCATGAAGCGATTATATCTTCTACTTCTTTGTGCATGCGTTGCTATGGCTGTAGCGGCGCAAAATCTGTATGTTCGCGGTGCGCACAACAACTGGGCTGCAGATGCAGCCAGTAAGATGACCGAGGTCGAGACAGGTGTTTACACCATCAGTAACATCACTCTGACCGGAGCGTTCAAGATTGCAGATGCTAACTGGAGTGCCACAGCTAACTGGGGAGCACCGGCAGGCGGCTCATCACTCGTCGTGCCCGGTGTTCCGTTCACGGCTGAGTGTGGCAGCGATCCCGCTAACCTGACAGTGGAGAAGACTACTGTCTGCCAACTCATCACGCTGAACACCTTGACATCAACACTACTCATCGAAGAAGAACCCGCTCCGCCTGCGCAGGTTGACGGACCGGCTCTTTGGCCTGCACAGACCATCGTCGTTCAATCCTTGCCGGAGAAGATCAGAGTGCTCTCGATGAACAACTCGCTTATTCATTACGAGAACGAGTGGCAGGACGATATGTTCAACCAACTGGCAGCAGCCATGGGCAAGGATGCGCACTGGACTGCCCATACGAACCTCGGCAAGACACTCGACTATCACTACGACGAAGGCGAGGGAACAACCGAAGCCGGCACGCCGTCAGCACGAATGCTCGTGCGCAGCGAAGCATGGACGCACATCATCCTGCAGGAGCAAACAGCCAAACCCAGAACGAACTTCGCCGGATACCGCAACAGCGTGATCCGTTGGGTGGAGTATATCCGCAAAAACTGCCCGAACCCCAATGCGGTGATTATCCTGCCGATGAACTGGGCGTACAATACTGACCCCTTCACTGAGTTCAATGCCTCGTTCCTGAAGAACTACAGCGATCTGGCGCAAGAGTTAGGTGTCGTCGTTTGTCCGGTAGGTTTGTCGTATCAGTTGGCGTACAACGATGGCGTCGATGTGCTGACAAACTGGTTTAAGGACGATCGTCATCCTACGCAGCGTTCAACCTATATGGCGGCTTGTCTGGAGTACGCTACAATATTCGGCGAAGATCCTACAACGATCTCATGGCATCCGCAAACATTGACCGACGCTGTAGCCGAACAAATGCGTACCTGTGCACGTAATGCATGGCAGACCCACAAGCAGACTATCGATCAAGCTACAGGCTGCGTACATTACCAACTACGGCTGATTGACACCGACGGATTGTCGTTGCAGATCCTCCACGCTGACAGTTATTTCACTGGGGACGAACAACTCGCAGACAGCACACTCTGCGTCAGCGAACGCGGCACCTATACCGTGCAGGCAACCTACGGCGACCAATTGTTCACCGCAGCCGTTGTCTGCGACACGGCTGTAACCCAAGTGGCGGAGATTGATGCCATTGAGTTGGTGGATGCATATACCGAGGACTTCAATTCACTCGGAGTGGTTGAACGCAGCACAGCGGATTCCAAAGGTATGAAGCATCGCTCCGACCTGCCATTCGGCTGGCGTATTGACCGCAACCTGAGCGGACCGCGGCAAGTGGGCAGTTTCTTCCAAGCCACGGATACGCTGATGTACTTCGGTGGCGTGAGCCTCGCATCCAATGCCTACAACGGCACATGGAACTGGGGTGCGGATGATAGTGAAGATCGCGCTATAGGAGGCTTGACAACGGGCGTGGACAATGGCACACGCGGCATCAATGTTATGCTCGCTGCACGCAACAGCACGAACGATGATATGGAACTAACCATTGCTTGCGACATCGAGAAGTATCGTGACGGTAACAACAGTGCAGGATTTGCCGTACAATTGTATTATAGTCTGGATGGCGTCAACTGGACATCTGCCGGCTCGGATTTCATCAGCGAGTGGGAACCCGATGCCGCAACGCAAGGCTATGCGAATGTACCCGCCGAGACTCGGAAGATGGAAGGCGTACTGCCTATTGCTGCCAAAACCGGAGAGTTGCTCTTCCTCGCTTGGAACATCTCCGTCAGAAGTGGAACGAACTGCGCCGGTGCACCGGGATTGGCGATAGATAATGTAAGCATCCTGTCATCGAAAATCGGTTCAGGCAATGCCGACATCACTGTGCAGGGAAAGAATTCAGTGAAGAAAATCATCCGCGACGGACAAATACGCATTATCCGTGACGGAGTTGAGTACAATATGCTTGGCGCGACAGTGGATTGATTAACAGACAGAAAGAAAACGAGCCGTCATGATTAGCATGGCGGCTCGTTGCTTGTTGTCAATATCCGTAATGGAGTGGAGTACAGTTTACAGCGTCAGTTCGCTGTCGAAATAGTCGATGCGCATCGCTTTACGAACTTCTTGCATGGTCTGCTCTCCTGCACGGCAGGCTTCTTCCGTGCCGCGGCGAAGAATCTCACGCACTTCGGGCAGACGTTGCTCCCACTCGGCACGACGCTGACGGATAGGTTCGAGCATCTCCTGCATGATCTTCAGCAGGAACATCTTACATTTCATATCTCCCAGACCACCGCGTGTGTAGTGATCCTTGAGTTCTTGTAGGTTCTGATATTCAGGCAGGTATTTGGCAAAATGCTCATCCTTGCAGAACGCATCCAGATACGTGAACACGGCGTTGCCCTCCAGATGCCCGGGGTCGCTGACCTTCAGGTGCGTGGGGTCGGTGTACATGCTCTTGACTTTCTGCTCCACAACCTCGGCAGGATCGCTCAGATAGATGCAGTTGCCGAGGCTCTTACTCATCTTCGCCTTTCCGTCTGTACCCGGCAGACGCATGCACACAGCATTGTCGGGTAGCAGAATTTGCGCTTCATCGAAGACCTCACCATATACGCTGTTGAAACGACGAACCAGCTCGTTCGTCAACTCGATCATCGGTTTCTGATCCTCTCCGACAGGCACGACAGTGCCGTGGAACAGGGTGATATCCGCAGCCTGCGATACAGGGTAGCAGAAAAAACCGAGAGGAATATTCGCCTCGAAATTACGCATCTTAATCTCCGTCTTCACGGTCGGGTTACGTTGTACGCGGCTGACACTTACAAGGTTCATGTAATAGAACGCCAACTCTGCCAACTGCGGTACACCGCTCTGGATGAAGATCGTCACCTTCTCAGGATCAAGCCCCGCGGCAAGGTAATCCAATGCCACATTCAAGATGTTCTCGCGAATTTTCCCGGGGTTGTCGGCGTTGTCAGTGAGTGCCTGTGCGTCGGCAATCATGATGTATATCTTGTCAAACTCGCCGGTGTTCTGCAGTTCTACGCGACGACGCAACGAACCAACATAATGACCAATATGCAACTTCCCTGTAGGACGGTCGCCGGTTAATATAATCTTCTTCATATCTGACTTCTGATTTCTGACTTCTGATATCTCTTATCACTCAATAGCACGAATAACGTCAACTACAGGCGATTTAGCAAGTCCGATAACCTCGCAGTCAAGCGATGCCAAGTGTTGCTTGAGCGTGTGGAGTGCGTCGAGCATGTTGTCTGCCTGCACGAGGATGCTGACTGCTTTGCGGGTCTCCTTGTCGTTCTCAATGGTAATGAGTTCCACGCGGGCTTTGTACCAATACTCGCCGTCGGGTGCGGGAATGAGGTCGTAGTATTGCACCTTCTTGCAGCTCGGTACTTCGCAGTCGCCTTGGAACACGAACGGCTTGATTACCTCCATCACGCGCTCTTCAACATCGGCGCAGGTGAATCCCTCCACCAGATAGGTCTCTTTGACCTTGCCCGGGTTATCTTCACCCGTCTGGCGGCTGTAGTGAACTTTGATTTCGTAGAATAACATATTTGTATTGATTTTTTTCTCGTTTCCTAGTTCCCTGGGTTCCTAGGGCATCTAGTTCCCTAGTAATATTTCGTTGTATTGTATCGCCAATGAGTCATACGCCTGTCGCAGGGATGCAGGTACAGGCTCTGCGGATGGCGATTCGAGCGTCAAAGGATTAACCGGCGTGCCGTTCTTCCATACGCGGAAATCGAGGTGCGGACCGGTGCTCGCGCCGGTCGAACCGACATAACCGATCACCTCGCCCTGTTTGACATATTGCCCGACTTTCAGTCCCTTGGCGTACTTCGACAGATGCAGATACGCCGTTTCGTACGTGCTGTTGTGGCGAATCCTGATCGTATTACCTCCGCCGCCTTTGTATGCACGGAATGTTACCACGCCGTCACCCAATGCCACAACAGGCGTGCCGGCAGGCGCCGCATAATCCACACCCGTGTGCGGGCGCACCACGTGATAGACAGGGTGTTTGCGCGCGTAGGAGAAATGCGAAGAGATGCGTTTGTAGTTCAGTGGCGCTTTCAGGAAAGTCTTCCGCAGGCTATTACCTTCGGCATCGAAGTATCCGTTTGTTTTTCCTTCTTCGAGGTAGTATGCTGGTAGCCAGCGCTTTCCGTGGTAGAAGTGCGCGGCATAGATACGACCTATACCGATACGTGAACCTTCAACAAACTGTTCGTCGTACAGCACACGCACACTGTCACCGGGTTGCAGGGCGAAGAAGTTAATCGTCCACGCGTAAATCTCCGAAAGTTCCAGTGCTAGTTCAACGGGTAGGTTCTTGTCGGTGATGGCTTGCCATAGCGAGGAGGTGATTGTGAACTCCGCTTTCTGCCTCTCTACAACCAGAGGCAAGGTATCGTGCCACAGGTAGAAACTATCCAGTAGCGATACGATCCGCGTCTCGCGACGGTTGAGCTTGTAGGCAAAGTAACAGAGTGCCGTATCGTTGCGGAACGCATAGTACCGCCCGCCTTCGCGGATGGAGGCTATATCGGGGTTCTTCTTCAGAAACGGTTGCATCTCACGCCATTGCTTCTGCGTCAATCCATGGCGGTTGAGTATTCCCGACAAGGTCTCGCCAGCCTGCACGCGGCAGGAGTCAATGTGGTAATCGTCCACCCGGATACCATACACATAGCGTGGTTCGGGTTTGGGGACAAATAGGCCGCGGCTTTGGCTTCCGCTTTCGCCCTGCTGCTTGCCGCCGCACGATACCACGCAGAGTACCCACAAAAAAAGAACTATGAACTTAAAAACTTTCAACTCTTCTTCGGATACTTACGAAACCATGACGATACTTTCAGTCTAATCACTCCCAGCAATGCCTCGGAGAATATGCCGCCGGACATCTTACTTGTGCCCAATACGCGGTTGACGAAGATGATAGGAACTTCTTTAACTGTGAAGCCGCATTGGATAGCTGTGAACTTCATCTCAATCTGGAAGGCGTACCCCTTGAAACGTATCTTGTCAAGTTCAATCGTCTCTAACACCTCGCGGCGGTATCCGACGAACCCGGCGGTCGTATCGTGTACATCTATACCTAATACCGTGCGCACATATTTCGATGCGAAATACGACATCAGCACGCGTCCCATAGGCCAGTTAACCACATTCACGCCCGTCACATACCGACTTCCGATAGCCACATCTGCGCCTTCGTTAGCCAGTGCCTCGTATAATTTGACAAGGTCATTCGGGTTGTGCGAGAAGTCCGCATCCATCTCGAAGATATAGTCGTACTTGTGCTCTATTGCCCACTTGAAGCCTGCTATATACGCGGTGCCGAGACCTAATTTCCCTTTGCGCTCCACGATGAACAGACGCTCCTTGGTCTGCTCGCCGATCATCCGCTTGACGATAGCAGCAGTGCCGTCGGGCGAACCATCATCAATAATCAGCACATCGAATTCTATCGGTAAGACAAATACTGCCTTGATGATGGCTTCGATGTTCTCTTTCTCGTTGTAAGTGGGGATAATGACTAATCGCTTCATGTCTATTATCTTTTAGCAGCCATGCTTGGCTGCGGTCTTTATTCTTTTAGCGCAGCGGTCTAATCAGTCCAACGTAAACACGGCACTCGGTGTCGTTCGCTCCAGTACGCACAGGTTGATATCTCTTCCGGGAACGACGCCGATCTCCAACAAATGATCGCTTACCGTATCGTACGCCACTTTCGGGTCGTTGTTCTCCTGACTCAGGTGGCAGAGGAAGATGTTCTTCATCCCGTAATGGTAGTTGCGCTCCAGCAATTCGCCGCAGGTATCGTTCGACTGATGCCCGCGCGGCGAGAGGATACGTTGCTTCAGATAAGTCGGGTAGGGACCGTTGAGCAACAGCTGCTCGTCGTGGTTCGCCTCGATGATGATGTGGTTAGCTGTACGCAGGTACTCCTCCATCTCGGCATTCGGTTCGCCACAGTCCGTGGCAATCATGAACCGCTGGTGCATGAAGTCAATCACGTAACCCACGCATTCCGTCGAGTCATGTGATATACTGAACGTGTTGATGGTCATGTCGCCAAGCTGCCATGGCTCGCCTTTGGTGTAGAATCGCCTGCCGGAACGCAGCTTCTGCGTTACACCGTAGTTACGGTCTATACCTTCATGAATGAGCGGCGTAGCATAGATAGGCAGATGCACACGCTCGCCCAACGTACCTACAGCGCGTATATGATCGGCATGATCGTGGGTGATGAGTACGCCCATTATGTTCTTGAAGTCGAGGTCCATCTCCTTGAGGTACTTGTGTATGGTACGCGCAGAGATACCGGCATCTATCAAGATACCTTGTTCCTCCGTGCCGAAATAGTAGCAGTTGCCGCTACTTCCGCTGCCAAATGACCTCAATATCAATTTTTGTTCCTCCACTTGTTGTTATTTTATTTTGGGGTCCCCGACACAACTTTGTTGTGGTGGGGAAAGGGCAAGGTACGTGTCGCTTTTATGACGGCTCGTCCGTCATCTGTGCGATCGCGTTACCGACGCCCGCGTTTAGCTTGTTCACGCGCTTGACGAAGTTGCTCTTGCTGCATCTTTTGCAGGCGTGCTGCCAGACCGGATTGCGGCTTGGCTGTAGCTTTCTTCTTGGCGTTGGCTTCCATCTCCGCGAGGATCTTCTGGTCGTCTGTTGTCCAGCGGAAGATCATCGTTTGCAGGATCGAGAAGAACAGTGCCAACAGGTAGTAGTAACTCAATCCGGCTGCATAGTCGTTGAAGATGAAGAAGAACATCAGCGGCATCAGATACATCATCCACTTCATCATCTTCTGCGACGGGTCATTACCTGTAGCCTGCGTCTGCATGGTGATATATGTGTACGCTATGTTTACTATAGTAAACAGGATACAGAACAGTGACAGGTGATCACCTATACCCCAGATCGGCGTGCTCCACGAGATAATCGAATCGTAGGTCGACAGGTCGTCTGCCCACAGGAACGATTTGCCGCGTAACTCAATAGCCGTCGGGAAGAACCAGAACATTGCCATCACAACCGGCATTTGCAGTAGCATCGGCAGACAGCCGCCCATCGGGTTCACACCGGCTCGCTGATACAATGCCATCGTGGCTTGCTGACGCTCTTGCATCTTCTCCGGCGGGAACTTCGCATTGATCTCGTCAATCTGCGGTTTGAGTACACGCATCTTCGCTGTGGATTGATAGCTCTTGAATACGAATGGTAAGATAATCAGCTTGATAACAATCGTCATCAGCAAGATAATCAGTCCGATACTCAGTCCCCATGACGAGAACAAGTCAAACATCGGAATAACCAGTATCACGTTCACCCACGCCACAATCTTCCATCCGAGCGGAACGAGGGATTTGAGTTTCAGTCGTTGGTCGCTATCCTGCCCCTTGTCGTACGCCTTGAGCGTATTGTAATGGTTCGGTCCCGTATAGTAACGCAGGCGCACCGGCTCGCGCATGTCGAAGTTCAGCGCCGTGGTCGTGTTGTACTCCTTGATGTAACCCGAATACTTGTTCTGCGGCTCGGATTCCAACTCCGACGAACTGAACCCGTCATCGCTAATCAGCACGGTAGAGAAGAACTGATCCTTGTACGCTATCCAGCGCAGTTTACCGGCTTCTTTCTTTCGCGAGGACTTCTGCTCTGAGAGCTTGTCAATGTCACCGCTGATATCCATGTATTGCAGTTGCGAGTAACGCTCCTCGAACTTACGGCCTTTCTCCTGCTGTGGAATAAGTTGCTTCCACTGCATCTCTATCGTGCTCACGTTCTGTGCCAGCACGTGCTCCATATTGTGCGGCACAATGTCAAAGTGCCACATATACTCGCCTGCCGGCAGGGTATAGACAAAGTCCAGATACGCATCCTCTTGTGCGGTCTTCAGGCGCATTGTCAATACGCTGTCGTTCTTGATCGGCTCGTAGTACAGGTTTTGCGTGGAGATGATACGGTTGTTCGCCGTGATGAGCGTAAACGCAAGACTCGACTCCTCACCGGTAAACAGACGCAAATCGTTCACCGTGTCTCCGTAGGCTTTGTACTCCTTCAGTTCAGCGCGATACAACCGTCCGCCTTTCGTGGTGAACGTCAGTCGCACGCGCTCGTTCTCCATACTTACAAAATCCTCATTGCCCTGCGCAGCCGGAGCAAAATCGCCATAGGCGGCTTGCGTACGGTTCTCAATGTCCTCAGCTAACTGCTGATCGCTGGCTGCTGACTGCTGATCGCTGACCGCAGACTGCTGCTCGCTGATTGCTGCCGACAACTGCTGTGCCTCCCATTCCATCTGGCGAACCAGAGCAATGCTGTCATTAATGCGCTGACGCTCGGCTAACTCCTCTTTCGACGGACGATTCATCATCGAGAAACCGACGATGATAGCCGCTATCAACAAAAATCCAATCCAAGTATTCTTATCCATTTTGTTCTATTAATTCGTTTAATTCGCTTAATTCGTGAACCAAATTATGTCTCTTCCAATTCGTTTAATTCGCTTAATTCGTGAACAGAAATTTGTTCCTTCACATACGCGAGCCGCAAAAAACGTACAAAGTTACAAAAATTTTCGCCAAAAAGCAAGAAATATCGTCATATTTTAACAATTGCAAAGCACTTATTACAGAAAATGAACTTTTTTTAAAAAAAAGTGCGAAAATATTTGCAAGATTCATTTTTTTTTTGTATCTTTGTCCGATTTTTCGCGCATAGTGCGCAAAAGTGTTGATTTTAGGGGATTTTTCGCCTCTCGTGAACAGCGAGTGGCTTGGCTACGGAAAAATATAAAATTTATAATACAATGTCAAAGATTTGTCAAATTACCGGCAAGAAAGCCATGGGTGGATGCAATGTGTCTCACTCGAAGCGCCACACAAAGCGCACTTTCGATGTGAACCTCTTCCACAGAAAGTTCTACTGGGTAGAACAGGATTGCTGGATCCAGCTGAACGTGAGTGCAGCGGGTCTGCGTACAATTAACAAAATCGGTTTGGATGCTGCATTGAAGCAAGCAGCCGAAAAGGGTTACCTTTACGAGTAAATTAGGAGGATTACAGTTATGGCAAAGAAAACAAAAGAAGCCCGAGTGCAAGTTATTCTTGAGTGCACCGAGCAGAAAAACAGCGGTGTTCCCGGCATGAGCCGTTACATCACAACCAAGAACCGTAAGAATACTCCTGACCGCCTCGAGCTGAAGAAGTATAACCCGTATCTGAAACGTTACACCATCCACAAGGAGATTAAGTAATCCATGTTGATGCTAAACTAAAAGGAGATTAAACAATGGCAAAGAAAGCGGTTGCAACACTTCACACCGGCAACGCCGGACGTAACCACACGAAGTGCATCAAGATGGTTAAAAGCCCGAAGACAGGTGCTTACATCTTCCAAGAGGAAATCGTAGAAAACGAGAAAGTACAAGAGTTCTTCAAATAATAATAAGGCTCGCGTACGCACGCGTAACAACAAATCAACCCCGCTCCGTAGAGTGGGGTTGATTGTTTGTATGCAGTTGGTAGTGGTATTGTACCAACAAAAAAGGAACCCAAATGAGTTCCTTTTTGCGTAAGAGATTAGATCTCGTCGTTGACGTGCAATTGCTGTACGTACTTGGCGTGAGCCATCTTTACTCGTTTGATTTGGCTCGGAGCCTCGAATTGCTGGCGACGACGCAGTTCTTTGATGACACCGGTCTTATCGAATTTACGTTTGAACTTCTTAATCGCACGCTCGATATTCTCGCCTTCCTTTACTGGTACGATGATCATTGCATTACACCTCCTTTCACGATCGATATAGTTGTTATTGTTGTTGTTCTATTTTTTTCCTAGTCCCCTAGGTTCCTAGGTGTCCTAGTTCCCTAGTTTGCCAAAAACGCGGCGCAAAAGTACAAAATATTTGTCACATTTGCAAATCTTTCGGCAGAAAAAGTTTATTCTTCCTCACTAATCTTGCCGGCTGCGAAGTAGAGTTTGCGTCCGGGGTATTGTTCCGGCCAGATAATGTTGTGTGTGGACATAACAATCGTAATCCCCGCCTTCGAGATACTGTACAGCAGATCCATGATCTCCTTGCCGGTCTCGTGGTCGAGGTTTCCCGTCGGCTCGTCTGCCAGAATCAGTGACGGCATATTCAGCAGTGCGCGCGCAATAACCACACGCTGCTGCTCGCCTCCGGACAACTGATAGGGCATCTTGTATGCCTTGTTCGCCATCCCCACTTGGTCAAGAACATCCATGACATGTGACTTCATAGCGTTCTTGTCTTTCCAGCCTGTGGCGCGCAGTACGAACAGCAGGTTCTCCTCGACATTGCGGTCGGTCAGTAGTTGGAAGTCCTGGAATACGACACCTAACTTACGCCTTAGATAAGGGATCTGCTTGCGGCGTAGGGTAGCAAGGTTGTAGTCCAGTATCTGCGCCTCGCCGGAAGTTATAGGTAACTCGCCGTACATCGTTTTCATGAACGACGACTTGCCCGAACCGACGCGACCGAGCAGATACACAAACTCACCCTCGCCAATCTCCAGATTGACGTCACGCAGCACAATCTGTTCGGCTTGGTTGACGCTGACGTCATGGTAACGGATAATCTTACTCATTATCTAACTCGTTGATTTTGTTTTCTATTTCAGCAGCCTGCTTCTTCAGGTCGTCAATCTTCTTTTGCAGACCTTTGACCAATGCGTTGCCTGATTTCGAGGTGAAGAACAGAATATTGTTCTCGGCAGTACGGATCTCGGCTTGCAGTCCTTCATATGCGCGGATGAGGCGGTTGCGGTCGGTCATGCTCTCCAGACCTTTGTGCCATTTCTCTGCAGCTTTCTCCTTGCGTTGCTTGAATGCCTCGCGCTCTTGTTTGGTGGCTTCGCGTTTGGCTTCGAAGAACGCATCGCAGGCTGCAGTGAACTGCTTCCAGATGTCGTCGGAATACTTGCGTGCTACAGGACCGATCTTCTTCCACTCGTTCTGGAGTTCAACGAACTGCTGCGTAGCCTCCTGCCACTCCTGGCTGGATTTGAGTTCCTCGGCTTTAGCCAGCAACTCGCGTTTCAGACGCAGGTTCTCGGCGAACATATCGCGGGTGGTCTTGTAGAAACCGGCTTTGGCTTTGAAGAACTGCTCGCACAATGCGCGGTACTCGTCGTAGATGGTCTGGTTGAACTTCTTCGGTGCAAATCCTATCGTGCGCCACTCCTGCTGAATGGCTTGGATCTTCTCAGCTGCGTCTTCCCACGCCTTGTTGGACTTGAGTTTGGTCAAATCAATCTCCTTCAGCTGCTCGATGAGTGCCTGCTTCTTCTTGAGGTTCTCTTCCTCGCGCTGGTGCAGGGCGTCGAAATATGCCTGGTGCTTCTTGTTGATGATCGTCGAGGCAGCCTTGAAGCGCTCCCACAACGCTTCGCGTTGGTCGCGGGCTACAGGACCTATCTCCGACCACTCGTTGTGCAGTTGCTGCAGCTGGCGGTTGGCTTCGACGATGTTGTTGTTCGCATCCAGCGCCTCGGCTTTCTCGCACAGTGCGGTCTTGGCTTCCATGTTACGCTTGAAGTCGAGATCACGCAACTCGATATTGATCTTCACCAAGTCGTAGAACTGCTCCTGGTAGAGGTTATACTGACGCCATAGTTCCTGTACTTTCGGTGCAGGCACCGGTCCGATGGTTTTCCACTCGGCTTGCAGGTCGCGCATCTTCTTCAGGTCAGCCATCACGTCGGCGGTTTCGGGGTTGGCTAGGTCTTTCATCTGGGCGATGATGTTCTCCTTGCGCAGCAGGTTCTGCTCCTGTTCGGCAGCCTGCTTCTTGATCACCTCGTCGCGGCGGACCTTGTAGTCGTTGAGCAGTTGGCGGAACGCCTGTTCTGTCTCGTCGGCTACTGCTTCAAATGTCTCGCCTGCCTCTTCCGCAGCTTTCTTCAGGGCTTCCTGCTCCTGATGCACCTCACGGTAGAAGTGGTTCTTCAGTTCGGCTACTTGCTCTTTGATAGCGGTTACGTCACCTTCACTCAGTAATGCTCGCAGTTGTTCTACGATGGTAAGTTTCTCGTTTTCCATATTATAAGTCTTTATTCCTTACTCCTTATTCCTTATTGTCTACTTCGCGTACGAAATAGCGCGTGTCTCGCGTATAACGGTTATCTTCACTTGACCGGGGTAGGTCATCTCGTCCTGGATCTTCTTGGCTATGTCGTATGACAGCAACTCGGTATCCTTGTCGCTGATCTTGTCAGCGCCAACGATCACGCGCAACTCACGACCGGCCTGCAGAGCGTAGGTCTTGATCACGCCCTCGTGCGACATAGCGATGTTCTCCAGATCCTTCAGTCGCTTGATGTAGGTCTCCACAATCTCGCGACGCGCGCCCGGACGTGCACCACTGATAGCATCACACGCCTGCACGATAGGAGCGATCAGGGTATCCATCTCTATCTCGTCGTGGTGCGAACCAACGGCGTTGCAGATCTCGGGTTTCTCGCCGTACTTCTCGCAGAGCTTCATTCCGACTTCTGCGTGCGGCAATTCATAATCCTCGTCAGCCACTTTGCCTATATCGTGCAGCAGACCTGCGCGGCGTGCGGTCTTCGGGTTCAGACCAAGCTCCGAAGCCATCGTGGCGCAGAGGTTAGCTGTCTCGCGTGAGTGCTGCAGCAGGTTCTGACCGTACGACGAGCGGTACTTCATTTTTCCCACCAGACGGATCAGTTCGGGATGCAAACCGTGAATACCGAGGTCGATGGTTGTGCGCTTGCCTATCTCGATGATCTCTTCCTCGATCTGCTCTGTCACTTTCGCTACGACCTCCTCGATACGAGCGGGGTGGATTCGTCCGTCCTGAACGAGCTGGTGCAGACTCAGTCGTGCTATCTCGCGGCGTACGGGATCGAAGGCGCTCAGCGTGATGCACTCCGGCGTATCATCCACCACTATCTCAACGCCGGTGGCGGCTTCCAGGGCGCGGATATTGCGTCCCTCGCGACCGATGATGCGACCTTTGACCTCATCGTTCTCGATGCGGAACACGCTCACGGCGTTCTCCACCGTTGCCTCCGATGCTACGCGCTGGATCGTCTTGATGATGACTTTCTTCGCTTCCATGTTCGCGTTCAGACGCGCTTCGTCCATGGTCTCGTTGATGAACGATAGTGCTTCGGTGCGTGCCTCATCCTTCAGGCTGTCAATGAGTTGCTTCTTTGCCTCGGCGGCGGACAGCCCGGATAGTGCTTCGAGTTGCTGTTGCGCCTGCTGGTGCAATTTCTCAGCCTCAGCGGTCTTATAATCAATGGCTTGCTGTTGTTTCTCGATCTGTGCCGTACGGTTCTTCAGCTCGTTCTGCTGACGCTGCAACTCGCCTTGGCGTTGGTTGAGCATTTGCTCGCGTTGCTGCTGACGCTGTTCAGCCTGCTGGCGTTTCTGCTCTTGCTGGCGAACCATATTCTCGTGCTCTGTCTTCAGAGCGATGAATTTCTCTTTTGCCTCGACGATCTTGTTTTTCTTGATGATTTCCGCCTCCTCGAGGGCTTTCTTGAATAATCCGTTTTGTGCAAAACGGCATATCAGGAAGCAGACGATCGCTCCAATCAGGAATGCTCCGACTGCTATTAGTATTGTCATAGTTGAACTCATAGTTGTTGCTCTTGTGTGTTTGACGCCTCACTTGCGAGTGCGTCAAGGATTGTTTGATTGATGGTATTTATACGATCTTTCACGGGTTCCATATTGTATCGTGCGTTCTCGCGTTGCAGGTTCACTGCAGCTTCCAGTGCTACATACACCCATATCTGCTCTGCAGATTTGTTCTTCATGCCCGAACTGTAGTATTGAAAACGCTGGTTGAGGTGAGCAGCGGCGTCACGGTAGTATTTCTCTTCGTTCCAAGCCACAGGGAATCGCATCGTGTGGTCACCTAACTGTAAGGTGATGTTCAATGTGCTTGGATTCTGCTCAGCCATAACGGTTTAACAATTAACAGTTTAACGCTTTAATGTCTCAATCGTCTTGTCAATATCGGCGATGATAGACCGGATATGATTTTTTGCTTTTGTTCGTTGCGGTGTGTCCACCGTCAGTGCGTGTGCTATCTGCAGGTTCCGCAGCTCTGCCTCTCTCTGCTTTAGTTCTGTGCGCAGGGCAAACAGTTCTTGGTCTTGCTCACTGAGTTGTTGTTGCAGAGCGGCGTTGTCACGCCTCGCTTGCTCGTAAGCTGCTACGAGGCGTGACACGTTCTGCTCTATGTCCTGTAGATAGTCCATGTGGATGTGTTAGAAGCTGTATCCGACACCCAGACCGATCATGCCTTTGAACTGGCAGCGCTCGCTCACGTTGCCGTCAGCGTCAGCAATCAGTGTACCCGGGTAGTATTTCAGGTTCGTTTGCACCGTTACCTGCAGGCACTTCAGGAACTGATAGCTCAGTGCTACATCCCAATCCACATCGAACAGGCCGAACTGACGGTTCATGTTCGAGTATTTGAAGTACGTGTCTGCAGCCTTGCTGCCTTCCACATAGCTTTTGAGTGCATAACCCTTGCCTTGGTACGGAGTGAACAAGCCGAGTGTGGTGCTCAGTTTGAGGTCTTTGTAGGTGTAAGCAATAGCGCCCTTGAAACTCAAACCCAACTCAGCACGTGCATTGCGGTTGTATGATTTTGTTCCGTCCTCGTCAATAATGCGCGATACGCCGTTAGCGTCTTTGAGTACCTTGCTCAGGTCGTAGTTCGGGTCGTATTTAGCCGGATCAATCAGTCCATCGTTGTATGCGTCCTGGTACGCCTGGTTGCAGCGATCGTTCATTGCCTTGCTGATGTATGCCGAGGTAATACGGCCTGCTACCGGTGACAGATAAACGGAGAAGTCTGCACCGTTCACGCTTTTCTTCCAGTCAATACCGACAGAGATGTCTGTATAGGACGGAGCCAACCACTTGGAGACAATGTTGTTGTAACCCTCCTGATAGTTGCGGCCAAAGGCATATTGGCTCTGGAAACTTCCGAGGACAGTCAGATACCATGTCGGTTTGAACTGCCAACCGAACTTTGTGGCGAGTTTGATGTTATCGCTGGATTTCTGGAACGCGTCTTCCTTCTGGTCGATCCATGTCAATCCGAAATCGGTGTCGAAGTTCGTTTCCCACGATACATTATCGTCCTTGTAGATCAGGTGCAGCTTGGCATAAGCCAAACCCGTCACGTTGTTCTTACCACCGGCAGCCCAGTTCACCAGACCTGTAGCAGCGGCGTTCAGTCCTACTGTGCCGTCGAACTTCCATTTGGAAGGAGCAGCCTCCTCCTCTTGTGCAAACATGCTGACACTCAGTGCCACACATGCTATAAACGTAAAGATTTTTTTCATTGTTGGTTATTTTGATTTGTTTGTTGTTGTTTTTTTAATAGGGTCCCCGCAAATATCATGCAGTGGGGTGCTCTGTGGCATCTGTTAGCGCCATTTGCCGAACGCGTCAGTATTGTGCTGCATCGTACACGGCGTCCGCTATCTCCGAGCCTTTGAGTTTCTCGATCAGGCAGAACGCGAAGTCGCTGCTCAGTCCGGGACCTTTGGCAGTGATGACGTTCTTCGACTCTACGACAAGTCCGCCTATATAACTCTCGCCGAGATAGTTCTCGAATCCCGGGTAGCAGGTTGCCTGCTTGCCGTCGAGTATGCCAAGTCGCCCGAGAACAGAAGGTGCGTAGCAGATGGCTGCTATGAGTTTGTCCTCGGCGTTGTGTTTCTTCAGCAGGTTACACAGTCCCTCGTGGTTCTCCAGATGTGCAGCGCCGCCGGGCAGGATCAGCATCTCTGCGTCCGCAAAGTCGCAGTCCTCAAACAGACGGTCGGCATGTACGGTTATCCCGTGTGCGCCATTCACCTGGATGTTGCCGCGGATGGCTACTGTCGCCAGTTCGACGCCTGCGCGGCGCAACAGATCGACTGTGGTCAGTGCCTCGATCTCCTCGAAGCCGTTGTCAAGAAAGAGATAGTTCATACTTAGTTCAATTTGAAAGTATATGTAATTGTTCCTACTTGAATCTTGTTTTCCGAAGGCGAGAACTCTGCTTTGCGTGCAGCCTCGAGTGCTACCTGTTTCGTCTGGTAGTCGCTCACGTTCGTTCCCTCGCCGATGGTAGCGGAGATCACTTTGCCCTTGTCGTTCACTTGGATGTTCACTACGACTTTTCCGCCTTGGTTGAACTGCGTTGAAGGTTTCGGCAGGGATTTGATGTTTCTGCCTTTCAGGCTCCAGCTGTTGCCGCCGACGGAACCGTGACCCACGGGGTTATCCGAGCCTTGCTGCGAAGCACCTTGCGTTGTGCCGCTGCCTTGTGCGCCCTGTTGGTTGTTGCCGAACATGCCCGACATCAGGTTGTTCGCATTGTCGCGTTTCTCTTGCTCAATGGCAGCCTTCCGTGCCTGCTCCTCGGCTATACGTTGCTGCTCGGCACGTTGCTCAGCTTCCAGTCGTGCCTGCTCCTCGCGCTGCTTGCGGATGAGCTCTTCTTGCTCGGCACGTTTCTTCTTCTCCTCCTCACGCTGCTTGGCGAGTGCCAGCGACTCCTCGTCGTCCTGCACCATCAGATCGTTGTCCGACGGAGCTTGCGGGGTAGGGGGCGGAGCTTGTGTCACCGGCACGGCAGGCATCGGTACGGCTTCCGGCTCACTGCCGCCGCCGTCCTCGTTGTCACCGAACGCCACTTCTATGCCTTCCTCCTCTGTCTGTTGAGGCGCGTCAATATAGACGTACCACAGCAGCAGAAACAGCAGCGCCATGATCAGCAGCGTCAGCAGCCCGGATTCTATCTTTGCTTTTTTGTTTTTGTCCATTATATCCTTATTCAATTTCTGGTTTTGTTTTGAGCAGATTTGTATTTCTCGTAAGGGAGTTATGTGGGGCATAATGACCGAGCGAAAAATGCAAAGCTGTCAAAAGAAAATAGAAATCATTTCTTGTTGCGGGTTGCGACTACCAATTTCATGTGGTGGGTGTTCGCAATATCCAGTACGCGTACGACCTCTTTGTACGCTATATCCTCGTCAGCATGCAGGGCGATATACGCCGTGGAGTCTTGCTCCTGAACGGACGCCAGGTACGGCTCCAGATCTTCGGCATCGATGGCGACGGGTTTCTCTTTGCCCAGTGCCACGAAGTAGTTGCCCAGCTCGTCAATGCTGACCTTGGCCACCACCTGCTTGGTGTTCGTCTTCGCTTTCGCCTGCGGCAGGTTGATCTTGATGTCGTTGGGTGACGACATAGTGCTTGCCATCACAAAGAACAGCAAGAGCAGAAAGATCAAGTCCGTCATTGACGACATCGCGAACGTGGCCTCAACTTTATTTCGTTTCTTTAATGCCATAGTGAATATTCTTTATTATTTTGGATTTTTCTTGAGCAGGTTTGTTTTTTCTTGTGAGGGAGTTATGTGGGGCATAATGACCGAGCAAAAAAAGCAAAGATGCCAAGAAAAAACAAAACTAAGCGGGTTCGTTGAGCAGATCCATAAAAGCGAGCGTGCGGCCCTCAAGTTGTCTAACCACGCGGTCGATGCGTGATACAAGGAAATTGTACATGAACATCGCGATGATACCTACTATCAGACCGCCGATGGTGGTTACCATAGCCTGGTACATACCCTCGCTCAGCGCCGACATCTCTATCACGCCGCTGGCGTTCTGCGCCATGTTGTAGAACGTCTGCACCATACCCAGCACTGTTCCGAGGAAACCTAACATCGGTGCGCCGGCTGCGATGGTCGCCATGATCACCAGACCTTTCTCGAGGATCGAAACCTCCAGGTTACCCACGTTCTCAACGGCTACCTGCACGTCTTGCATCGGACGGCCTATACGGCTTATACCTTTCTCAATCATGCGTGCGGAAGGCGTGCCGGCTTGTTTGCACAAGTTGATAGCGGAGTCGATCTTCCCCTCGTGGATATAGTCCTTGATGCGATCCATGAACGTGGCGTCTTCTTTCGTAGCGTTGTGCAGCACGATCAGGCGTTCGATAAAGATATAGATTGCCCAGGCCAGCAATGCTGCCAGGATAACCATGATCCATCCGCCGTACTGCGCCATAGTCAGCAGGTTAATGGACTCTTGTACTGTCTCTTGAATGGGCTCTTCGGCTTGAAACATTTGCTCTTCAACCAGAGCCGCGGTGTCGATTTGTAGTAACATATTTGTTCTTTATTTAATTAATTTTCTGATTTCTGATATCTGATATCTGATATCTGACTACTTACAGCAATCAAGGTATCGCCTGATCGTCTCTTCTATTCCCCAATACAGCGCATCGGCTATCAACTGGTGCCCGATGCTCACCTCATCTATCCACGGGAACGCCTGGAGTAGGGCGGGCAGGTTCTCCGTACTCAGGTCATGACCGGCATTCAGTCCCAGACCGATCTCGTGCGCTTTCTCTGCGGCAGCGCGGTACATCGCTATGGCGGCTTCGGGATCGTGCTCATACAGTTCCGCGTACGGGCCTGTGTAGAGCTCCACACGGTCTGCACCGGCTATCTTCGCACCTTCCACCATTTCGGGGATAGGATTGACGAAGATCGATACGCGTATCCCTGCTTCGTGGAAGCGCTGCGTTACCTCAGTCAGGAACGCGCGGTGCTTGATTGTGTCCCAGCCGTGGTTCGAGGTCAGTTGCTCGTGTCCGTCAGGCACTAATGTCACCTGCGCCGGTCGTACCTCGCATACCATCTTTATGAAGTCCGGCTCGGGATTGCCTTCGATGTTCAGCTCCGTCGTCACGCAGTCTTTCAGCGCATACACATCGCTGCGGCGGATGTGCCGCTCGTCGGGTCGGGGATGAACGGTTATGCCCTGCGCCCCGAACCGCTCGCAGTCTTTCGCGAACTGCTCCACGTCAGGAATATTCCCTCCCCGCGCATTCCGCAGCGTGGCAATCTTATTGATATTTACACTTAATCGTGTCATACACACAAAAATCGCACAAAATTACAAAAAAAAAATGACATTTGCAAGTTTTTTCGAAGAAAAATTGCAATTCCCTTGATTTTTATGTAGCAAGTGTATCTTTTGCCGATTCATTTTCATTCGCATCTCGTTTGCATTACGGACGTCACCGTACCGTGATAGCATCTCCAAAACGGCGCTACGAGTCGAACCATAGTCGAACCGAAGGCGTTCCATAGTCGAGGTAATCCTAGACTTTAGTCCTACCCACAAGCCACTCACAAGCCTACAACCTCCTTCTAACTTTACTTTTTTGAGTTTCGTCGACTATCAGTCGGCTTTTATATATCGCGTGAGATTAGTGAGGCTAATGAGGCTAACTTTCTATCTCGCTATCTTTCAGCTACTTATTAGCCTCATTTGGCCTCATCCTTGCCACTTAGCCTCATTAGCCTCACCTCAAATTCTTCAATCTTTTGTGGATGGCAATCTATGTTGCTATGTGGGCAGGGCTTGGTGACTAATCAATCACCACAGCTGTGCCGGAGATGGAAATCATAATCATTCTTAGTCTTATTCGACAACGAGGGAGTTATCGGGATTGATGCGGATGATCTTGGCAAGGGAGTGGTAGTCGATGTTATGGTCGCGAAGGAATTGTCCGCCTTTAGCGAAGGCTTTCTCCACGAGGAAGCCCATGCCTATGATTTCGGCGCCTGATTGACGGCAGAAGTCGATTACGCAACCGGAAGCATGTCCGTCAGCCAAGAAATCATCAATGAAGATGATCTTATCGTCTTTGGTGAGGAACTCTTTACCGATGCAAACGGTTGTGTTATCGGCTTTGGTAAACGAGTACACCCATGATTTAAAGGACTCATCCACGTTTTTGGGATTGTGTTTTTTTATGAATACGACCGGCAGATTCATCAGATACCCGAGCATGACAGCCGGAGCGATGCCGGAGGCTTCGATTGTTATAATACGTGTAGCGCCTTTGTCCTTGAATATTCGTTCAAACTCCCGGGCGCAACGCATAGTGAGTTGCGGATCAATCTGATGGTTGATGAAGCGTCCTACCAGAACGACATTTCCTTCGGCTTTGCCGATACCATCACGGAGTATCCGTTGTTTGAGTTCTTCCATTATAGTTAGTATTTATAGTATTTACTTCTCCCATTCAATCCCTCTTATGCAAGCCGGATTGTTGATAATCTATTGATCACTAGTGTCTATTGATCTAACGCGAGTTTCTCAAATTGCGCAGTTTGCGACCAAAGATAATACCGTTTGCAACAGCTAGGAGAATAGCAACAATATCATCAATCCATCCGATAACGGGAACGGAATCAGGAGATATATCGAAGGGTATCAGAATATAGATAAGGGCGATTATCGCCCCTATCCATATATTCCATTTGTATTTTGTTGATTTGCTCATGACTCATCAACCTTTTTGATTGTAATCAGCGTTGATCAGGTTCATCGCTTTCATCCGTTTGTGGATATAGATATACGGTCCAACGATGATGAGTGATCCGAGAACACACCAAAGCCAGAAGTCACTTGCGCCGAATGAATAATCAATCTGGCGACGTTCAAGTTCTCCACGCATACGGTCCGAAGTACGATGATACCATACAATAGGAGCGATACCCAAGGTCAACCAAGAAAAGATGAAATAGATAAGGCAGAAATGCATCGTTCTGCGTCCGTCATGTCTGCTGGCAATCAAGTTCAACTCTTCTGAAATGTGCGATTCGACAACGATAGAATAGATGCCGAACGTAATAAGACTGAGGAAAAACATTTTCGCGAGTCCGCGATTGGTTCTCAACTGCATTGCAGGAGCATTAACATTTGTTTCCATAATGATTAGATTTGAATTTTGTTATAAAGATTATTATTAATCTTCTTGCTCGTAGTAGTAGGTCAGTAGTAATATCTGTGTGTCTGTTCAAATAGGGAAAATCCCCAATATGGAGAAATACGGCTGCAAAGATACAATTTTTTTTTTGACATTTGCAAATTTGTCAATGAAAAATTTATACAAATCTGCATATAATCTCATTTTTTATACAAGTTAAGGTTATACAAGTTGCACTATCCCCAAAATGTTCAAGAAAATTCTCTTAGGCAAGCTGGTAATTTCTTGCCGGCGGTTTTGTGGTGCGCAACACATGCGCAACACTCATCTGGGGTCCCCGATGTAAACCAAGCCATAGGCTGTTTGCGGTGGATGGAGAAAGCAGTTGACTTCTGCTTTCGAACAGGCGGAGTAGCGGGGAGCGTCATTCCGCCCTAGAACAAGCGGAGGCCTTGAGGACTTTAATGAATCTGCGATTCTGTCGGTGTCCGAAAGAGCCGAACGCGACGGCGCGGATAATCTTTTGTACAAGGGCAATCTATGGAGTCCTGTGGGCAGGGCATGGGGATGGTATTTTCGTTTAAATAAAAGCGACATGTACATCAAATGACATACATGCCCCTCTGGATGTTTTCACAACGGAATAATCCTTATTGTGTATATCCTTCAAATTTGATGCAAAGATATAAAAAATCTGTGAATTTTGCAAATATTTGTACAAAAAATTTGCATTTATCCTTATTTTTTTGTAATTTTGCACCGAAAAATGTTCTTTGACATGTTTTTTTGATATGGATACACAAAATCTTTCTTTTGAAGAAGAATGTTTAGCTTTATAATAGCACCTGATTATGAGTTAGGGGGTACTAATCCCAAGCAGTAAACTATAAAGTACCCAAATTGCCAACTGAACAATGGCGGTTTCAACAAGTTGTGTATATCCTTCAATTTTGAATTCGATAAAGTTCTAAAACAGCGAAGTTAAAACCACGTCTAACTTTTTTAGGTTGTGTATATCCTTCAATTTTGAATTCGATAAAGTTCTAAAACAGCTATGCTCAAAACGTACCAGTCCGATATGTTGTTGTGTATATCCTTCAATTTTGAATTCGATAAAGTTCTAAAACAGCCATAATTGCTATTTTTATATTGCAAATATTGTTGTGTATATCCTTCAATTTTGAATTCGATAAAGTTCTAAAACAGCGCTCTATCCAAAGCTGCTTTTAATTCACCTGTTGTGTATATCCTTCAATTTTGAATTCGATAAAGTTCTAAAACAGCATTGAATTGTTATAAGTTTTAAAATGTTCTGTTGTGTATATCCTTCAATTTTGAATTCGATAAAGTTCTAAAACAGCTTGAAACTAAATACATTTATTCATATAATGTTGTGTATATCCTTCAATTTTGAATTCGATAAAGTTCTAAAACAGCGTGCCCTGTAAGACTTTATACCGGGATATTGTTGTGTATATCCTTCAATTTTGAATTCGATAAAGTTCTAAAACAGCCAACTTCCTTGCCGTTCGGGTGACGGCTCTGTTGTGTATATCCTTCAATTTTGAATTCGATAAAGTTCTAAAACAGCAATGCTAAAGACTTATCAATCAGACATGTTGTTGTGTATATCCTTCAATTTTGAATTCGATAAAGTTCTAAAACAGCAGGAAGATGATCGTCGTCATAAGTCAGCGGTTGTGTATATCCTTCAATTTTGAATTCGATAAAGTTCTAAAACAGCACAATGTGCGTTTTGGATTGTATATCACAACATTACAAGTTGTTTTAGAATTGAAAAATGCAGGCGATTTATTTCGTCTGCATTTTTCTTTTTTCTGGATTTTTAATTCTAACACTCCATTATCTCCACAAACATTAGAATAGTTCTAACTGCTGCACAGGTTGTTGGAGTCTGGTTTGATGTTGGCACTCGAAGATTTCCATATCTTCAAATTGCTTATCTGTTATGCGCATAATGCCAATCTTTCCATATTCCGGCAGCATGGCTTTGACTCGCCGGATATGTACATCGGCATTTTCGGCACTCGGGCAATGCCTGAGATAGATTGAGAACTGAAACATAGTAAACCCATCCGCCAACAAGTCTTTGCGGAAACGCGCAGACGCTTTCCGCTCTTTCTTGGTCTCGGTGGGTAAGTCAAAGAAAACTAGCACCCACATAATCCTATATTCGCTAAACCTATCCATTCATAAAAAAACAGAAAGCGCACCACAAGATGCGTTTTCTACTCATTACCAATCGGGATAAATTATTTTTCGAGCCTCGCCGCTAAAACACTTTTGTACACTGTTGGCTGTGGTCTGCACGGCAATTTGCAACGGACTTCGGCGATGATCTATGAGCACTTCCGCCGTATTGACTGCAAGCATTTCGCGTTTAAGTGCCGGAGTTAGTTCGCTTAAGTCAGCTATCCGTTTGTAGATGTCAATAACCACTCTGTCTACGTAAGGACGATAAGGTTCCATAATATCATCAGCAAGACAGTATGCATTGTAGCGGTTGTGATGATGAATGCCGAGTGTAGGCAACACACCTGCTGCAACTAAGGCGCGTGCCATAAGCGCGCGGACAATAGCATATCCATAATTGAGTAAGTTATTCGGTGGCAAGCCATCTTGAGCGCGCAAGAAGTCAGGATTATGGAATACATTTCGCCAATAGTATGCAGCAGCCCGTCCTTCAAGGTTATCTGTATCGCCGGATTTTACTTGCTTGCACCACGCAAGCAGATTGCCATTTTCCACTCCTTGTTCCGCAAGAATCTGTGCTTGACCTGCAATCTTACTTATGACTGTTTGTTGCCACATTTGTTTTTTGAGGGGTTCCGAGGCATCTATCTGCTGACGGAAACGCTCAGACTGAAGGTTGTTGCCTTGCAATGGGAGAAATAAGCCAATGGGTAAGTGCTGATCATTACATGAAATAACTGCCACATTGTTCTCTAACAGAGCCGCCATAAGTGCCGCCGTGATGGTAACTTGCTTGTGGTCAATGATAACAACACCGATATCTTCGATAGGGATAGTATATACTCCCTGCTCACGAAGATTCTCCGGCATATTCTTGTCATTGACTATATCCGGCAGAGTAATAACCATCTGCTCTAACTTCAAACTAAGGTAAGCAGGGTTATTGAATCCTATAACTCGCTTAATCATAGTGATATTGATTTGATATTTCCTAAACGGTCAACTATGATAGGAATGCATATCTCTTTGATGAGTTGGTCATATTCGTCACGGCTTGTTTTGTTGTGGCGTGTATATTCCTTTCCATCAAGAATCACTGATGCAATGTTTGCATGAATGAAGTTGGGATTTTCTCCATCCAAAGAAACCACCTTGTATATTCTATCTGTCGACCATTCCAATTGCCTATTTGCCATTTCGTCTCTTGTGGGCACATACACCAAATCTCCCGGAGACAAAATAAATTTATATGTCAAATCTTCGGAAACTATTCCATCTTTATGCAATTTATTGTCAAGTTCTACTATCCATTTGCGACCACTTGATGTTTGGGCTGCTATGACATCTTGAAGCATCAATGGAACAAGTTTACGAATGATTTGCCCGTCCTCATTTTTCTTCTCATAAACAAAAGTAAATAGTTTTGTTCCTTTTGCTGCTTCAACAAACTTCTTGCTCTTGTTTCCGATACGACCTACGGCAAATTTTTCAGCTTTTTCATATGTGCGCACCTTATATATTGGTTTATGAGGCACTCCGTTGTTTAGTGATAGAATGTTGGCATTCATTTGCTCTATTCCATCGGGCGAGAAAGCAACTTCTGGATTACCTTCACATTGCTCAAGATGAGCACGTAATATATTCTGTATGCCTTTATCTGTGACACTTTCGCGAATGTATTTTTCTGTGAATGTCTCATTAAGTGCTTTGCGTGTTGCAAAGTAACGCTCGTTGGTGTCTTTGGTAAAGTAATACATTTGTATCTTTTTGAGATTTACATCCGACCAAACATCCGGTTCAGAAGCAAAATACTTCTTAATCTGTTTTTCGTCTTTGCCGGATGCCACCATTTCGCGGAGTTTATGACGCAGATCTTTCTCTACCACATCATCAATGTGTTGAAGAGCGTATGTCAAATTAACGTACTTATCATCCTTTCGCAAATTTACTTCGCCATACACAGTATCCTTATGCAACGATTTTCGAATTGCCCAGTTTGTCCCTTGTGTTTGACGAACGGCTTTCTTTTTGCCATCTACGAAGCGGATAGAGCGATTGCAGCTCTTGTTTATTACGCGCAGGTTTTGCTTGAAACTAACAACGATATGTTCTAAGACTTCTTGCACATCTTTTGGGAAACCTTCGTAAGGCACAACAAAATCCGTGAACTTTGTATGCTCTTTTCCGTTATTGTCCCGCCATAACTCGCGTTTGCGCAAAAGACATTGCAGGTCGTAGCGAGCTTTCTCATCCTTGTCAAGTGCTGATTCGTTGCTTAATAAGTTAACATGATTGCGCGTCGTGAAAGCAATAACGATAGCATCCATCGCGTGGTGACGATGGTCGATACGTTTCTTCTCAAAGCCTTTGCGGAGTTCCAACGGCATATTTGGGATAATATGCCCATTGGGTGTTTGGGCAGTAAATACATTTGTACTCTCCAATCGATTCAAACGCTCGAAGCGTGGTAGTATGATATGATTCCAGACATCATTGATGCCCCAGTCTTGTTTGAGACGTGTAGTGGCTGACCCATTACAAGCAATAACGTTCTTACTTGTTGCTTCCGGTTCATATTCGCCATTGGCGTTTTTCTCGCGAACGATGTTGCTCAGCAATCGTAGCATCAAGCGGCTGATATATCTGCTGTCGTTCATCTGGCGCGCCACGAATTTCTCGGGTATATCATCCAACATAAGTTTTTCTTGTTTGGCTTTGTTGGACGCAAACAACTCTTTCACCTTCTGTTCATATTGTTCTTTTGTCAATACGGTTACAATCCTACCGCCGGATAAAGTGATTTTTTCACCACTACAAGCACATATAAATTCATGTGCTAACATTCTATCTTTGCGTGCATTGACTTCTGCTTCACAGATCACTTTGTTTGACATCGAGTCATCAAAGAACCGCGATTGCGGAATAACATGTTCAATTTGATATGCCGGTGTGAAAAGCTTGGCCAACGGAATAGGTTGACCTGTATAGGGTGAGAGATACTTTTGATCAAGCCATAGGCGGTATTTCTTCACATCTTGTGGCGATGGTTGTTTAAGAGCAGAAAGATCGTTGATGATGCGTTGTATCTCATCGTCCGCTTTGTTGGCACTCAATACACCTTCTTCGTAGATGCGCAAAATCTCTTGTTGACTTGGCGAATAGCTATGCACACCTTCAATGCCGCACTCGGGATTCATGAACTCTTGCAGCAAAAGTTTGGCGCGCAGATTAGCTTTTTCGTTATCTTGTTGGCGTTGGAGTGTATTCTTGCGCTGCTCAGCATTCTGCTTGAGGTCACGACCTAACTCAATGTGTATCTCGTCAATATGTCCTTCTTGTTTCCATATATCGCGCACGGTGCGCAAACTTTCCATTACAATCTGTTCTACAATCGGGTTGTTTAGTGAATGCAGACGGAAAGATTGGAGATAGGCATCTACATCTTCAGGTTTCTCCCATTTGGTATCGTTCTTGCGCGTATCATACACAACATATTCAGCCATCCACAATGGCAAACCTTGGAAGTCTTGCAAAGATTGTAATGCTGCCAGTTTTTGACGCACCTGATCACTAATGTGCTCATCCACCTCGCCAGCGATAAGTTTCTCTATACGGTTGAGTGTATGCGCGTCTATATTCTTTACGTCCCATGCTTCACCACAGCGCATTAGATTAAGCAATTTGCGTGTGGCTTTCTCGCTATATGCTCCATAATCGGCAGGGAAAGGTTTCTGCTTGTCTAATTTCTCAACGAAAACTGGTTGCAACTTGTGTGCACGAGCATAGCGCATGAGTGCTTGATGCAACTCTTGTTTGTCCGTAATGGAATAAAGCATGTGCCATAAATGCTCCAACTCTTCGGTTGAGGCGTTGCCACCTGCTTCTGTGAGTATATTAGTAAGTGTAGCAGTCGTCGGCGCAGCGGGATATTTCTTATCTGTTACATAGTTCCATGATAGACCTTTTGTCTGTTTGCCAACAAGGTGTGTGAGTACGCTTTTCTCACTCACTTCTTTCTGTGTGAGCAACCACTTAACCATTTCAGCTTTATCACTCACCAGTTCTGCAGTGCACTCACGCTTGCCTATTCCGTTGGATTCCTCACTATAAATATGCAAGTTTTCAACCCATTGCCACAAGCGGAATTCCTCATATACTGGATGCGATTTTGAAATGCATTTCAGATATTGGCGTTTCTCTTCACCATCCTTGGTGCGATAAGTATGAAACTCGTAAGGACACTCGTTAATAAGCGACTTCTTACTCTTTAACGGACGCTGATAGAAGATAACATCGTCCATTAGTAGATACGTAAAATCTCTGTTTGCTATGCTCTTGCGATATGCCTCATTCTGCGGATAGAGAGCCTCAATGGCAGTAGCGTAAAGATAGGTATCTCTTAGTTCCGAGATGAAATTCTTTTGCGTTTCAAGAATACGACGGAGTTCGTCTTTATAGTATTTCCTGTCAACAACACGTACAAACTGACCAATAATCTTCTGATTGGGACGTTGGAGTAGGGCATCATAAATGAACTCTCCGACAGACTTCTTGCTTACATCAATATCGTGTTGAGTCTTAATCTTGCGCAAACCCCAATCATCCTCTTTTGGCGCGCTAAACGAACGTTTTACATTTCCCTCTTTGTCTTTAGCTTCTGTGCCATCATCGTTGAGCTTGGTGGTTACGATGAAATCCTTGGTTTTGCCTTCCCAATCCAACGGATAAGCACTTTGTCGCTTGTATATCCATCCGTTTTCTAAAGTTACCTCATACCATGTACGCCCTTTGGATACTTCACCTGTATCTTTAACAGAGATAACACGTAATGTGCAGAGCTCTTTCCGCTCATTGACTTTTTCCTCCTCTTCTTCGCCACGTGCCTGATAGTACCCACGTTTCTGATTGAACTGATGCAATAGCCATGCTAATTCTTGTCCACTTATTGGTTGTGTCAATGCTTTCTTGCGCAGATAGTAGATTGTCCAATCGTAAGGAATTTTCTTGCCGTCTGCTAACAATTCAGGATGTGCTTGTGTAAAATCCTTAACCATCTCATCAAACGCTGATTGGAAGAGGAAAATGCTCTTTCCATCCATTTCTGCCCATGGCAATTTTGGTTCAGTACCTTTATGTAATTGCCCGTATTTGTTTAATTCGCTTGCATAATGATTCGGAAGAAAACCGAGAATAGAGAGTACACGGTTTAGGCGTTCACGGCGTAGCGCATGACGTTCATTCAGTCGACGGATGCCACGAGCATTTGTCCGAGTAGCGGTTTGAGAAACGCTATTGCCACTTTCAAAATCACCTAATACAGCCGCATCCATAGGGATAATACGGCTACCTGCTGCTTTAATACGTTTTTGTGAGTCTGATTCAGCGACCACAGCCCAACCAATACTGTTGGTACCAAGATCTAAGCCAAGGATATTTTTTGCTTCCATGATATTGAAGGATATTATATTTTTCAAAACAAGCGCCAATAAACGCCTTTGATATGTTAATTGTATATCTCCGCAATGAAAAAGATACATTAGGAATAAAATACGCTACAAAGTTACGAAAAAAAATGCACATTTGCAAGAGCGAGGTGCATTTTTTTGATGAAACTGAGTTGAAAAATGAAAAATGTAATCCGTTTACAGGTCTTTCAGTTGTTCCTTTTAATCAAAACAACATTCCGGATTCAGGTCTTGCGGGCTGCGCCAGATCATGTGGTACTCCTCACGCAAGAGAAGAGGGGCAGATAGCTTTGTATTCCGCCAAGCGGGTTTTACCTACTTCTCCTTTCATATCTTGGTGATTGTTTTTAGTCCTCTTGCTCGTAGTAGTACGAATAGTCAATGCCTTTCATGAATATCTCGCGGTCGTCAATCCGGTCGGTCAATGCGCCACGGAGAAGTGCGCGGATGGCACTATCATCCGTCATACTTAGGCGCATAGCTTGCAGGTACTCTTTCTTGTCAATCTTACTCCAGTCCACGCATTGCTTGAGCGAGTGCTTGAAGATCATGTCCAGCCATATACGCGTGCTACGACCATTGCCTTCCATAAACGGATGTGCCACATTCATCTCAACATACTTGCTTACAATCTCGTCGAAAGTGGACTGAGGCATAGACTCTATCTGCGCGAGATTGTAGCGCAGATACTCCGCACGGCAAAAGACCGTTCCGTCTTTCCAGATGGTGCGAGTGCGTATTTGTCCGGCAAAATCGTACAAACCGCCAAATATATATGCGTGAATCTTCTGTAGTGCCTTGACTGTACCAATCTCCTCTTCTGCAATGATATTACTCTCCCAGAACGTATAAGCTTTCTTGCGACTTTGCCCATCAATGGAGTTGTCGGTGTAGGTAAACCAGTCAAGGAAAGCCGTGGCTTTATTATTGGGCACTGCTCTTGCCAGAAGATCCACTCCCGCTTGATCGACAACATCGGTCAAACGCTGTTTCCCATCAGGAGCAAGAAGTTTCAACTGGTTAGTGGCACTAACCACTTCGTTTTGCTCTTTTTGAAGTTTTGTCTTGAGGTACTTCCAGTAGTTACGGTTCTTTTGGTAGTCATCTTGCTCATTGATAGCACCAATAATATCAAGCACTGAGAAATACCATTTGTTTTCCTCATCGCTCCAGACCGCACGAACCATGTGGTCTTTAAAGAATCGTATCGATTTTTTTGTGCTCATAAATGCAAATAAAATCTGTTTTTTAATCAAAACAGCATTCCGTATTCAAGTCTTGCGGGCTGCGCCAGATCATGTGGTACTCGTCACGCAAGAGAAGGGGGACAGATGGCTTTGTACTCAGCCAAACGGGTCTTTCCTACTTCTCCTTCCATATCTTCGTATTGTTTTTATCGTTTTTATCTCACTCTGTGGTCATAGATTCAGTTCTTTTCCCTTCTTTGTGGCACGATACTTCTGGTTCTTGCTGGTCGGTTTGTCGGGAATAGTCATTTCCAACAGCCCTGCCGCCAATGCCGGTTGGAGGTAAGTCAAGCGGAAATGCTCTCTATCTTCAAGACCTAAAATCGTCATGATTTGCTGCTTGGTAAGTGCCCTGTCGCCCACAGCTCTATACACCCGAATAACTTGCGGGGTAACTTGCGGGGTGTCTTGCGGGGTGGAAATGATTACCTGTTTATTATTCAGCAAGTTATCTTGCGGGGTGTCTTGCGGGGTAGGACGATAAATAGTGAGCAGAAAATCGTCTTCCAACTTAAATGTCGGACGCGGCATCAATGACCGTGCTTCGCTCTGCATCCATCGTGGCGTTGATCTCTTCCAAAGCCTCTTGGATAGCCTCTTGCTTCTCTTGTTCGGATACTTCGCGGTTATTGCCATTGAGAATCCAGCCTGCCTTCCAGCAAACGAATACTACCAGCACAATTGCTACAATAATCAGAATCGCTTTAATGATTCCACTTTTTGCATTTTTTGTTTCCATATATCTGTATTAGTTTTCTTTATCAAACGGTAGTTTCGGTAACTCAAACCGGTCAAAGTCGGATTCGAAGACACGATCTTGAATGACGCGGTATTTCTCGAACTCCGTTTCGGCATATTCCTTAGCCTGCTCGGCGGATACATGTCCGGCATCGGTGAGGATAGGACGTTCGGTGGTATCGAGGAACTTGTCAATACGCTTTGCCCAATCTTCCATCGTCATAGGGATATGACGTTTCGCCATATCTTCGGCAACCTCCAGAAAACCGTTGACGATACGTCCCATGGATTCCAGTTCGACTTCTTTGAGGTAGTTCTTGGCAATACTTACGTCGGGTTTGAGAATCTTGCCCTTTGGCGCGTGCTCCCAAGTTGTCAATCCCATGTGCTCCTTGTCGGCATCAGCACGCTCGATAATAAGTTCAGCAGCCGTGTGCCCGTGTACGGCATAGTGCATTTTGTTCTGCACCTTGGCGAAGAACTCGCGTGTGGTAGGCGCGTCGGGATTATAGTCGATGGCTGTTGCGTAAATGTCGGTTATCTTCTGATAGAAACGGCGCTCCGACAACCGGATCTCGCGTATCTCCTCTAACAGGTACTCAAAGTAATCCTCGCTGATGAACGCTCCGTTCTCCATGCGTTTGCGGTCGATGACATAACCCCGGATAGCGAACTGGCGCAACACGGCTGTACACCATTGGCGGAACTGTGTTGCACGGCGCGAATTGACGCGATAGCCGACGGAGATGATGGCATCTAATTTGTAGAATTGAGTAAGGTAATTCTTACCATCAGCGGCAGTAGCCGAGATTTTCTCGGTAACTGACTCGCGTACCAATTCTCCGCTCTCAAAGATGTTTTTTAAGTGTTGACCGATATTATCCGTTGAGCAATCAAAAAGCATAGCCATAGCTTTCTGCGTCGCCCAGATAGACTCGTCTTTGTAGAAGACTTGTACACCTTCGGCTTTGTCTTCGGCTTGGAAGATTAGGAACTCCGCCGTTGAATTACGTATTTGTAATTGTTTGGACATCTCAGTATTAGTTTTTTATTGTTCCATTAAGCTTTGCACATTCTTCCGGCTATAAAGGTACAAAAAATATTAGTCCGGGAACTCCATGAGGTAGGCTTTGATGAAGGCGTCGATATCTCCATCCATGACGGCGTTGACATTGGATGTCTGGTAGTTCGTGCGGTGGTCTTTGACGCGTCGGTCATCGAACACGTAGGAACGGATCTGGCTGCCCCATTCGATCTTCTTCTTACCGGCTTCGACCTTCGCCTGCGCCTGTCGGCGTTTCTCAAGTTCGAGCTCGTAGAGCTGCGAGCGCAGGTGTCGCAATGCGTTCTCGCGGTTCTTGGGCTGGTCGCGTGTCTCGGTGTTCTCGATGACTATCTCGTCAGGCTGACCTGTCAGAGGATTCGTGAATTTATAGTGCAGTCGCACACCGGACTCGACCTTGTTGACGTTCTGACCACCTGCACCCGAACTGCGGAACGTATCCCAACTCAGTCCTGCGGGGTCAACGGTTATCTCTATTGAGTCATCAATGAGCGGCACAACGAAGACCGACGCAAAACTCGTCATGCGTTTTCCCTGGGCGTTGTACGGACTCACGCGCACGAGTCGGTGCACGCCGTTCTCGCTCTTCAGGTAACCGTATGCCATATCACCTTCGATGTTGAAGGTAACGGTTTTGATGCCCGCCTCGTCGCCCTCCTGAAGGTTGGCTATCGTTACCTTATAGTCATGCTTCTCGCAGTAACGCTGGTACATACGCATGAGCTGCTCTGCCCAGTCCTGTGCCTCCGTGCCGCCTGCACCGCTGACGATCTTCAGCACTGCCGGCATAGCATCCTCCTCGTGGGAGAGCATGTTTTTCATCTCCAGGTCTTCGACCTCGCGCATGGCGTGAGCATAGGCGTCATCGACCTCCTGTTCGGTGACGAGCTCTTCCTTGTAGTAGTCGAAGGCGAGTTCGAGTTCGGCTGTAGCGGCGCGCACACCTTCGTAGCCGTCGATCCAACGGCGCAGGGCTTTGACTTTCTTCATCTGCGCCTCGGCGGCCTTGGCATCCTCCCAGAACCCTGGCGCCTGGGTGTGAAGTTCCTCCTCCTCGAGTTGGATGCGTTTCTCGTCGATGGCGAGGTACTGCTTGAGTTTGTCAGCGCGTTGCTGGACGTCTTTGAGTTGTTCGATAGTTATCATAATTAATATTTTTAGTCGAAAGACCGTTCGCTTCGCTCACTCAAAGACAAAAGACAAAAGCCTAATCAGTCTTTGAGCGTAGCGGTCTTTGAACGCAGTGGTCTTTACTCTTTTAGCGTTAGCGGTCTTTATGGGTCATTATGTCGATGATGAGGTCATCGGTCTGGGACATACCGTCGTGTCCGATGCGTGTGAGGTTGTGGATGGTGCGGTCGATATCGTCCTCGACGATGCCTTCCGTAGCTTCGGCGAAGGAGTGGTGCATAGCCATCGAGGCAGAGAGCACGGCTGTAGCGACGCCGCTGGTGACCTTGAGCGCGCAGGCAGGTTTGGCACCGTCGCAGATCATGCCGGAGATGTTCGCAATCATGTTCTTGATGGCGAAGGTGACCTCGTCGTATTGTCCTCCCATGAGGTAGGTCAGTCCCGCCGCCGATCCTGTAGCCGCCACGACGCATCCGCAGAGGGCAGATAGTCTGCCGAGCGACTGCTTGATATAGATGACGGTGAGGTTACTCAGTGTGAGTGCGCGCAGTGTCTGTTCCTCGTCGAGGTTATGCTCCAGGGCGTATAGATAGACGGGTATGGAGCAACTGATACCCTGGTTGCCGCTGCCGGAGTTAGACATCACGGGTACCATAGCGCCGGACATTCGCGCATCGCACGCGCCGCAGGTGTAACAGAGGATCTTCGTGAACAGGGTGTCACCGAAGATGTTCGACATCTGGGTGTGCGGGCTGTTGGTCAAGTGCTGGTTACTTACCGTGTGCAGCAAGCGTCCGAGACCGTGACCGTAACTGCCCATGAACGACTTCTCGGCAGCTGCCATGTTCATCTTCGCGCCGTCCATGAGGAACTGCACATCGCTGAGTGGGACATTCAGTGCATAGTCATAGACCTCACGCAGGGAGGTGATGGCATAACTCTCGCAGGGCTTGCCGGTGTGACTGCCTTGGATGGTGGCTTCGGCAGAGCGACCATCACGGCTGACGGTGACATGCACATAGAGCATATCCGGTGCATCGTGTGCAATGGTGATCGTAGGCGGCACGCGCTGCAGGTACGACTTGGCATAGGCGACCGCCTCGGGCGTGGTGTCGCGCAGCACCTCAAGTTCGTACTCGCTCTTGCCGATGGTAGCGCCGAGTGCGATGGCTATAGGCAGCCCGTTCATGTCCGTGCAGGGTATACCTACGCCCATGGCGTTCTTGTAGATGTTCTTGCTGACGCTGACGGTGATGGCGTCAGGTTCGCAGCCGAGTTGCTCCTTGGCGCGTGCCACGCACAGCGCCACGCACATCGGTTCGGTACAACCGATAGCGGGGATAACCTCCTGATGGAGCAATGTGAGTATGTGAGCGGTATTCATGGTGTTAACCGTTTAGATAGTTCTTGGGTGAGTGATGCAGCGTATAGAAGTAGATGATCAGCCTATAGCAGCACAATATGTCAATAGGCAGGAAGTACAAGCGGCTGATCTGCGGCGGGCAGAAGAGTACGGACGGGATAAACAGCACAACGTAGTATGCCACGCGGAAGATTGTCTTGCTTTTCTCGTTGGGGATGAGCCGTTGCATGAACGGGAAGCGGTAAACGGGCATAGAGAACCGTTCGAGCCAGTTCACCAAGGGGAACGAGAGCCACAGCAGCAGAATCGCCCAGCCGTCAATGCGGTAGAGGAGCATGAACGGCAGGTATCGCGAGAAGACCAGAACAGGGTAGAGCCACACGTTGTCCTTGCTTCGCCAGCGGTTGTACAGCGTGAAGACGGGCAGGATAGCAGTCACGGCAACGCAGACGAGCCAGAAGCTCCAAGAGCGCGGCGAGCAGTTGAATGCCAGACACCGGAGCGCCAACACCGCATAGGCTATACGCACGGCGCTGATCCACCAGCGATAGCGGTCAAAGTGCGCGAAGTTGTATTTGTAGAGCCGGATGGCAGGTTGCTGCTCATGGCGGATAGCCACGGTGTCGTTGAAGATGTAGCCCAACTCGTACAGCGAGAACACCGCCAGCAGCACCAGCAGGTAGTTGGCTATGAACGGCAGCCATGCGCCCTCGTAAGTCAACCACGAGTAGAACGCCGTGGGCATGATGTAAATCAGCATCCACGACAGCAGTTTGGGAACGGTGCCCAAACGGACGGCATAGTAATAGCCGAACGGGATGTAGAACACGGCGTTCGGTATATGCCGGCGGGCATATTTGTGCCTAATATCGTTGTTGGTCGGTGTCAATGAATGTGATGTTTATGTCATGCGGCAGGATCTTCTCCCAGCGCTGACGGTTGTTGTATGTAATGATTGTAGCCGTTTTGGCGTGGCGGATGAGTTCGATATCCGTGAGGTTGTCGGTGATGATGTCGAAGTCGCTGTAGCGGTCGAGCAGCTCTTGTTTGTCGTGCTTGGAGTGGTACGCCTTTGCTCCGATGTGGCGCGCCACTACTTCGGCAATGACGGGCATGGTATGCGAGACCAGGACAATCTCCCGTCCTTCGAGCCGTTGCCATACAGGTTCGATCTTCCTCGGCTCCAGGTAATCCGTGTAGAACTGTTCGACACGTTCGAGCACCTGCTCACGTGTGCAGCGGCGGAGTCGGCGTATGGCGCGTGCGCGCACATAGTCGTAGCCGAAGAGCTTGTACAGAAGCGAGTTGAGCCTGTTCCCACGGATGCGTAGGAAGTCGTAGGTCGTGTTCGAATAGAACAGCGTCCAACATATATCAACTAATATGGGTCTATTTGTGCTCATGAATGTGTGATAACAAGAGTTGCTCAAACTGCTGAGCCTGATATAGCCGCGTGAAGCGTTGTTTGACCGTTTGATTGACGGGCTGGTGTGTGTAGCCGCAGGTTTGCCACTCGGCATACTTGTCGAGGATGAAGGCCTTGACCTGCTCGGCAGTTGTGGCGGCGAGTCCGGCGTTCGTCTCGCAGATGACCTGAGCCAGACACTCCTCGTCGCTGCGCACGCACAGCACGGGTTTCTCTACGCCGAGCGCCTCAAAGAACTTCGTGGTCATGATACCGTGCGCACCGCTTGCCTTGGCGGAGTTGCTGAGCACGAGCAGGATTGACGCGCGGTGCAGTATATCCGGCACTTGGTCGTTTGGCACATAGGCGTGGTAGTCCATTAGCTGCTCGACGCCGTAGGTATGTGCCAGTTGGCGGATGCGTTGTTGTCCGGCATCGTTGGTGTACCAGCACACGCGCAGAGGGAGATCGAGTTCTGCCAGCGCTTGGAACAGGAGTGTAGGGTCTTGCATCGGCTGTTCATACACGCGTCCGACATACGCTATGGTGAACTGTTCAGCGGGCTGATTCATCGGGCGGAACAGATGATCGTCATAACCGTTGTAGATGAGTGCAACAGGTTTGCCGAACGGCTGCAAGAACGCCTGATGCCACGGCGAGACGCAACTGATCGAATCGGCTTGGCGAAGGATGTTGTTGCGCCGGCGGATGTTCGTGCGGCTGTACCATGTGCGGAACGGTCGTAGCCACCACTGGCGGTGACTCTGGTATTGCGCATTGGGAGCCTGTTCGTCCACGTCGCGCAGATCCACATGCAGAGGGATCTGTTGTTGTCTTGCCACATCCAGTGCAGCCCTCAATGGGAACGTGGAGAACGTGCAGCAGAGCACCATATCGTACGACTGAGCGGCAATCCGTTGGCGCAGCCTGCGTGAGAAATAGCGGTTACGCCAGTCAAACAGCAGGGACGCTATGCTCTTGACCGCCCATTCGACCATTGTGCGGGTGCGGTACACGCTAATCTCGTGGATCGGGTAGTCGTGCTCAAACGGCAGCTGTTCGCCTTGCTCGGTGTAGAGGTCGATATGCCAGCCGTGTGCGCAGAGGTAGTCGCACAGACATCGCAGCCTCGGCGTATATGCCGGCGAGGTGAACGGATCGCACACTATGAGCAGTCGTGGGGTCATCGTAGGAGCAGGGTGAGTAACTGGGTGTATAACGACCGGTGATAGGTGGTATGGTTGATGTTGCTGTTATGCCAGAGCAGACATAGTTCGCCGTTGTGCATGCGCACCTTGTCGATCAGTCGCTGGCAGCAGTAGTATGCTTCGTCCTCGGTGAGGTTCATGTAGTTGGCATTGCTGAGCGTAACATCCATGACGGTGAGCGGATGGAGCACAAGTTCAGTGAGTTGCATGCGTTCGGGGTCGATCCACAGGACGGCACGCGAGGTCTGCAAACGAAAACCTGCGCGGTCAGGGAACCCCATAGTGAAGTCGTCGGTGACGCCGAGTTCGATGAGTTGGCGCATGGTCTCGATCGAGCAGTTCAGGTAATGCGAGCGGTGGATAGCGAGTTCGTTGGTGCGCGAGGTGCGTCGCTCGATGCTGCCGGGACCGTAGTACGAACTATGCCAACCGATGGTCACTTTGTTCCACTCAAGCAGCTTGCGCAGCCGGCGGGCATCGGGGCTGTGGTGGTTATACTGCGGGTAGTCGTATCCCTTGCCGAACGAGTGTTTGACGAAGTAGATGCTCTCCGCCAGCGGCACACGTTTGTCTTGCTCCATGAGCCATGGGAAGGTGTATGCGGGGTCGTTGTTGATGTCTTGCAGCGAACGTAAAACCTGTCGCCACTCGCCGCGCCATATACCTCCCAACGCTCCGCGCAGATGGCGGTAATGGGCGATGGTGTCGATGTCGTGCGTGAGGTAGATATGCGCAAATCCCGACGGCGGAAGAGAGAGCCCTACGGCTTTCATCGCCAGACGTGCATACTCATCGAGTGTGGGCACTGTCAGCCGGTTACGCTGGCTGAGGATGGAGTAGGCGGCGAGGAACCGACCATGCTCGTCACGTTTGGGATTGATCACTTCCTCGGCACGCGAGATGAAGAAAAACGTGTTGTAGATGAGGTCGGTGCGCACCACGTTCACCGTCTTGTCCGGCGCGTCGTCGGGCGCCCACTGTTCCACACGCGGTGTCTTCAGCTCGGGCAATACCAGGTCTTTGCCCAAGTGACCGTTGGGCACGATGACGAGCTTGTAGTTCGGCCACAGGCGCTCGTCATCGGTATAACCGATGTTCTGTGCCTCGTCGGCATTGCCGTACAAGAGCCAGGTCTTGATATAATTGATAATTTCGTCCATAATCTATTCTAACTCTGCGAGTTGCTCGCTGAGGAGTTCCCACTCGTACATGCGGTGCTCCAGGTCGCGCTTGAGGCGGTTGTACTTCTCGAAGTTCTCAGGTGATTGTCCTGATACTTCTGCCAATATCTGCTCGATGTCAAGGATCTGCTGCTCCAGGCGGCTTATGTCCTCCTCGGCTTGCGCGACGGCTTTCTGTGCTTTGCGCAACTCGGCGGCTTTGGCTTTCTGTGCAGCGTAGTCCTGAGCACCGCTGCTTTGCGCCGAAGGCGGTCTTTGAGCGTCAGCGGTCTTTTGTCTTTGAGCGTCAGCTGTCTGCCCCAGCGCCAGGTCAATGGCTTTGTCGGCATCTGTGATGCGTGCGGCACGTTTGTACTGTAGCCAGTCGTAGATGCCGCCTAAGTGTTCGCGCACCTTGCCGCCGCCGAACTCATAGACCTTGCTCACTATGCCGTCGAGGAAGTCGCGGTCGTGACTGACGAGGATCACCGTGCCGTCGAAGGCTTGCAACGCTTCCTTGAGTACATCCTTGCTGCGCATATCGAGGTGGTTCGTCGGCTCGTCAAGAATCAGAAGGTTCACCGGTTCAAGCAGCAGACGGATCATCGCCAGACGGCTGCGTTCGCCGCCGGAGAGCACTTTCACGCGTTTGTCTATCGCTTCACCGCCGAACATGAATGCGCCCAGGATATCTTTGATGCGCGTGCGGATATCGCCTGTCGCCACGCGATCGATGGTGTCAAATACCGTCAGTTCGCCGTCAAGCAGCGAGGCTTGGTTCTGCGCAAAGTATCCGATCTTGACGTTGTGTCCGATCTTGAGCGTGCCGGTGTAGTCGGTGAGCTCGTTCATGATACAGCGAACGAGCGTTGTCTTACCTTCGCCGTTCTTGCCGACGAAGGCCACTTTCTCGCCACGGCGGATGGTGAAGGTCACATGGTCAAAGACGACATGTTCCCCGAAGGCTTTGCGCACATCATCGGCGATGACGGGAAAATCCCCACTGCGTGGTGCAGGCGGGAACTTCATCCTCAGCCGCGAGTTGTCCTCCAGATCAACTTCGAGGCGCTCCAATTTATTCAGCTGCTTGATGCGACTCTGCACCTGCACGCTCTTCGTGGCTTTGTAGCGGAAGCGCTCGATGAACTCCTCGGTGTCGCGGATCATCTTCTGCTGGTTCTCGTAGGCGCGCACCTGCTGCTCATGGCGCTCCTGGCGGAGGGTGACAAACTGCGAGTAAGGTACATTGTAGTCGTATATTCTGCCCAGCGATATCTCTATCGTCCGCGTGGTGACATTGTCGATGAACGCGCGGTCGTGACTGACGATGATGGCGGCACAAGGCGCTGCTTGCAGCCACTCTTCGAGCCACTGGATAGACTCGATGTCGAGGTGGTTAGTCGGCTCGTCGAGTAGGAGCAGGTCGGGGTGTTGGAGTAAGATCTTCGCTAACTCGATACGCATCCGCCATCCGCCGCTGAACTCGTTGCACGAGCGGTCAAAATCCGTTCGCTCAAACCCCAGACCGATGAGTACGCGCTCCATCTGCCCGACGGATTTCGGGTCTTGTTTGTCGCGCACCCGATCGACCTCTTCGCGCAGTGTTGTGCCCTCGTTGTGGATCATCTGCTGCGGCAGGTAACCGATGCGCATGTCGGCATCGCGGCTGATGTGTCCGCCGGTGGGTGTCTCCTCGCCGGCAATCAGCCGGAGCAGGGTCGTCTTGCCGGCGCCGTTCTTGCCGACAAGAGCAATCCGGTCACGCCGGTTGACAAGGAACGTGATCCCGGCCAATATTGGCTGGGAGTTATACTCCTTTACTATGTTTTCTATACTTAACACAATCGTCAATACTAAACAATTGTCAATAAATTGTCAATCGTCAATTGTTAAATTGTCAATCCCTTAATGGCTTTTCCTGTGTAACTTTGTTCGCACGCCATGATCTGTTCGGGCGTGCCTTCGGCAACGATGCGACCGCCGTCCTTGCCGCCCTCGGGACCGAGGTCGATAATATGGTCAGCCGCCATGATCAGGGTGGGGTTGTGTTCGATGACGACCACGGTGTGCCCTTTGCTGATCAGGCGTTCCAGGGCATTCAGTAGCACAATGACATCACTGTGATGCAGACCGGTGGTGGGTTCGTCGAAGATGAACATCGTCGGTTGCTGGTTCTCTTGAGCTATATACGAGGCAAGCTTGACGCGCTGACTCTCACCGCCGGACAGGGTGCTACTGGACTGTCCGAGTTTGACGTAACCGATGCCTACGTCTTGCAGAGGCTTCAATAACCGAACAACCTTCGTACAACCATGTTCTGCGAAAAACTCAATGGCTTCGTCCACGGTCATGTTCAGCACATCGTAGATGTTCTTGCCGCCGAAGGTGATCTCCAGCACCTCTTGTTTGTAGCGTTTGCCGTGGCAGTGCTCGCACTCGATGACGATATCCGCCATGAACTGCATCTCAATGGTTATCGTGCCTTCGCCCTGACACTCCTCGCAGCGCCCGCCCGGGGTGTTAAACGAGAAGTGCGCCGGCGTGAAGCCCATCTGTTTGGAAGCCTGCTGGTCAGCGAAGATCCGGCGAATCTCATCGAAGGCTTTCATGTACGTGACGGGGTTCGAACGCGAAGATTTGCTCAACGGGTTCTGGTCAACGAACTCGACGTCTTTCAATAGGTGCATGCTGCCTCTCAGACTGCCATAGTCGCCCGTATGCTCGGCGGCTATGCCTCCGTAGTGTTTCTTCAGGGCAGGGTAGAGCACCTTGCTCACGAGCGAGGATTTTCCGCTACCGCTGACACCGGTGATGACGGTGAGAACGCCGAGCGGGAACTTCACATTGAGGTTCTGCAGGTTATTCTCCGCCGCACCGATGATCTCGATGTAGTTACTCCAGCGGCGTCGCTCGGGCGGTATAACTGAGGGGAACTGTTGGAGCCGCGGTTTGCCGACGTAGGTTATCTCGCCGCCGTGGCTGCCCGCCTCAGGGCCTACCTCTATCATATAATCCGCTGCCATCATGATATCCTCGTCGTGCTCGACGACGACGATGGTGTTTCCGAGGTCACGAAGTTCGTGCAACACATGGATGAGCCGCTGTGTGTCGCGTGCATGCAGACCGATGGACGGTTCGTCCAACACATACAGCGAGCCTACCAGGCTGCTGCCCAAGGACTTGGCGAGGTTGATGCGCTGGCTCTCACCGCCGGAGAGCGTGGACGCCATGCGGTTGAGCGAGAGGTAACTGAGTCCTACATCGTGCATGAACTGCAAGCGGCTCTTGATCTCAAGAAGGAGTTCGCCCATGCCGGCAAGGTGTTTGTCGCCTGCGGCTTGCAACTGCTCGAGCTGCTTGATCCACTCCATCACCTCGCTCACGGGCATCGCGGCGACATCCGTTATTCGCTTTCCGCCTACCCACACATATTCGGCTTCTTTGCGCAAACGCATACCGCGGCAGTCGGGGCAAGTGGTCTTCCCCTTGAAGCGCGCGAGCATGACGCGGTACTGGATCTTGGCGTATTGGTCTTTCTCCAGCATGCGGAAGAAGTCGTTCAGCCCGCGGAAATATGCATTACCCGTCCAAATGAGTTGTTTCTGTTCGGGAGTGAGAGCGTAGAACGGTGTGTGAATAGGGAAGTCGAACTCCGCGGCGTGGCGAATCAGTTCGTCGCGCCAGGCGCTCATCTTCTCTCCGCGCCAACAGGCGATGGCATCCTCGTAGATGCTCTTCGACTTATCAGGCACCACAAGATCGGTATCAATGCCGATGATATTGCCGAATCCGTTGCATGTCGGGCACGCGCCGAGCGGGTTGTTGAAGTTGAACAGATGTTCGGTAGGCTCGATGAAGTGGATACCGTCTGCCTCGAAGCGTTCGGAGAAGTGCACCATCCGGATGTTGCCGTCCGGTTGTTCCATGCGCAGCAGGCACTCGCCTTTGCCCTCAAAGAACGCTGTTTGCACGGAGTCGGCAAAACGGTTCTCGGTAGCCTGTTCGCCGTCAGCGATGATGCGATCCACAAGCAGATAGACGTTGCTGATGTCGCTTATCAGGTCGGGACTGAGGCTGCTACTGAGGCGGAGTATATCCGCGCTGCCGTCCTCGAGTACATGCAGCAGACGTGAGTATCCCTCACTGATCCACGCAGCGGCGCGTGCTTGAAGGTTGTCTGCCTCCGCCTGCTCGCTTCTGCCTTCTTTCAGCGTTGCGGTCTGTACTCTGTCTTCTGTTTTCTGACTATTCACTGCTGCCAACAACATGACGCGCGTGCCGTTGGGCAGGGAACGCAGGTGTGCAAGCACATCGGCAACAGTGTGGCGCTTGACTTCCTTGCCGCTTACGGGCGAGAGTGTGATGCCTGCGCGCGCGTACAAAAGTTTGAGGTAGTCGTATATCTCCGTGACCGTGCCAACCGTCGAACGCGGGTTACGCGAACTGACTTTCTGCTCGATAGCTATGGCTGGCGGTATACCGTCAATCAGATCCACATCGGGTTTCTGCATGCGCCCGAGGAACTGCCGCGTGTAGGCGCTGAGGCTCTCCACGTAGCGGCGCTGGCCTTCGGCATAAAGCGTATCAAACGCCAGCGACGATTTGCCGCTGCCCGACACGCCGGTGACAACAACCATCTTGTTACGCGGTATATCCACGCTTACGTTCTTGAGGTTGTTGGTGCGTGCATGCTCAATATGAATGACGTCTTGTGTCAACTATCAACTATTCAAGTATTTCTTGCTGAGGCGATCAAGTAGCGCTTTTGTCTCGGGATCGTTGGGATCGCGCAACTCTTTGGGGAGTTTGGGTACGCGCAGTTGCATCCCCGGGAGCACATGGTCGGGCGATTTGAGCCGGTCACGATTGACCTCGTAGATGAACACCCAGTATGCTTTTTCGCCATAGCGTTTTTTCGCGACCCACGCCAGACGGCTGTCTTGGCCGACAATCTCGTCGCGTTGAAACTCCGTGAATTTCCGCGCAGAATCATCCATCCACGGGTTGGCGGGCTGAGCCGGCGTGACGATGGGTTCAGGAGTTTCCGGAGTCTCCTCTGGTGCTTCCTGAGCTTCCGGCGTTTCCTGAGCTTCTATGATCTCCGCAGAAGGCTGCTCGCCGACGCGTTGCTCGAGGGACGAGCGCATACCGTCTGCCCAACTGACGATCTGATGGCGCAGAATGAAGTACGCAATGATCAGCAGCATAGCGAACACACCGATGGTGATCAGCCCTGTCAGCCACGGATTGAAGGGTTTCTTAGTCTCCTGGGGCTTCTTGGGCTCTTGGGGTTTTTCCGGTTGCGCCGGTGCCACAGGAGCAGTTACAGGAGGTTCCGGAATTTCCAAAGATTCCTGAATAGGTGCAGACTCCGTACTCATGGCGTTGAGTTCGCCTAATATATCTTTGATCTCCTCGGCTTGCTCACCAAGTTTCTGCAGCGGGTCGATATCATTGTTAACCGCTGACCGCTGAGCGCTGAGCGCTGACTGCTGATTGCTTCCTTCCGTGAAGACCACTTTCTTGTAGCCGTCAATGGTAAACCGTCCGCCTGTGGTCACATTCACACTCTCGCGTGCGGGTACGTCTTGTATCTTGAACGAACCGAGGCCGTTGATGGTGACGTCGCCGTCTTTCTGCAGACCATCCTGAATACTGCCGGTCAGGGCATTGAGGAAGTCGTCTGCCACTTTCTCGCTCACCCCTGCGCGTGCACTAAGCGCACGGCGCAATGCTACCAATGTCAAATGTTCTGCCATAACTACTTCGATTTAGTTGTTTGCGACTTTTTACTTTCAGTTTTCGGCTTGGTGCTTTCGGCTTTCGGTTTTCGGCTTTCGACTCTCTCCTCATTCACTGCGTTCTTTAGTCGGTCGTTTGCCTTGAATGTCCACACCTGTTTGGCTGGGACTTCCGTCTTTTTGCCGTTACGCGGGTTGGTTACTGTGCGTGCTTTGTGCGCGCTCACGCTGAGTGAACCGAAATGCTGAATCTTCACGTCTCCGCCATCTTTGAGCGTTTCGGTGATGATCTGCACGGTGTGATGTAGCAACTGCTCCGTTGCCTGCTTGGTCAGTGCCGCTTTCTGCGACACGGATTGTATAAGGTCTTTGTTTGTCATAGTCTCCCAAATAAGTCTACGCCTTCGTAGCCTGTTATTTTTACGTCATAGAACTCTCCAATAGTCAATGCCGCTCTTTTGTCTTTTGTCTCTTGTCTTTTGTCTCTTATCAGCACCTCGCAATCCACTTCGGGCGAGTCGGCTTCGGTGCGCCCGATGAAGTAATCGCCTTCCTCGCGGTCGATGATGACGCGCTGTACTGTACCCACTTTCTCTTCGCTCTTCTCTGCGGCTATCTGCTCCTGGATGAGCATCAACTCGTCAAGCCGCTGTTGTTTGATTGATTCGGGTACATCGTCCTTGTAATGATTCGCGGCGTATGTCCCTTCTTCCTCGCTGTAGGCGAATGCTCCCATGCGGTCGAAGCGTTGCTGCTTAACCCATGCTTTGAGGGCTTCAAAGTCTTCGTCTGTCTCGCCCGGATGTCCGACCATCAGCGTGGTGCGCAGGGTTATGCCGGGCACTTCGCGGCGTATGCGGTCGAGTAATGCATTCTGCTCATCGGCGGTTATGTGACGGCGCATTAGGCTGAGCATATGATCCGTGCAGTGCTGCAAGGCGATATCCAGGTACTTGCAGACATTCTTGTGTTTCGCCATCACCGGCAGTATATCGTACGGGAAGTCCGTAGGGTATGCGTAATGCAGTCTGATCCACTCCACGCCCTCGACTTGTGCCATCCGGTCAATGAGTTCCGCTAACCGATGTTCCTTATAAATATCCAACCCGTACGACGACAGGTCTTGCGCAATCACATTGAACTCTTTCACGCCCTGACTGACCAGCCAGCGCACCTCGTCCAGTATCTCATCCATCGGGCGTGACTGATGTCTGCCGGTGATGAGCGGGATAGCACAATACGAGCAGAAACGGTTGCACCCCTCGCTGATCTTCATATACGTATAATGCCTCGGCGTAGTAATCGTCCGCTCATACGTAGCGCAGCTTTCGACTTTTGTCTTTTGTCTTTTGTCTATTGTCTCTTGTCTTTCTACGAGGCACTCAACAAGTGCATCGTAGTCAAACTTCCCGTACCAGCCATCTACTTCGGGAATCTCGTCGGTGAGTTCTTGCATATAACGCTGGCTGAGGCAACCCATCACGTATAACTTCTTGAGTTTCCGCCTCTTCTTGCGCTCTACCATCTCCAGAATCATGTTGATGCTCTCCTCCTTGGCGTCGCCGATAAATCCGCAGGTATTGATGATGGCTATCTCGCCTTGCGGGTTAGGTGCATCGTGTACACAACTATAGCCTGCACACTCCAGCCGCCGCATGACGCGCTCGGCGTCCACAAGGTTCTTGGAGCAACCTAAGGTGATGATATCTATCTCGGATGGATGCATACTCAATCAACTGTTCTGTGCGTCATTATCCACTCCCGTAAAGCGGTTCTTCTTGCCATAGACTACCCAACGATCCAGCGCTACGAGCACTGCGGGTACAACGGTCAGCGTGAGCACTACCGCCACAAACCCTCCGACTGCCAGGCAGCCGACAATATTGCTAATCATCAGATCATCAATAACCAGCGCCATCGCTCCGGGACCTATAACCATGATCAACCCCGATGTGAGGATCGTTCGGATGGAGCCTCTGTACGCTGCACAAACGGCATCGACAGGCAGCATGCTCTTCCTGGACTCGCGGTAGTAGTTCGCAAACAATATGCCATAATCAATCGTCGCACCCATCAATATGGCTTGCACAATCAGGTACGCCAGGTACAACATTTGCCCGGTCACCAGACCCGCCACTACGACATTGACATACACCGCGGTCATCACCGTCACAACCAGTATGGTCGGTACGATCAGCGAACGGAAAGTCAGCGCTACAATCAGGAAGATCGACAGGATAGTCAGTAGCGACACCACATTCATCTCGTGATCAAATCCTCCACGCATCTCCGCGTACATCACCGATTCGCCTATGTAGTAGTGCTCGTGCGGCATGCGCATGTCTGCCAGTGCTATCAGCGTGTCAACAAACGCGTAGGTCTCCGGCGACTCTGCTGGCAGGGAGGATAGCACAACCAGCAGGCTGTGATCAGGTTTGCGCAGTTGTCCCAGACCGTCTTGCATCTGCGCATGCATACCTGTGGCCTGTGCGCGGATGCTGTCGGGCAGGATATCCGCCAGACGCGGGTCATATACCAGCGTGTCGCACAGGTACATCAGCAGGGGTGCAAGTCCCATACGGAGCGTGTCGCAATGGCTGTTCACCGAACCGTAGTAGTCGTACAGCAGTGACATTTGTGCCCGGGGCACCGGAGCAGACTTGACACCGGACAACTTCATCAGCCGTGCAAGTTTCTCTGCCATCTGGTCAGCAGGGTACGTCTCGCCGCCGAACATCAGTTCCATAAACAACTCCGCCTGTTGGTCTTCGCGCGACGGCACATGGGCTGCCGGCTGACTCTGAGCTTTGCTCGCTTGCTCTGCAGCTATGTTTGCCGTGGTGTCAGGTATGTACCGCGGGCGTTCGACGATGGTGTCGTGGATAATGATCGTCTCCGGCACGATAGGTTCGATGAGCGAGGCGATGTCCAGAGGGGTTATGTTGCTCTCTGCATCATGGGCTATTACCAGCAGTTCCTCATGTGATAGATTATCAATGCCGAAGTCGTGCAGCAGACTGTCCATCTCTTCTATCGTGAGCGAAGCGTTCTCGTCCGCCAGATCCATCAGATGGGTGCGCTGTGATAGCTGTGTACGCTGCTCGTCGGAAATCATACCTGCCAACCCGGGTCGTTTGAACAGGTCATCCACCAGCAGATGCACATACTGCAACGGCGTCAGTTTATGTGCACGCCCGGGTGCATAACCATATACAAGGCGAGTCTGTATAGGCGTCGAACCGATGAACAGCGACATCTCATTAACCGACATAGGCAGACGGATAGCAGCCGTGTCGGTCAACTTACGCATCTCAACGGTCGTCGCGGAGGTCTGTACGGCATTCAGTCGTTCCATGAATGGCACAAGCTGAATCTTGTCACTATCCGGCGCTGTAATCACGATGTCGTGGGCAACTGTATCCGGTTGCAGACTGTCATTCTCCGGCATCGTTGGCTCTGGCTCTACGGCTACAGGCATAGTGTCCACAACGGTCGTCACCGTCTCCTCTACAACCACCGGAACAGGCTCGTCAACTTTTTTGTCAATCGTTGCTACCTGCTTAGGTTTCTTTGCCGGTTGTGCAGGCTCTTTCGGCTCTTCCATAGGCACATCCAGCATGGACTGCAGCGCTTCGATCTGCGCTTTCATGTCTTTGTCCAGGTAGGACGCAAACAGCGGGTTGCCTGCTACATGCGTGTGTAAGAACCGCGCCAAGTCGGGGAACGCCAAGCGTTGTGTCGTGTCCTCTTTCGCATGCATGTAATACAGCAGTTGAACCATCTCCGGAGTGATCATCTCCTGTGCCTCCGGCGGGATCGTTGTGCCCTCCGGCAGCATGTCTTTGAAGTCCGTCAGCAGCGAGCGGATATGCACCGGCATCTCCGCAGGCGTGAGCGGTTGCGACATTAGCGTAGGGTAGGATATGACGGCCTGAATACCCGGTTGCGCCATCAGATGGTCAACCAAGTTATACACCGAGTCCTCGTCTTGTGTGGCATACAGCAGCACAAACGGGTTGGGAGACGGAAAGACTTTCTCTATCTTTGATTCCGCTTCGGCGGAGAAGAAGATTGTCGTCTGTTTGGACAGGTACCATGACGATACAAACAGCAGCACCGCACCCACAGCCATCGGCAGTTTGTGCCGTGATACGAACCTCGCCGACTTGTCTGTCGGCGGTACATAGGCGGCTTTGGCTGTCTTGTTGATTGTGCGTCGGCAGAGCATCATCAGCGCAGGCATAGCCGTGAACGTGCAGATCAGCGAGCACACAACACCTTTAGCGAGCACGACACCCATATCCGCACCGATCTTCAGACGCATAAAGCACAGCATCAGCAGTCCGACAACGGTCGTGAACGCCGACGAGAGGATAGACGGTGCAGCACGTTTGATAGCGCGGTTGGCGGCGAGTACAGCCGTCTGGCGGTCGGTATGCTCGTCTTGCTCCTGACGGTAGCGGTTGAGTAGTACAATGCAGTAGTCCAGTGATAGCACGGCTTGCAGTATCGAACCGATGAAGTTCGTCGTGATTGATACGGACGGCAGCAGCGCGTTCGTGCCCATGTTCAGAGCGATAGCCAGACCCGCCGTGATCAGTATAACCACCGGCTCAAACCATGACTGCGCCATCGTGAACAGCACTACCATGATCAGCACCGCAGCGAAGACCATCACCGAGAACGGAGGCGTTGCACCGTCCTGACTCGTCTCCACCACGCAGCTGCCGCCGAAACGCGTACTGATCTGCCGGCCTAAAGCTTTCTGGTCAACGGATTTTGGCACATCCAGATCGAACAAGGTATAGGTGCTGTCAACATTGTACCGATAGGTCACACTGTTCACATCCGGATAGGAGTTCAGCAGCGCACGAATACCCGGAATCTCCTGAGGCCGTACACCCTCAAACATCACATGCACATCCGCGCCGGACATCTGAGTCGAAGCTCCGAACTCGTTGCTTAGGATCTCTATGCCGTGTTTCATCTGCGAGTCATCAGGCAGGTACTTGGTCATGTCGGTGTTGACGTTCACATGGAACATCATCACCACACTGACCGCAGCAAGTGCCACAGTGACTGCAAACAATATATAGTGGTATAATCGCCTCATGACCGCGGGTTAGTTGCCAAGATCGCTATGGAACTGGATACGTACGAGCCGCACTTCAATCTCGCTGTAGTAATCTTCGCCGAGTTCTTGCATCGCGAGCTTGATGCTGTCGTTCTCCGCGTGCTTGAAGTAGTCAAAGATTTCCGCAATACTGTCGGGATCTATCACTTCCTCAAGGAAGTAACGAATGTTCAGCTTCGTGCCGGAATACACGATTGCCTCTATCTCTTTGACAATCTCCTCCATCGACATGCCAAAGCGTAGCGCCAGATCGTCAATCGCGATGCGCCGGTCGATAGCCTCGATGATCGCTACCTTGTGCGCGGACTTGTGCGCCACAGTCTTCACGCGCAGGTCTTCCGGACGGATGATCTCGTTCTCCTCCACGTACTCCTTGATCACCTTGATGAACTCGTCGCCGTAGCGTTTGGCTTTGCCGGCGCCCACACCCGGGATGTTCTGCAGCTCTTCCATCGTGATCGGATAGAACGTTGCCATCGCCTCCAGACTCGGGTCTTGGAAGATCACGTATGGCGGCACGTCATGCTGCTTGCTCACTTTCTTGCGCAAGTCTTTCAGGATGCTGTACAGCTCCGTATCGGCAGCGGACGAACCTATCATGTTCTGCTCGATGTTCTCCTCGGCATCCTCGTCAATCACCTCAATCGGTATCTCGAACTTCGTCGGCTTGCGTAGGAACTTCTTACCCAGTGGCGTGATATGTACGCTGCCGTAGGTGGTCATGTCCTTCTCCAGGTAGCCGTGGATCATCGCCTCTTTCATGATCGTGTTCAGCAACTCCTCCTCTTCATCCGAGGCTACACCGAAGTTCTCCAACTCGTCGTGCTGGAAACTCAGCACATCGGGCGTCTTGTTGCCGTGCAGTATATCTACTATATGCTCGGGCTTGAAGCGCTCGTTGCAGTCCTGAACGGTCTCTATCGCCAGCCCTAACAGCTCCGTGGCGTCATATTGCTTGAATACCTTGTTGCAGTTGTCGCAGCAGCCGCAGTTCTCGTGCGGGTACTTCTCGCCAAAGTAGTGCAACAGCAGTCGCCGGCGGCACGTGGGAGATTCCATGTACTGCTGCGTCTCTGCCAGCAACTGGTTCGTGATCTCCGCCTCTTGCATGTTGTTGTCTTGACGGCTCTTGTCCTGTTGGAAACTCCTCAGACGCTCTATATCCTTCGGCGAATAGAAACATATACACCGTCCCTCGCCGCCGTCACGTCCCGCACGACCCGTCTCCTGGTAGTAGCCTTCCAGCGACTTGGGTACATCGTAGTGGATGACAAACCGCACATCCGGCTTGTCTATACCCATACCGAAGGCAATAGTCGCAACGATCACCTGACATTTCTCCATCAGGAACGCATCTTGGTTCTTGCTCCTCTCGGCGGCATCCATACCTGCGTGATAGGGCAGGGCGGAGATGTTGTTCACTTGCAGAATCTGCGCCAGCGACTCCACCTCTTTGCGTGCCATGCAATAGACTATACCCGACTTGCCTTCCATCTGCTTGATGAACCGCACGAGATCTTTGTTGACGTCTGCCGTCTTCTGCCGTACTTCGTAGTACAGGTTCGGACGGTTGAACGAGCTCTTGAAGATCGCGGCGTCGGCTATCTGAAGGTTCTTTTGTATATCTTGTTGCACTTTCGGCGTAGCGGTTGCGGTCAGCGCGATGATCGGCGCTATACCTATCTTCTCCACCAACGGACGGATGTTCCTGTATTCCGGACGGAAGTCGTGTCCCCACTCGGATATACAGTGTGCCTCGTCAATGGCGTAGAAACTCACCTTCACGCCTTGCAGTAGCTCCACGTTCTCTTGCTTCTGCAACCCTTCGGGAGCCATGTACAGCAGTTTTGTCTTGCCGTTTATTATATCATCGTGTACCGCGTGAATCTCCGGTCGCGACAGCGAGGAGTTGATGAAGTGGGCGATGCTGTCCTCGTCATAATAACTGCGCATGGCATCTACCTGGTTTTTCATCAGGGCGATGAGCGGGGATATGATGATCGCCACACCTTCCATCATCAATGCCGGCAACTGATAGCACAGACTCTTGCCGCTACCCGTAGGCATCAGCACGAAGGTATTTTTGCCATCCATCACGTTGTTGATGATAGCTTCCTGGTTACCTTTGAAATTGTCAAACCCAAAATTATGCTGCAACGCAGCAATCAATTGTTCATGTCTTGTCATCTCTTTCACAATTTGCAACTGCAAATGTACGAAAAAAAAATGAAATATGCAAATTTTTTTACAAAAAAAATGCATATCCCTTTATTTACCCATGCTAATGTGCTGTCAATGTCGTGATTGCCCCCTATTTTTCTGCCTGTGCAACAGGCATAACCAGCCGCAGCGGACGCGAGTCGTCGTCGGCAGTCTTAAATTGCAGCAGTATCGGATCGTCTTGCTTGGGCAGACGCACGCCTACCAGTTCCGTCCACGGCGAGAGTTTGTCGGCAGCCTTGCGCCGGCGTTGGATGGAGCGTGTCGTATCATTCTTGCGTTTGTTTTTCACATTCGGTTGGAAAGGCTCGATGATTTGCAGTTTTTCTGCCAGCACGATCTGCTCGGCAGAGGCGACATACAAGGCTTCATTGGCTGCCCGGCTGCTGTATTCGGCAAAACGGATACGTTCGGACTTGCTCATTCCGAGTGCCACACTCTTGCTCCTGTCCGGCGCATCCTTCTGCATAATCTTCTTCCACAGCGTGCACTCCACTTCATCCGATATATAGTACGGCTGCTCGGCAGGTACATACACAAACTGCAGTTTCTTCCCCTTGATACGCAACGAACGCGTCAGCGGCGGCTCTTCCTCTGCCACTTGCATCATCGGATCGTCAGGCAGCGTCAGCGCTACGCGCAAACCGATATACTCCGTCGCCGTCTCCGGCAAGTGCCAATTGCGCACCGACAGATGGCTGTTCGCCACACACTCCGCGTAACTGCCACCGCGTGCGATGCGATAGCTGCCGGTATCCGGGCCACACGGATCAGGCTGCGTACTCAGCGTATATGGCCCGTAAAGATCCTGACACCACTCCGACACATTCCCGGTCATGTCGTATAGCCCCAACTCGTTCGGATGCTTGCCGCCTACCGCGTGCCTCCAGTTGCCCGAACACGAATACGTCCAACCGACACTATCCGCTTCATTCCCGCCGGCAAAACGGTACGACTTGCTCTTCGCACCACCTCGTGCCGCGTACTCCCATTCAGCCTCGGTCGGCAACCGAAACGGCAAACCCGTTATACTGTCCAGCCGCCTTGCAAACTCCTGACAATCAATCCACGAAACGTACGATATAGGCACGGTCGGATAACCTTTCGGATTAATCACTTCCCGCTCAGGCATCACGGCACGCCACAGCTCCACGGTCACTTCCGTTGTTGCTATATAATACGGAGATACAAAAACCAGATGAGCCGGTTTGTCGGTATACATATCTCTGTCCCACTGTTCCGGCGTCGCACCCATCATAAACGAACCGCCCTCCACCCGTTGCATCGTCAGCTCCACACCGTTCACCTCCAATTCCAGGCGTTGCAACGAATCGGGCACGACGGGCTTGTGCTTCCGCGCACTTACCGGTGTCACAACCACCGCCAGCGCCAAGCACAATAGTCCTGTTAATATACTTCCTCTTTTAAACACGCCTTGTACAGAACAAATACTATGCCAAACAATTATAAAGAGCATGCGCGATGTGCGAAGTGATATAGTATCATGTGTTTGGTGAGATGTTCGAACAATCAATGAGCCATTGACTTTTGTCTCGTACAAAGCAATGAGGTGAAAAGGAGTTGTCTCTTACTCATATGTATGAGACCATTAGTGAACACACTAATGATATCATTCCTGATTTGATGATAATTTTATAGCATCTATTTTATCGGTACAACGTGAACAGAATTAGAGATTATTCCATTATACACATTTGCTCCTTTATATTGTATTTTCACTTTACCCGTATATTTTTCCTCATGTCCCTTCTCTTGTATCGTTCCATTTCCTTCCATTTCACTATCTTTGTATAAATGTATCGGTTTATATGGTGTACTCACATTATAGTAGATATAGTTTCTTCGTCCAATGTCCCAATACTTTCCCTTTATAATCCATATATCATTATTGCGTTTTATCTGTAAACTATCAATAATTGTTTCTTTTAAAAAGTCGCCAATTAGCATGCCGTTGTCCAAATCGCACGATGCCTTATACACACCTTCCTCATTCTCAATCACATGGCCATTAAAAGCATCATACTCCCCACCTCTTTTATAAAATTCTATGAACCAAATAGAGTAATCTTTTTCCCGTTGAGTTGTAATACATAATGAAGAGGACTTATTGGAATAATAACTGCTCATGATAGGAGTACTTTCTTCATTATCCCCATTATGGCGACTAGTTGTAATAGCATACACTAGGACATATCCTCGTTCGTGTAATTGAGATATGAGATAAGAATAATCCTCGATTAAACTGAGTTGCAAAACAAGTTTTGTAACATCACCTTTTCCGTGGTTATTAACAAACATATTAAACCATGCAGAAGCATGCTCTGAATTATTGTAATTATCCTCTCCCCATAAAAACTGCCACACATCACTTTCTGTATCAAAGCTATGATAGTAGAAGTTATTTTTAGACAAAATAACGTCTGCTCTGGAATAACTATTAGACATAAAGATATTTTCTAAATCTTCCAAACTGAGATGCGTGGCAAATACGCTTAACGCGATGCAAGTTAGTTGCAAAAGGAATATGACTCGTTTCATAAACTCATAAATTATTGTCGTTTGATAAATATTATTCAATAACTAATACGTCTGAAAATCAACATAAGTTATAGTTAAGCTCTCCGTACCTTTGGCCACTCGAATTTTGTCCATTGGATTAACAAACCAACGAATAGATTCGTAATCAATAATATCTCCCACCTCGTTGTTTCTAATTGCGGGAATTATGTCAGTTACTTGCTCTCTGTTTCCATAAGCAATCTTTGTTACATATAGAGTTTTTCCTGTCTCATTCATTATATAATTATGCCCACCTTGCAAAATCACTTGATTTTCCCCAATGGATGTTCCTATTGGTAAGAAGTGACGCTCGACTCTACTTTTATCAGTCATTACATAGATGACATGGGACATGAAAACTTCACAAGATACCCTATCCCATACACACAAACAATGCCAGATACAAGCAAGCCCCAAAATGCCATAGAAAAACTAGGTTTACGAGCAAATAGCAGTATTAGCATATCAAGGATTACAGCTGTGATGCCAATAGCCACATACAAGACAAAAGCACCATTATTCTGCCAAAGAAGTAAAGCGGATAATAAGATCAATGCTATTACAAATAGCGTTATTACTTTTTTAATGCTCATAGTAATATGTTATTAAGAATTATTTTCCAGCCATTCGTTATAATCCATTATATCAGTTTCATCAATTAGTGCAAATTTACCTGTATCTTTAATCGTACAAAAATATTGAATAGGCTGTTCTATTTGATATTTATCTGATAGATTTTGAAGAAAAGAAGGGGTTCGCTCTTTGCTTTTTACAATTAATATGGTATTTGCGGGTACCATTTTTGTTGTTTTTGTTGTTATGACGATCTGCTCCCTGTAGAATTTATCATTAATAAGGTGATTGTCAAAATCAAAATAGTAGCTATCAAGTCCTATTCCATCATATATCAGTCTTATCAAGTCCAATTGCTTATCAGTATAACACTTTGAAAATATAAGAATATCATTTAGTAAATCCCACGCATATTTGTCAACAATGTATTCTTTTTCTTCTGAATACTGCTTTAGCACATGATTCTCTTTTAGATACTTCTGATATTGATCTTTTCTGCGCTCTAACAAAACATTGATTCGTTTCTTTTCTTCTTGAAGTTTCTTTGCATCTATCACTTCTTTCCTATTTTCATACATTGCAATAAAAGCTATCGTCATGCTCCCTAATCCAAATACACATCCCATTATTGCATATAGTGTGCCCCATCCTTCAATGATTGAGTCTATACCAATCCACAACCATCCACAGCCAAGAAGAAATATAAAAATGTACGTAATAAATGTTCCGGTATGACCAAGAGTAAATAATGTCTTACCACGATAAGTAACGTTTGTTCTTTCCATTCTGTCTTATATTCAAATTACTCGCACAGCCACAAACGAGAGTATTAGACATTAAAAAGCGTGAGGCTGCTATGCTGCACACTCAAAAGCTGTAGGTATTAGGAAACCTTCAATGACAAGTATGCCGATAGTAACTTCACGCTAACGCGCGAAGACACTTTGCATTGCCCTTGTCATTTTTGAAAAGTTCCTAATTTTTCAGCTTTTAAGAGCGAAAGCAAACGCTTCGTTAAATATTAATATGTCTTTGCGCAACGCTTTGCGCTTGTTCTTGCTATTTTACGTCGATTAAGCGACGAGGAAAAAATGGCTATTTTGTTTTATTTTGCTGATTCGTGGATATATATTCTGTAACTTGTTGATATAGACTACTATCTGTTATGTTATTTTTTAGCAAATAATCAAGAATTGACTGTGCAAATACTACAACAGATTGTTTTTGGGAAGAAACATTTAGCCAAATCTCAGTAATTACCGCAAGATTGGTAAATGAAATAATTTCTGTATATAAACGTGTGTCATTATATTTGGATGTTGATAGTGCAATAATGTATTTTACCAATATCTCAATTTTAACTTGATCTTCATTGCTTACCAAACCAACTAATAACTCATGTGTTGATTTTTCAATATCATTATGGAAAGCAGATCCACATAAATCCTTAAAATTATCAATAAGGTCTTGTATTAGTACTTCTTCGTTAATAGCCAAGCCCATAAAATGTTGGAAAAACAAGACTCTGTAAATGCTTTTATATACATCAAACTGCGCATCTACCCCATTTAATGATGCGAAAAAGTCCTCATCTTCATTTTTAACCTCTGTTTTCTTAAGTTCTTCTTCTAATGCCAATAATTTTTTGTATGCTGCTAATAATAAAGGATAGTCACTCTGTTCCAGTTCTCTTGATAATAATAATGAAGAGCAATTCGATACATCTTCTGGTATTTGTTGTAGCCTGTTAAGGACATATAATGTCTCTTCTCGTCGGAGCTTATGGTAAATAGCTGTTAAATTAGTATCAATATTTTTCTGTATCCTCTTAACCGAGACCTCAGTATCTTTACTTTGTCGTGTTAATTCTTTAACCGTTTTCGCTTTCTGTTGGATATAATAGCCCAAATAAAAACCAGCTATCGCAACTAATAATGCAAGAACAGATATTACTATTCCCCAGATATTTAATAATTTATTGCTTCCATCAACTTGTGTGTTTATTGCAGAAACAGTAGAAGAACAAATTTGTTGAGTACTATTTAAGGATATTTGAATTGAATTTAATTGAGCCAATATCATTTCTTGTTGAGTTTGCAAATTTTTGCACACAAATTCAAGGCTATCAATCCTATGTTTTATGATAACTTCTGTTTGGGCTTTTGGTGCAGAATAAATTTGCAACACATTATAACACACCAGAAATAATACAACTACTATATATCTAATATTACTCATATTTTTGAGACTAATTATTACCTAATATCATTTCATTTCCATTAGCTGACCAAAACTATTATTTAATATCGACGGATCTCATCTACCGCTCCAACGATACTTCCAACACCATGTATTGCAACTTTAAAACCATCTTTATTTCTGGCATATTGTGCATGTTCTCTTTCCTCTCTTGCCCAGGTTAGGAGCTGATTTTCGTATGGAGTCAACTGCCTACGCAAGATTCTCTGTTCGCTTTCATACGTTGCAACTATTTCGCTGTGAAAATTATATGTGTATTGTGCATGTAAAAACATTCCTGCATGTAATATGGCCGATGCCGCATGTATTATTATCTTCTCCGTCTTGTCCTGTAGTCTCTGCTCAGCATTGTTCTTATGGGGAATTGGAGCATAGATTTCATTACGACATGTTGGCAACGAACAGAATGGTGTAATGTTTCCTTGTATTAATAGTTCTTTTACTTGAAGTAGTACATTACTTGCTTCTACTTGTGTCCAACTATAACCATAACTTAGATCTTCCGTTTGTTGACTTTGGCGAATTTTCTCTTTCCAGTTTTCTACATGGTAAAGTTCTTTCGTAAATGCAGTATCTAAAAAGATAAGTACGTCATTGATAAATAGCAATCGCCGCCTACCATCTAATGCCGTATTACCACTTGGATATTTAACTTTTTCGGATTCTATCTTTTGTATCTCTGATAGAATTTTGTGCTTATCCATAGTGGCAACAAATACTCCCGATATACTCTTTATCAAATAATACATTTGAGTTCTTACTTATGCATTCTTCGTCATGTTATATGTCGGCAACAGTATTGGTTGAATACCAGACATACTGGTTAAGTTAGATACGTATGCTCGAATATATGGAAATATAATAGCTGGTGCATTGACTTCAATAAAAGATTTCTCTTTGGTTATGTCAACATCAGATTCAAAGATTCCCAAGATTCCGACTTGAATTCGAAGTGTTTTTTCTTCATTTTCAATAAGAACCTCCATAGGGAAAGAGATTAGATTATCATGAGTATAATCCAATTCGGTTGGAAACTTAAAACTTACATCCAATTTCCCTCCCTGCTTAAATTTTTGTGCATCTATTTGATAGATAGACTTCATTACTCTAAAGTCTATAAAACGGAATTGTGCTTCTAGCTTTTTCATTTATGCGGCATTTTTATAATAGTTATCATTATTACTAAAACTTTCGTTAATGACATTATAAGCCGTTTGCGGAGCATATTGCAGATCGTCATCAACAACAATACTGATTTTGTAGAAATCATTCTGCTCCGCAATCTTCTCTTTGTCAATCTCATATTGAGATTGTAAATCCATGTAAAGATGCGCAGGGATTCCCCATACATCTTCAATTTTCAAAGCGACATCAGCTGTAAGTCGCTGTGTGCCGTTTAAAATTTTATTAAATTTAGGGAGTTCTATCCCCATTAACAGAGCCATCTCCGTTTGGCTCACTCCACGAAAACTCATTTCGTCTTTGATAAACTCTCCTACCGGAATAGCATATCGCAGATTCAACTCATTAGCGTTGATTCTGGCATTGTTAGACATAATGATTAGTGATTTTTTCAAATGTTACACTTAATATAATTACTCCATCTTTATCCTCCGTTAAGATGGCGCGGTATTGATTATTCAATCGGATGCTGTTTTTCCCTTTTAAATCGCCTTTAAGGGCTTCGTATCTTAGACCGTTGATCCTCTTTATTTCGTTAATATCTTTTGCTTTTTGAAAATAACGAATTGCCTTATGAAAAGCCTGTATTACATTAGGTGGAAGATTACGATACAGACGACTCGTCGGATGGTCTTCCCTTGCCACCTCGGCTATCGTTTCATCGCCAAAATATACTTCCATAAATTAATAATGTTAATAAATTCGGATGCAAAGATACAACTTTTTTTTTGTATTTGCAAATTGTTTTGCGATTTTTCGAAATTTATCTATGTTTTGTTATGTGATTGTTACATTTTTCGTACATGTCTATCCGTATATTCTATCTTTACAATCAGCAACGTTTAATCTTTTCACCTCTGCACAATGGCGCATTTCCCATAGCGTATCGAGAGTGTAACGTATCCTACTGCATGTTATAATATACAAAGTATATTATCCCGTGATTTTGAAATACATGTTTCCCCACACACAACATATCAACGTACAGCAAAAAGGGTGCGTCAGTTTGACACACCCTTTTTGCTTGCGATAGCAAGGAATTACTCTTGCATGAGCAATTGCATAACGACTTTCGCGCTATACGCAACCGGAGTACCCGGACCAAAGATAGCGGCAACACCGGCTTTGTAGAGGAAGTCGTAGTCCTGTGCGGGGATCACACCACCGCAGGTAACGAGGATATCCTCACGACCGAGTTTCTTGAGTTCGGCAATCACTTGCGGTATCAAGGTCTTGTGACCTGCTGCGAGCGAGCTGACGCCCAGTGCGTGAACGTCGTTCTCCACAGCCTGCTTGGCTGCTTCTTCCGGAGTCTGGAACAACGGTCCCATATCCACGTCAAAGCCGCAGTCTGCGTAGCCGGTAGCTACCACCTTGGCACCACGGTCATGGCCGTCCTGACCCATCTTGGCAATCATGATACGGGGTTGACGACCTTCTTTCTTGGCAAACTCTGCCGTCAGACGGCAGGCTTCCTGGAAGTCGCTGTCGTTCTTTGTTCCTGCTGCGTACACGCCTGAAATAGTTCTAATGGTTGCTTTATAACGTCCTACGACTTTCTCGCAGGCATCACTGATCTCGCCGAGTGAAGCGCGCAGACCTGCTGCTTTGACTGCCAGAGCCAAGAGATTCTCACCCTTGCCGCCGTCAGCCCAAGCCTGAACAGACTTCGTGATCTCTGCCAGTGCTGCCTGTACAGCTGCCTCGTCGCGGTTGGCGCGGAGTTCCTTCAGACGCTCTACCTGCTCGGTACGAACGGCTGTATTGTCAATCTCGAGGATATCGATCGGGTCTTCGTGATCCAGACGGTACTCGTTCACGCCGATGATCTTCTGGTTACCCGAGTCGATACGTGCCTGCGTACGGGCTGCGGCTTCCTCGATACGCATCTTAGGTACGCCGGTCTCGATAGCTGCAGCCATACCGCCGAGTTTCTCGATCTCCTGGATATGTGCCCAAGCTTTGTCCATCAACTCCTTGGTCAGCGCCTCTACGTAATACGAGCCGCCCCACGGGTCGATCTCTTTGCAGACCTTCGTTTCCTCTTGGATATAGATCTGCGTGTTACGTGCAATACGTGCGCTGAAGTCCGTCGGCAGGGCGATTGCTTCGTCCAATGCGTTGGTGTGCAGCGACTGCGTGTGACCCAGTGCAGCACCCATAGCTTCGATACATGTACGGCCTACGTTGTTGAACGGGTCTTGCTCAGTCAGCGACCAACCTGACGTCTGGCTGTGCGTACGCAGTGCCATAGATTTCGGGTTCTTGGCGCCGAAAGACTTGACGATCTTTGCCCAGAGCATACGACCGGCACGCATCTTCGCTATCTCCATGAAGTGGTTCATACCGATAGCCCAGAAGAAGCTTAGACGCGGAGCGAACGTATCCACATCCATACCGGCGTTCACACCTGCGCGCAGGTACTCCATACCGTCAGCCAGCGTGTAGGCCAGCTCAATATCGGCGGTTGCACCGGCTTCTTGCATGTGGTAACCGGAGATGGATATACTATTGAACTTCGGCATGTTCTGGCTCGTGTACTCGAAGATGTCAGCGATGATCTTCATCGAGAACTTAGGCGGGTAGATGTACGTATTACGCACCATGAACTCTTTCAAGATATCGTTCTGGATCGTACCTGCCATCTCCTCGAGTTTGGCTCCCTGCTCCAGGCCTGCGTTGATGTAGAACGCAAGGATAGGCAGTACGGCGCCGTTCATCGTCATCGAGACGGACATCTTGTTCAAAGGTATACCTGCGAACAGCACCTTCATATCCTCCAGCGAGCAGATACTTACGCCTGCTTTACCTACGTCACCTACCACACGCATGTTATCGGCATTATAGCCGCGGTGGGTTGGCAGGTCGAAGGCTACAGAAAGACCTTTCTGACCGGAAGCGAGGTTACGGCGATAGAACGCGTTACTCTCAGCAGCGGTCGAGAATCCGGCATACTGACGGATCGTCCAGGGACGCAGCGGATACATCGCGCTGTACGGGCCACGCAAGAACGGAGGAATACCCGACACGTAGTCCAGGTGCTCCATGCCTTTCAAATCTTCTTTGGTATAGATCGGCTTAACGTCGATAAGCTCCGGCGTCTGCCAATCAGCTACATTCGGGCCAACAACCTTGGTTGCAGCCACTTGCTTGATATCAATTTCTTTGAAATTCGGTTTCATAAGGCTACTTATTTTTTAAGAAGTTGTTGGTTGAATTTTTTCAATGTATCCAGTACATTCACGCGCACATGGATGAAGTTCTCGATGCCGAGTTTCTGCAGGTCTTCCATGCAAGCCGGAGCACCGGCCACGATGAACATCGGGCGTTTGCTCTCATCCATTTTGCTGAGCACTTTCCATGCTTCGGGAGCGAAGGTTGCGTACTCGTCGTCAGAAGAGCAAAGCACGATAATATCGGCTTTGGCTTTCTTGGCAGCCTTGATGCCTTCGCGAACAGTCTTGAAACCGTTGTTGTCTATTACCTTATATCCCGCGCACGCAAGGAAGTTGCACGAGAACTGTGCACGTGCAATACGCATAACGAGGTTACCTATCGTCAGCATGAATGCTACCGGTTGTTTCTTGGCGGCTTCGGTCTCCAGACGCAAGGTCTCAAACTCCTCGGCTGCGCGTGCCACAGGCAGGGTAGGCAGTGCGTTCTCGCACTTGTTGTCACAGCCGCAATGACTTGCCTCTTTGGGTTTGTCTTTGCAGGTGCAAATCGAGCTGCAAGCACCGGCGTTGGCTTTGACCTTCTTGGCAGCAGTCTCGGTGAAGTTCGGGAACTGGTTACTACCGAGCAGTACCTCTTTGCGCTTGGCTACATCGCCCAGACGTGCCTTCAGGTTCGCAGCGATATGCTCCTGAACCTTACCTTCGGCAACCATCTGATACATACCGCCTTGCTCCTGAATAGCCAAGAACTGTTTCCAAGCTTCGGCAGCAATCGATGCCGTCAGATTCTCAATGTAGTACGAACCACCTGCAGGGTCGATGATCTTGTCGAAGTGTGCCTCTTCCTTGAGCAGCAACTGCTGGTTGCGGGCAATACGCTCTGCAAAATCCGTCGGCTTCTCGTAGGTTACATCAAACGGCGTAACGGTAATCTCGTCCACGCCTGCCAGTGCGGCACTCATCGTCTCGGTCTGCGAACGGAGCAGGTTCACATAAGCATCGAAGATCGTCATATTGAACTTGCTCGTCTCGGCGCTGACATTCATCTTGGCTGCGTTCTTGAGGGCGGTAGTGAAGATCGGAGCCTTGTACGCCTCAACGATCTTTGCCCACAGCAGACGAGCAGCGCGGAACTTGGCAATCTCCATGAAGTAGTTGCCGCCGATACCCATATTGAAGCGGATAGCGTTAGCAGCGCGGTAATTCGGTACACCGGCTTCGGTGAGCATCGTCATGTACTCAGCACCCCAAGCCAGCGCGTAAGCGAGCTCCTGTGCGGCATAAGCGCCACTGTTGTTCAGCACTACGCTGTTCACAGCCACCACGCGGTAGTTAGGCAGCGACTTCGCAGCCTTCACTACAGCAGCGATCTTCTCGCTCACTTGCTCACGACTCAGCGGTTTGCCTTTGATGAGCATAGCCTTGATAGGATCCACATTGATCGATCCGCGGAAGTTCTTGATGTCCACACCCTTGTACTCGCGACCGATATAACGAACGAGGATGTTCGCCAGCTCGGGAGCCTTGCAGGCGTAGATCGAGAAGTTCACGGGGATAATGTCAATGCGGATGTCTTGGAGCAGCACCTTGATGAAGTGATAACTCAGTTTCTCCTTGTTCAAGCAGAAACCGATGGAGTTGATACCTTTGTTCAGAACTTCCAGCGCCTTGGCATTCGCCTTGCGGACATTCTGGCATGCGCAGATGTTCTGACGGATATCCCACTCGTTGTTGGTACGTGTTCCGCGAACGTACGGGAATTGTCCCGGAGCGGAGTTCGTCGTCTTCAGACCCTTCAAGTCCTCACGACGGTAGAAAGGCTGTACGTTGAAGCCTTCCGGAGTGCGCCAAACGAGCTTCTTGTCGAAGTCGGCGCCTTTCAGGTCAGCAATGATCTTTTCCTTCCAAGTCTTTGCAGAGATGGGCGGAAAGTCTGCCAACAGGTTTACGGGAATTTTTTCTTCTGCCATAATTGTGTATTTTGTTGTGTGTTATGTTTTTGATTTCATTACCTCTAGTGCCCTAGGGTCCCAGGCTCCTAGAGCCCTAATATATTATACTCTCGACCGTTGTATATAATGATCATCTGCCCGTCACGCAGCATCTTCTTTGCTGCCGGCTTTGCGGGCAGAACCAGTACCTCCGTCAATCCGTCGCACGAGGTGATATACCTGTTGTACGAGGTGCTTGCACCCGTCGCGTTGATAGTTACAGATGAGATGCGAATACCTTGCTTCGTGCCATAACTACTATAGAACGTGATAGGCGAAATACCGGTCAATGAACTCTTGTTCGTCCATGTAAACTCGGTCATTGTGCTGCCTTTGTCGGTTGTGATAGAACCGACATCCTCCCCGTTTGCTTTGAACTGCAACTTATTGAACTGCTTACCACCGTACGTGCCGATCTTCACGGTAATGCTGCTCAATCCGGACAAATCCACATTCGGAGAGGTGAGTTCTTTGCCCGAATCCAGTAACCAGTAATCACTACTTTTTGTTGCATTGTTCGTCCACCCCTGCTCATGTTCGGCATCGTAGGTATATACTGCCGGTGCGCCTCCCGCGGTGGTGTTCTCTTTTGCAAATACCGCATAATAACTTATATCCGCTGTCACCGCCGGCAGGTCAGCCACTTTGGTGTACAGCACTTCCGGCGCGTTGTCGCTTGTGCCTTGGATAGGCGAAGTTGCCCAACCCATAAATACGTTGCTCTCCATCGAGCACGACTCCTGTGCATCGGGTAGGGAAGTCACTTTCTTGTTTTCGGTGATGGAATCGACCTTCAGCTCCTCGCCGTTAACCATCCACGTCACGCCGAACTTCGGCTTCACGACTACCGGTGCATCGCCATCACGCCAGCCGTTACTCTCGCCCGGCACAAATCCCTCCTCAAACGAGGCAATCAGTTGTGCCATATTCACCTCTTCGCCCGCGTGATCACCCCAGATGTACTCCGCCAAATACGGATAGTCAATAAACGGGTTACGGTTATGTTGGAAGTTGCTCACGGCGTCCGCACGTTTGATTTCTTTCACGCTAACGGGGTCTTGACGATGCCACGTAATCAGCACCTCTTGTTCCCACGGCTGAAACTCCAAGTAGTTGTCGTTTTGCATAGCGAACTTCGAACCGACATCCTTGTTATCTGTGCGCCAGCCTTGATATTGGGAGCAAACTTTGTCATAGTTTCCGTTGATATCTTTACCGTAGCACGTTGCCATGTAGAAATACGCACGTGCGAAGTCGCCTTTGTACTCGTCTTTTGGCTCAAACACATAGTGATCCATATTCAACTCCTCGTGATGCCGCTTGCCGACTTTCAGGGAGCCGGTGTTGGATTTGAACTCCTTCACCGGCACACCCAGCGGGTAGTTGCTGCGCGCACTGTTCGCTACGCTGTTCGAAGGATTGAGATGGTAGCAGTCTTTGTAGGCATCATTTTCCGCTCCTCCCCACCACGACTTAGCAAAACTGTGTTCGATATTGCAGCCGGAAACAGCCGTCCCCGGTGATGTGAACTTCTTCCAGTCGTCGCAGTACATGTCCATGCAGTAGCCGTTCTCGTCTCGGTCGGAGTAGTAGAACACTTCCCACGTGCTACTACCATAAGGTATAGCCGTGTGACTACGGATAATGGATTTCAATGTCCCCTTCAGTTCGCCGTCTTTCGTTCCGTTCACGGCATCGTAATAGCCTGTCGGCATCTCTTCCGCCAGCGCGAAAGAGATACACAGAACAAGGCTTATCAGAATATATAGCGTCTTTCTCATGTTTAGAAACCTAAGATATTGTATTCCTTATTATCCACAACAATAATCAGTTGCCCGTCACGCAGCAATTTCCGTGCTACAGGCGCACTGACTGCCGGATTAGCTATAGCCGTTGCATCCCCGCACTTCGTCAGGTAGTTTGTGTATTCTGTCTGCTCACTTTTGCCGTTTAGGGTAACCTTAACTTCCGCTATACGGCGGTTACCGCTGCTACCGCCGAACGAGAATACCACACTATTGGCGTTACCCGTCCATTTGCTGCCATTGAGCGTGCCGGTGTTGACGGTTATAGGGTTGTTGCTTTCGCCCGAACCGAAGGTCAGATCGATAGCTGTCATGTTTTCGGCTGCTACGGTCATTGTGTTGCCCGGATAGCAGCGTACGCTCTCACCGGTTTCGTAATATTTGGGCACATTGCTGCCGGCAGTTCCTTTGCCGAACGTGATGTTAACATCACCTTGCTTGATGCTGGTCACTTCTTGTCCATTGCTGTAGCCTTGACCTTTCATGTTGATGGTCTCTGTTCTTGTAACTTGTCCTGTACTTGTCACCTCTTTGTGTGCAAACACAGCGTGATACGTCACGTCAAACAGCACAGCCGGCATATAGGCTATATTCGAGAACTCATCAATATCCATCGGCAGGTAGTCCGGCAATACGCCGTCCCACGAACCTCCTGCCCAACCGTAGAAACTCTCGCTGCTCTCGGAGCACGATGCCGGATCGGCGGGTAGGGCAGCGGGGCGGCTGCCTTCACGTACGGAGTCGATCTTCAGAACCTCGCCGTTCACCATCCATGTCACGCCGTACTTGGTGACTTGCGTCACACTCTCGCAGGTCGGGGTCATCGTGCTCAGGTCAACTTGTTGACCTTTCTTGTTACCCCAGATATATTCCACTAACTCCGGGTAGTCTATAAACGGGTTACGGTTGTTCTGCTCGCCATATACGCCTTGGTTCCTGTCCACCTCTTTCTCGCTCACGGGATCGTTCCTGTGCCAGTCCAGCAAGAACGACAAACTGTAGTCCGTCAAATCCGTCGGGCTGGATTTGAACATCTTCGAACCGTCACCGCTGTTCAGTATCTTGTCGCGATAGCGCGCAACCATATAAAAGAACGTACGCGCAAAGTCGCCTTTGTACTTGTCATCCGGCTCATACACAGTCCCAACACCGCTTGTGGTAGATGTGCCAAGTTTGCCCAATGCGTGATGATCGGGGTCCCCGCTGATGCCTTTGTTCGTGCCCACTACGCCGTACGGGTAGTTCGAACGCAGGTTGTTCACACGAGCATCAGTCGGATACACATTGAACATATCCGATACCATCGGACCGTTGCCCAGCCATGACTGACAGCACACGTGCTCTTTGTTCCAACCGTCGCAAACTGCTTTTTGCGGAATATTCGCCATTTCGTACGTAAACTGGCAAGTAGAGTACATATCCCACAATACATCGTCGTAGAAGTCCGTATTCAGATAGTGCGGCTCCAGACCTTTGTATGAGATCTCGTTGTAGTTCTTGGAGATACAGGTCTTCAGCGCGCTCAATATATTGTCCGCGCCTTTCTTCCCGCTCACGCCGTCGTAGTACCCGTCAGGGATTGCCGCAACACCCGTCACAACATTCGCCCAACCTATCTGCGCTACCAACGCCAATATGATAATTCCAATATATCTCTTCACAATATGAATTATTAACTGTTAATTGTTAATTATTCACTATTCATTTAATCTTCTGTCCTTGCACAGTAAACAACTGCTCACCCACAAAGATATACAACTGCCCGCCAATGAGCATCTTCTTCGCCGGAGCGTCTGTCTGTACAGCCACAACCTCCGTCGTGCCTTGGCAACTCGTTATATACCGGTCGTAACTTACCGATGAACCTCTGGTCTCAATCTTGATGGAGGCGACGCCTATACCTTTGTTCTCACTGTAATTGGTGGAGAACGTCAGCGCAGAGTTGCCTGCGATGTACAGCTTATTGATCCACTCATAATCGGTCAGCGTGCTGCCCTTTGTCGCTTCAATCGATGCCAGTTTGCCACTCTCTTCATGGATATCCAACTGATCGTATTGTGTGCCGCCATAAGTACGCATGTTCACAGTAATCTTTTCCAGTTTAGCCAGATCGATTACCGGCGATGTGATGGCCTTGCCTGCATCCAACAACCAGTAGCTGCTCGTCTTCTTGCCGGTGTTCGTCCAACCCTCCGATTCGTTGTCGATAGCGTAAGTATAAGTTGCCGGCACTGAACTTTCGCCTTCACCGGCATGTGCATATACAGCGTAGTACGTCACATCCTCGGTCACCGCTGGAACCTCCGTTACTTTCGTGTAGAGCGAAGCAGGCGCATCGTCTGCTGTACCGGTTATAGGCGCGTCAGTCCAGCCCATGAACTCCGTGCTCTCTGACGAACACGATGCCGGAACATCGGGCAGATACGTTACTTTGCCGTTCTCTGCAATCTCAACCGAATGGATCTCCTCGCCGTTAGCCGACCAGGTTACCGTATATTTTTGTGTCGGCGTTGGAGGATCAACGGGCGTTGAACCGCCGCGCCAGCCGTCGCTCTGACCCGGCACAAACTCCGGATCGCACGAAGCAATCAGTTTACTCATATCCACCGTCTCGCCGGCTTTCTCACCCCATATATACTCCGCCAGATACGGATAGTCAATGAACGGGTTGCGGTTGCCTTGTGTGGCTTGAATACCGTTATTGCGGTCTATCTCTTTTTGGCTCACAGGATCCTCTCTGTGCCACTTCATCAGCAGCACTACGGCTTTCTTTGTCAAACCGAAGTTGCCCGATACAGTGTACGTGCCGTTAAAGAAACTGTTTCCGCTCGTCAGGTTCGACTGTTGCCACTTGATGATTGTGCCCATATATCCGCGCGCAAAGTCGCCTTTGTATTTGTCAAGCGGTTCAAATACATGTCCCGAACCGTTCACTACCTCACCTGCGTCCGATGCAATGGTCTTTTTGTCTGTTGACCACGAACTTGCTGAACCGGATTTGTTTCCGTTCCAGTCCGTACCGCCGTTTACTTCGCCGAACTCATCGTTGCTGCGTACGCCGTTGATCTTGCCGTCGGTCGGTACCAGGTGGAATATGTCACAGCCTATACCGCTTGTACCGCCACCCCACCAACTCTGTGGAATACTATGCTCGCGGTTGTAGCAGTCGCAAACGCCGCTATATGTGCCGCACTTGTCTGTGTTGTATGTGAATGTGCAATCGCCGTACATGTCCCAGATCTTCCCGGCTTTGCTTGCAACGTAATCGGGGTGGTTGGGGTCAGTGGGGTAAACATCTGTCTTGGCGTACGCAGTCCACAGACCGTTGTAGCCCAAGGAACTGTACCCGTAGTTCGTACGCGAACTGATCGCTGTCCATAATGCACTGCCCGACTTGCCGTCAGCCGATGACCAATACGCGGGGATCTCACTCGGGCTGGTGACACTTGCCGCCCAAACAACTTGCGCCGCTATTACCAGCGCAACAATCGATAAAATATGTCTTTTCATGATGTTATGATTTATTTTTTGTTTAATTCGCTTAATTCGTGAACCTAATTATGTCCTTCGAATTCGTTTAATTCGCTTAATTCGTGAACAGCAAATCCAAAAAACATACAAAGTTACGAAATTATTTTGACATTTGCAAGAATTTTCAAATTATTTTCTAATTTGCAAGTATTTTTTGCTTTTTTTTCAAAAAAACGCTTTATCATCATTATTTATTTGCAAATATCATTTTTTTTTTGTATCTTTGCACGCTTAATGTTTTTTGCTCGCTGTTTTTCCCCGAAAACGGCCGTCTGAGTCGGGTCATAGTCGAGAGAAAGTCGGGGGAAAGTCGAGCCATAGTCGGGAGTGATTCAACATAAAATAACGCTAAACAAACAATAATAACATGTTTGACAACCTAAGCGAACGACTGGAACGGTCGTTTAAGATACTGAAAGGCGAAGGACGCATCACTGAGATCAACATCGCCGAAACCGTAAAGGACATCCGCAAAGCCCTGCTTGAGGCGGACGTTAACTATAAGACTGCCAAGCAGTTCACAGATTCCGTCAAGGCGAAAGCTCTCGGACAAAACGTCATGACAGCTGTTCGCCCGGGGCAGTTGATGGTCAAGATCACCCACGACGAACTCGCTGCCCTCATGGGCGCTGAGGCTGTAGAGCTTAACCTCAAAGGCAATCCGGCGATCATCCTTCTCTCCGGTCTGCAAGGTTCGGGTAAGACGACCTTTGCTGCCAAGCTCGCGAACTTCCTCCAAACGAAGAAAGGCAAGAAAGTCATGCTCGTAGCCGACGATGTCTATCGTCCCGCAGCTATTGAGCAATTGCGCGTGTTGGGCGAGCAGATCGGTGCCAAGGTCTTCACGGGCGAACAGATCGCCAACCCCGTCGAGAAAGCCAAGAAAGCTATTGCAGAGGCGCGTACCTACGGCTACGATGTGGTCATCGTCGATACTGCCGGTCGTCTGGCTGTCGATGAGCAGATGATGAATGAGATAGCTGCCATCAAGGAAGCCATCCAGCCGCAAGAGACGCTGTTCGTGGTCGATGCCATGACCGGTCAGGATGCCGTGAATACCGCCAAAGCCTTCAACGACCGTCTCGATTTCGATGGCGTTATCCTCACCAAACTCGATGGCGATGCCCGTGGCGGTGCTGCCCTCAGCATCCGCTCGGTAGTGGAGAAACCGATCAAGTTCATCGGTACAGGCGAGAAGATGGAAGCACTCGACGTGTTCCACCCCGCACGAATGGCGGATCGTATCCTCGGTATGGGTGACGTGGTCAGCCTCGTTGAGCGTGCACAGGAGCAATATGACGAAGAGGAAGCACGCCGCATCAGCAAACGTATAGCCAAGAACCAGTTTGACTTCAACGACTTCCTCGGACAGCTTAACCAGATCAAGAAGATGGGTTCGATGAAGGACCTTATGGGCATGATCCCGGGTATGGACAAAGCCCTCAAGGGCGTAGAGATAAGCGATGACGCCTTCAAACCCGTCGAAGCCATCATCGGCTCGATGACTCCCGAGGAACGCTCCAACCCTGCCATCCTCAACGGCAGTCGCAAGAACCGCATCGCCAAAGGCTCGGGCACCTCGATCGTCGAGGTCAACCGCTTCCTCAAGCAGTTCGAGCAAACATCCAAAATGATGCGCAAAGTCCAACAGATGCGCCGTCGCTAAGCCATGAGCCACATTTGGCTCATAAATGAAAAAAAATGAATAAATGCGAAAATGACTAAATGAATAAATAGCTTTATGGCAACACAAGAAGAAACATTCAAAAAGATTGTCGCGCATTGCAAGGAATACGGATTTGTATTCCCGAGCAGCGAGATTTACGACGGTCTGGGCGCTGTATATGACTACGGTCAGAACGGCGTCGAACTCAAGAACAACATCAAACGTTACTGGTGGGATTCGATGACGCTTCTGCACCAGAACATCGTGGGTATTGATGCAGCGATCTTTATGCACCCGACGACCTGGAAAGCCTCCGGTCACGTGGATGCATTCAATGACCCGCTGATTGACAACCGCGACTCGAAGAAACGTTATCGTGCCGACGTGCTTATCGAAGAGCAGATAGCGAAGTACGAGGACAAGATCCAGAAAGAAGTGGATAAAGCCAAGAAACGTTTCGGCGACTCGTTTGACGAGGCGATGTTCCGTCAGACGAACCCGCGCGTTCTCGAGCATCAGCAGAAACGTGACGCCTTGCATGAGCGTTACTCGGCTGCGATGAACGCCAACAATCTGGACGAGCTCAAGCAGATCATCCTCGACGAGGAGATCGTTTGCCCGATCAGCGGCACACGTAACTGGACGGACGTGCGTCAGTTCAACCTGATGTTCCAAACGGAGATGGGCTCCACCGCCGATGGCGCAATGAAGATCTATCTGCGTCCGGAAACGGCACAAGGTATATTTGTAAACTTCCTGAACGTGCAGAAGACCGGCCGCATGAAGATTCCTTTCGGTATAGCACAGATCGGCAAAGCCTTCCGAAACGAGATCGTAGCCCGTCAGTTTGTATTCCGCATGCGTGAGTTCGAGCAGATGGAGATGCAGTTCTTTGTTCGCCCGGGTGAGGAACTGAAGTGGTTTGAGCACTGGAAAGCCTTCCGCCTGAAATGGCACAAAGCGCTTGGTCTGGGTGACGACAAGTACCGTTACCACGATCACGAGAAACTCGCTCACTACGCCAATGCTGCTACGGACATCGAGTTCCAGATGCCGTTTGGCTTCAAGGAGGTGGAGGGAATCCACAGCCGTACGAACTTCGACCTGTCGCAACACGCCAAGTATAGCGGCAAGAAGATTGAGTACTTCGATCCCGAACTCAACCAGAGCTATACGCCGTTTGTCATCGAGACGTCGATAGGCGTAGATCGTATGTTCCTGAGCGTAATGTGCGGTTCGTACCGCGAGGAGCAATTAGAAGGCGGCGATGTACGCGTAGTGCTTGGTCTGCCACCCGTACTCGCGCCTGTTAAGGCCTGCGTGATGCCGCTGGTAAAGAAAGACGGTCTGCCCGAGAAAGCCCGCGAGATCCTCAACGCCCTGAAGTTCGACTTCAAGGTGCAATACGACGAGAAAGACAGTATCGGCAAGCGTTACCGTCGTCAGGATGCTATCGGTACGCCGTTCTGCATCACCGTAGATCATGACACGCTCAACGATGGCTGCGTGACGCTGCGTTACCGCGATACGATGGAGCAAGACCGCGTGAAGATCGAAGACCTGCACGAGATCATCCGTCGCGCCGTAGATCCGAAGGAGCTCTACCGCAAGATCGTCGGCGACAAACTCGAAGACACCGAAGAATAAAAACAATAACAAAAAAATAGTAATTTTATGAAAATCAAAGTAAGTAATGCCAACCAAATGCAGTTCCATGAGGTAACGGTACAGGCTCACCTGCCTGAGAACCTTGCCAAGTTACGCGAACTTGCATACAACCTGTGGTGGGTTTGGAACAGTGATGCGAAGAACCTGTTCCGCCAGATTGACAATGATGCATGGCATCGCGCACAGTCGAACCCCGTGCTGTTGCTCAACATGCTCGGTTATGACAAACTCGTAGAATTGAGCAAGAACCGCGTGTTCATGGCGCAACTCGACTCGATCTATGATGAGTTCAAGGACTATATGAAAGTGCCTCGCGGTGACCGTCCGTCTATCGCCTACTTCTCGATGGAGTACGGTCTGTCGAGCGTGCTGAAGATCTACTCCGGTGGTCTGGGTATCCTTGCCGGCGACTACCTGAAGGAGGCTTCGGACAGCAACGTCGATATGACGGCTATCGGTTTCCTCTATCGTTACGGTTATTTCACACAGACCCTCTCACCCGAAGGACAGCAGATCGCCAACTACGAGGCGCAGAACTTCAACAACCTGCCTATCACGCAGGTGCGTAACGAAGATGGCAGCCCGATGGTGATTGACGTGCCTTATCCCGATCGCTTCGTGCACGCATTCTTGTGGAGAGTGAACGTAGGTCGTATCCAGCTCTACCTGCTCGATACCGACAACGATATGAACAGCGAGTGGGATCGTCAGATCACACACCAACTCTACGGTGGTGACTGGGAGAATCGTATCAAACAAGAGATCTTGCTCGGTATAGGTGGTGTGATTGCCCTGAACAAACTCGGCATCAAGAAGGACGTTTACCACTGCAACGAAGGTCACGCTGCCTTGATGGGCTTGCAGAGAATGGTTGACCTCGTCAGCGAAGGTCTCAGCTTCCGTCAGGCTCTGGAGGTGGTACGTGCCAGCGGTCTGTACACCTGCCACACGCCGGTGCCCGCAGGTCACGACTACTTCGAGGAAGGTCTGTTCTACAAGTACATGCACACCTACGCCGACAAACTCGGCATCGAGTGGGGTGACCTGATCGGTCTCGGTCGCGCTAATCCTGAGGACAGCAGCGAGAAGTTCTCGATGTCCGTATTCGCGCTGAATACCTGCCAGGAGGCTAACGGTGTATCGTGGCTCCACGGTGAGGTCAGCAAGAAGATGTTCTCGCCGGTATGGAAAGGTTACTACCCCGAAGAGCTCCACGTAGGTTACGTGACCAACGGCGTACACATGCCGACATGGGCTGCATCGGAGTGGAAGAAAGTATATCGTCAGAACTTCCCGAAGGGCTTCTGGCTCGATCAGTCGAACAAGGATATGTGGCGTGAGTACCTGAACATCCCTGATGAGATGATCTGGGGCACACGTATGTACCTCAAGAAACGTTTGATCGACTATATCCGTCATAAGTTCCAAGAGGACTGGATGAAGTCGCAAGGCGATCCCGCACGTATCGTTCGCGCGCTGAACGAAATGAGCCCGAGCACGCTGATCATCGGCTTCGGTCGTCGTTTTGCTACGTATAAACGTGCACACCTGCTGTTCACCGACCTGGAGCGTCTGGAGCGCCTCGTGAACAACCCGAACTATCCTGTACAGTTCCTGTTCACCGGTAAGGCTCACCCCGCTGACGGTGCAGGTCAGGGACTCATCAAACGCATCATCGAGATCAGCCGCATGCCGCAGTTCCTCGGTAAGGTTATCTTCCTCGAGAACTACGATATGGACTTGGCTAAGCGTCTTATCTCCGGTGTGGATATCTGGCTGAATACTCCGACTCGTCCGCTCGAGGCTTCCGGTACATCCGGCGAGAAAGCCCAGATGAACGGCGTGTTGAACTTCTCCGTGCTTGACGGTTGGTGGTACGAGGGTTATGTTCCCGGCGCAGGTTGGGCACTCACCGACAAACGTACCTACGAGAACCAGGCTCACCAAGACCAGCTCGACGCAGCTACTATCTACCAGATGCTCGAGAGCGAGATTATCCCGATGTACTACGCACGTAATGCACAGGGCTTCTCGCCGGCTTGGTTGCAGGCTATCAAGAAGAGCGTAACCGAGATCACTCCGCGCTTCACTACGAAGCGAATGATGGACGACTACTTCGACCGCTTCTACTGCAAACTGGCTAAGCGTCATGCAACACTCGCTGCCAACAACTACGAGCTGGCTAAGCAGATCGTGGCTTGGAAAGAGAACATCGTTAACCACTGGGACGAGATCAGCGTCGTAAGCAGCAATATCGAAGAGGTACTCGCTGCCGCCCCGATGGTAGGTGAGAACTACAAGCTCGAAGTCATCCTTGATACCAAGGGTCTGGCTGACAAGGGCATCGGCGTGGAACTCGTGGTAACACGTTCGTCGCTGCACAACAACGACAAACTCTATCACGTTCAGGAGTTTGACCTCAAGAAAGCTGTAGGTTCGATTCTGCACTTCGAGACTACATACAAAGCCAACTACGCCGGTGCGCTGAAGTTCGGTCTGCGTATGTTCCCGAAGAACGATCTGCTGCCGCACAGAATGGATTTCTGTTATGTAAGATGGCTCTAAATGATTGATGTAGAGCACTTATATAAGTCAATCGGCTCAACCTCTATCCTCAGCGATGTCAGTTTGCACATCGCTGAGGGTGAGGTGGTCGGGTTACTTGGACCGAACGGTGCAGGCAAATCCACACTGATGAAGGTGCTCACCGGTCTGTGGAAAGCGGAGAAGGGGAGAGTAGAGGTCTGCGGCGTAGATGTACTCGCTAACCCCGATGCCGTTCATCCGCATATCGGTTACCTGCCCGAGCAGAATCCCTTATACGCGGACATGTACGTGCGCGAGTACCTTATGTTTATAGCACGGGTGCGAGGAAGCCATCAGCAGTCAGCGGTCAGCAATCAGCAGTCAGTTGAGGAACTGATTGAAATGGTAGGTCTTACGCCGCAGGCGAACAAACGCATCCGCGAACTCAGCAAGGGCTACAAGCAGCGCGTGGGTTTGGCGGCGGCGATGACAGGCGATCCCGAGGTGCTGATACTGGATGAGCCTACCACCGGTCTTGACCCTAACCAACTCGAAGATATACGCGCGCTAATCCGCAATCTCGGCAAACGCCACACGGTGATTCTGTCCACGCATATCTTACAGGAGGTCAAGGCTATATGCAGCCGCGTCATCATCATTGACCACGGACAGATAAAAGCCGATCGGAAGATCGAAGAAATACCTGATCTGGAAAAGTTATTCCATGAGGTAACTGTTTAACGTTTTTATGGAATAAAAACCATTTTAACTATTTAACTCTTTAACGCACAAAATGGCTGATTTTGATATACGCCAACAGATGAACGAGAAGGAGCAAGACAACGCCTTGCGTCCTTTGCGCTTTGCCGACTTTGCCGGTCAGACGAAGATTGTCAGTAACCTGCGCATCTTCGTTGAGGCAGCCAAACTGCGCGGCGAGAGCCTGGATCATGTGCTGCTCTTTGGCCCTCCGGGACTCGGCAAAACGACCTTGAGTAACATCATCGCCAACGAACTGGGCGTAGGGTTCAAAGTCACTTCGGGGCCTGTATTGGACAAACCCGGCGATCTGGCCGGACTACTTACCTCGCTCGAACCGAACGATGTGCTGTTCATCGACGAGATACACCGTCTGTCCCCTGTTGTGGAGGAGTACCTTTACTCCGCCATGGAAGATTACCGGATAGACATAATGATTGACAAAGGTCCGTCGGCACGCACGATACAGATTGACCTCAATCATTTCACACTCATAGGCGCTACAACCCGTAGCGGACTACTTACTTCGCCCTTACGGGCACGATTTGGCATCAATTGCCACCTTGAATATTACGACGCGGATATCCTCTCTGCCATTGTGGCACGTAGTGCGGGCTTGCTGGGCGTACATATTGACAGCCACGCTGCCGCCGAGATTGCGCGTCGTAGCCGCGGTACGCCGCGTATAGCCAATGCCCTACTGCGTCGTGTGCGCGACTTTGCGCAGGTCAAGGGCGACGGCACTATCGACCTCGATATAGCGCAATACGCTCTCGAGGCACTGAACATCGATACCTTCGGTCTGGACGAGATTGACAACAAACTCCTCACTACCATCATCGACAAGTTCCGCGGCGGACCGGTCGGACTGAATACGATCGCTACGGCCATGGGCGAGGATGCCGGAACGATAGAGGATGTCTATGAGCCCTACCTGATTAAGGAAGGCTTCATCAAGCGTACACCGCGTGGCCGTGAGGTCACCGAACTGGCGTACAGGCATCTGCACCGCTCACCCATCAGTCACGATTCGCAAGGATCGCTATTCTAAATATATTCGTTCATAAGGACCTAATCGCTCAAATGAAAAAGCAATACAAAGCCATTTTCCTCGACTGGGACGACACGATCGGTGATTTCAGCCGTTCAGCCAAGTGTGCCCTGACCACGATGTTCGAGATACATCAGTTGTATCAATACACCGATTATGACACGTTCGTGCAGAAGTACAGCGAGCACAATACCTTGCTCTGGGAGCAGTACGGCCGTGACGAAGTGACGAAAGAGGTGCTGAAGATCGAGCGCTTCCTCTACCCGCTGATGCATGCCTGTGGCATGGAGGAGAACTCCGAAACGCGTGTGTTGGCGCGACGCATGTGCGAGGACTTCCTTCGTATGACCAACCACTTCTTCTCCATCATCCCCGATGCCGATAAGATGGTTAAGACACTCGCCTCCGTCTATCCGCTCACTATCGTGAGCAACGGGTTCGTGGAGTCGCAGTACCTGAAGTTCCGTAAGAGCGGTCTGGAGCCGTACTTTACGCATGTTGTATTGAGCGAAGAGGTCGGTGCGCAGAAACCTAACCCGCGCATCTATGAAGAGGCGCTGCGTATCAACGGCATTACGGCTGACGAAGCGCTGATGATAGGCGATTCCTATACCTCCGATGTCGAGGGTGCACGTGCCGCAGGGATAGACCAGATGTGGTTTAGGCGACCCGCCGAAGGCGAAGATGACCCCAACTACGGCAGGGTAGTTACACTGACAGAGGGGCAGACGGCAACCTATATCGTGAACTCCTACAGGCAGATTACTGACATTTTGGCAGACGGAATGTGGGTGGCATAAAATTTGGATATTGACTATTGAACAATTGACAATTATTACGTGATGAAACAAGATAAGCAAAATATGGAGAAAGACGACCTTCAGAAGGAGGTTGATGAGCTGTTGAATAACGAGCCGGAGACGGAGGAAACTGCCGAAGCGCCGGAAGAGGCTGAGGCTACAAAAGCTGAGGAAGAGCAACCTGAGACTCCCGAGCAGAAGATCGAAGCTCTGGAGAAGCGCGTAGCTGAACTTGAGGATATACGCTTGCGTCAGATGGCGGAGTTTGACAACTACCGTCGCCGTACGAACAAGGAGAAACTCGACCTGATGGAGTCTGCCGGTGAGAAGTTGCTGGTGGATATCCTTCCGCTCGTGGATGACTTCGAGCGTGCGCGTGATGCGATGGCGAAGACCGAGGATATAGCATCACTACGTGAGGGGATAGATCTCATATACAACAAGTTCATTGCCTGGTTGGACAAACAAGACGTTCATGCAATTGATACGACTGATGCCGACTTCAACACCGACGAGCACGAGGCTATCACAACCTTCGCTGCCGGTGAGGATAAGAAAGGCAAGATCATCGACTGCACGCAGCGTGGTTACAAACATGGCGATCGCGTCATCCGCTTCGCCAAAGTCGTTGTAGGAGAGTAATATTATGGCAGCAGAGAAGAGAGATTACTATGAGGTGCTCGGCGTTGACAAATCTGCCAGCGCTGAAGACATAAAGAAGGCGTACCGCAAGTGTGCCATCAAGTACCACCCTGACAAAAACCCCGGTGACAAAGAAGCCGAGGAGAAGTTCAAGGAGGCGGCTGAGGCGTACGAGGTGCTTAGTGACCCGCAGAAACGTCAGCGTTATGACCAGTTCGGTTTTGCCGGCATGGGCGGAGCAGGCGGATTCAGTGGCGGAGGCATGTCGATGGAGGATATCTTTATGCGGTTCGGCGACCTGTTTGAGGGCGCGGGATTCGACATGAGTGACTTCTTCGGCGGAGGCGGTGGTCGTCGCGGCGGCCAGCGTGTACGCCGTGGTACAGACCTGCGTGTACGTGTGCGCCTGACGCTTGAGGAGATCGCCACCGGTGTGGATAAGAAACTCAAGATCCGCAAACTCGTGCCTTGTACGCATTGCGACGGTACAGGCTCGGCGGACGGCAAGGGCGGTGAACAATGTCCGACCTGTAAGGGCAGCGGCCGCGTGGTACGTACGCAACGTGGCATCTTCGGGATGATGCAAGTGCAACAGGAGTGTCCGACCTGCCATGGCGAAGGTAAGGTGATCAAGAACAAGTGCTCGCACTGCCAGGGCGAAGGTGTGGTACGCGACGAACAGATCGTTGAGGTACATATACCAGCCGGCGTAGCCGACGGAATGGTGCTGCCGATGCAAGGCAAGGGTAATGCAGCACCGCACGGAGGCATAGCCGGTGACCTGCTCGTAATCATCGAGGAAGAGGAGCACAAGGATTTTGCCCGTGACGGCGGCGATCTGATATACAACCTGCTGCTCGATGTGCCTACAGCTATCCTTGGCGGGCAAGTGCAGATACCTACACTTACCGGCGATGCGAAGATTACTATCACCCCGGGTACGCAACCCGGCAAGGTACTCCGCATGCGCGGCAAAGGTCTGCCGATGATTGACCAGTACGGACGCCAGTACGGGGTAGGGGACTTGCTGATCAATGTCGGCGTGTATATCCCCGAATACCTGAGCAAGGAAGACAAGGAACTTGTCGAGAAACTCCGCAAGAACAACAACGTCGGCCCTTCAGACAAAACCGACAAGAAGAGCTTCTTCCGCACATTGTTTGGATAACAAATATTGTTTTCACAGTTTGAGGCAGCAGCCGGTAATGTGGAAGGAATTGAGTGCTGGAGTGCACGCGAGTTATGTTCGCTGCTTGGCTATACTCAGTGGCGCAACTTCGTCAATGTGATAGATAAGGCTCGTGAAGCATGTCGCAATGCGGAGCAAAAAGAGTCCGATCATTTTGCTGACGTCAGCAAAACGATACCGATGCCGAAAGGTGCTGAAAAAGAGATAGATGACATCCTCTTAACGCGCTATGCTTGCTATCTGATTGCGCAAAATGGTGACCCTCGCAAGCCGCAAATTGCATTTGCTCAAACCTATTTATAAAGAAAGTTAACGCCGCTTGAAATCCGAAGAAAAGAAAGCCATTAAAGGTCAAAAGATATAAGTTCCCGCTTGCGGGATTATAAACTATCGCTGCCATCGACAGCGTAAGAAACGATGCGTCGCTCCGAAGACGTTAAACACGGAAAAAGACATAACATAAAAAGCGTCTTACGCGCTTTGTTTTGGCTATCTGGAATCTGGTAAATTCATAGTATCCAAAACATTGCAGCACAAAGTATCCTTTATTCATTTAACAGCATAATACCTCTTATGAGCAAACTCAAATCGGACATATTGCATGTACAGGGTATAGATGTAGGTATTTATACCGAGGATTACCGCAATGAGTACATCTCATTAACAGATATTGCCCGTTTCCGTAATAGCGACGACCCTCGTTTCGCTATTCAGAATTGGATGCGTAACCGCAATACGATTGAGTTTCTCGGGCTTTGGGAGAGTTTGCATAATCCGAATTTTAACCGTGTGCAATTCGACACGTTTAGATCGGAAGCAGGGCTTAACCGTTTTGTCATGACTCCTTCCAAATGGATTGAAATGACAGGGGCTATCGGCATTTCGACCAAAGCCGGACGGTATAACAGCGGTACGTACGCGCATAGCGATATCGCAATGGAATTTGCTTCGTGGATTTCGTCGGAGTTCAAGCTTTACCTGATGAAAGATTATCGGCGTCTCAAGTTTGATGAGAACTCACGGTTGTCTTTGTCTTGGAACTTGAACAGAGAGATTTCCAAACTCAATTATCGGGTACACACTGATGCTATTCAACAGAATTTATTGCCGCCTGATTTATCAAAAGAACAACAATCCTACGTATATGCCGATGAAGCTGATGTTCTTAATGTGGCATTGTTCGGAACGACGGCAGCACAATGGAAAGCGCTTAATTCCGACAAAAAAGGCAATATCCGCGATTACGCGACATTACAGCAACTGCTGGTATTGGCAAATATGGAATCGTACAATGCATTGCTGATTGAGCAAAAGCAACCACAGAGTGTACGTTTACGAGCACTTCGCGCTATGGCAGTCAAACAATTACAAACGCTCTCGGCGTTGGACATAACACAGTTGCCGCAGTTACCTCAAAGTAGTAATTAACAACGAATAACAAATCGTCCCATCTCTGAGACGTTAATTGGAGAGTGCTGCCATCGACAGCGTAAAAAACGATGCGTCGCTCCGAAGACGTTAATCGGGAAAGACATAACATAAAAAGCGTCTTACGCGCTTTGTTTTGACTACTCAGAATCTGGTAAATTCAATAACTACCAAAGCAATACAACAGCGCATAGCGTTGCGCTGACAAAATAACATATTAACAGCATTACTATTTTTCGCGTTCGAAAAGAAAAAGCCTAGGAAACTGATTTCTTAACGAAACGGATAATGCTTCACGGAAGTCCTACGGACGACCTACCTATACTTAAATATTCGCACTTGCGTGTGAATCTCTATAAGTATAGGGCGGCGGTTCTTCCTAGGCTCCTCCGTGAACGCGAATAGAGGTTCACACCTTTTTTATGTCCTTTTGTGATTGATAGTTATGCGCAAATGATTATCAATCTATGGCAAAGAACGCAAATTTAGGAGCAGCAAAAAACGCCAAGAACGATGAGTTCTACACGCAGTACGCGGACATACAAAAGGAAGTAAACGCCTATATTGAATATAACCCTGATGTCTTTCGGGGGAAAACTATTCTATTGCCATGTGATGATCCGGAGTGGTCAAACTTCACCAAGTTTTTTGCACAGAATTTTGAGTTCTTTGGACTAAAGAAACTCATCTCTACGTCGTACGCAATTGAAAGCAAGAAGTTCAAAGAGGGATATATGCCTTCGCTTTTTGAAACAGAAAGTCCTCAATATGATATTGACAAAACCCGTACGCATGGCAAAATATTTGTTCTTGACCATGATACGAACGCAAGTGGTCGTATAGATATTGATGACTTGCAATGGAATTATTTAGAGAGCGATGGTGACTTTCGCTCAAAAGAAGTTACTGCTCTGCGTGACGAAGCAGATGTCATCATAACTAATCCACCGTTCTCGCTATTTAGAGAATTCGTCGTATGGATCATGGAAGCTAAAAAACAATTCTTGATTATTGGGAACTCAAACTCTATTACATATAAGGAGATTTTCCCTTTCATTAAAAATAACAATATATGGGTCGGAGTTAGTGGCGGTTCTAAGACTTACATAAAATTGAACGGAGAAAAGCAAACAATGGGTAATACTTGTTGGTTTACAAATCTTGATCATGGTCGAAGACACGAGCCCTTAAAACTAATGAGTATGGCTGACAATCTACGTTTCAATAAAAAGTTGAAAGGACAAAATGAGTATATGCGTTATGCTAACTATGATGCTATTGATGTCCCTACGTTAGATTTAATTCCTTCTGATTATGATGGTGTTATGGGAGTTCCGTTGTCATTTTTAGGAAAGTATTGCCCTGATCAATTTGAAATAATATGGAGGAGCCATGATATAGAATGGGCTGAAAGTAATTGCCAGTTCTATAAGAAAACAGACAAAGCAATTGCTGCAAAAATTCGGGCAATCGATAAAACATGGCGCGCACAAATCCCATATTTTTTAGACGAGCACGGAAATCATCAGAATGTTTTCCAGAGATTATTCATCCGCAAAAAACAATAAGCCATGAAAGCAACACGTAAGATTTACACTGTAGAGGAAATCTGCAAAGGCTTTACTTATAATGAAGCAGAGGGTAAGGGATTGTTTGGCTTGAGTGGTCGCCTAACCATTCAGCCGGAATACCAGCGTAACTACCTCTATGCCGAACAGAACGGTGCTCGGGAAATAGCAGTTATTGAGTCTGTACTAAAGGGCTATCCAATTGGCTTATTGTATTTCAACAAAGTGGACGAGAACAACCTTGAAGTGCTCGATGGCCAACAACGCATTACTTCGTTGGGACGATTCCTGACGCGCAAGTTTGCAGTAGTCATCAACGGCATGGAGCAGTATTTCGATTATATGCCTGACGACCTCAAGAAGAAAATCTTAGAGACCGAATTGCTGGTATATGAGTGCGAGGGTTCGGAAAGCGAGATCAAAGAGTGGTTCAAAACCATCAATATCGTTGGCTTACCGCTTGAGGAGCAGGAAATCCTCAATGCCGTGTATTGCGGTTCGTTCGTCAATAAAGCCAAAGAGGTATTCTCTAATTCCCAGAACGCGAATGTCAACAAATGGGCAGCCTTCTTGCGAGGAAACGTCAAACGCCAAGCATACTTGCACACAGCACTGGAGTGGGTAAGTAAAGGCAATGTGAGCGGGTATATGTCACTGCATCGTAATGATGATAATATCCGCGAAATGCAGACCTATTTTGAATCAGTCATCGATTGGGCAAGTGGTGTGTTTCAAAATATCGAGAAAGAGATGTGCGGCCTGCCGTGGGGTGAACTCTATGAGAAATATCATAAACAACCTTACGATCCCGCAGCGGTAGCTGCTAAACAGCGCGAGTTGTACGAAGACTACTACGTAAAGAATAAGAAAGGTATCTATGAGTATATCTTAGGAGGTTGTCAAGATACCAAACTTTTGGAGGTCCGTTGTTTCGATGAGCCGACAAAGAAATCCGTCTATACCCGCCAGACATCTTTAGCCCAGGCGCAGGGAATCTCCAATTGTCCGCATTGTGTGCAAGAAAACGGCGCAAACAAAAGTAAGATATGGAAACTATCCGAGATGGACGCTGATCATGTAACGGCTTGGTCTAAAGGTGGAGCAACCGATATATCCAACTGCCAAATGTTATGCAGAACGCACAATATATTAAAAGGAAATAAATAACACGCAATATGAAAAAGGAATATTCTTTATCATTCATTACTGCGGCGAAAAGTCTGCGTGCCGCTATGACTATCCTGAAAAAGAATGGCGGAGAAATGACATCACGGCAACTAATGGAGCAGGTTGGCAATGAGATTGATTTCTCTGACTGGGAAAAGGAAACAACTTCCCGAGGTGGCATTCGTTGGCAGAATATTTACCACTTTACTTCCGTTGACTATGTGCGTGCCGGATTTATAATCAAAAAGAACGGCTCGTGGTATCTTACTCCGGAGGGAGAAAAAGCCCTTTCACGCCCTGCGGAAGAAGTGCAGTTGGCGGCGCAAGCGGCATATCGGAAATGGCGTCATGAGAATCCCGCTGAGTCCTCGCCGGAAGAAGAGGAAGTATTTGAGAAAGAGACGATCCTCAATCTTGAGGAACTGGAAGAGCGTGCTCTTACCGGTATTCGCGAATATATCCGCAAGAAAAACCCCTATGAGTTCCAAGACTTGGTAGCCGCGCTATTGCGTGCTATGGACTATCACACACCGTTTGTTGCTCCGCGAGGCAAAGATGGCGGAGTGGATGTAATCGCCTATGTCGATCCGCTTGGCGCAAAGACGCCACGTATCAAGGTGCAAGTGAAACATTATCCGGATAACCCTATAGGTGTAAAGGAAATCCGTAGTTTAGTAGGCATCTTGCGTGATGGTGATATTGGTCTGTTTGTAACTTCCGGCACATTCTCGCCATCTGCCAAACAGGAAGCTATAACAAGTAAAGAATATGTCAAACTGATAGATGGCGACGAATTTATCACCCTCTGGCAGCAATATTATGCTAAGATGAACGATGAGGACAAAAACCTCTTGCCGCTACGAAGAATTGCATTCTTGGGCAGTAACGAGTAGATCTATACCGTGCAGGGACAAGAGGTGAGATGATCGTGCCCTTTAGGGCTAAGAAGTAAGGGAACGAACAATAACACTGCGAGCGGCTCGGTGAGTCGCTCGTTGTGTGTCGGATAGTATCCGACGAAATTGACATAGCGGACAAATAGGCACGAATACCCCTCGCGCAAATATGCGCGAGAAATGCACGATGCGAGATAATTGAGTACACGATTTTTTTGTAAAAATATTTGCATAATTCAAATATTTTTTGTAATTTTGCAGACGAAAGTCGCGTCGGAAAGTGTCAATAGTAACTAAGATATAAAGGAATATGGCGAAGAGTTTTTATTTTTCGATACAGTCGTGGATGCTGGAGGAGATGGGTCTTCCGCTGGCAGATGTGGCAGTGTTTGCGTATATTAACGGATTGAGTAATGCGGAAGAGTGGGGCAGACAAGGTTGGCACGGGTCAAGAAGAAAATTGGCAACCGTGATGCATGTGAGCCCGTCCACAATGAACGATATACTCAATCGGTTAAAACAAAGAGGATATATACGTTTTTATAACGGATACATTATCAGCAACTTCCATCGCGAGTTGCCCCCGAAAAAGGAGGTTGTCCGAAATCCGGACAATATAGAGGCGTCAGAAGGAGGGAAAGAGCCTGTTTAGGGGATGAGCGTGAACGGATTTCGGTAGGCTTTGAACGAAAGTCGTGTGTTTGTGTGCGGAAACCGCTCAAAAATGAACGGAAAGCGTGCGTATATAAAATAAATAAATAAATTAAAAGTCCAATCTCTAATTATGCAAGGTGTGTTTGGAGATTAGAGATTGGATTTTTTTGTTTTATTTTCCTTTTATTGGAGTTTGGACGGGACGGACAGACTCTTTTGTTTTGTTCTTGGGTTGTCATTGGAAGATGGTCCCGTTATGCTCCCGTTATACTCTGCACATTTGTACGGTGCGAGGTGCACTACATGTTGCGGAGGCAGGTGATGAGGGAGTCGCGCCAATGGGGAATAGAGAGGGCGAAGGTCTGACGGACTTTCGCTTTGTTGAGTACAGAGTAATGCGGACGGGGCGTGAGATACTGGTACTCCTCGCTCAAGATCGGACGCACTCGGCAGTTGATAGGCGCTGCGGGTGCGGTACAACATTCCTTTTGGGGTGCGGGTGCACAACAAATGGTGTTGTAGAGTTCGTGAATGGCGAGGGTGAAGTCGTACCACGAGCAGACGCCTTCGTTGGTGTAGTGGTATATACCGGCGTGCCAGCCGTTGGGATAGAACGAGCCGTCGGAGTGTGCGGCGGACTCGATGGCGGCAAAGATCGCATCAGCGAGATCGCGGGCGTAGGTCGGCGTACCGATCTGGTCATAGACGACACCGATTTCCGGTTTGGTTTGCCCGAGGCGGATCATCGTCTTGACGAAGTTGTTGCCGAACTCGGAGTAGAGCCACGCCGTGCGGAAGATGATTGCCTCGGGCTGAACGGCAAGCAGTGCGCGTTCGCCGGCAAGTTTGGTGCGGCCGTAGGCGGTACGCGGTGCTACGGGATCATCCTCGCTGCAGGGGAGGTGTTCATCACCGGAGAAGACATAGTCGGTGCTAACATGGATGACGCGCGCCCCGCTGCGTGCGAGGTTAGCCACGGCGTCGGCATTGATGCGCAGGGCAGTGGCTGCGTCCTGTTCGGCTTTGTCCACGTTGGTGTAGGCCGCGCAGTTAACGATGATATCCACGCAATGCTCGCCCACAAAGCCGCAGACGGCAGCTTCGTCTGTGATGTCGAGCGGGTGGATAGCTACAGGGCTGTCTTCGGGGACGATGACGTCCGAGAAGATATATGTGTGTTTGGGATGCGCTGCTGAGAGGATACGCATCTCGTTACCTAATTGTCCGTTGGCACCGGTGATGAGAATGGTCATTGTTTGTTCACGAATTAAGCGAATTAAACGAAAGGGCTTAAAGCGTATAGCCTAAATCTTGGAGTAAGGGGTGACGGGTATCCTTGTCTGAGAGGATACGTTGGTCGGCGGGTATAAGCCAGTCGATGTTGAGAGCAGGGTCGGAGAGAAGGATTCCTCCATCCGCCTCGGGGTGGTAGAGTTCATCGCACTTGTAGCTGAACAATGCATATTCGCTGAGTACGCTGAAGCCGTGGGCAAAGCCCTTGGGGATAAAGAACTGGCGATGATTCCGGTCGTTGATCTCTACTGCTACGTGTTGCCCGAAGGTCGGGCTGTCTTTACGCAGGTCAACGGCAACATCCAGTACAGAGCCGACGATACAGGAGACGAGTTTGGCTTGGGTATAAGGCGGGCGTTGGAAATGCAGGCCACGTACTACGCCGTAGCATGATGCGGAGAGGTTGTCCTGAACGAAGCGTACGTCAATCCCGGCATCGCGGTATCGCTGCTCGTTGTAGGTCTCCTCAAAGAACCCGCGGGCGTCCTGGAACACCCGGGGTTCAATGATAAGCAGACCTTCTATAGGAGTCTTGATAACTTCCATTGCTTATTTGAGGTTGGTTACAACGTCGAAGGCGACGTCCATCATCTTGGTGAAGGTGGTCTGACGCTCCTCGGCGGAGGTAGCTTCTCCGGTGATGAGGTGGTCACTAACGGTGCAGATACACAGGGCTTTCTTGCCTGCGCGTGCAGCGTTCATGTACAGAGCCGGAGCTTCCATCTCGTCAGCCAGGACGCCCATCTTCGTCCAGTTGACCTTGCGGTCATCCTCGCAGTAGAAGGCGTCGGTGGAGAAGACGTTGCCTACATGGTAACGATAGCCGAACTTCTCGGCAGCGTCAGCAGCCAGACGGCAGAGCTGGAAGTCGCCGATAGGTGAGAAGTCACCCGGGAGGTGGAACTGCAGAGCGTAGTTGCTGTCGGTGCAGCAAGCCTGAGCGATGATGATATCGCCGAGGTCAACATACTCCTGACGTGCGCCGCACGAGCCCACGCGGATGATCGTATCCACATCGTAGAAGTTAAAGAGCTCGTAGGTATAGATACCGATAGATGCGATGCCCATGCCGTGTCCCATCACTGTGACGGGTTTGCCTTTGTACGTGCCGGTGAATCCGAGCATACCGCGAACGTTGTTGATGAGAACGGGATTGTCCAGATAACGTTCAGCCATAAGTTTAGCACGCAGCGGATCGCCTGCCATAATCATTGTTTTGGCGATTTCGCCGTACTTCGCACCAATGTGCGGGGTGGGGGTGTTTTCCTTTGCCATAATGCTTTAGATTTATGATTTGTGATTATTGATTCTTGATTTTTAGCAGCCATGTATGGCTGCTGACTTGTTAGCGGGCAGTGACCAGATAGTAGGACTTTTTGCCTTTTTGGAAGAGGAGGTACTTGCCGTTGAGCAGGGCAGCGTCGGTCAGGGGCGTCTGCGGGTCGGTGAGTTTCTCCTTGTTCAGAGAGAAGCCGTTCGCCTGAATCATCTTCCGCGCTTCGCCTTTGGAGGGGAAGATCTGCGTTTTCTCGGCGAGCAGGTCGAGCGGCGGGATGCCGGCACGGAGTTCGTCGAGGCTGATGTCGTAGCGCTCTACGCCCTCGAAGACCTGTAGGAACGTCTGTTCGTCGAGGCGGTGCAGGGTCTCGGCGGTGGCATTGCCAAAGAGGATGTTGCTGGCTTCGACGGCAGCGTTGTAGTCTGCCTCGCTGTGCACGAGGATGGTCACCTCTTTTGCCAGACGCTTCTGCAAGGTACGCAGATGGGGTGCTTGGTCGTGCTCGGCGATGAGGGCTTCAATCTCTTCGCGCTCAAGGGAGGTGAAAATCTTGATGTAGCGCTTGGCGTCATCGTCGCTGACATTGAGCCAGAACTGGTAGAACTTGTACGGCGAGGTATAGTCCTTGGAGAGCCAGACATTGCCGGACTCCGTCTTGCCGAACTTACCTCCGTCGGCTTTGGTGATGAGCGGGCAGGTGAGTGCGTACGCCTCGTTGCCGCTGAGTTTCTTGATGAGGTCTGTACCGGTTGTGATATTTCCCCATTGATCGCTGCCGCCCATCTGGAGTTTGCAGTTCTTGTGCTCGTTCAGATAAACGAAGTCATAGCCCTGCAGCAGTTGGTAGGTGAACTCGGTGAAGGACATACCCTGGCTGTACTCGCCGTTGAAGCGCTTCTTGACAGAGTCCTTCGCCATCATGTAGTTGACGGTGATGAGTTTGCCGATATTACGCGTGAAGTCGAGGAAGGTGTAATCCTTCATCCAGTCGTAGTTGTTGACGAGTTCGGCAGCGTTGGGTGCGTCGGAATTGAAGTCGAGGAAATGCTCGAGTTGTGCACGGATAGCGGCTACGTTGTGACGCAGCACCTCTTCCGTAAGCAGGTTTCGCTCGGCAGATTTGCCGGAGGGGTCACCGATCATGCCCGTTGCACCTCCGATGAGGGCGATGGGTTTATGACCGCATTGCTGCAAATGACGCAACATCATGATGCCGCACAAGTGACCGATATGCAAACTGTCAGCCGTCGGGTCAATACCCACATAGGCGACGGTCATCTCTTTTAGTAACTGCTCCTCTGTGCCCGGCATGATGTCATGCAACATCCCGCGCCAACGCAGTTCTTCCACAAAATTTTTCATATATTTCGTCTGTTGTAATCCAAAAAGCCTACAAAGATACGAAAATTATCGCATATTTGCAAATTTTATGTGATTTTTCTTCGCAAATGGTGATTTTTTGTTGAAAAATTTGCAAATGTCCGCAAAAATTTGTAACTTTGCAGGGAATTGTACAATATTATATACACGCGTATATGAAAAAGGTTATTACATTGGCATGCGCAGCGCTGTTGTCGCTGGGCATGATGCAAGCAAACGTGCTGTTGAACGAGCATTTTGACCGCACATTGGGAACATTGTCTGCCAGCACATGGTCGGGCGGAAGTATCCCTAACGACAGCAACTGGCACACGTATAGCCCGGGCACGGTGCAGTATCAGGTCGTAGCCAAACAGTTGCAGATGGCCGACTACTGCACGGCGACTACAGGCAAGGCGGTCGAATACAGCGCTAACCACAGCAGGGACTATATTCTGTTCAAGAACGCTTTTGCAGGGGCTGCCGGCAACAAGGTGCTGATGGCGTTTCTGCTGAAGGTCGATGAGCTGCAGACCACGTCAAGTGCGCAGAGTGCATCGAACGCGAATAACAGTATATTGTCGTTTGCCATCAGCGAGTCGAACAATGCACTGGGCAGCCTGAACGGACGCGTGCTGATCAAGACAGTTGATGCCAACACGTATAACCTGGGCGTAACGCGACGCGGGGAAACGCCGCAGTTTGCTCAGGCTGAGTTGAAGACCGGAAAGACCTACCTTGTAGTAGCCGAATATGCCTTTGTGGACGGCGAAAAGAACGATATCGTAAGCCTCTATATCAATCCTACGAAGGTAGAGCAAACCGTAGCAGTCAGCAGCGTTAATACGAGTTCGGCAAGTGCCGATGCGGAGCAGTTGGTAGGTGTCGCGCTGTGCTCCAACGGCAATACGCCCACAGGGATGCTGATTGACGAGATTCGTGTGGCAACCGACTGGCAGGAGCTATGGGAGGACAGCAGTGTGCCGACGCCGCAGATAACCGTAGCCGGCAGTTTGTCATTTGACAAAGTGACCATTGGCGAAGCAGCGCAGAAGGAACTGACCGTTAAGGGTGCTAACCTGCAAGGCGCGATTGCTGTTTCATCGGATAAAACCGAGCTTGTTCCGGCTGTGAGTGCTATCGCCCAAGCCGATGCAGAGAAAGACGGCGGTTACGCCCTGACGCTGACGCTGACGGCAAGCAAGGAAGGGGCGGGAAGCGCCAACCTGACACTCTCGACCGCAGGTGCCAGTGACCAGATTGTGGCAATCAGTTGGACTGCAGCCAAACCTGTGCCGCCTGCAGGGACTGAGCTGTTAGGTAATGGCAGCTTCGAGCAGTATTCGTGCAATGCGATGTTCGGTTGCTCGTTTGATGACTGGAATCTGCCGCTGGGCAGTGCTACCGCCGAGGAGAATGACAAGTTGAACGACGATATATCGATGTCGGTCAAACCGACCAGCAATGCTGCACTGGATCAGGGCGTGACGCTCAATGATGCGGATTATGCAGCGGGAACGCTCTTTGAACTGACGATTCATTATAAGGTGCTGAGTCTTCCGAGCGGAAGTGTTGATTTGGACTGCTATTGGGAGCCTGCGGGTAGCGGGGATGCCGAAGCAATGAAACAGCACGACGCGGATGTGCTGCAACGTGCCATTGCTACCGCTGTGAGCAGCGAGTGGGAGGAGCTGACCGTGACTACGTCGAAGCCGGCTAACTCCACGTATTTCCGAGTGCGGCTGAAGATACCAAAGAACGCGCAGGTGCTGCTTGACGCGTTCAGTCTGGTGCAGAAGGAGAGCACCGAGCCTTATATCAATGTAGTGCCCGGCAAGCTTAATCCGGTGGAGACGACGGTGGGTAAAACCGTGACATTCCAGACCCTGCATATCAAACAGGGTAACCTGAGTGGTACGACCGTGTTTGAGTTGTCGTATACCAACGCTGATCAGTTTACGCTGAGTAGATCTTCGCTGGCAGCCGACCAGAGCGAGTGTGACCTGGTTATCACCTACGCGCCAACGGCAGCCGGAGCACATATAGCCTATTTGAATATTGACAATGGGGCACACCCTGTGCTGCACCAGAGCATCAAACTGCAAGGCACATGTACCGACCCGAGCCAAGTGCCGACGATCAGTGCGACTCCGAGCGAGCTGGCGTTTGAAGCAGTAGCAGGTCAGGAGGCAACGAAGACGGTGAGTGTGACGAGTGTGAACTGTCTGAACTATGTATATCTGCGTGTGGAGCATATTAGTCCCGCAGAGCACGGTGCGTTCACTATTGATGACTCGATGCTGCCAAAGAACGGCACGCGTGAGGTGACGGTGCGGTTCAAACCGCTGGGGGAAGGGGAATATAACTCCACGCTGACAATCTATTCGGAGGGCGCGGAGAGTGTGGTTGTGACACTCAACGGCACGGCCACGAAGGCGAGCGAGGAGACGATAGACTGGCAGACGCAGTTTGCGTGGGGCGGAGGCGAACCGTTGACCCGTCTGGACGAACATTTCGATCAGGTTGAGCACAACAAGACCCTGGCGCTGGAAGGTTGGCAGAACGTAGCCGCCGTAGATCAGCGCCCATGGTGGGGCTTTGACGAAAGCAAGACTTCGCCCGTGCGCGGTGAAGGCAAGTACGCGAAAGCGACTGCTTACCAATATGCCAAAGAAACGACCGGAGTATGGGAGATGTGGCTGGTGACACCGGCGCTGGACTACAAGAACGCGGCAAACAAGATCTTCGCCTTCAGCGTGATGGGCGAGAATCTGCCGGAAGAGGATGCCGAGATGCCGACGAAGTTTGAGGTGTACTATATTGATCCGGACGTTGACGGTAAACCGTATTTCCAGAACCTGACGGAGAGTTTTGCTATTCCGAAGGTGAGTGACGATAACCTGACGTGGTTCCCGTTCTATATGGATCTGGCTCCGCACGCAGGGACGATGGCGGATGTGTTCTATATGGCGTTCCACTATGCGAGTCCGAACGGCGGTGACGGAGCGGTGACATACTACGTGGACGATGTAAGTTGGGGCGTATATGAACCCAGCGGAACAGAACAGGTGAGTGCTGTGGGCAAGAGCAAGAAGATCTTGCGCGACGGCAAACTGATCATCTTGCACAACGGCAAGGAATATTCGCCTATGGGACAGGAAATCCGATAAAAACCATACTACCATGAAAATCCAATTTTTAGGAGCTGCTGAGGAGGTTACCGGCAGCAAACATCTCATTACGACGAACAATGGTCACACTATTCTGCTGGATTGCGGAATGTATCAAGGAAAGGGCATGGAGACTGATGCCGCGAACCGTGATCTCGGATTTGACCCGAAGACGCTGGACTGCGTTGTGCTCAGCCACGCACATATTGACCACTCGGGACTGTTGCCGTATATCTACAAGTTAGGTTTTCGCGGGGATATCTATTGTACGCCCGCGACGCGCGACTTGTGCTCGATAGTGCTGGCAGATACTGCGTATATACAGGCGCAGGATGTGCGTTGGTACAACAAGAAGATGGACAAACAGCACCTGCCGAAGATTGAGCCGCTGTATGACCTGAAGCAAGTCGATGGCGTGATGAAACACTTTGTGACAGTGAGTTACGACAGGCCGATCCGGCTGTTTGACGACACGATGTTGACGTTCACGAACTCCGGACACATGTTAGGTTCGGCGATATGCAACTTGGAGATAACCGAACAGGAGGGGTTCGTGGAGAAGCCGACGAAGAAGGATAAATGGTATATGGAGAATATGTCGGCGTTTGCGCCGGTGGAGAAGAACCATATAAAGAAACGCATCGCGTTCACGGGTGACATAGGCCGGCCGCAGAGCCATATTTTGCCCTCGCCGATGGCGTTCCCGCAGTGCGACTACCTGATCACCGAATCGACCTACGGCGACCGTTTGCACGAGCCGGAAGAGACGACGGAGGAGACGCTGCTGGAGGTGGTGGAGAACACCTGCGTGAGGAAGAAAGGCAAACTGCTTATTCCGTCATTCTCGGTGGGTAGGACGCAAGAGATAGTGTATGTGCTGAATAACCTGTATAACGATGGCCGGTTGCCGCATATCCCCGTATATGTGGATTCGCCGCTGGCGGTGAATGCGACGGAGATTTTCCGAATGTATATGTCCGACTTGAACGAGGGCGTACAGGATGTGCTGCGGTTCGACGACGACCCGTTCGGGTTCAATACGCTGACGTATATCAAGGATATCAACGAGTCGAAGAAACTCAACCACAGCGATGAGCCGAGTATTATAATTGCAGCGTCGGGTATGTTGGAGGCGGGACGCATTAAACACCACGTAGCCAATCACATAGCCGACCCGAGCACGACGATTCTGATAGTGGGTTACTGCACGCCGACCTCGCTCGGAGCACGAATACAAGACCCCTCGAAGAAGTGGATCAGTATATTCGGTATGGACCACAAAATCAAGGCGGAGATTATCAAGATTGAGGCATTCTCCGGTCACGGGGATTATAAGGAGATGACGGACTATCTGAGCAAGAGTATCGATCCGAAACAAGTCAAACAAACCTTCATTGTGCACGGCGAACCGACAGCCCAAGAGGCATTCAAGGAACACCTGCACGAGGTCGGATTCCGGCACTTGAGCATCCCCAAGAAAAAAGACGTTGTAGAGTTGTAAATGACAAGTCGAGTGTGCAAACGGAAGATTTTACGTAAGTTTATGAGGGAAGAGTAGGGATTTTTTTGGATATTACGAATAATTGTTGTACTTTTGCATTCGCTTTGCGCGTCAAGCGAGACGCAGTGCAAGAATTTAAGCTGACAGGAGAGATGGGTGAGTGGCTTAAACCAACAGTTTGCTAAACTGTCGTACGGGTAACCGTACCGGGGGTTCGAATCCCCCTTTCTCCGCAAGACTTTTCACTTGAGCGGCTGTCCAAGCTCGCTTGAGGAGACGATCAAGGGAAAAGGCTTGCACAGGATGCCGGCGGCAGCCTGTGGGATTACGCAGAAATCCCCCGGAGACTACTAAAAGTCTCTTTTTTAGGCCCAGATGGCGGAATCGGTAGACGCGCTGGTCTCAAACACCAGTGGAGCAATCCGTGCCGGTTCGACCCCGGCTCTGGGTACCACAGAAAAGACTCTCAAAGAGAGCCTTTTTTTGCGATATGTCGCCCATATATGGTCGATGACAGGGAAGGAAAATCGCCCAAGATTGGTTGATGGCTAAAAAAATCTGACATTTTTTCGCGAAAATATTTGCATAATTCATTTTTTTTTTGTACCTTTGTGGCGATTTTGTGTGCGTGCGTCCGTACGCGTATATATATAACGCGTAGGTGCTGGCGCGCAAGAGGCGGTAAATCAATCATTTTTGGCGAGAGAAAACTGAAAATACTATATCTACGATGATACGAAAAACAATCAAATTGTTGCTGTGTGCATTGGCATTAATGACAAGTGCCGGTGTGCAAGCAGATGTGCAGAGGCAAGCGGTCTATGAAGGAGATGTGTTGCTGTGGCGTTGCATGCAGTTGAATGAGACCGGTACGTACAACGACTATGATGGTTTAGTGTACCACACCTTGCATTTCCGTACGATTGACACGACGCGGGTTATAGAGCCTGATGTGGTGCTGTGCGAGGGTGACACGTTGCTGTGGCGTTGCCGTCAGTTGTGGCAGGCGGGTGTATATGTAGATACAATCTTGTCCAAGGAGTTCTCGGATTTGGATAGTGTGTATTACCAGATCAAGGTCACCAAGCAGATTGCTGATACTGTGCAACAGGCGATACAGATATCTCTGGGCGAGACGCTGCTGTGGCGTTGCTATCAGATTCCAGCTGTGGCGGAGGGGACATTCCACTACTACGACACCGTGCCCGGATCGCCATGTGCCACGTACTATCATTTGACGTTGACCGTGGGTTGTCCTGCGCTCATCGAGCCGGCAACGGAGGAGATAACGATCTGCAAGGGTGATACGTTGCTCTGGTATTGCGATCCGATCTTCGAGGCGAAGGCAGGAGGCGAGTTGTACGAGTACACTGAGAAGAGCAAACTGTTCCCGGCATGCGACAGTATTATCCACCGCTTGAAGCTCACGGTGACCGAAGCTGATACTGTGCAACAGGCGATACAGATATCTCTGGGTGAGACGTTGCTGTGGCGTTGCTATCAGATTCCAGCTGTGGCGGAGGGAGTATTCCACTACTACGACACCGTGCCCGGTACGCCGTGTGCGGAGTATTATCATCTGACGCTGACCGTAGGTTGTCCTGCGCTCATCGAGCCGGCAACGGAGGAGATAACGATCTGCAAGGGTGACACGTTGCTCTGGTATTGCGATCCGATCTTTGAGGAGAAGGCAGGAGGCGAGTTGTACGAGTACACAGAGAAGAGCAAACTGTTCCCGGCATGCGACAGTATTATCCACCGCTTGAAGCTCACGGTAACCGAAGCCGATACGGTGCAACAGGCGGCAAATATCTATCTTAGTGAGACGCTGCTGTGGCGTTGCTATCAGATTCCAGCTGCGGCGGAGGGAACATTCCACTACTACGACACCGTGCCCGGTACGCCGTGTGCGGAGTATTATCATCTGACGCTGACCGTGGGTTGTCCTGCGCTCATCGAGCCGGCAACGGAGGAGATAACGATCTGCAAGGGTGATACGTTGCTCTGGTATTGCGATCCGATCTTCGAGGAGAAGGCGGGAGGCGAGTTGTACGAGTACACTGAGAAGAGCAAACTGTTCCCAACTTGTGACAGTGTTATCCACCGCTTGAAGCTTACGGTGACCGAAGCTGATACAGTGCAGAATAATGCGGAAGTGTATATTGGCGAGACACTACTGTGGCGTTGCCATCAGATTTATGCTGCGGCGGAGGGAACATTCCACTACTACGATACTGTACCTGATGTGCCGTGTGACAAATACTACCACTTGACGATGCATGTGGGGTGCATGGAGCCTACGGAGTACAACGATACGATTGTTTATTGTGGTCACGATACCCTGCTGTGGCGTTGTGAGCAACTGACGAAGAGCGGTGATTATGAGGATGTTGTCAAGAGTAAGATTGCTCCGCAGTGCGATAGCATTATCTACTCGTTGCACCTGATTTACCACAAAGACACAGTGGCGGCATCGTGGGATACAATCTATGTTAACAAAAAGAATCTGCCGTACAAATGGAAGAGCGAAGATCACTATCCGGGTGAGTTCGCGTACTGGGAGCCGTTCACGCTGACGGACTATGAGAAGACGCACGGACTGACTGCTTGTGACAGCTTGATGCATCGCGTTCGTCTGATTCAGCGTGACACGGTAGAAGGTTACACTTGCAACGGCGATACCCTGCTGTGGCGTTGTATAGCCGCTGACCATACAGCTGTATATGGCGATACGGTGAAGGCTACGGGCGTGCTGTCGGGCGAGGAAATAATAACCGAGTTGCATTATCTTGACTTCACGTTCAATGAGGCGCCGAAGGACAGCGTGCTGAATCTGATTGTACCTGACGACCACTATGACTGGCGTACGGGCACTCTGACGGAGAACGGCACATATCGTGATACGGTGTTTGTCATTCCGGGGGACCGTGAGAGTTGTATTGACAGTCTGTTCACGTTGAACCTGAAACTCGAGCCTGCGAAGGACAGCGTACGTTACGACACGATCTGTGCCGGTGACACGCTGCTCTGGCGTTGCGAGCAGATATACACGACGGACGAATATCATGACAATCTCCTCTATCCGTCGGGTAATGACAGTATCCGTTTCACCCTGCATCTGAAGGTACAAGAGAAGACCGTGAAGGACTGGGATACGATCTATGTGCACAAGGATGAATTCCCGTACAACTGGAAGGGCGTGAACTGTCCGACACCGGGTGAGTACGAACTTCAAGAGTATTACAAGCCGTTGGCATATCAGGCTGAGGATGAGCACGGTTGCGACAGTCTGTACAGCCGCGTGCGCCTCGTGCTACGTGACTCGACGGAGATGACCTCGTGTAACGGTGAGGCAGTGCTCTGGCGTTGTATAACAGCCGATCATACAGCCGTCTATGGGGATACAGTGAAGGTTATTGGTGCAATATCAGGCGAGGAAACAATCTCCGAATTGTATTACCTGGACTTCACCTTCTTCAACGCACCGAAAGACAGTGTGCTCACGGATACCATCAGCAGCGACGACCTGCCGTACATATGGCGTCAGACGACAGCGGAAGGCGTACGCATGCCGATTGAGTTGACAGAGACGGGTATCTATTACGACACGACCTATTACGAGAATAATATTGACGGTTGTATCGATTCGCTGTTCACCTTGAACCTGCGTGTAGAGAAGGTGATTGACAGCGTGCTTTACGACACGATCTGCCGCGGCGAGGTAGAGCTCTGGCGCTGCTTCCAGGCAGACACCACGGGCTGGTATCGCGATACGCTCCGTTACGAGAAGTCCGGCAATGACAGTATACGCTTTGCGTTCAGGCTTGAGGTGCTGAAGGACTCCATTGCTCCGCTGGAGCAGGTGATCCTGTGCAACGGTGACTCGCTACTATGGTACGATCAGGAGACAGAGGAGATGAGCGTTTATCTCAAGACTTCGGGACACTATACCTGCCAGACGCACTATCCGAAGACGCAGTATCAGATAGCCAAGGAGATAGAGACAGGCAAACCTGTGAACGGTTGCGACAGCGTGTTCCACGAGTTGTTGCTCATCGTTCGTCCGATGCGCGATTCGCTGATCAAAGATACCGTTTGCTACGATCCGGAGAGTCCGGTGTACAAATGGAAGAACTGGCAAGGTCGAGACACTACATTTGCTATCCCGACGAAGGATGTTGGCAATGAGTGGTACACCTTTACCGACACAGCACGTTATGCAGGAACGACGGACTGCGACAGCGTACGCTTTACATTAAAGGTATATGTGCGTCGTATAGAAGGCAGAGAGTTCCTGACGAAAGATTCTGTTTGCGCCGAGGGTGGCGTAGTTCCGACAAGCTATGAGTGGGTTATCGAGAACGATAATAACCGTGTAGTGCCTGTTGTGCTGACCCCTGAGGAACGTACGAATAAGGGTAAGTTCATTGTATCCCGTAGGGACACGGTGCGCTACACGAAGACCAGCAAGGGCTATGAGTGTGATAGTGCGTACTACGAACTGAACCTCTATGTGTTCCGTCCGCGTCTGAATCCGAATGATCCGACGAAGCTGGACACGCTCACCCAAGATACGACAGTGTGCTACTCCGATACCTATACGTGGAAGGAGTCTGAAGGTGGTAACGGAGAGACATATAGCGTGGCAGATGCCGATGAGTTCACGCAGTTGATTGTTCGTGACAGGACATGGAAGTACACCGGCACGGAGTGCGACAGTGTGACGAACCGTCTGCGTCTGAAGTTCTATGATGCTCCAAAGGACACTGCAGTAATGAGAATGCGTGTGTGTCAAGGCGAGCCGGATGTGACGGTAGGTTCCATCACGATCACCACCGACGAGAGCCGTACATATCTCGACTCGATCTTCCACCCGGGCACGCAGTGCGTAAAGGCATATACCTTGTACGACGTGACGGTGCTCAAACCGACACAGGTAGATACGACAGCTGTCATCTGCGCCGGCGAGAAGTTCGTTTGGGACAGGTTGCCCGGCAAGGAGCTCAGTGACTCCGGACACTATACAGCAAGCATATTGTATCCCGAGAAGTGCGACAGTCTAATCTTTGACCTGCATCTGAAGGTTATTGAACTTGACTCGGTGACAGCCGATACGGCATATATCTGCTACGGTCAGAAATATACATGGAAAATCAATGGCAAGAGTCTAACCCTCGACTCGACAGGTGTTTACCGTGATACCGTTCAGTCGCTGGGAGGCTGTGACAGTGTTTATTACACACTCGTGCTGGAGAAGCAGCCCGCGATGCTAAAGCAGTACGATACCCTGTATATCTGTAACGGTGAGACCTCCGTTGTTTGGCCTCTGAATGACAGTACGATTACGAAGGAAGGTCTGTACTATACGACAATCCGTTCGCGCCAAGGCTGCGATAGTATAGCCGGCGAGGTGCGCGTATATAAACGCACAACAAAAGATTCGGTAGAGTACGCTACGATCTACGAGACAGAGACCTATCTCTGGCGTGACGGCGAGGAGTATTCGAAGGAAGGAACGTATTATTACGAGGTTTACTACAAGAACTCCGGTTGTGTGGATACGCTATACACTTTGCATTTGAAGGTAGAGGGTATCGTGGAAATTGTGGAAGATGTGCGTGACAGAGTCTGCGCAGGCGACAGCACTACGTACGGTCGCGAGATAACCGGTCATACAGAGTGGTCGGTAACCAAGCGCGTTAAGGACGAACGTGGTGCACTGGTTGATTCGGTTATCAACTTCTACATTGACGTCTATGACTTCGACCTGCCGGAGGGTATCCTCGACCGCGTGCGTGTAACCTGCGGTATGCCGATTCTGCTGAGCGGTGCGAGCGACATAATTGACGATTATATCGACAACAACGAGAACTACGCTCCAAATGCCGAGCAGAAGTGGATGATAAGCGAGAACGGCGGTGAATGGAAAGACCTTGATACGACTGTAGCCTTGGACGGCAAGGATACGATCGTGGCTATTCGTTGCACAGTGACTTCGGATTGCGAACCGGCACGGGTGGTTGAACGCACTTATCCGGTGAGCATGACATCGTATATGTGGAAATATACGCTGTACGACTTCCTGCCTGTCATCAGCAAGTATAACGGTACGATGCTGATGGTGGATGCCGATGCTGTAGAGGATAAGTTAGGCTGGAAGCCGAAGGCCGAAGATGTGCAGTGGTACAAGCAGGACGGTAACTTGGATGATTGGGAGAATCCTGATCCTACCGATCCGCGAGACATCGCGATGAACAAGTGGGGCTTCTACTTCACGCCGGAGCAAGCGACGTTGAAGAGTTGTACCTATTACGCACTGATCAAGTACGACAAACCGATGGAGTCAGGCAATGTCTGCGGCATGCTGGCACGTACGCTAACCATTGAAGGCAACTCACCTATCACACTGAATCCGACAGCTGCTACCACCACACAGATGATAAGCATTGGCGGTGACGGTCCGTATATCGTGAAGGTGATAGATATGTTCAACGAGACGATTTACGAATCACCGGCATCAGGAGTCAACTCCTTCCGTGCACCGTCGTCATCCGGAACATATATCGTACAGATAAGCGACCTGGGTGGTCGTCCGTTGGCATATCGTACGCTCATCGTTTACTAAGCGGTGTCTGAAGGATGAAAGTGCGTTTTGTCACCCTCGGGTGCAAACTGAATTTTGCTGAGTCCAGTGCTCTGGGTAAGGCTCTCCTTCAGGGAGGGCACACCCGGGCAGAGGACGGCGAACAGGCGGACATTTGCGTACTGAACACCTGCACGGTGACCGATGCTGCTGATCATAAGTGCCGTCAGGCATTAAGCCGGCTCAGACGGGAAAATCCGGAGGCACTGATCATCGTTACAGGCTGCTACGCACAGCTGGCAGCGGAGCAGCAGGCAGCAGGCAACGGGCTGAAGGGCTGGGAAGGTGCGGATTATATCCTCGGCAATGATGAGAAGTTCCGCATCCCTGAGATTATTGACCGAGTCGAAAGTCGAAAGTCAAAAGTCGAAAGCCAACCACGTGTGCAAGCCACACCTATCCGCGAGGTGGAAGTGTTCCATGGAGCACTGTCATTCTCCACGATGGAATGCGAGGAGGACGAACCGCACACAAGCATTGCTGACCGTTCGCAGCGAACACGATGTTTCCTGAAAGTGCAAGATGGATGTAACTACTTTTGCACCTATTGTACGATCCCGTACGCAAGGGGAAAATCGCGCAATCCGCATATAGGCGAACTGGTAACAGAGGCTCAACAAGCTGTGCGCGAGGGAGCCAAGGAGATTGTGCTGACGGGAGTGAATATAGCGGACTTCGGCCGGAGTACAGGCGAGACATTCCTCCAGTTGCTACAAGCGTTAGACTGTCTGGAAGGCGAGTACAGACTGCGTATTGGCAGTTGCGAGCCGAACTTGCTGACGGAAGATATAATAGATTTTGTAGCCGGTAGTCGGCATATTGCGCCGCACTTCCATATACCGCTACAGTCAGGCAGCAACGAGGTCTTACAGATAATGAAGCGTCATTACACGCGCGAACTGTTTGCCGAACGCGTGGCATATATCCGCAGCCGACTGCCATATGCGTTCATCGGAGTGGATTGTATGGTAGGCGTTCGGGGCGAGACTCAAGAGCGTTTTGAAGACTACCTGTCGTTCGCGGAGCAGTTGCCGGTAAGCAGGTTGCATGTATTTACTTATTCGGAACGCGCACGCACGCGTATGGTGGAGATGGATTTGGAGATTGTCCCTCCCGCAGAGCGCAAGCGTCGTAGTGATATACTGCACCGGTTGTCGGATAAGAAGTACCAAGCGTTCTGCGAAGTGAATGATGGCCACCAACTGACTGTATTATGGGAAAGCCGTAACGCCAAGGGGCAAATGGCAGGATTTACGGAAAATTATGTGCGGGTGACCGCTCCGTACGAACACGACAAAGTCAATACATTTGAAACAATTACATATCACCTATAGAATTTATGCGCTACAACAAGCAAAAATTAGTACAGATGACATTAGATGAACTCATGGCAGTAGCCGCTGAGTTCCAAATCCCCAATGCAGAAACACTGGATCAAGAAGCTCTCGTCACGGCTATCGTCGGTGCGCAGGCAGAGCAGGCTCTGGGTGCTTATCAGGCACGCGAAGAAGCTGTTCAGCCGAAGAAACGCACGCGCGTGGTGCTTTCTGCACCTGCTGCACAACGCGTGGAGACGAAGCACATGAAAGGCGAGCGCGTTTTGGCTACGGTGGGTAGCGAAGAGCAGACACTCGGCGAGATGCATGAGGCGCAAGCCCAGCAACCGTTGCCGCTAGGTGTGCGTAAAGCACAACGGGCTATGGAGCAGTTTATTCAACAGAATGAGGTGCTTACAATCCCAGAAGAGCCGGAGGTGTTTGATGTGCCTGTTGAGCCTGCACCGCTGACAGAAGTGCAGCAGGAAGAGGTAGAGCAACCAGTGAAAAAGAAACGCGGTCGCCCGCGCAAGGTAGTAGAGCCAGTAGCAGATACGCAGCAGTCGATAGAGATACCGGAGTCGGAGAAAGAGGATGAGATGCTGATGCAGGTAACGGATAGTGACATGTCTGTGCAGGAGCAACTGACGAATATCCCCGCGCGCGATGTGTTTGAGATAGAAGGGACGATAACTGCAACGGGTACGCTGGAGATATTGCCGGAAGGTTACGGATTTTTGCGTTCGGCGGACTATAACTATATATCCTCGCCAGACGATGTGTATGTGACGCAGCAACAGATTCGCCGTTACGCCCTCAAGCCTGGCGATACGGTGGAGTGCACGATGCGTTCGCCAAGAGACAACGAGCGATTCTTCCCGATGGCAAAGGTTATTCGCGTCAACGGTATAAGTCCGGAGAAAGCAGCAGAACGCGTCGCGTTTGAGAACCTGACGCCGTTGTTTCCCGATAAGAAGTTCAAACTTTGCAGCGGTGACGGCAAAGATCCATTATCCTGCCGAATAATAGATTTGTTTTCTCCGATCGGAAAAGGTCAGCGCGGATTGATCGTTGCACAACCCAAGACGGGTAAAACGATGCTCTTGAAGGACATAGCCAACGCTATCTCCGCGAACCATCCGGAGGTGTATATGATAGTCCTGCTCATCGACGAACGCCCCGAGGAGGTGACAGATATGATCCGTTCGGTCAAGGCGGAGGTAATCGCTTCAACCTTTGACGAACCGGCAGAGAACCATGTACGCGTAGCGAACATCGTGCATGAAAAAGCCAAACGCCTTGTGGAGTGTGGTCATGATGTAGTGATCCTGTTGGACTCCATCACGCGCCTTGCGCGCGCATATAATACGGTAGCGCCCGCGAGCGGAAAGGTGTTGTCCGGCGGTGTGGAGGCGCAAGCGTTGCATAAACCCAAACGATTCTTCGGCGCAGCGCGAAACATCGAGTTCGGCGGTTCGCTGACGATTATTGCTACCGCACTGACGGAGACCGGCTCGAAGATGGATGACCTGATCTTTGAGGAGTTCAAAGGAACAGGTAATATGGAGTTGCAACTCGACCGCAAACTATCGAATAAACGCATCTTCCCGGCTGTGGATATACCTGCATCCTCCACGCGCCGCGATGACCTGCTCCTGCCGGCAGATGTGCTCAGCAGGATGTGGGTGATACGCAAACAACTGTCCGAAATGAACGGCGTAGAAGCAATGGAGAAGCTCCGTACGTTTATGGAGCGTACGCGCGACAATGACGAGTTCCTGTTGGCCGTTAACGGAATGAGATAGTGGAGAGTTGAAAGTTCTTAGCCCTAAAGGGCACGATTATTTGATAGTTGAATGTTGAACGGACGTATAGTCATATTGAACGGTCCTAATCTCAACTACTTGGGTAGGCGAGAGGCAGAGCTCTACGGAACACTGTCCATGGAGCAAGTGATGCTGAATATTCAGCGTCGCTATCCGGATGTGCACTTTGCGTACTATCAGTCCAACCACGAAGGCGATCTGATTGACCGGTTGCAAGAGCCGTTAGTCGAAAGTCAAAAGTCGAAAGTCGAAAGCATCAGCGGCATTGTGCTCAATGCGGGAGGATATACGCACACCAGTGTGGCGCTACGTGATGCCGTGGCGCTTTGTCCGGTACCGGTCGTAGAGGTGCACATAACAGATATCACGCATCGTGAAGCGTTCAGGAAAGTGTCGCTCCTTACCGATGTGTGTGCATATACCATCATCGGTCATGGCACGGACGGATATCTCGAGGCAGTGCAGTGGCTGATAGATACACAATCCAATAAATCTGAGACCTTACCTGAAAATTAGACTACCATGAAACGCTTATTGACCATATTGTTGTTCCTTGCTGTCCTACTCGGGATAGCGCAGGCACAGAACCTCATAACAGGAGTCGTCTATGACGCTACTTCCGAGATGCCGTTGGATTATGCCAACGTAGTAGTCTATCGTGAGGGGGAAGAAGAGCCGCTGGACGGAACAACCACCGATGAGGATGGCATGTTCTGGCTCTATCGTAAGGTCAAGGCAGGCGACTATAAGGTGACCGTCAGTTTCATGGGCTATATGGATAAGATATTCAAAGTGCATCTGGCCGGTAAAGAGGTTAGTTTGGGAAAGATTTATCTTGAGGAAGATAGCCGTGCTCTGAAAGAGGTCGAGGTGGTAGGGCAGGGGAGTACGATGCGTTTCGAATTGGATAAGAAGGTGTTCACTGTTGACCAGAGTATATCGTCCGCAGGCGCGAGTGTAAGCGAGGTGCTGGAGAATATCCCCTCAGTCGAAGTGGATCAGGAGGGTACTATCACGTTACGAAACTCCGAGGATGTGGAGATATGGATCAATGGCAAACCAGCCGGACTGACATCGGAGAACCGTGCAGAGATCCTGCAACAGATGCCTGCCGATGCCATCAAGGAGATAGAACTCATCACCAACCCTTCGGCAAAGTTCTCGCCCGAGGGAACGGCAGGAATCATCAACCTTGTTCTCAAGAAAGACCGCAAGGCAGGCTACTACGGTTCGGTGAATGCTGGTATAGATTATGCATTGGCAGAGCCGTGGAACACGCTGCCGAGTGGCAAACTTGGATTTAACTTCAACTTCAACAAAGGTATAGTGGATGCCTACATGAATATCGGCTATAACTATCGCAATATGAATGGCAAATCCTATGTAGATCGCTATAACTACTATGAGACGGACACAACGCGCCTGATTAAGGATGGTCGTGGTCAGCATCGCGGTGGCGGAGGAATGTTCATCCGTGCAGGCATAGATATGCACGTTACCGAGCGTTCCACCATCGGCTTGTCAGGCTTTACGGTGGTGTCGGCAGAGAACGACCCGACCGGAACATTCTTCTCCGGATTCAGGAATGCTCCGGTGCTGTACGAACAGTACGACATGGATACGTTCATCGGCACGCAGAAACCGGATCAGGCTCCTGTCCGCTCCTACCATCGTGATCAGAACGGACGAACGATTCATCCGACCTATAATGCGCTGCTCAGTTGGCAGTTCGAAATCAACAAACGTCATAACCTCTCGACATCGGCGCAGTACGACTACCATCGTTTCTGTATGGATCAGTTCTACACGCAGTACGAGACGGCTAAACCCGATGACAAATCCGTGCAGGAGCAATTGTCCGACAGCCGCAATCACACGCTGCAAGTCAAGGCAGATTATGAGCACAAGATAACTTCCGATATGCGCTTCGGTGCAGGTTGGCAATCTACCTTCACTTGGAGTAGCGCCTACTCGGATGCGTGGAACGGAACGAATCAGCAGGCTGTCAACCATCTTAAGAATTACTTCAACAATTTCATCAACAACGAGCACTGTCACGCCCTCTATACCACCTACGGCTATACCGTAGCGGATCGCTTGTCAGTTATGGCAGGAGTGCGTGCTGAGATATTCCATCGTGATCTGTCCACGGAGTATTATGATGCTCTCGGGAATCTGACAACCAGCACTTCTGATACCACTTATTTCCAGCTCTACCCATCGGCGTTCATCAGTTACAATTTTGGTGGCGGGCATGAGTTGCAACTCAATTATACGCGCCGTATAGAACGTCCGCGTGGTAGGCAAATTAACCCGCGAATGGACTTCTCCGACTCGACAAATATCAGCTTCGGAAACCCCGGCCTGCTGCCATCCTACGCTTCGAGCCTCGAACTGAACTATCTGAAGAACTGGGATCGTCATGTGCTGTCCGCAGGGTTCTTCTGGCGTTTCCGAGAGGGAGTGATTCAGAATATTAAATTCATGGACGGCGAGACAATGAAGAACACTTACGTCAACTTCAAGACCCGCCATGAGGTCGGCATCGAGGTCGTTGCGAAGAACAAGTTGTTTGGCGAGATACTCAACCTCACTACCTCCGTGCAGATGTATTATAATGGTTACAAGGGCGGTACGTTCGTCTCCGACCTGTATGGCGATGGTATCAGAGTGGATATTCCACGGCGTGACGTGTTTGCCGCCAACGTGAGTGTGAATGCACAGTTCATGTTCACCAAGACTTTCTCCGGCTCACTGTCCGGACGGTACCGCTCACCGCACGTATTGGCGCAAGGTTTGACCTCTCACGCCTATTCCATCGATGCCGGATTGAGAAAGACGTTCCTCGACAAACGACTTATTCTTGCCTTCAATGTGCGTGATATATTCAATTCCCGTGCACGCCGCAATACTTCCGATGGCGAGGGGTTCTGGCAGTACCAAGAGAACCAATGGAATAGCCGCATGGTTAGTTTTAGCTTGACCTACAACTTCGGCAACCAGAGCGGTTCGAAGAAAAAGGGTGACCGTTCGTCAGCCGACTCAGCCGACGATGATATGGGTGGCGGCGGAGATGAGTAAGTAGATAATTGATTGCAGAAAATTGAGAAATAGAATATTTATTATACTGGTATTGGTTTCGGTGGTTGTACCTTCGTTTGGCCAGGGGCGTCAGACTATAGGCATGAACAATCCCTATTATGACGACAAACTTGTTCACCTCGGATTTTCTCTGGGGCTGAACTTCATGGGCTACTCCGTCACTGAATCGCTTATTCCGCAGGATGGCGAATTGTACCACGCGCGTGTGAGCAGTCTGCTACCTGGGTTCTCTGTGGGATTCATTACGGATATTCGTCTTGCCAAAAGCTTGAGTTTGCGCGTGACGCCAACTTTGCAGTTCGCCTCGCGTACCATAACCTATAAGAACGAGAGCGGCAACCCCTTCCCCTATGGCAGACCTATGGAGCAAAGCCTGCTCTCACTGCCCATAGAGATTCCCATTACGCTCAAGTGGACAGCTTTGCGCGAGGGTAATTATCGTCCGTACCTGATAGGAGGAATAGGTGTCAGCTATGACTTCACCAACGATAAGGATAAACCGCTACTGCATAGGCCGTTCGACTATTTTCTGGCGTTCGGCATAGGCTGTGACCTCTACCTCCGGTGGTTCAAACTATGCCCGGAGATCCGCTACCAGTTGGGTTTCAATAATATGCTTACGCCGGTCAACGAACGACCGGAATTGTCCGAACCGGACTACTTCTACACAAACGCTTTGTCGCATCTGCGCAACCAAGCGATTATCATCATTTTTAACTTTGAGTAGATATGCGGCACTTCTTTATCCGGCTGTTTATAATATTCTGTTGCGGGGTAGCAATGACGTCCTGCCGCGAGGAGCATGTCAGTTACGATTCATCTCTCCGGCTCACGTTGTCTGTCGATTCCCTACCGTTTGATACTGTGCTGACGGGTTTTGGTACCAGCACCCAACGAGTAGTGCTGCGTAATCTGAATGCCAACGCCCTGACGATTGACAGTATCCTGTTCCGTGACGGACGGTTCTTCAGCGTAAATATCGACGGCGAGTCGGATGTGAGCCGGTGGCATAATATGACTATTCGCGGTGGGGATAGTGCGTATATCTTCGTGCGGGCATTCATCGATCCTCTCGGGCAAGATAACCCTCTCATCATCACCGACGAACTCCTCTTCCGCTACAACGGCAACCAGACTGCCCTCAAACTGTCCGCCGTCGGGCAGGATGTAGTCGTGTTGCATAAGACGGATTATGAATATGCTCAGCGCCTCAAGGCCGATAAGCCCTATCTCGTCCTTGATACCCTTATCTTCCGCCGCAAACTGACAATCGACGCTGGCGCTACGTTCTATATGCACAACAAGGCGGTAATCTTCGCCTTGGCAAATGTCGTGGCGGAGGGAACGCACGATAATCCTATCACCATCCGAGGCTATCGCACCGACCGCCTCTTCGACTCCGTCCCCTACGCCTATGCGTCCGGACAGTGGAATGGGTTCTATATGCTGCATACCGGCACGCAGGCTGCTACCTATACCTTCCGATATGTTGATGTGCTGAGCGGGAACGTCGGGCTGTTCTGCCAGTCGGAAAACATAACGGGTATCTTACCCAAACTGACCATTGATGGTTGCCGCATCCACAATATGTCCGTCTATGGTATTGTTTGCCTGAACACGGATGCCACCATCACCAATACTGAGGTGTCGAACTGTGCCTCGTACGGCGTGTATCTGCAAGGAGGCAAACACACGCTCGTGCATAATACCGTAGCCGCCTATTTCGGCTATCCGTACACCAACTTGAATATACACAGCACCCAACGCGAGGATGTTGCGGCGGTATTCATCAACAACCTGAGCAAACAGATGGCATCCATGCAGACGTACCTGTATAATAATATTATCACAGGCGCGCGTAAGCAATGTCTGGTGCTCGCAGCGCCGCTGCCAGAGAACTATATCGGTGAGTTCAAAGGGAACTACCTGCGTGCGGACACCTTCCGCCTGCCGCAGTTTACGGCGAATGCTTATGCCACCGACAGCGATACCGTATTTGTTAACAATCATTACTTGTACAAAGAGTACCGTTATTACGATTTCCACCTCGATTCTGTCTCACCTGCTATTGGCATTGGTGACCAAACAGTCGCGATCGATTATCCCCTTGACCGTGACGGCATTGATCGCACGCAGCGCGTGGATGCAGGATGTTACCAACATCGTGACTAACAGCTTTTGACTTTTTGAAAAAATATAAAATACAATGAAAAAACTTCTTATGCTCATGGCAGCAACAGCAGCCCTCATCGGGTGCGAGGTCAGCAAACCTCATTACCAGTCCGTCAATGATTACCCTGTCAAGGCAGGCAGTGCACAAGAGATGATCTACACGCCTCAACAGACGCAGTTCTCTTTGTGGAGTCCGAACGCTGATGCTGTTGAACTCCGTCTGTACGAGTCTGGCGAAGGCGGTGAACCGCTCTACATACAGCCGCTCAAGCGACAAAAAGACGGTTCGTGGCAAGGCAGCGTTAAAGGTGACTGGCAGGGGAAGTTCTACACCTTCCTCGTCTCCGACCCCTCGCTCACTTACGAGCAGGAAGAGACGCCCGGTATCTTCGCTACCGCTGTGGGCGTCAACGGCCGTCGCGGTGCGATCATTGATATGCGCGCTACTGACCCCGAAGGGTGGAGTAGTGACCGCCGTCCGGCTATGGAGAAGACTGCCGATGCTATCATCTACGAGCTTCATCACCGTGACTTCTCTATCCACCCCTCGTCAGGTGTGGAGCATAAGGGTAAGTTCCTAGCCCTCACCGAGCACGGTACTGTTTCCCCCGAAGGCTTGGCTACGGGTATCGACCACCTCATCGAACTCGGTGTGACTCATGTGCAGATCCTGCCGTCGTACGACTACGGTTCGATTGACGAGACTGCTCTTGCCGACAACCGCTACAACTGGGGCTATGACCCTGTGAACTACAATGTGCCCGAAGGCGGTTACTCGACTGATCCGTACGACCCCGCTTCACGTATCCGCGAATTCAAACAGATGATCCAATCGCTCCACAATGCTGGCATCCGCGTCATCCTCGATGTTGTCTATAACCACACGTACGATGTGGCGCACGCTAACTTCACTCAGACCGCTCCCGGGTACTTCTACCGCACCCGCGAGGACGGTAGTCTTGGCAATGCTTCCGGTTGCGGCAACGAGACCGCCAGCGAGCGACCGATGATGCGTAAGTTTATGCTCGAATCGATCCGCTGGTGGGTCGAGGAATACCATATTGACGGTTTCCGTTTCGACCTGATGGCTATCCACGATATCCCCACGATGAATGCTATCCGCGCTCTGCTTGACGAGATCGACCCGACCATCCTGCTCTACGGCGAGGGCTGGGCGGCTGAGACGCCTCAGCTCGATGAGGCGCTCCGTCCCATCAAGGCCAACTGCCAGCAGATGCCGGGGATAGGTGCGTTCTCTGATGAATTGCGCGATGCGCTACGCGGCCCCTTCTACGATGATCATGTAGGCGCTTTCCTCGCCGGACTGCCCGGTAATGAACAGTCTATCCGCTTCGGTCTGGTGGGTGCTATCGAACACCCGCAGGTCGATATGTCCAAGGTCAACTACAGCCAGAAGCCCTGGACGCAGCAACCGACGCAACTCATCTCTTACGTCTCCTGCCACGATGATATGATGCTCACTGACCGCCTGCGTGCAAGCGTGAAGCCATTGAAGGGCAAACAGATAGCCGACGACGAACTCATGCGCCTTGATATGCTCGCTCAGACCGTCGTGCTCACCTCGCAGGGACTGCCGTTCATTTGGAATGGTGAGGAGATAATGCGTGATAAGAAAGGCGTGCACAACAGCTATTGCAGCCCGGACTCCATCAATGCCATCGACTGGAACCTCAAAGCCCGCAACCGCCATCTCTGCGACTACTACGCCTCACTCATCGCCCTCAGAAAAGCGCACCCTGCTTTCCGCCTCGGTGATGCCGAGCTCGTGCGCGAACATCTCGAGTTTATCGATGTGACGACAGATAATGTGGCGCGTGACGCCAAGGTGGCTCCGGATTGTGTCGTAGCATTCCGTCTGAAGAACCACGCCGGTGGCGACGAGTGGCAGGACATCCTCGTCCTGTTCAACGCCAACCGCCAGGCTGTTCAGGCAGAGCTGCCGACCGCGGACACCTACACCGCAGTCGTAATGAACGGTACCGTCAACCCCGAAGGTTTGGCGAAGTTCATCGGCAAAGTTCGTATTCCGGCGCAGTCCGCTATGATCTTGCATAATTAACAATTTAACAGCTTAACAGTTTAACAAATGAAGCAAACCTTTATATTGCTGCTAACAGGGCTGGTAGCCCTATCCGGCTGCACGAAGAAATCCAAGTACAGTTACCTGACTGACAAACCGCTGCCTGTGGAGATAGAGGTGGTCGGCGAGAGTAACCGCGTAGTAGAAGATACATACGTAGGCGTTATCTGTCCGTTGACGGACATTGCGCTTGTGTTCCCGTGGGGAGGACAAATCACCGGCATCTATGTCAAGAGCGGTGAGCGCGTCAAAGCCGGCAGACTTATTGCCAGCGTTGACAGTACTCAAGCCAAAGCGCTGCTCGAGAGTGCCGAAGCGATGCACGCCCAGGCGCAAGATGCCTATGAACGTTTACAGCCCCTGCACGAGAAAGGCGGTATCAGCGATGTCAAATGGGTCGAGATGCAGACGAATCTCGAGAAAGCCCGTTCGATGGTTATCTCCTCGCGTAAGCGCTTTGAGGACTGTTCGCTGCGTGCCTCGCAGGACGGTGTCGTTTCACTGCGCGGCGTGGAAGTCGGTCAGCATGTTGCCATCAGTCAGCCCATAGGACAACTGATGGATCTGTCGGCATACAGTGTGGAGTTCACGGTGCCGGAGAGCGAGATCGGAGCGCTGAAAGTAGGTCAGCCGATAACAGTTAGTATGCCTTCATTAAACAGTCAATATGACGCTAAGATATCCGAAAAAGCTTTGAGCTCCACTCACTTAGCACACACCTATCGCGTCAAAGCAGAGATCATATCGCCGAATGCCGCAGAGGATCTGCTGCCCGGTATGGTTTGTCGCGCCATCGTAACCGAGCGTGAGCATAACGGGTTTATCATTGGTGCCGGATGTATTCAGACGCAGCAACGCGGTCACAGCGTTTGGGTGCTTCGCGAGGGCCATGCAGAGCGTCAGATGGTGAAGATTGAAGCCTTCGTGGAGAACGGCGTACTCATTACCGAGGGTATAGAACTGGGTGATACCGTTATCTCCAAAGGCTACCAGAAGATGTACAAAGGAGCGAGGGTGGCATTATGAGTGAGCGAAATCATATAGAATCTGCCATGCGCAGTAGCCGTATTATCTATGCGGTGGTGGCTGTGCTGGTGGTATTTGGCATCTTTGCCTTGGGCAGGATGAACAAGGATGAGTTCCCGCAAGTGACCATTCGTCTTGGTCTGGTTGTGGGCGTTTATCCGGGAGCCACGGCGCAAGAGGTGGAAGAGCAGGTGGCAAAACCGATTGAGCAGTATCTGTTCACGTTCCCTGAGATAGACAAACGTAAGACGTATAGCCTGAGTAAGGACGGCATGTGCTATGTATTTGCAGCCCTTACACCTAAGGTGATGAACGCCAACGAGGCATGGTCGAAGATCCGTGGCGGAATGAGTATCATGAAGCAGGTGCAACTTCCTACGGGACTGTTGGCGGTGGTCGTGATTGACGATTTTGGCAATACGAGCAGTCTGCTTTTGGCGCTGGAGAGCGATGAGCGTTCTCCGCACGAGATGGAAGATTATGCCAAACTGGTGGCTGACCGGTTGCGTGAGATAGGCGAGATGGGGAGTATCAAACTGCTCGGTATGCAGCATGAGGAGATAGCCGTGACGCTGGATGTAGAGCGTATATCCAAATATGGCATCGACCAGAACGTTATTCTCGCCCGCCTTGCTACGCAAGGATTCCGTACGATGACCGGCGAGATAGCCAACGACGCAGGCGCAGCATTGATTCATGTGGATGTGCCGTATCAGACGGAATATGAGGTAGGCGAGCAGATTATCTTGTCCGATCCGCTTACGAACCAGACTATCCGCCTGAAGGATGTAGCCACTATAGAGCGTCGGTTTGAGGAACCGAAGCAATACATAGAGTGTTACGACAAGAAGGGAAAGGGGCGTTGTCTGATGCTGAACATCACGATGCAGCCTGACAACAACATCGTAGCCTTTGGCGAGAAGGTAGATGAGGCTTTGCAAGAGATGGCAGCCACTCTGCCGCCGGATGTGAAGATTCACAAGGTGACCGACCAGCCGCGCGTGGTAGATGAGAGCGTTAAGTCGTTCTTGAAGGATCTGGTTATCTCTGTGCTGATTGTGATAGCCGTGATGCTTGTGCTTTTCCCAATTCGTACTGCACTGGTCAGTTCAACAGGTCTGCCTATATGTATAGCCATCACCCTGGGTATCATGTATCTGGCGGGTATAGAGCTCAACACCGTCACTCTGGCTGCATTGATTGTGGTGTTAGGTATGGTGGTGGACGACTCGGTTATTGTCATCGACGGCTATAGCGAACTGCTGGAGAAAGGTCATTCTCGTTGGTACTCGGCTGCCGTATCAACGCACGATCTGTTCGTGCCGATGCTGATTGCCACGACCTCTATATCCGGTATGTTCTTCCCGATGCTCGGGCTGATGACAGGCACGTTGGCGGACTTCATCAAACTCTTCCCGTGGGCAATATTCATCGCCTTGTCGTGCAGTATATTGTATGCCGTATGGATTATTCCGTACATGGCGGCAAGCTTCATTCGTCCCAAGCCGGCGAATGCCAAGCCGACCATCATCGAGCGTATTCAGAACAGGTTCTTTGCTGCTTTGCAGAACGGCTATCAGAAGTTGCTCGACCTGTGCTTCCGCCACCCGTGGGCAACTATCTGCGTCGGATTGGCTTCGGTGGTTATAGGCGCATATATAGTCATTCACCTCAATATCCAGTTGATGCCGAAGGCTAACCGTGACAGTTTTGCTGTAGAGATTCACCTTACGGAAGGTGCATCATTGGATCAGACTCAGGCTGTTGTAGATAGTCTGGGCAAAGTGTTCACTGCCGACAAGCGTGTGGAAAGTGTAACAGCTTTTGTGGGGTCATCCAGCCCGCGCTTCCACGCTACCTACGCTCCGCAGATCGGCGGTGAGAACTACGCACAGTTCATCGTGAACACTATTTCCTCCGACGCCACCGTAGAACTCGTGGAGGAGTATCAACCGCTATACGAGGATGCTTTCCCGAATGCCTTCTGCCGATTCAAGCGGTTGGATTATCAGTCTGTGCCTAATGCCATTGAGATTAACGTGCAAGGCTCTGATTTCGGCAAACTGGAGGTTGTAGCCGACTCACTGAAAGCCTTCATGGCAGGCCTGCCGGATCTGTCATGGGTGCACTCCGATTATGATGAGACGGTGCAGACCATCCGCTTGCGCCTGAAGGACGACGAAGCCAGCCGTCTGGGTGTAACACAGGCCTCGCTATCGTTATACCTGAACGGTGTATTGCGTGGACGCAGGATGACTGCCATCTGGCAAGACGGCTATAAGGTGCCCGTTGTGCTATACACCGAAGGTGCTGACTCGCTTAATTATTCGGATATAGGCAATACGATGATTCCTACATTGATACCCGGTCTGTGGGTGCCGCTTCGTCAAGTAGCAGAGATAGAGCCCGACTTCCACCACGCACAGATCAAACGTCGTAACAGTATCCGTACGATCACCGTAGCCGCTGATACACGCGGAAAAATTGCCGCCATTGGCGCTATGAAACCCGTCATTCGCTATGTACGTGAGTTGGAGAAGAACCTGCCGGAAGGCGTACGTATCACCTACGGCGGAGCGATGGAGCACACCATGGAAACCGTGCCGGGATTAGTACTCTCTGTACTGGCTGCACTGCTCGTGCTGCTCGTGCTGCTCGTATATCACTTCAAGAAGCTCAATATTGCGTTCCTTTCGTTGAGTTCGAGTCTGTTATGCTTGTTCGGTGCGGCATTCGGATTGTGGATGTTCAGTCAGGACTTCTCGATTACCGCTATCCTCGGTATAATCTCATTGATCGGTATTATCGTGCGTAACGCAATTATCATGTACGAGTACGCCGACTTCCTCGTTACCACCGAGCACATCACGGCACGCGAGGCGGCTTATCTCGCCGGTCAACGCCGTATGCGTCCGATCTTCCTCACCACAGCCACTACGGCTCTTGGTGTTGTACCAATGATTCTCGCGGCTACTGACCTCTGGATGCCGATGGGTGTCGTTATATGTTTCGGCGCTATCATCACGATGCCGATGGTAGTAACGATACTGCCGGTTGCTTATTGGAAACTATTTGAAAAATCTACCCGCAAATATGAGAAATAAACGATTATTGATTATAGGATGCATGCTGCTTGCGTTCAGTAGCATGACGTTTGCGCAATACGAGATGCTGACGCTCGACTCCTGCCTGAGCAGCGCACGGCAGCATAACTGCACGATCCGCTCTGCGGCGCTGGAGGTAGCTGTTTCGCAAGAGTTGAAGAAGCAGATGTTGTGGAAGTATTTCCCGCAGGTATCGCTGCAAGGCTTCGCTTTTGGCGCAGTCAGTCCGATTATAGATATTGATGTATCCAACGCATCTATGGGTGGAGGTTTGGGCACCTTCCTCGCGGATGTATCGGACTTTATCCGTCAAAGTATGGGAGACAACGATACGCTTGATACATCCATCAAGATGGTACGTTGGGGCGTATCGGCGCAGGCGCAGGCTATACAACCCGTGTATTGGGGCGGACAGATCGTCACGGCGAACCGGCTCGCCAAACTCGGCATCGATGCCTCGCGCCTCAAGCAGGAGGTCAGCGAACGCGATATACTGCAAGAGGTAGCTGACACTTATTGGCTGATTGCCGGACTGATGACCAAACGTCAGACGATTGAGAAGGTCGTCAGCCTGCTCGATACGATCCAGGGCGTGGCGGAGGTTGCCTATAACCACGGCCTCGCTACAAGCAATGACCTGCTGCGGGTGCAACTCAAGCAAAACGAGCTGCAGACCAAATCCCTGCAACTCGAGAATGGTATACAGCTCGCTTCGCGACTGCTCTGCCACATCATCGGGCAATCCTATGACCACGAACTTGTGCTCGAGCCGCTGCCCGACCAATCGGTAACCGTCCTCTCCGAGCAGCCCGACGAGATACGCGTCAACCAGCGACCCGAGATGCAACTGCTTGAGATGAATATCAAGTATAACCAACTCAACCGCCGACTCACGCTCGGCGAATCGCTCCCGCACCTCGGGATAGGTATCACGGGCGGATACAACAACTTCTTCAACCACCATCGTCTAAACGCTATAGCCTTCTTGAGCCTATCTGTACCGCTCACGGGGTGGGGGGAGACTGCCCACAAACTCAAGCAGCACGACTTGCAGATTCAGCAGGCCGAACTCATGCAGCAGGATCTGGGCGAGAAGATGACCCTCCAGAACCGGCAGATCTACGACCAGCTCATCGAGGCGCTCAAACTCATGGAGCAGCACCGCTCCAGTTGCGTCCTGGCGCAGGATAACTACCGCGTCTCGCTCATGAACTACGAGGCGGGAGTCGGCACTATGACCGAACTTATGGAGTCTGAGGCACTACTCATGCAGGCAGAGAACGCTTACACCGATGCACGCATCACCTACCTCTCTGCCCAACGCAAGTTCAACGAGTACAACAAGTAATTTTATAACAAACATTTTATGTCTTTTGTTCATCTGCATGTGCACTCACACTATTCGACGCTGGACGGGATGTCGAAGGTGCCCGATATAGTCGATAAGTGTATCCGTTGCGGGATGCCTGCTGTCGCCTTGACCGATCATGGCAATATGTACGGCATCAAGGAGTTTGTGGATTACTGCAAGAAAATTAACAAGGCGAACGCCGCCAAGTGGGCGGAGACGCACGACGCATCGGAGCCGTTCGTGCCGTTCAAGCCGATCATCGGTGTGGAAGCGTATTGTGCATGGCGCACGCGCCGCTCAATGACCAACGAGCAATATACCTGGCCGGACGGAAAGGTTGATCAGATAGACAAGTCGGGATTCCACCTCATTCTGCTGGCGAAAAATGAGCGCGGGTACCATAACCTATGCAGGCTCGTTAGCGCGGGATTTATGGACGATGCGTTCTACTCGCGTCCGCGTATAGACCGGGAGTTGCTCGAGCAGTACCACGAGGATATAATAGTTTGCTCCGCGTGTCTGGGAGGTGAGGTGAGTCAGCGTATCCTCCACGGCGACCGAGCCGGGGCGGAAGAGACAGTGCAGTGGTTCAAACGGGTGTTCGGGGACGATTATTATATCGAGCTGCAGCGTCATCAGACCGACAAACCCAACGGCAACCAAGAGACCTACCAAGAGCAGTTACGCGTCAATCCCGTGCTGATTGAGTTGGCACGGAAGTACGACATCAAACTGATCTGCACCAACGACGCCCACTTCCTGAACGAGGAGAATGCCGATGCCCATGAGCATCTGATATGCCTCTCGACAAACCAGAAGATTGCCGAGCCGCGGAAGATGATGTACACCAAGCAAGAGTGGCTCAAGACGCCCGAAGAGATGCAGCGCATCTTTGATGATATACCCGAGGCATTGACGAACACCCTGGAGGTTGCCGCCAAGGTGGAGACCTATTCGCTGGATCATGACCCTATCATGCCGAAGTTCGATATACCCGTCTCGTTCGGCAAAGAGGAGGATTATGAGAGCCGTCTGGCATTCGAGGCTGCGTACCTGCGTCACTTGACAATGCAGGGCGCGTTGCAGCGCTACGGTCAGGAGCGTCTCAATACTGACGAGGTGCTGCGTGAGCGCATAGAGTTCGAGTTGAACACAATCATCTCCATGGGCTTCCCCGGCTACTTCCTCATCGTGATGGATTTCATTCGTGCGGCACGCGAGGAGCTTGATGTGAGTGTTGGTCCTGGTCGTGGCTCGGCTGCCGGTTCGGTGGTGGCATATTGCTTAAAGATAACCGATCTCGATCCGTTGACGTACGACTTGCTGTTCGAGCGATTCCTCAACCCAGACCGTATATCCCTGCCTGATATAGATACGGACTTCGAGGATTCCGGTCGCGGCAAGGTGCTCGAATGGGTGTCGCAGAAGTACGGCGCCACACATGTGGCACATATCATCACCTACGGTAAGATGGCTACACGTTCCGCACTCGCGGATGTGGCGCGGGTGCAGGGAGTACCAATCCCCAAGAGCAATGAACTCAAATCCTATGTCCCCGCACGCGACTTTCCGGACTCAATTAAGGATGCCAATGGCAAGAAACCCAAAGTCAACCTGCGTAACTGCTACAAGTACATTGACGAACTGCGGCAGGCTTACGAGGGCGACGACCCGGCTATACGTAACACCCTGGAGTACGCTGCGCAACTCGAAGATACAATCCGCCAAGTGGGCATCCACGCTTGCGGCGTGATTATCGGTGCAGACGACCTGACGAACTTCGCACCGCTGGCATCTGTCCTTGACCCGAAAACGCAGAAACGTGTACTTGTTACCCAATATGACGGCCATGTGGTGGAGTCCGTGGGGCTCATTAAGATGGACTTCCTCGGATTGATCACCCTCTCCATCATCAAGGAGTGTATTCGTACCGTCAAACGAACCAAAGGTATAGATATTGATATAGATCATATACCTCTGGACGACGAACTGACATACAAACTATTCCAGGAGGGTAGAACGGTTGCCGTGTTCCAGTTTGAGTCGTCGGGTATGCGCAGTTATATGCGCCAACTCAAACCCACCGTTATGGGCGACTTGATAGCCATGAACGCCTTGTACCGTCCGGGACCGATGGACTATATCCCGCAGTTTATTCGCCGCAAGCATGGCGTGGAGCCTGTGACCTACGATATACCCGTCATGGAGAAGTACCTGAAGGACACCTATGGTGTGACGGTTTATCAGGAGCAGGTGATGCTTCTGTCGCGTTTGCTGGCGAACTTCACGCGCGGCGAGTCGGATAAACTCCGTAAGGCGATGGGTAAGAAGCAGATGGCTATCCTACAGGAACTCAAAGGGAAGTTCATGGCAGGTGGCAAAGCCAATGGCCATGACCCGAAGATCCTGGACAAGATTTGGGCTGACTGGGAGAAGTTCGCGTCCTACGCGTTCAACAAGTCTCACGCTGCCTGCTACTCGTGGGTAGCCTACCAGACTGCGTATCTGAAAGCGCATTATCCCTCGGAGTTCATGGCGGCTAACCTGACGATTCTCAAGAACAGCACGAAGGATGTGACGCGATTGATGGACGAGTGCACGGAGATGAACATCCGTGTGCTTGAGCCCGATGTCAACGAATCCGGACTGAACTTCATGGCGAACGCCAAGGGCGATATCCGATTCGGTTTGGGCGGCGTGAAGGGAGTGGGCGAGAATGCAGTGGAAGCCATCGTAGCCGAGCGCGAGAAGAATGGTAAGTACAAGGACATCTTCGACTTCGTGGAGCGCGTGAACCTCACTGCATGCAACAAGAAAACAATAGAGAGTCTCGCCTATGCGGGAGCGTTTGACTGCTTCACCGGACTCTATCGCGAACAACTACTCGGCACGAACTCCAAAGGCGAGGCAGTGCTCGATACACTTGTTCGTTACGGTAACCTCTACCAGCAGAACAAAGCCGACAACCAGTTCACACTCTTCGGGGCTGCTGAACTTGACATCGACATTCAGAAACCTGAACTCCCTGCCGCACCGAGGATGACGAACATCGAGCGCCTGAACAAAGAGAAAGAGATGATCGGCATCTACTTGTCCGCTCACCCGCTGGACGACTACGAGTTTGAGGTGCGCGAGTTGTGCTCCGTCACTGCCGAGGAACTTAAAAGGTTCCGTGACTGGGAGAAACCCGACCAACGTCAGGCGGCTATCCAGCAGTTTGCGCAAGGCGGAAGTGACAACGAGGATGAGGAGCAGGAGACGGTAGTGGAGACGATTGTTACCAGCGATGCCGACGGCGAACCCGTCACCGAGGAGAAAGAGGTGACGACGGACAGCACACCGCGTCCCGCACGGCTCTCGCCCGAGGAGTGGATTCACTCTCACGAGAAACGCCAACTTACCATCGGTGGCATCGTCACCGCTGCCGAGGAACGCGTCTCGCAGAAAGGTACGCTATACGGACGTTATACGATTGAGGATTATACGGGCAGTTACGAGTTTCCTATATTCGGTGAGGATTACAAGCGCTTTGCACCGCTACTGAAGAAAGATGTATATGCTTATGTATCTGTTCAGGTACAGCCGCGTGGGTGGGGGAGTAAGTATTACAAGGAAGCGCCGTTCGCCGAGGCGGAGTACGAGTGCCGTGTCAAGGATATACAACTGCTGCAAGACGCCCAGAACAGCCGCGTGCATAACCTCACCATCACGATGCCTGTGGATAAACTTACTGAAGCGTGGACAACGGAGTTCCGCGAAGCCGCCCAGACAGCAAACGAAGATGACGGAATAGTTGTACGTTTCCGCATCGAGGATTCGTTGCACCACAACGGCATCACTCTCACCGCCCGTACCGTCCACCTGCGTGTCACCAAGCCCTTCTACCACTGGCTGACTTTGCAGAAGAAAGACGATATCCTCACCTATCAGTTCAATTGATAGTGAAAAACGTGCAGGATACACAGGGGAAAGTCGGGGGAAAGTCGGGGGTAAGTCGAGGGAAAGTCGATACTAAGTCGAGATTAAATATGACATTTGAAGATGCATTACAGTATTTGTATGCTATAGCACCGCCCTTTCACGAGGTCGGTGCTGTGGCGTATAAGCCCGGTCTCGATACCATGCGCCGGCTGATGGCAGCATTGATGCCAAATTGTCAATCAGTAATCAATTGTCAATTTCCCGTCATTCACGTGGCGGGCACGAATGGCAAAGGCTCGACTTCGCACTTGATTGCCTCGGCACTTGCTGCTTCCGGCCTAAAGGTCGGACTGTACACCTCACCGCACCTCGTATCGTTCTGCGAGCGCGTACGAGTTATAGAGAATAAAACCCCTCGCCTTATTCCGGAACAGTACGTAGCAGACTTCGTGGGAAACCATAAGTCTCTATTCGAGCAGTTGCACCCCTCGTTCTTTGAGATAACCACCGCTATGGCGTTCTGTTGGCTCGCGGAGCAGCAGGTGGATGTGGCGGTTATAGAGGTCGGTCTGGGCGGACTGCTTGATGCCACGAACATCGTTACGCCTATATTATCGGTCATAACGAACATCGGTCTTGACCACACCGATCTGCTCGGTCACACGCTCGCGGAGATTGCCACCCAGAAAGCCGGTATCATCAAACCCGGCGTGCCCTGCGTTATTGGCGAGTCGCATCCTGAGACGACGCATGTGTTCCTCGCTCGTGCCCGTGAATGCGGCATCCTCGGTGAAGGACTGGAGACTACCGACTGTCGTCTGTGGTTCGCGGATCAGTGCGAGTTCTTACGCCGCCAACGTCTGCGTGTTGCACCCGACTGCGAGCTCCTGGGCGACTACCAGCAAAAGAACTTGCAGACTGCCTATGTCGCCCTTGCTGCCCTCAATCAATTGTCAATAGGCACTCAATCGTCAATCAATCGTCAATTGTCAATTAGTCAATCGTCAATAGCCGAAGGTTTTGCCCATGTGGTCACTTACACCGGTCTGCGTGGACGTTGGGAGACGCTCTGCAAGTCGCCCCTCACCATCTGCGATACCGGTCACAACAGCCACGGTATCTCTACATACATCGCTCAATTGAACAATCTAACCAATAGCCAATCAATTGTCACTAGTCAATCAGTCCATCGTCAATTATATATCGTTTTCGGCATGGTTGCTGACAAGGATGTAGATGCTGTGCTTCGTTTGTTGCCAGCTGATGCCGTATATTACTTCACGCAGCCCAATAGCCACCGCGCTTTGCCTGCCGTCGACCTGCTCGCCCGATGGAAAGCAGTGCAGCCATCAGCGGTCAGTCATCAGCCGTCAGCTTTCCCTACGGTTGCTGAGGCGTTGCAAGCAGCCCGCGCAGCAGCCACTCTCGACGACATCATCTTCATTGGTGGCAGCAACTATGTTGTCGGGGAAGCCTTGCGACTGTACGAAAATGGCAAATGATCAAATGGTAAATGACTAGATAGTAAAATGAACTTATGGATCTTCTCTCGATAATTCTTCTCGCCATCGGATTAGCAATGGATTGTTTTGCGGTATCGATAGCGCAAGGACTGCAGGGCGCGAGATTGCGCCCGGTAGCAGTGATGGCGCTACTGTTTGGCGTGTTTCAAGGCGGGATGCCGCTCATCGCTTACTACATAGGAGGCGTGTTTGCGGACTTCTTCACCCGCTGGAGTCATTGGATAGCGCTGATTCTGCTTGTTCTAATCGGTGGAAAAATGCTTATTGAGGCAATAGTAGAAAGAGATCAGAAATCAGAAATCAGAGATCAAAAGCACCCCACTGCGCAGGCTTGCGGGAACCCCGCGCCATCAGCATTGACCATGAGTACGATGCTTGTTTTGGCTGTGGCTACGAGTATTGATGCGCTGTCGATAGGGGTGTTGTTTATTCCTGTACCGGAAGTGTTGTGGCTCGCCATCTCGCTGATCGCCGCCACGAGTACGCTGTTCTCGCTCATAGGATTCTGGTTGGGTAAGAACCTTGGTAAGCACCTGCCGATGGACGCAAATATCCTCGGCGGATGTATATTGATAGCGATTGGAATAAAGATCTTCGTGGAAGGATTGCTCGGTTAGTTAACGCGAAGCTTCAAAGGTTTATTCGAGGAATCGATCGCGCAGCAGTTGCATATCGGCATCCGAAACGAACAGGTATTCGCTTAAGTAGTTCGTCATGCCGCCAAACTCGCGGTCAATGAGTTCTTGCGTGCGGATGAAGTTCTGCGTACTCACGCCCATAAACGCCTGAATAACAGCCATCTCGTCTGCACCGCCTCCGCGGTCGAGGATGTCTTGATTGAGTTTGCGCACGATAGGTTCGTAGGCCTCGTTACTGCGGTCAAAATCTTCAATTATCTCCTCTTTGTTAACACCTAACGCGAACAGCAAAAACGCTGCTCCCCAGCCTGTACGGTCTTTGCCCTGCGCACAATGCCAGAGCACTCCGCCGTCTTCCGGCGCTTCGATGATGAGGCGGAGGAACGCTGCGTATTGCAGTTGTGAGAACTCGCTGCGGATGAGTGAAGGGTACATATTCGCCGCCATCTTTTGCACTTCAGGATAGAAGGAGTAGTTGACTATATGTTTGTCAAGTTCAAAGAATGCCTCTTCGGGTATAGGTTTGCCGGTATCCTGTTCGGCGCGCATATCGATGGTAGGCAACAGATGGTGTTGTACGCCTTCGATCTCGCGATCGGGTTGGTGTTCACTCTCGCCGAGGGAACGGAAGTCGAATATGCGGCAGAGGTTATACTCCTGTTTGAGCCGCGCGACATCATTATCCGTGGCGTCATGCAGGTGCGCAGTACGCAGCAAGCGATGAAAGCGGACTGTCCGTCCGCCTGCGCCGGTCATGCCGCCCATGTCGCGGGCATTGTCTATCTTGTCAAAAACAATTTGCATTGTTTTTTCCGTTAAAGGGATTACTGACTAACTACTTAACGTTTTCTCGGAGAGAAAACCATTTTAACTATTTAACGTTCACGCAGTGAACCATTTTAACTAACTTTTAAAGACTTCATCAATCAGTCGCACGAATTCCTGATAGGCGAACGTATCGCTCAGTTCGCTTAGCGAAGCTGCCAAACCGCGATAATGCCATTCATGGGAGGCTTTGTCCTTGGCATGAAAGATCTGCCACAGCTCGTCACCTTTCTGCTGGTAGTCGCGCCAGATAGCACGCATATTACTGAGTTTGTCGCCCATAGCGACAATCTTCGCGTCATGGCTGGCTGCTGCCAAACGGTCGATAGCCGCCTGTTTGCGCGCATGCCAGGTCTCTTCCTCATTCCCGGCTCCGGTGAATACCTCACCGTTCAGTTGGTCACTTTCGGAGTGCACAAGCTCAGCCACACGCTCGCCGAACGCTGCGCGGATATCTTCGACGGTCACATCGGTATCCTCGATTGTATCGTGCAGGGCAGCGGCTGCCAGCAGTTCTTGATCGGGAGTGATGGTAGCCACAATCTCCACGGCTTCCATCGGGTGAACGATATAGGGAAATCCTTTGCCGCGCCGCTCGGTGTTATGATGCGCATTGACCGCAAAAACGATTGCGCGGTCCAGCAGGTCGCTGTCTATATATTTATTTGCCATTAAAGTCTTTCTTTATTCTTTTAGTGAACGCAGAGAACGGTCTTTATTCTTTTAGCGTAGCGGTCTATTTAAGTATTGATTCGTACAGCACAGCGCGGAACTCGGGCATCGGTCGGTGCGTGCAGCTCTCGACGAGCAGCGTCTTCAGTCCGGCATAGATGCGCACGGTCTTCTCTATCTCCTTGATGTCAGCGTTCGGTCCGCAACCTTCAACGGGGCAGTCCGGCGAGTGGAAATACTCATCAGCAAACGCATCCCAGAACCGTGCAGCCGTAGCGTTGGACATGTGGTACTGCTCCAGCGTCCATGACTCGTCGTTGAGTTTGCAGCACAGATACACCATTCCGAGGTCAAACATCGGATAGCCGTAGCAGAAGTCTCCGAGGTCGATGAAGTACGGCGTACGCACTCCGTCTTTCTCCACGAAGATGCCGTTGGAGAATTGCAAGTCGCCGTGAATAGCGCGGTCGCTGTCCGGTGCAGCGGCGATGAAGGCACGCAACTTCTCTTTCTCTTCGTCGGTAAAGAACGGATTCTCTTTTAGCCAATTGTACTGACGGTCTTTGACATTCTCAAACTGCGTGGTGTCAACATGGATGTTGTGCAACTTCAGGCAGAGCTGTGCGAACTCGCGAGCGTACTCCTCGGTGTGTTCGGGATCATCGCCGCAGGCACGCGAATAGGACTTCTTGCCCTCAATGCGGCGGAAACGAATACCTAACCGCTCGCCGTCCGTAACCAAGTCTCCGGGTTCGGGAGAAGGGATTCCGAGCTGATAGACCTTCTTTGCCATCATAAGCTCCGAACGCGCCGATTCGAAATTGCGTAAATAGAGCTTCATCATGATGTTCTTGTCCGTCTTGTGGTCGTAACTCGCGCCGTTGGCTCCTTCGCCGGTGCGCACGTAGTCGTTCAAATCAATGAGAATAGGTTCCATGTTATGTGTTAATATTGGATAGATGCGTTTGTGTTATGTTTCACTATGCAAAGGTACAAAAATATTTCTGAATTTGCAAGCCATAAGAGGTTTTTTTTCGAAAAATACGAAAAAATGATATAAAATTTGCAAATATGCATTATTTTTTGTATCTTTGTAGGTTGATTGTATATGAAGCAGTATTTGATAATATTACTAACTCTGTTTCCGCTGTTTGCATCGGCGCAGATCGTCGAGGCGGTGAAGTGGAGTGGGGAAGTTGTGCCTGCGGCGAGCGCCGAGGCAGTGGATAGCGTGCGATTGACGGCGACTATTCAGGACGGCTGGCACATGACGCTTATTAACGTAGGCGCCGAGGAGATCGGCGAGGAGATCTATGAGAGCCCTTTCACGCTGACATATGCGGCGAGCGAAGTGCCGTCAATCCGCTACAACAGTTGCAACGACCAGATGTGTACGGCGCCGGAGATCTTTGAGTATTCAGAAGTCAGAAGTCAGAATTCAGAATTCAGAGATCAGTCTTCAGCGGTCGACAATCAGCAATCCCTCTGGCTGATTTTCCTGTTGGGATTATTAGGCGGATTGTTGGCAATATTTACGCCGTGCGTGTGGCCGATTATTCCGATGACGGTGAGCTTCTTCCTCAAGCGCACGGACAAAGGTGCACAGAACGCTATTCTCTACGGACTGAGCATCATCGTAATATATGTCGGATTAGGCTTGCTCATTACCGTTCTGTTCGGCGCATCGGCATTGAACGACTTGAGCACCAACGCGGTGGTGAACATCGTATTCTTCCTGATATTGGTAGTATTTGCGCTGTCGTTCTTCGGACTTTTCGAGATCACGCTGCCGGATAGTTGGTCAACGGCTCTGGACAGCAAGGCGCGTTCAACAGGCGGATTCCTGAGTATCCTACTCATGGCATTCACGCTGGTGATCGTCTCGTTCAGTTGTACCGGTCCAATCATCGGCACGCTGCTTGTCGAGGCTGCCGGTCATAGTCTGTTGGCACCGGCTGTGGGAATGTTGGGCTTTGCTGTGGCGTTGGCACTTCCGTTCTCGCTGTTTGCGATGTTCCCGCAGTGGATGAAACAAGCACCGAAGTCCGGTGACTGGATGACTTCGTTTAAGGTGGTACTTGCGTTCCTCGAACTGGCATTGTCGCTGAAGTTCCTCAGTGTAGCGGATATGGCTTACGGCTGGGGAATACTGCCTCGGCGGCTGTTTATCGCCATTTGGATTGCTTGTTTCCTGGGTATCGGCGTATATCTGCTGTGGAATATTCGCAATGTGACTCTTACACGCAAGATCATTCGTGCGGTGGTTATTATCCCGTCTGTGGCGTTTGCGTGTTATCTTGTGCCGGGATTGTGGGGTGCACCGGTCAAAGCCATCAGTGCATTTGCTCCGCCGATGGAGATTGAAGGGCGCGAGGTGTTCAGCGATTACGACGAAGGTCTCCAATATGCCCGTCAGCAGGGCAAACCTGTTATCATCGACTTCACCGGCTACGGTTGTGTCAACTGCCGTAAGATGGAAGCTTTTGTGTTGGCGAACGACAGCGTGAAGGCACGATTGAAAAACTATGTGTTTATCGAACTCTATGTGGATGACCGCCTCGACAAAGATGCCGACGGCGAGAGCGAAGGCAACGAGAACAGCCGCATTCAGCGTGAGCAGTTCGGTTCGAACGCTCAGCCGTTCTTTGTGCAGCTGGATGCGAATGGCAGTCAAATTGCCGAGCCAATGGCATTCACTACCGACCCGAACGAATTTATCAATTGGCTAAAATATTGACACTATGATACAAAAACGTAATTATGACACTAAGCGTCCGCCAGAGAAAGAGATGATCTTCGGTATCCGTGCGGTCATTGAGGCAATCGATGCCGGCAAGACACTCGACAAAGTGCTGCTGCGTCGCGACATGTCGTCCGCTATCGGACGCGAACTGATCACCAAACTGCAGAACGTGCCTACGCAAGTACAGCGTGTGCCTGTGGAGAAACTCAACCAGTTCACCGACAAGAACCATCAAGGTGTCATCGCCTTCCTCTCGCCGGTGGAGTTCACGCCGCTGGAGTCACTTGTGCCGATGCTCTTCGAGCAAGGCAAAGTGCCGTTCTTGATGGTGCTCGACGGCATTACCGACGTGCGTAATTTCGGCGCTATAGCGCGAACCTGCGAGTGTGCGGGTGTAGATGGCATCGTTATCGCCTCGCGTAGCGGCGTGGCGGTCAACGGCGATGCAATCAAGACTTCTGCCGGAGCGTTGCACACGTTGCCGGTTTGCAAGGTGACGAACATGCAAGAGGCGTTGTCGTACCTGCGCGAGAGTGGTCTGCGCATTGTGGCTGCTACCGAGCATAGCACGCAGAACTACACCGAAGTCGATATGCGTCAGCCGCTCGCCATCATCATGGGCAGCGAGGAACACGGTATCTTTTCTGCCAACCTCGACCTTGCCACCGACAAAGTACGCATCCCCATGCTCGGCAAGTTGGAGAGCCTGAATGTATCGGTCGCAGCAGGTATAATGATTTATGAAACAGTAAGACAAAGAAACAAATAAAACTATGGACAAACAAACCCAAGCTTATGTTGACCAGTTTATGGCCGACTTGATTAAGAAAAACCCGGGCGAGAAGGAGTTTCACCAGGCCGTCCGCGAAGTAGTAGAGAGTGTAGCGCCTATGATTATGGCGTACCCGTATCTGCGCGAGCAGAAAATCATGGAACGCATCGTTGAACCCGAGCGTGTGATTATGTTCCGCGTGCCGTGGATGGACGATCAGGGCGAGGTGCAGATCAACCGCGGTTTCCGTGTGCAGATGAACAGCGCCATTGGCCCGTATAAAGGTGGTATACGTTACCATGAGTCTGTTAACCTGTCGATTATGAAGTTCCTTGCCTTTGAGCAGACCTTCAAGAACGCGCTTACCACGCTGCCTATGGGCGGCGCCAAGGGCGGTTCGGATTTCTCGCCGCGCGGCAAGAGTGACGCCGAGGTGATGCGTTTCTGTCAGTCGTTTATGACCGAACTCCAACGCCACATTGGCGCTGATACCGACGTACCTGCCGGTGATATAGGCGTAGGCGGACGCGAGATCGGCTTCCTCTTTGGTCAGTACAAACGCCTCCGCGACGAATTTACCGGCACGCTGACCGGCAAAGGCCAGTTGTGGGGTGGCTCGCTCATGCGTCCTGAGGCAACCGGCTACGGCGCTTGTTACTTTGCTGAGGCTATGTTGGCAACCCGCGGCGAGTCGTTCGAGGGCAAGAAAGTGTGCATCTCCGGCGCAGGTAATGTTGCCCAATATGCCGCACAGAAAGCCATGCGTCTGGGTGCCAAGGTGCTCACGCTCAGCGATTCTGACGGCTTCATCTACGATCCCGAAGGATTGACCGAGGAGAAGATGGCGTACGTCTTTGAACTCAAGAACATCCGTCGCGGACGTATCAAAGAGTACGCACAGAAGTTCCCGCAGGCACAATACTTCCCCGGTGAGCGTCCGTGGCGTATCCCGTGCGACATTGCTATGCCGTGCGCTACGCAAAACGAGATCGAGAAAGCCGATGCTGAGAATCTCATTAAGAACGGTTGCTTCTGCGTAACCGAAGGTGCGAATATGCCATCTACTCCCGAAGCAATCGAAATCTTCCAAGGCGCGAAGATCCTCTACAGCCCGGGCAAAGCCTCCAACGCCGGTGGTGTTGCCACGAGTGGTCTTGAGATGACGCAGAACTCCATGCGCCTCAAGTGGACTGCCGAGGAAGTTGACCAACGTCTCCGCACGATCATGGCTGACATCCACGCCGCTTGCCTCAAGTACGGCACGGAAGACGACGGTTACATCAACTACGTCAAAGGCGCCAACATTGCCGGCTTCATGAAGGTCGCCAACGCCATGGTCGAGCAGGGTTTGGTATAAGTGAATTGGGTATCCGCCAATTTGGCGGATACCATCGACTCCGCTCTCCTGAATATATTGATATAATATGCGATACAGATTCTTTATAGTATTCCTGACCTTTGCATCAACGATGTTCTCTCAGGAGTTCACGCGGGTGTTTTCTTTGAATAACAGCCCGGAACCAATTGTACAGAATATAGTCCGGTATAATGCCGATGCAAAGGCCAAGGAGCGAATATACATCAACACCGACCACTGCGCCTATATGGTTGTGCGCAAAGGCGCGCGCTATTACAATGCTTATCCCGGGGAGAATCTGGTGGAGAGTCGGCAAGTGCAATCGCAGGCTTCCGAAGGGAATTTCTCCAAGACGGAGTATCGTTACTACAGGGGAGTTTTTCCCAAGCAAGAACCTGCTAACGGGTATTATGCTTTGCCTCTGGCGGTGGGGGATAGTATCCTCATAGAACCGCACACGTTACATGCCCGCAATAGCGAAAGGACAGAGAACTTTCTCTCTTTCAGCATTCAGAATAACGATACGGTATATGCTATGCGTGGCGGTGTTGCCTGTCTGGTCGGCGATAAGAAAGGTGTGGTTGTCAATCATATTGACGAGACCTTTGCGGTATATTACCACATGCGCCGCGCCTTGGTGCAGCCTGGCGATGCTGTGGATGTAGGACAACCTGTCGGTTTGGCTGCCTCAGGGAAGGTGTATGTAGGATTTGTATATCTGGATGAGAAGTATTTCAAACAGAAAGAAGTAGCTGTAGAATATCCATATACGCATTTTGTGCCACAACTGTGGGACGGTTCGCAATTCATTCAGCCCAGCGAAATGGCTAAATCCATAGTTGTTCCGACGCTAACGACCGATCTCATTACACAGGATATGTCCAAAGCACAAAAGAAGCGTTATTTGAAAGGAAAAAAGTAAAGAATTGTTAGTGGCTGTTTCATTTTTTGCAACAACCACTAACAAGAAATTTAAAGCAATATAAGCCATGAAAAAGTTATCGTTCATTTTGTTGGTAGCCATGTTTTTGGCAAGTTGTGACACAGCAATCAGCCCGGAGACATCAAAAGCCTTTGTCGGAGAGTATTGGATGGAAACATCGACTTTTATGATGAAGGGAGATAAAGTCGTAAATGAAGCGTTAAGTTCGAAATGGTCGCCTGTTAAGATATACGAGGAGAACGGAAAGTTATTAGTGCGTACTAATTTTTATGGTGCGCCTTATTTAAGCGATGATACTGTGCATGCTGAACCCGTAGAAGGATATCACGAACGACCGGATTTCGTGTCCCCGAGACGCGCTTTAGCTGATGATGACGATGCTGAAGGCGAAGGAAGTGCAATTGAAAATGTTGTTACAGATGGCAAGCCTATTTTGGTAGTTACAAATGGGATGCTATACGTAATACGCGGAGGTGAGATGTGGAAATCCGAACCGATAAGAGTGAAATCTGGTTCGTCAACCGTATTAGAGTTTGAGAAGTTCACACCGGTTGATGTGTCTATAACGGATATAAATGGAAGTTATATTGGCAAGGTTAAATGTACATATGAATATGGACCAATGGTAAAGAAGGACGATGTAATTACGTGGCAAGTTGATTTAGTTTTAGACAACCTACCTTCAAATGAGCATGCAGAAGGAATAGACCGTGCAGTTCATAAGAATGTTCTATATAAGCGTTAATTATAGAGATAGAGAGCAAACTGTTACCTAAAAACGGATAAAAAACAATAGCATCAGCCTATGAAAGCGAAGTTGGTAGGTATAATTGATGAGTTGCAGGGGAATGTGGATGAGAAGCATTATGTGCGACGTATTCCCGGGAATAATGAGTGGGCTGCGGTGTGCAATAAGCCGGAGCTGAGTAAGAAGACAAAGAAAGCGAAAGCGGAGCATCCGACCGCAAGGAAGTTTGGGGAACTTGTGGAAGAGGCGAAAGCAATTCTGCATGATCCGGTGCGGAAGGCAGAATGGCAGGCTCGATATGACGAGGCGATGCGGAAAGCGAGAAAATACAACAAGCCTATACAAGGCAGATTGTACGATTATATAAAACATGAACTGAGCGAAGAGAGAAAAAGGTGACATTATAGAGATAGTATAGTGACGTTGTATAGGGCATCCGATGAGCACCCGATGAGCATCCGATGAGCATCCGATGGAAGAACATGGAAAGACCGAGGAAAGAATGGCTTAAGGGCAACTATTAGAAATTTTCGAATAGTTAAAAAATCGAAATAATTGACAATATAATGGAGAACAGTAACTACACATCGTTGATGGCGAGGCGCGTGAAGCGGATTCTGCTGGTGTGCAATAATTATGACAGTTTTGCACTGGAGGAAGACGGACGTATTGATGTGCAGATTGCACAAGAGTACGCGGAACTCAACCTGAGCAATCCGCCGTCTATCACACGGGCTGAGACTACGCGTGAGGCGCTGATGCTTGTTGAAAAGGGCGAAGTGTTTGACCTGATACTGATGATGTACAGCGCGGGTGAACTCGATGTGTTTGACTTTGCCAAGGCGGCGAAACAGTTGCTGCCGGATTGTCCGATTGTGCTATTGTCGGCGTTCAGCAAGGAGATCTTCCGCCGCATCGAGAAACACGACAGAAGCAACATTGACCTGTACTTCAACTGGAATAACTCGACCGACCTGATCATTGCCATCAACAAACTGATTGAGGACAAGATGAATGCGCCGCACGATATATTGGAAGAAGGTGTGCGGGCAATACTGTTAGTGGAAGACAGCGTGCGGTACTATTCGACCTACCTGCCGCTGCTGTACAAACTGGTGCTGCAGCAGAACAACATCGCTATACGCGATGCGTTGAATGAGAAGCAACAACTGCTGCGCAAGCGTTCGCGTCCGAAAGTGCTGATGGCAACCTGCTACGACGAGGCTGTAGAGCTTTACGAGCAATACAAGCAGAACATCATCGGCGTTATATCGGATATAGGATTTGTTATTCACAAAGGTGACCCGGCTTCCGAAGAGAAACTCGATGCGGGTATTGACCTGTGTAAGATGATTCGCAAAGACAACCCGACAATGCCGTTCTTGATGCAGAGTTCGCAAGAATCAATGCGCCAGACGGCGAACAAACTGAAGGTGGGCTTCGTGATCAAGCAATCGAAGACCCTGACGCAAGAGGTGAGCGAGTATATCGAGCGGGAGTTCGGATTTGGCGACTTTATTGCCCGCGACCCGAGAACGGGTAGGGAGATAGACCGTGCGAGTGACCTCGAAGGCTTCGAGCGAATTATCTCGACTATTTCCCCTGCAGCTTTCCGCCGATTGAGTGACAACAACTACCTGAGTAAGTGGCTGTTTGCACGAGGATTATTCTCCGTAGGCCGACCGGTGAGTGCCCTGAAGATTCAGGACGAGTCAGACATCGAGAACGTGCGGCAGAACAATATCCGATTGATCCACGACTACCGTATTAACCAGGCATTGGGTGTCGTGGCGAAATATGCGCCGGATACCTACAATGACACAATCTGGTTTGCGCGTTGCGGTGATGGCGCTATGGGCGGCAAAGGTCGCGGCTTGGCGTTCCTCAACCACGTGTTGCAGAAATACGACCTGTATGACAAGTGGCCTGACGTGCGCGTACTGGTACCCAGAACGATGGTGCTCACGACGGAGTATTTCGACAAGTTCATCCACGACAACGGTTTGCAATACGTCATCAACGCCGATTTGACGGACGAAGAGATCCTCTCGGAGTTCGTGGCGGCAATGCTTCCGCTGGAACTACGCGATGCGCTGAGGCACTTCATCCGCGTGACGCGTCGTCCGCTGGCTGTGCGATCAAGCAGCAAGCTGGAAGACTCGTACTATCAGCCGTTTGCCGGTGTGTATTCGACCTACATGATCCCGAACACCGAGAATGAAGACCAGCAGCTGAGAATGCTTAGCAAGGCGGTTAAGTCCGTTTATGCGAGTGTGTATTTTGCCGCGTCGCGTGGGTATATCGTCAGCACGGGCAACGTGCCGAGCGAGGAAAAGATGGCGATTGTCATCCAGGAGGTTTGTGGCGAACAGGAAGGCAACTACTACTTCCCCGTTATCTCCGGTGTGGCGCGCAGCATCAATTTCTACCCTGTGGGCAAAGAGAAACCTGAAGACGGTATAGTGAAGATTGCGTACGGTTTGGGCAAAGCCGTGGTGGATGGCGAACAAGTGTTGCGCTTCTCGCCCAAGTACCCCAAGAACGTGATGCAAACCTCCACCGTCGATCTCGCTATGCGTGAGACGCAACAGTCGATGTTGGCGCTCTCGCTTAGTCCCGAACGCTTCAAGACATCGATAGACGACGCTGTGAACCTGGAGCGTATCCCAATTCACGATTGCGAGCCGTTTGGCAGTCTGAGGCTCGTTGCCTCGACGTACGACATGGAGAATATGCGTATTGTGGACTCATGTTATCCGCAAGGACCGCGCATCATTACATTTGCGCAACAACTGAAATTCAATACGTTCCCGCTGACGGCCATCATCCGTGAACTGCTTGAAATGGCTCAACAAGAGATTAAGACTCCTGTGGAGATTGAATTCGCGGCGTCGCTCAAGCAGAATAGTGAATCTATCCCTCAGCAGAGCGGTTCGGTATCGGATAATTTGGCAATATTCAATGTGTTACAAATCAGGCCTATCTCTGCCGACAGTTTGACAGCCAAGGTGGACTGGGATCAGATTGACGAGAGCAGTGCATTGCTACGTTCAGGCAGTGCGCTGGGCGTGGGGAAGATTGAAGATATAACCGACATTATATATCTCAAGCGCGAAACGTTTGATGTACTGCGTACGCGCGAGATGGCGGCCACACTGCGCGAGTGGAACAACCGGATGCGCCAAGAGGGTAGGCAGTACATGCTTATCGGTTACGGTCGTTGGGGCTCACAGATTGCGAGCTTAGGCGTGCCGGTACAATGGAGCGATATAAGCGAGGCAAAAGCGATAGCCGAGTGCAGTCTGGAGAACTTCCGCGTTGATCCGAGTCAGGGCAGTCACTTCTTCCAGAATATGACATCGTTCAATGTCGGCTACATGAACATCGACCCGTGGGCACGGGCAAATGACTGCTATGATGATGAGGTGCTGAACCGTCTTCCGGCAGTCGAAGAGACTGAACTCGTGCGCCATGTCCGACTTGACAAACCGCTGGAGATGTATATTGACGGATTCAGTAACAAAGCCTTCGCAAAGATCTCCGAATAAACAGAAGGTAGAATAAAATGAAAGCGTGCCACGATGTGCGGCACGCTTTCTTTGGGTATGTTGTTATCTTACTTGTACATAAAGCGTTTGATAGAGCGCTTCGGCGTTTTCTCGAACTCCTTGTCCACCAGTTCGATGGCGGTAACCTTGCTATATACAGGCATTACGGCGTTGAGTGCCTTGAGGTTTTCTTCCATCAATTGCTCGAGTGTCTGACCTTCAGCGAGTTGTTTCTTGCCGTCCGGAGTGGTGTCCGGATAAACGAGTGCAACGAGTTTGCGGTCACGATCGACAACCACGGACTCAATCACGCAGGGCAGCGAGTTCAGTTTGTCCTCAATCTCCTCGGGGTAGATGTTCTGTCCCGAAGGTCCGAGGATCATGTTCTTGCTGCGGCCTTTGATGAACAGGTTGCCTTCCTTGTCCAGGATACCCAGGTCGCCGGTACGCATCCAACCGTCCTCGGTGAAGACTGCCTTGGTCGCCTCTTCGTTCTTGTAGTAGCCCTTCATCACATTGACGCCCTTGACCTGAATCTCGCCGTCAATGTGCAGAGGATCCTCGCTGTCAATACGCACTTGACATTGCTTCAAGCCTCTACCGCACGAGTGGAACTTGTACTTCTTCCAATGTACGTACGAGATAAGCGGTGCGCACTCGGTCATTCCGTAGCCTACGCAGTAGCAGAACTTGATATCCTTGAGCACCTGCTCCACTTCGCCGTTGAGGGCAGCACCGCCGATAATGAGGAAGCGGAGTTTGCCACCGAAGGCTTGCATCAGCGAGTCGCGAACTTTCTTGCGGATGATAAGACGTATACCGGGCGTATGCCACAGGATCTTCATCAGCGGTTTGTTGATGACCGGCAGCACTTTTTTCTTGATGATCTTCTCGATAACCAGAGGTACAGTCAGGATCATGAACGGGTGCACTTCTGAGAAAGCCTTCATCAGAGCCGTCGGAGTCGGAGCACCGGTAAGGAACCAAGTCTCTGCGCCGTCGCAGCACTGATAGAGGAACTCGAACATCAATCCGAACATGTGCGCTATCGGCAACATGGACAACTCGGCGTCACCGGGCAGGTGCGGAATCTCGTGTGCTGCAAAGTCCACATTGCCGGAGAGGTTGAGGTTCGTCAGCATCACGCCTTTGGGTGCGGATGTTGTGCCGGAAGTATAATTGATGATAGCCAGATCGTCCAAGTTGTCCGTGGGGTATGCATCAACTACATCGACGCTCACGCCGTCAGGGAACTTCTTCGCCATCTCAGCGTCAACGGATTCGTAGGCTTTCTTGAGTTTGTCGTTGGCAACGAAATCCAGCGAGAAATCATCCATATATACGATTGCCTTAAGCCCGGGCATATTCGCAGAATTGACCTTCTTGCGGACATTGTGGCCGACATACAGAAGCGCAGCCTCGGAGTGGTTGACCAACCCCTCAATACCCTCGCCTGTGAAGTCCGGCAGAATGCTGACAACCACTGCCTTGTAGGATACTACGGCAAGGAAGGTTGTTGCCCAATTCGCGCAGTTGCTGCCACAAAGTGCAATCTTGTCACCGGGCTTGATGCCCATCAGCTCGAACGTCAAATGCAGACGCTCGATCTCGCGTGCCAGATCCGAATAGTTGTAGCGGTTCACACCGTCGAAGTCTGCCAAGGCGAGATTGTTCCAACGACGGCGCATTGTTCCCTGAAGGAACCCCAAATAGTGTTTTGTATCTAATTCTTTTTCCATATTTTGTTTGTTGTGAGTCACGTATTACGCATATTCTATATCAACCCCTTACAAAAATCGTGCTAAACTGTGCATATTTTTGTCGAATAGTTGAATTTTCGCCGCAAATGTACAAAAAAGGAGTAGAACGCTTGTTCGAAAAGTCAAATAAAGTAAATAAAATGCAATTTTATAATAAAAAATCTGCATTAGATTTGCAAATTTGAAAAAAAAGTCGTACCTTTGTAGCCGTTAAGTCTTTTTGGTAATCGTTGAACCTGTAAATTATGATCAAGAGAAAGGTAGCATTGGACATTCCTCCTATCTGGGAGATTAACCCTATTTGGGCGACATTGACATTTGAGCAGCGGCTGTATGTGGAGTCACATCTGAGCCTTGTGATGTACAAGAAGAACGAGATCATCTACCGCGAGGGTGACACTCCTGACGGTGTTTTGTTGCTGGTTAGCGGCAAGGTGCGCATCTATATTGAGGCGTTAGGCACGCGTCCGCAGATTATACGTTTGCACAAACCCGGGGACTTCTTCGGTTATCGTTCGACTATAGCGGGCGACACCCACACAACTTGCGCTGCAGCACTGGAGGATTGCGTGTTCTACAGCGTGGACACCGAGGCATTCCATGATCTGATGCTCCGCAACAACAACTTCTGTTATCGTCTGCTGGAGGACATTGCGCACGACTTGGCGATGAGTGATATGCGTCAGGTTAACCTCACGCAGAAGCACCTGCGCGGACGTTTGGCAGAGGCTATCCATTCGCTCATCAAGCACTACGGCTACAGCGAAGACGGTCACACACTCGCTGCGCATGTGAGCCGTGAGGACCTCGCTAACCTGAGTAATATGACGACTGCCAATGCTATTCGCACCTTGTCGCAGTTTGCACAGGAAGGCTTGCTCAGCCTGGAGGGCAAGGATATTTATATTATCAACGAAAAAGAACTGATTAACGTCAGCGAAATAGGCTAATGGATCTATCACTCATTATACCGTTGTACAACGAGGCAGAGTCGTTGCCGCCCTTGCACGAGTGGATTACGCGTGTGTTGAAGGCTGAGAAGCGTTCGTACGAGATCATCTTCGTCAATGACGGCTCAACGGACGGCTCGTGGCAAGTGGTACTGGATTTGCAAAAGCAAGACAAGGAGCACGTGCACGGAATCTGTTTCCGCCGTAATTATGGCAAGAGTGCAGCGCTGTACTGCGGATTCAAGGCGGCACAGGGCGATGTGGTTATCACAATGGATGCCGACCTGCAAGACTCGCCGGACGAGATTCCTGAACTGTTCAGGATGATTACCGAGGACGGTTACGATCTGGTGAGCGGCTGGAAGCAGAAGCGCTACGACAATGCGCTGACGAAGAACCTGCCGTCGAAACTGTTCAACGCCACGGCACGCCGCGTCACGGGCATCCAACTGCATGACATGAACTGCGGGCTGAAAGCCTACCGCAAGGATGTGGTCAAGAACATTGAGGTGTTCAGCGAGATGCACCGCTATATTCCGTACCTTGCCAAAAATGCAGGTTTCACCAAGATTGGTGAAAAGGTCGTTCAGCATCGCAAGCGCGAGTTCGGGGAGTCGAAGTTCGGAATGAATCGGTTTGTGAACGGTTACCTGGATCTGATGACCATCTGGTTCCTCAACAAGTTCGGCAAGCAACCGATGCACTTCTTCGGCTTGGTGGGAAGTCTGATGTTCCTGATAGGTGCGATAGCTATCTGCGTGGTGGCTGGTATGAAGATTCACGCCCTGTGCACAGTAGGGACGTCGATGTTACTGGGCGACAATCCGTATTTCCACATCAGCATATTGATGATGATTCTGGGATGCATGCTATTCCTGGCAGGCTTCCTGGGTGAACTCATTATTCGCAACTCGCAGTCGCGTAATGACTATCTGATAAAAGAGGAGATTTAGGACAGTCAATTCTGTTGCAGAATCAACTGTTATTTCTTTGCGGGGTCAGCCGTCAGGTTGATCCCGAGTTTTTGGAATGTACGTGCATCCACCTCTTTGAGCATGACGGTTGAGTGCGCCTGGCAGCCGTTGAGTTGGGGCAGGGTAGCGAGTGCGCGGCGGCAGTTATCATCATTACGGGAGAGTACGGATAGCGCCACAAGCACCTCATCGGTGTGCAGACGCGGATTACGTCCGTGCAGGTAGTTGATCTTTGTGTTCTGTATCGGCTCAATCATCTCTTGAGGAATGAGTTTGACCGAATGGTCAATGCCCGCCAACTCTTTGATTGCATTAAGTAGCAGAGCCGCCGACGAACCGAGCAGAGGTCCGGCTTCACTGGTGATGATGCGTCCGTCGTGCAGCTCGATGGCTGCGCAGTGGGCGTAGGGTTTGTAGCCGGCGAGTGCGTGACGTTCGCGTGCAGCAACCACGGTGTTGCGGTACGAGGTGTTGATGCCCACCTGCTTCTGCAGCAGGGCTATCTTCTGTATCTCACTTTCGTTGACTGCGCCGTTTGCCATGCGGCAGAGGGCTTGGAAGTAGCGTCGGATGATCTCCTGTTTGCTTGCCTCGCGTACGGCTTCGTCGTCCTCGATGCAGAAGCCTACCATGTTCACGCCCATATCAGTGGGCGACTTGTACGGACTCTGACCGTAGATGGAGGTGAACAGTGTTTCCAGAACGGGGTAGATCTCGATGTCGCGGTTGTAGTTCACAGCCGTCTTGCCGTAGGCTTCGAGGTGGAAGGGGTCGATCATGTTGACGTCTTGCAGATCAGCAGTGGCAGCTTCGTAGGCGACATTAAGCGGGTGCTTGAGCGGGAGGTTCCACACGGGGAAAGTCTCGAACTTCGCGTACCCCGCGTCACGCCCGCGTGCATGTTCATTGTATAACTGACTCAGGCAGACTGCCATCTTTCCGCTGCCCGGTCCCGGAGCTGTGACAACCACGAGCGGGCGGGTTGTTTCGACGTATTCGTCCCGACCAAAACCTTTGTCCGAAGCAATGAGTTCGACATTGTGCGGATAACCCTCAATCGTGTAGTGGTAATACACGCGAATGCCCTCGCGCTCCAAGCGCAGACGGTAGTCGTCCGCCGAACGCTGGCCGGAATAATGGGTGACAACCACAGCCGAAACGAGGAATCCGCGCTCCGTGAATGCCTCACGGAGACGCAGAACATCCTCGTCGTAGGTTATACCCAAGTCCTGACGGACTTTGTTGCGCTCAATATCCTGTGCAGAGATAACGATGACAATCTCCATCAGTTCACTCAGTTGGGTGAACATCCTCAGTTTGCTATCCGGCATAAAACCCGGCAGCACCCGGCTCGCGTGCATGTCGTCAAAGAGCTTGCCGCCCAATTCGAGGTAGAGTTTGTTACCGAACTGCGCTATACGCTCACGAATGTGTTCCGACTGAATGCGGATATATTTGTCATTGTTAAAAGCTGTCATTTCTTTTCTGATATTGAACTACGGGTCAATTTTACTTTTGCGGCTCTTTAGTGTCCTTCACGTCGTGATAAACGTTGATGATGTCACCGTTCTGAGTCTGATACAGGTACGGAAGAATTTCTGTGCCGTGGAGCATGAGATAGTTCTCAATCTCTTCACGTGTGAAGTTCTTGATCTGATTCATATCTTCCAGCGGAGTACGCGAGTTGATATAGAATCCGCCAAAGCCTGCCATGTTGGCTTTATATCTTTTCTTGAACTTGCTCGGATGAACCTCGAACTTGTAGATAGGATCAACTACGATATCGATGGCATTTTCCGTGATGGCAATATACTTGCACTCCGCCATAGCGTCCTCTTTGGTACGATGCCAGCCGGAGGTAGCGTTGACACGTTTGGTGAAATCTGCCTTTACATCCACGATAGTAGGTGTGGCTTCAATGTTTTGGCGGTTGATGGCAGCGTCACGTCCCGAATACTGGAACATGGTGCAGCTGCTGAGCGCGAGCGCGCAGATGGATACAAATAATATCTTTTTCATGATGTTTACAATTTAGAAAGTGAGACCGAAACCGATTCCGTTGGCACCGGTGTTGAGTGAAAGATCTACGTTGTGTGATTTTTTGATCAAGTTATAGCGAGCTGCTCCTACCGACATCATAATCAATCCTGAGAACCAGCTGGCTGCACCGACGGTACAGAATGTAATTCCGCCGATGGTGCTAAAATCACGATCTTCAGCGCAAATAAATGTCGGTACACCTGCACCAACAGCCATTGCTATACCGCCTACGAACATTCCTATACCAGCATCACGCAGTTGTTTTGCCTTACGCAGTTCATCGGAGCTGATAGGCGTGAACGGACGCATAGGCTGTGGCTCTTTGAGCATAACGGAGCGAGGCGTCTTCTTGGCTTTAGGCTGCAGTTGCTGCTGAGGCAGGCTCAAACCTTTTACAGGGGCAGCACTTGCGCCAGCGCCTGACTTGATGTAATAGTTGTAGGTATCACCTCCTGCGGGAAGAGGCTGGCTGTAATAGTAAGGCAGGAAATCAGGCTCATAGAGCAATTTGAACTTCTCAATCTCTTCGAGTGTGTAATTCTTGGACTCGTCGAGCAGATTAGGTTTCTCTTCGTACTTTCCGGCAAAGCCGATAATGGTTGCCTTGTAGTTCTTTTTGAACTTAAACGGGTTGAACTCCACTTTGTAAATGGGGTCAACTACGACATCGATTTTGAATTCCTCGATGCACTTGAACTCTGCTTCCGCGATAGCATCCTTGCGTGTCAATTGGAAATTTGACGTGGCAGATACCTGCTTGCTGTAATCGACGTTAATCTTTGCGCGTTGTTCAGTAGTACCAATACCCTGGCGGCTAATCTCTGTTTGCCGTGCAGTAAACTGGTACGTCGTACAACTGGAAAGACATAACGCAAGCAGCGTCAACGACATTAGAAAAGGTCTTTTCATGTTGCTTGTCGGCTGTTATATCCCATCGCCTCATCGGTTTTAAACAATAGTTAAGTTACTCTCCGGCCCTCAAGGCTTTGCCGGTATCGCCCCGTTTGTAGAGTGCGGTTCTCTTCACATATATTCAAAATCACGGGATATATACATAGTATATATAGGTTGTGGTGGGATACGACTATGGCTCGACTCCGGTTCGACTTCGGTTCGCTTCCAGTTCACCCGTGAATTGTTAATCAATAGTGCAAAGATACAAAAATAATTTGAAAAATGCAAATCTTTGCGCGGGAAATTTCAAAAAAACTGACATTTTGGCAGAAATAGACGGTGCTGAATGGGGCATTGGCAGTAAATTTTGCGAAAAATTGTCGCGAATGTCAGTCAAAACGCCCTTTTCGGGCTTTGGCACACGATTTGCACATGATTAGGTGAGACTAGGCTCCTAGGACTCTAGAACCCTAGGTCCCTAGATAATTTAACAAACGAAAATTTTAAAACCTAAGAATATGAGTAAGATTATTGGAATTGACCTGGGAACTACAAACTCCTGCGTCGCAGTTATGGAAGGCAATGAGCCTATTGTTATCGCCAACAGCGAGGGTAAACGTACCACTCCGTCTGTTATCGGCTTTGTAGATGGTGGCGAGCGTAAGGTGGGTGATCCCGCCAAGCGTCAGGCTATCACGAATCCGACAAAAACCGTATATTCAATCAAGCGTTTCATGGGCGAGACGTACGACCGTCTGCAGGGCGAGATCGCACGCGTACCGTATAAAGTAGTCAAGGGTGACAACAACACCGCACGTGTTGACATCGACGGTCGTCTGTACACCCCGCAAGAGATCTCGGCTATCATCCTTCAGAAGATGAAGAAGACCGCTGAGGACTATCTTGGTCAGGAAGTAACGGAAGCCGTTATCACCGTACCTGCCTACTTCAACGACTCGCAGCGTCAGGCTACGAAGGAAGCCGGTGAGATTGCCGGTCTGACGGTGCGCCGTATCGTCAACGAGCCTACAGCAGCCGCACTGGCTTACGGTCTGGACAAGTCCAACAAGGACATGAAGATCGTAGTATTCGACTGCGGTGGTGGTACGCACGATGTATCCGTTCTGGAGCTCGGTGACGGCGTATTTGAGGTAAAAGCTACCGACGGTGATACCCACCTTGGTGGTGATGACTTCGACCACCGTATCATCGACTGGCTCGTTCAGGAGTTCAAGAACGAGAACGGCGGTGCTGACCTGAGCAAAGACCCGATGGCTATGCAGCGTCTGAAGGAAGCAGCCGAGAAGGCAAAGATCGAACTGTCGAACACCACGACCACCGAGATAAACCTGCCGTACATTATGCCGGTCAACGGCGTACCTGCACACCTGGTTAAGACCCTGACCCGTGCTAAGTTTGAGCAACTGATTGACGACCTGATCCAGCGTACTATCGCTCCGTGCCGTACGGCTCTGCAGAACGCAGGTCTCAGCACAAGCGACATCGACGAGATCATCCTCGTAGGCGGTTCAACTCGTATCCCGGCTATCCAGGATGCAGTGCAGAAGTTCTTCGGCAAAGCTCCGTCCAAGGGCGTTAACCCTGATGAGGTAGTAGCCGTAGGTGCAGCTATCCAAGGCGGTGTATTGACCGGTGACGTGAAAGATGTGCTTCTGCTCGACGTTACTCCGCTTTCGCTCGGTATCGAGACCATGGGCGGCGTGATGACCCGCATGATTGAGGCGAACACCACGATCCCGACCAAGAAGACCGAGACCTTCACCACAGCCGTTGACAACCAGCCGTCTGTAGAGATCAAAGTCCTCCAAGGCGAACGTCCTATGGCTGCCCAGAACAAACAGATCGGTATCTTCCACCTTGATGGTATCATGCCGGCACGTCGTGGCGAACCGCAGATTGAGGTAACCTTCGATATCGACGCCAACGGTATCCTGAACGTAAGCGCTAAGGACAAAGCTACCGGCAAGGAGCAGAAGATCCGCATCGAGGCTTCGACCGGTCTGTCGGACGACGAGATCAAGCGCATGAAAGCCGAAGCAGAGGCTAACGCCGAAGCCGACAAGCGTGAGAAAGAGCGTGTGGACAAACTCAACAAAGCTGACGCTACGATCTTCCAGACAGAGAAGCAACTCGCCGAACTCGGTGACAAGATTCCTGCCGACAAGAAAGAGCCGATTGAGAAAGCCCTGGCTGACCTGAAGGCTGCTTACGAGAAGAAGGATGCTGACGCATGCGAGGCTGCAGGCAACGCCCTGATGACCGCATTCCAGGCTGCCAGCGCAGATATGTACAACGCTGCCAACGCCCAGAACGCAGGTGCACAAGGACAGCAAGGCGGTACGTATAACGCCGGTCAGGACTTTAACCAAGGCGGTCAGTCCAACAACGGCGGCAAAGACGCCGAGGATGTGGACTTCGAGGAAGTGAAGTAAGCATCAAAAAGAAAAACCATCGACTCGCAAGGGTCGATGGTTTTTTTTTTTGTTTTGTTGTGCAGAATTATTCTGCAGCAGCCTGTGCACTCTGACGGGTAGCTTTTACCTCGGCAACGCAGAGGGTAGGAGCGTTCATCAGCTTGAGGCCTTCAGCCAACTTAACGTCTTGTACGTTGATCTTCTTACCCAGACCAAGCTCGGTAACGTCGATCTCAACGCGGTCAGGCAGTTGGGTGTACAGACCGTTGACTTTGAGTTTGCGCATGTTCAGACGGAGCTTACCACCGGCTTTTACACCTTCGGCGTGACCCGAGAGAAGAACAGGAATCTCAACGGTTACAGGCTTCTTGTCGGTTACCTCGAGGAAGTCAATGTGGAACAGAGTCTCCTTAACGGGGTGGAACTGAAGTTCCTTAACCACAGCCATGCGTTTCTGACCTTCGATGGTCAACTCAACCACCTGGGTGTCAGGTGTGTAGATGAGTTTGCGAACGTCAGCTACGTTAACGGTGAAAGTCTGGTTGCCGTTGGCACCATAGATGTTGCAAGGAACGAGATCCTGCTTGCGCAAGCCTTTAGCGGCTTTCTTGCCGAACTCCGAACGGAGTGTACCGGCTAATTCGAATGTTTTCATTGTGTTACTCTTTGTAGGCAGTGTTGTTGTTATTTGGTGATGACTGCCTATTTACCATCACACTTCCCCACTAAAAAACCGCTCTGGGCGGTTCTTCTTTTTCTGGGGTCCCCGACACAAACCAGCGAAGCGTTTGTGGTGGGGAGAGCCGAGGCACGCGTCGCTTTTATGCCGCAGGGCGGCATCCCGTGCGACCGCGTTGCCGACGGCGTGTTGTCTAACCTGGAATCGAACCAAGATCTTCAGAACCAAAATCTGACGTAATAGCCTTTATACCATTAGACACTAGGTTGTCCCCGATGAAACGGGGAAAACCGCCACGGGGAAAAGGGGATTCCCCAAAACGGCTTGCAAAGGTACTACTTTTATTTTACATCTGCAAATATTCCAGCCAATAAATTTATCTTATGCCCTTAATTCGCGAAGATTGTCAAATGTATTTGTCAAATAGCCTCGTATTTGTCCAGCGCCTCGCTCATGAGCCGGTGCCCCTCGGCGATGATTGCTTCGGCTTTGTCGAAGTCGAATGTGCCGAATGCGTACTGCGGCATTGTGGCGAGTACATCGGGTGGTGTGAGTTGCAGGGCGAGTTGGGTGTTTCGCTGAATTTGCATGTCGGACATCCGGTCGAGCATCGTGACATAGTTGACCGTACCTTGCAGGTTAAGCCTTCGGGCGCGGTCGATGGCTGTGAAGCGGTGAGTAACATTGTCGCGCAGCTGCTGTAAGGCTTTGGGCATGTTCGACAGACGCTGCTCTTGCAGGGCGTTGGCTATCTTCACCAGGTCGGAGGATTTCTGCTCGATGTGCAAACCGTCTTTCCCGGAGATGTCCATAGCGACGAGTATATCGCCTTCCGTGCGCTGTACATGCCTGAGCGGCAGCGGATTGAGGATGCCGCCGTCCACCAGCAGTCGTCCCTGCCATTGCACGGGTTGGAAGAACAGCGGGATACTGATCGACGCCCGTATAGCCTCGAACAACGAGCCTTCGCGGAAGACGACCTCGTCGGTCGTCAGCAGGTCGGAGGCAACGAGCGTGAGCGGTATCGGCAACGACTCAATCTTACACTCCGGCACGATGTCTTGCAGCGCTTTGATGACCTTACTTCCCTTGACCAGCGAGTTGCCGGTAATAGAGAAATCCGTGAGCTGCAATATGCGTTGGCGGTCAACGGACAGAAACCACTCCTTGGCTTCCCGGAGTTTTCCCGCGCAGTACATTCCCGCGATGATCGAGCCCATCGAGCAACCGGAAACGGAGGTGATTGTGTACCCGCGCTCTTCGAGCACTTCGATAGCGCCGATATGTGCCAGACCCCGAGATCCACCCGAGCCGAGAACGAGGGCAACGCTCTTGTTTATCGTTTTGTCATGTGCCATTTTCGCATTTTCTTATTTCCTCATTTCCCTATCAGTCGAACAATGCGGAAACTTTTTCGATGACCTGTTCCGCAGGCAGGTCAGGCGAGAGAATGAGGTCGGGTTGCTTATAGACGAATCCCTTGCTCATGGCGGTAAAGAATCCTCCGCCGGTGCAGTTAAGCATGATATACTCATCGGGGCGAACAGATCCATCTTTGACAGCTTGTGCAAGAGCCGCCACTGCTACGCAGGCAGCAGGCAGAAGCTCGTAGCCTTCGAGGTTGCGGAATTGCATGAACCAGTACATGATCTCTTCGTTGGACGCGAGGAAACAGTCGCCGTTACTCTTGACGAGCGTGTCGTACAGTCCGCCAATGATGCCGTACGGCGGTTTGCGGTTGGATAGCACTTTGGCGAGGATCGTCTCAGCCTGACGGCGACCTTCTTCGGGTGAGAGGTCAACGAGCTGACGCGAACCGGCTTTCCAGGAATCATACATGAGCGTGAATGGTTTGTTCTGAGCGACATAGACGCGCATATTGTTCTTGCCGAAACGTCCGTCAGCCTCGAGCCGGCAGGCATTTTCGTAAGCGGCAATAGCGCCTGTGCCCGAACCCACGGCTTGGAAATACGCATCAGGAATACGTCCCGTAGCCTCAACGAACGAGAGTACGGTTGTACCCATTCCGTCGCGGCGGGCTACGTTCTTAGCTCCTCCTTCGAGGAAGAAGTGCGGGTCTTGGGCAAGTTTTTCGCCAAGAGCGATAGCGTCATAGTAGTCGCATCCATGGGGTACGGCAATGAGTTTGACGCAGTCGTGCAACGGCTTATGGAACCACAGGTCGTGCAGGCTGTCCTCGGGTACGCAGATGACGATAGGGATGCGGTTGTCGGAGCAAACCTGTGCAAAGGCACGAGCGGTGTTGCCGGCTGACTGCACGATGAGTACGCGCTTCTCATCTTTATCCATGCGCGCGAGCACGCTATACGCCTCGGTTTCCTTGAACGAGCAGGTCTGCATCTTCGCGCCGATCTTCGGATTCCAGCCCGAGAAAGTGATGTACAAGTTCTCCAAGCCGAGGAACTTGGCGAGTTTGACGGACTTATAGGTCACCGGCGGACAACTGTTCTTGAGTACGCGTTTGATAGGCATCCACTCGGCATAGCGGTAGATACCGTCCAAGTCTTCGCGAACGGTGAACTTGCGGTTGGCATACTCGGCACGAATAAGCGAGGGTTCGCCTCCGGCAGGGTCACTCAGTGTCCAGCCTTTGTCTTCAAAACGACGGTTGTTAGCCACGTTGATGAGGCGGTAAGAGGTGGGAGTAAATTTCATATTTGTGATATTTGATTTGTTATTTAGTAGTGGCGTCAAGGATCTCTGCGATGTCTTTGACGGGGCGGTCGGCGTACCGTGCGAAGGTTGTCTTGCACAGCGGGCAGGCTGTGGCGATAGCGTCGGCACGCGAGGAATAGAGGTTATTGAGTGCGCCTTTGGTTATCGCTTCGCGCTGCTGATGGTTGAGTGTGAGCGAACCGAGTGATCCGCCGCAGCAGACACTTTCGGCGCGGTTCTTCTCCGCCTCGGCTATACCGGCTATGCGACCAAGGAGTTTGCGGGGCTGCTCGTATTTATTGCACCCGCGCCCCAGTTCGCAGGGGTCGTGATAGACGTAGCAGACAGCGCTCTTCTCGACCTTCAAGCGACCTTCTGCTATGAGCTGGTTGAAGTAATCGACATAATGTACCACTTCTATGCCTTCGAGGTGGTAGTGCTCGCGGAACATCTTATAACAGATAGGACAACTGACGAGCAGGATATTCGCGCCCGACTGACGAATCAGTTCTTCGTTACGTCGGGTGAGTTGCTCAGCCTCTTCTATTCGTCCCGAGAGGTAGAGCGGGCGTCCGCAGCATAAGCCTTCGTCTCTGTCCAGCCATGTGGCTTCGATGCCGGCTTTCTCCAGAACGGACATCACGCTGCGACCGATGGCAGGTGTGAGTTTCGTCATACAGCCGGCGAAATAGGCGACGGTTGACTGTTGGCTGTTGGCTATTGGCTGTTGGCTGTTGGCTATTGGGGTTAGTGACGCGTAGTCGGGCTCAATGCCGTAGGAGCGTGTGGCGCGTTGCATGAGCCGTAGTTCGGGACCCTCGACCCCGACCTGGCAGACAGCGGTACACTTGCCGCACATCAGGCACTTGTCACTTATCTCGTTGATGCGTCGCTCGTTACCACGGCGGATCTGACGGGTGAGATACACCGTGCAGTCCTTGACGTTCGCACGGTTGGCGGTCATAGGGCAGGCATCGATGCAAACGCCGCAGTTAGGGCAGGAGAGTACCTCCAGCCGCGCAAAGCCTTTGCGGGCACTACGCACTTTGATGCCGGCATTACGCATCGGGATGAGCAGCATCTCCGCGGGGATATGCATGTAGCGCGAGAAGGGCAAAACAAGCATAAACACTCCCAGCGCAATCGAATATACCCACCACGTGGGCAGCATATTCAGATCGTTGCCGAGAAATTGCCGGAAGAGCCAGTTGGCAGGGATCGTGAGGAATGAACCGCCGCTGATATGCGCCGTGAACGACTCTGCCAGCAGTCGCAGCGGGAAGATTGCCCAAAGCGAATACAGACCGATATTGTTCATCAGCGTAGGCCACGGTGTGCGACGCATGCCGAACAGTCGCGAGTGCACGCGCTTGTACATCGCCAAGGCTATACCTATCAATATAAGCAGCAGGAAGAAGTCCATCAGGAAGAACAGCAACGAGCCTTTCAATGTCTGTTCGTTCTCTGCCACGAAGTAGTTGAAGAAGATAGGGTAGTAGAAGATATTGATGCGTCCGGGTACGAACAGCAGCACCTCGATATGTCCGAGCACAATGAGCATGAACCACCCGAAGGCAATCGACGAGTGCATGAAACCCAGCAGTTTATTGCGCTTCCAGAGTTTGACGTGAATCAGGCAGTCAAGGAAGATGTCGCGAAGGTTCTTGAGGGCGATCTTCGGGTTGATGAGCGAGAGGAAGAAACGCTGACGCTCCTTGTTGTTGAGTTCAAACAATATGCGTAGCACCCCGCCAATCAGGTAGAGGAACACGAATGCCATGCCCACCAAGAACGGTATAACGAACGGATGAAATCCGGAAGGGATACGATCAATCATAGCGCTTGGGGTTTATAGAGTTTGGCAATCGTCAATAGGGCATTACGCGTATTGATTCCCCGTGGGCAAACCATGGTGCACTTGCCGCAGAGCATACACGCCGACATCATCGGTCGGACGTCCTGCCCGCGTTGGAGCGAGAGTAGCACTTTGCGCATAGACATCCCCGTGAACGGCGCTGCCGTGCAGGTCGCTGAACAAGAGCCGCAACTGATGCACACCTTGGCGGTGGGCTCAATCTCGCAGAGCTTGTCATACAGCGAGCAGTCAATAGCATCGAGATTGATTGCGCCGCTCTTGTTGATGGAGAATCCGAAATCAATCATTGCTCAGGTATTTATGGATGGCTAATGCAGCAGCGTTGGCTTCTGCCAGGGTCTCAGGGACAGTTTTCGTACCCGTGCAGGCTCCGGCGTAGAAGATCCCCGGGCGGTTGGACTCGACGATGTGCATCACGTTGTCGGCACTCTTGAGAAATCCGTCGTTGTCGATGTTCAGGTGCAGTTCTCGCGCCCAGGTCTGCGTCTCAACGTTGCAGATCATGCCGGACATGAGCACCAGCAGGTCAAGTTGCACTTTGAGCGGTTTGCCTTGCAGGGTATCTTCGGCTTTGACTTGCAGACGTCCGTCAATCGTCTCGCCGACCTCCGATACACGCCCGCGAATAAAATGCACACCGAACTCTTGCTGGGCGTTGATGTAGAAATCTTCGTACTTCTTGCCAAACAGACGCAGATCCATATAGAAGCAGTAGATCTCTGCCTCAGGATAACGTTCCTTCATCTCTATCGCCTGCTTGATGGCTGTGGTGCAGCACACCTTGGAGCATTGGCTGTTGCCGGCTTTCAGGTCACGCGAGCCGACACAGTGCACAAATCCTATGGCACGCGGTTTGTCGGGAATACGTTTGTCTTCCCTGCCACGCATCCAGCGCTCCAGGTCGGCGTTGGTGATGACGTGGTCATATACGCCGTAGCCGTACTCCTCTTTCTTCGCAGCCTTGAAGAGCCGGAAACCCGAAGCCACAAGCACGGCTTTCGTGTGAACCTGCACACCGTTGGACAGGGTCACATCGTACTCGTGTTGCAGCAGACTGCGTTCCCAGTTCAGCACCCGTGTCTCGAGGAACACGTTGACGCCCTTCAGGTCTTTCGTCAGTTCATCTATCACGTCTTGTGCGGGTGTCATGTCCGGGAAAAGCTTGTACCATTGCGCCACGTGTCCGCCCAGTGCGCTCTTCTGCTCCACGATGATAGGTTGGTAACCTAACACTTGTAATTGTTTGGCAGCCGCCATGCCGGCTATGCCGCCACCTATAATCACTACATTTTCTTTCATTGCTTTCGACTTTTGACTTTCGACTGATTAGCAACACTTAATTGAACTCGGCATCTCGGGACGAAGCAGGTCTTCCTTGTTCAGTCCCAAGTATTTGGCTTTGGGGTCGTATTCTACGCCCATCTTATCCAGCAGCGGCTCAACAGCCACCTGGTGCAGTTGCAATCCTAAATCCCACGGATCATAGCCGAGCACCAAGCCTGCCAACTCCTCGTAGGTGAACACGGGTATGCCGTAGCCGTTGCGCCCGTAGGTCTTGCCTGTCTGCTCGGCGATGACGTATTGCCAGCGGTCGAGGAAGTACGGGCAGCCCGGGCAGTTGGTGATGATTGCGTCGGGATGATACGGCTCCATTGATTCGAACTTCTTGTGGGTGTTCGCCACGCTGTAACCTCGGTTGGCTTGCACGAGGTATTGCCGGAATCCGAAGCCGCAGCAGTGGCGACGCTCGGGATAGTCAACGACCTCACCGCCCCAACTCTCCACCATACCTGCCAGCACGTACGGGTACTCTGCTCCGCCCACGGCTTTGTGCGGGAACATCTTGGCGTAGTGGCAGCCGATATGCTCCACAATCCGGAGCGGCTCGCCTGTCTCGCGGTTGATGAGCAGGTGCTTGGCTTTCTGACGGATCTGCTCGCGCCAATGGAAGATCAGGTCGCTGGTGTGAGCGATGTACTTGGGTTTGTTGAACTCGCGCTTGCAGGCTTTCCACAGGTTCTCGCGGATCTTCGCTTCCAGTTCAGGAAACTCGCGCCACGTCTCAAGCGTCTCGACATAGTTGCCGAACGACGTGATACATGACGGGCAGTAGTTCTCGTAACCGGCTTCGGTCATCAGCGCAAACTGCCGAGCAACCATCGTCATGGCTGTCTCTTGAGGAATACTCTCCGTGTGGTAGGCTATACCGCCGCAGGTCGTGTGATGCGGCGTTTCGTACATATCTTTGCCGAGCACGTTCTTCGTTATCTCCAGAAAGAACCGCTCGCTGCCGGGGAAGAAGTTTTGCCTGATACAACTGCGCACATAGTACCAGTGGTCATCAGGTATCTCCTTCTGGTAATCCGACCAAATCTCTTGTTTTCCGTCCTTAATCATAGCTTTTGACTTTCGACTAATTAAAATGTTTATCCGAGCAATAGGTAAATGCTTGCTGTTCGTACTCCTCCATTGTCAATCCCATCTCTTCGGCTTTCTTCTTTGAATACTCCTCGATTTGTTTCATTCGCTCTGTAGCTCCGGTAACGTCAAAGATTGCTTTCACCTCGTCCAGTGACTCTTGGGGAATCTTACGCAAGATTCCCGGTCCGTCACCCATATAGTTGGCACCCAAGCGCGCCATCGACTGCTCCAAGTGCTCCAAGTGCCACTTGAACACCGGTCCTGACTCTTTGTGGTTCTCCCACTTGAACATCTTCGGGTGAATACAATATCCGTACTTGAGCGTCGAACCCGCCAAAGCATGCATCAGCGGCAGCAACTGCCGACCTTTCTCGCTCTCCACGAAGTAGCCCAGACGGATGCTGAGTTCGCGTAGCGCCATGATCACCAGACCCGGACCGTTCTTACGCGGACAACGCGTCACGCAACTCATGCACTCGCCGCAGTACCAGATCGTGTCGGACTTGAGCAGCGCTTCAATCTTCTCGTCGTCCTTTGTCTGCACGATGCTTACGATCTTACGCGGGTCATAACAGTAGAACTCCGCAGCCGGACATACGGCAGTACACGTGCCGCAGTTGATACACGTGTGAAACCCCTCCTTGAAGCGGTAGTCCTTCATCAATTCATCAAATAGATTCTTCATACTGCACTTATATGTCTTCCTATCCACGCGCACAGGGCGGGAAACCAACGTTTGATATACACCATCACCAACTCCCCTTTGCCTATATACACCTCGCGTTTGCTGCGTCGTATGGCGCGCACGATCTGCTTGGCGGCTTTCTGAGCCGGCAGTCCTCCTGCTTGCCCGGGATCCATCACGCCGTGCGCCTTGCCGCCCTTGTCGAGCGCACGCAGGGAGATAGGTGTGTTCACCCTGCCCGGGCAGACGATCGTCACACGGATGCCGCGGTCGTAGTTCTCGGCTTGCAGGGTCTCGAAGAACCCGTACAGCGCATGCTTTGACGAGCTGTAGGCGCAGCGCAGCGGAAAACCGAACATACCTGCTATCGAACTCGTCACGGCTATATGTCCGCCGCCTTGGGCTATCATCCGCGGCAACAGGTCTTTGGCTATGGCTACAGGGGCGAAGTAGTTGACTTCCATGATCTGACGAACCATCTCCATCGAGGTGTCTTCGACCCTCGTGCGCTGACTTATACCGGCATTCAGGAACGCTATATCCACTCGCCCGAACTCATCCCACACACGCTCCGTCAGTGTCGCCACCTGTTCGGCATCCTTCAGGTCACACGCCACTACACGTACCTCTGCTCCGGCTTGACGGCAGCGGTCTGCCACGTTTTGCAGCCGCTCTGCAGAGGAGGATGTCAGCACCAAGCGCACCGGAGCAGACGTGCTGCTCTGATGCGCATATTCAAGGGCACAAGCCTCGCCGATGCCTGATGATGCTCCTGTGATCCAAACAACCATCAACCCCCAACTCTTACTTGCGGAATCTCCTTGTCGTACTCACCGCGTGCCAGACGCTCCTTAATATCCTTGAACGCTGCCAAGGTGTAATCAACATCCTCGATGCTGTGCGCTGCGGTTGGGATGATACGGAAGATGATCATTCCCGGCGGGATGACGGGGTAGGTGACGATCGAGCAGAAGATGTGATAGTGCTCACGCAGATCCACGGCGATGTTCGCAGCCTGATTGATACCTGCCAGCATGTGCACCGGTGTGACGCATGCCTCAGCCGGACCGATCTCGAAGCCAAGGTCGCGGAAACCTGTTTGCAGTCTGCGGGTCACTTCCCACAGGTGTGCACGGAGCTTGTCGCCCTCGGGACTGTCGATGATCTCCAGACGCTTCAAGCAGCCTTCCACGATAGGCATAGGCAACGCCTTCGCGTACATCTGCGAGCGCATGTTATATTTAAGGTACGTGATGATATCTTTCTCCGATGCGATGAATCCGCCGATGGTAGCCATCGACTTGGCGTACGCACCGATATACAGATCCACACCGTCCATCACGCCGAAGTGCTCGCTCGTACCGCGACCGTGCTCGCCCATCACACCAAAACCGTGGGCATCGTCAATCAGCATGCGGAAGTGGTACTTCTGCTTGAGGGCTACTATTTGGTCGAGTATACCCAGCGCACCGGTCATGCCGAACACGCCCTCGGTGATCAGCAGCACTCCGCCGCCGTTCTTGTCCGCCTCAGCGCAAGCCAGTGCCAGCACGCGGTCGCAGTCCACGATATCGTTGTGCTTGAACTTGTATTTGCTGCCTATATGCAGACGTATGCCGTCCAGCAGACAGGCATGTGCCTCGGCGTCATAGACGATCACGTCATGACGGCTCACCAGGGAGTCGATGGCCGAGAGTATTCCCTGATAACCGAAGTTGAACTCAAACGCAGCCTCTTTCTTCTCGAACGCTGCCAGACGACGCTCCAACTCTTCGTGCAGTGCGGTGTGACCGGTCAGCATACGACTGCCCATAGGGTACGCCATACCCCACTTGGCGGCGGCTTCACCGTCCACACGACGGATCTCAGGATGGTTAGCCAGGCCTAAGTAGTTGTTCAGACTCCAGCATAGTACGTCCTGCCCGTTGAAACGCATGTGAGCGCCCAGCTCACCCTCTAACTTGGGAAACGTGAAGTATCCCTCTACCTTCTCGCGGTACTGACCGATAGGTCCGCCCGTCGAACTCTTGATCTTGTCAAAAATGTCTCTTTGCATATATTTGTAATTTATTTTTCTGATTAAGGAATATGGACCGCTTCGCTGAAGGAGTAAAGACAATTACATCAGTCAAATTCATTTAAGTCTTTATTCCTTACTCCTTATTCCTTATTCCATATTCAATCTCTGTTTCGCTACTCGATTCAGTATCCTGAACAGGATCTTCGGCAGCGGTTTGCGGCTGTTGCGTTTGCGCAGGTCAAGATACCAGCCGAGTTTCTTGACGATAGGAATCTTGTAGGTCTCCACAAACTCTATGAGGTTGCCGTCGGGATCCTCGATGTACGTGAAGTGCCCGGATGCCTCGCCCATATCGAACACCTCGCCCTCGGGGCAACTGTCCACCGTGAACGGGTGACCTTTCTGTGCGCAGAACGCTCCCAGCGCCTTCATGCCGGTCACGTCGAAGCATATCTGTATGAATCCCGGGTCACCCCAGTAGCGCCCTTCGTAGATCTTCCTCGGTGTGCGCTCGAGCGCTTGCACGAGCTCGATGCTGCTTGTGCCGAATACCTCGGCGAACGCACCTTCACGTTTCTTGCCCGGTGTGAGCAGCACGCGGCGGAAGCGTCCCTCACCGCCCGGCAGCGATACGAGGTCGGCAAACACATCCGTCCGGTCATAAACGGTCTTGTCGTAGCCCAGCACCTCGCCGTAGAACTTTATCGAGCGCTCCATATCCGTCACGCCGACCATCGCTCCGGCTATGCCGCCGGTCAGCAGACCTTTATCGACAAACACGACATCCGCCTGCTCCACGATCTGGAACAGATTGCCGTACAGATCCCTGACGTAGAACGTCGGCTTCCCGTCCGGCTGCGTACTCAGCGCGGTGTGCTGAATGCTTTCGTCTTTCGTCTTTTGTCTTTTGTCTATTGTCTCATAGAAAGCCCTGACATCCCTGCAATTGATCTTCGCGCAGAACGTGCCCAGGTCGCCTATCTGCACCTCAAACGCGCAGGGCTGAGGCTTACGCTCGCTGTATTGCCAGATCTCAAACCCGCCACCGCCTTGCATGTTCATCGCTATGCAGGCGTGACGTTTCTGGGGTTTGTTGCCGGTGTAGGGTAGCATCCGCTCGGCTACTGTATCGTCTTCGAGGATCTTCGTGTCCGCACCGAACACCCGAATCATCCAATCCCAAGTCTGACGGAAGTTCTCCGTACCTATCCCGACTTGTTGTATTCCTGATATAAAAAACTGTTGCATAAATGTCCGCATTTAACTCAAACGCCACAAAGATACGAATTATTTTTCGAATTTGCAAATAATCCTAAAGAAAAAAGCGGAATGTACATTCCACTTTTCACTTTTCGCCATTAAATTTTCCTCACGATGTGGGTATATTGCCGCGATCTGACCGTTGTCCTGTTCGCTGCGGTAGAGGTTGAGCAGTCCGCCATTATCCCCAGTTGCATCACTTGCTGCAACCGCGGTATAAGAAATGTTTGATTGTTTTGCTCCATTGTTTCATCCTTTCATCCTTTCACCCTTTCATCAGCCTTTTCGCCTACAAAATTACAACTTTTTTTTGAAAAAACAAATATTTGCGACAAATTGTCACTTTTTATACCTTTTTTATAAAAAAATGCATCTGCCTCTTGCATATATCAAATAATTTTTGTACCTTTGCAGCGAAAATGTATGACTACGCAGCGCATTGAGTAAATTTACTCAACGCATTGAGTAAAATTTTTAGATATGATACAACGCTCTTATTTTCAGACGATTGTGGCGCGAGTAAATGAGCCGCGAAAGTTCATTCAGATTGTCGAAGGACCTCGACAAGTTGGCAAATCTACGCTCATTAAGCAGGTGTTACACAGCATATCCCTGCCATGGATGCATTTTGCTGCGGATAACGTACCGGCTACGCGTAGTGCGTGGATTAGCGATTGCTGGGCGTCAGCGCGTAACAAGTTGCAGATGGAACATCTGCCCGAATTGTTACTTGTGATTGACGAGTTGCAGAAACTGAAGAACTGGGCAGAAGTTGTCAAAAAAGAGTGGGATGCTGACACCTTCAATGATGTTAATATCAAAGTTGTGCTGTTAGGTTCGTCGCGTGTGCGCTTGGAGAAAGGATTGAGCGAGAGCCTAAAAGGTCGTTTTGAAACGATCAAGATGCCGAACTGGTCACTTAGTGAAATGCAGCAGGCGTTTGGCTTTACGACCGATGAGTATATCTATTACGGAGCCTACCCGGGTGCAGCCGAGCTAAGGCACGATCTTGATCGCTGGCAGGAGTATATATCCGCATCGATTGTGGATGCCACTATCAACAACGACATCCTTATGGATACGCCTGTAGCCAAGCCCGCCTTGCTGAGACAGACCTTCGAACTCAGTAGTGCCTATTCCGGGCAACTGGTGTCGCTCACGAAGATGATAGGCCAACTGCAAGATGCCGGCAACACAACAACACTTGCGCACTATCTTGAGTTGTTGGCGCAGAGCGGTATGGTATGCGGGCTGAGCAAGTTCGCTATGGATAAGGCTCGCCGACGTAACTCCATCCCTAAATATCAGGTGTTTAACAATGCACTCATGAGTCTCTACTGCGAGCATGATTTAGCAGCCGCACGTGCTGACCACAAACTTTGGGGCAGACTGTTCGAATCCGCTGTAGGCGCACATATCATGAACTGCGCTTATACCGGGCGTTTCGATGTGTATTATTGGCGTGAGGGTAAGGACGAAGTGGATTATGTACTGGTGAAAAACTCAAAGATTGTAGCTGTGGAGGTGAAGAGCAATCACGACAAAGATACCTCCGGACTGCATACGTTCAGCGAGTTGTATCATCCTCATCGCTCAGTATTGGTCGGAGAAGGCGGTATCCCTGTGGAAACATTCCTGCTGTCCGACCTAAAGGAACTATTTGCATAAATGACATTTCGCATATAACGGCATTTTAAATCCTTAATCCGCTTCCGAAAGGAGGCGGATCTTTTTGTTCCTAAACCGAAAAATTGTTGTGTCTTTGTGTGAGTATTCTCACAGGGAGGGATCCCCGCGGGAATTGTTAAACATACAAATCACACAAAGCAATGAAAATGAGTCAAGAAGCGTTAGCGCTACGCCAAAAGCGCAATTGTGACATCAAGGTCGCGTTTAATGAACTAAAAAAGGTGCAAGACGAACACAATCATCAAAAGTGGTCATTTGCCGAAATTTACCTCATATTAAGCGACCGTTTCTACCTGCTACCAAGACAAATTCAGCGAATTATTAACGGAAAATGACGCCTTTTTGTGCCATCTGATACGAATATGTATTGATTACTTTTTCGGCAACTTTTTTTGTCGTACCTTTGCACCGGAATTCCCGAAACGAGGCTACCGGTAGCCGTAATTTTTTACCTCTCGCCCACAGGCATTGACCATACATGGGCGATTAAATTGTAACGATTATGTCAAAGAACAAGAAAATTGTCAAATGGGAGTACGTGACCAAGCCGTTTGATGTGCTGGTAGTCCCGGAAACCGTCAAGCGTGTGCACTCGCCACTTGGGCGGTCACTCTCACCACACTACACCAATGGAGAGTTTTATCTCCACCTGCATCCATGCGTGCAAGGCGTGGACGAGGACGGCGCTGTCGTTAAGTACCTGTATTGCACCCGTGACGGGCGGTTCTTCGTACGAGGTAAGGATGAATGGTATGAGTTGAAATACAGATACTCTCCGGGTATGCGAAATTATAAAAAAGGGTCAGTTCATCCAGAGATGAGAAATTTCGGGGCTAAACTATGCCACCTGTGCGTTGCCTATGCATGGCTTGGTGAACGCCCTGAAGGGATGGTCTGCGACCACCTGGACACGAACCTGCTTAACTGGAATGCTGACAACCTGCAATGGGTGACAGCGGAAGAAAACCGCCGCCGAGCTACGCTCATGCGCAGACTCCGCAAAGCAGGCTTCGATCCCGCTTCATGCACCACAGCAGCACTGCGAATCATCCTGAATGTTAATTGTTAACTATTAATTATTCACTTATTATGAATATCCCAACGAACAGCCGCGTTATGCACACGGCACACCAGTTAGTAAAGTTCTACCCGCATATGTCGTGGAGTGAGATCATGCAACTCGCATGGCAGTTCATCTACCTACGTAAGATGCTTCAGGCGGGTATAGTCAAGTTCTCGTACTACAAGATCAATGACGTCATCCTGACACGCGTCATCCGTCCGGCACGCGGTACGCTGAATGCCGAACTTATCCCGATAGACAAACGTCCGAAAGACAGCCCATTGTACACGCCGAACTACAGCACGATGTCGTACTTTGACCTCGATGTGATGGATTGGCGCTCGTTCCGTCTGGACTGCCTGCATACAATTGAGAGCTATGCGACGCTGAATAATGTGGAACTGAATGAAGATCAAGATTAGGTCAACAACAGCGAGTGTACTCGTCGGTGATAGCACCTACTTGGCGACCACCCCCTATCCCCCTACTGCGCTACGCTTGCAGGGTGGAAAATGTCGCCACGCAGGTCTATCAACCGCCGAGAGGCAACGCCGGGGCGTTGAGCCGGATACAATCCGGCAGAAATGGACGAAGTAAGGCATAGAGCCTCGGCATCACAGATACCAAGCACATAACACCAGCATGATCCGTGCTCAAAGATGAGCACGAAATGCACAATATGGTGTGAACGGAAATCGTAAAAGAAAAAAAGAAGCAAAAAAAGAAAAATGATATGGTGGTTGGGTGGTTAAATATATACCCCTATAATCCCCTACCACAACCAGCCAACCAACCACCTTTTTTGAATTATTAATTTTTTATCCAACCAACCATCATGGTACAATTTGATGACCTTTGGCGGATATTCCTCGATAGAGGAGCATTAGCCACACAACGGGCAGAGACAGCCACCCTTTGGGCGCGGTACACACCCGAACAGCAGCAGAGGATTTACGAAAGCATCAAGCGTAAATATGAAACTCACAAGTTCATACACTACAATCCTCGTCTTGCTATCTGCGAGAATGCGCCGAAGAAATACAACCCGACAGAACCAACGAACTACAACGGCGCCCGCTCGCTGCCCGATGAGCCGCTGGTTAGGGCTATCTACAACGGTGTAGGAGGCATCTATACCCGCGCAGAAGCCGAGTCATATAACATGCAAATCAAAGGAGATTTTACGTTATGAGTACCGACAAAAATCAAGAGTTAGCCCGCGACGTTGCGCGTGAGCAATACACCGACGATCCCGACGACCCGCATTGGTGGGACGATGAGGATGAGGACGACATCACCATTGACGAGAAGCGCGAGTACCTTGTTAACTGCGGCTACCCGAAGAGTAGCATCGACAAACTTGACGATGAGGCAGTGGAGCGCTGGTACAAAGAAGAACTCGAAGCACAGAACGAGCCCGAGGAAGATGAGCCTCGGAGCCTGTACGAGAAGTATCCGCTGGATAGCAGTTACTATCAGACAGCGATGTGAACAATAACTATTAACAATCAAAAAAGTAAGCATTATGGAAAAGAAATCAAAAATTATCGAAGACATGCAGGAACTGAATGAGCTAATCTTTAATCAACTCACAGACGACTTCGCCAAGCCTGTCAGTACCTGGCACAAACAGCGTCCGTCGAAGCGCACGGCGTTCCTGCTGTTCTGCGATGATGAGGCAGGCAGGTACACCGTTCGGATGTTTGGTAACCCTCGTTCGCAGTACCACACATCGACCTCGCTGAACGGCTTACTGCAAGCGATGAAGCAGTTCCCCGAGTTGCTTGGCAGCCTGCGTGCCTATGTCCGTTGCGCCGAGCGCGAGTTGAAGAAAGAGGCGAAAGCGAAAGCCGAAAAAGAGAGCAGCCATGGCAAGGATAGTGTATAACGAGGGTGTCGAGCCGTTGAAAGGCATCTACTGCGGCTTGCAGTATCATGTGCGTCAGGGTATAGGGCTGTGTTTTGCGCAGTCCTTGCCCACTCCGAAAGAGGCGAAGAAGAGCCCAGCCAAGCGTGCGGAGCGTATAACGAAGATCTGCGTGAAGCACATCCAAGCACAGATGCACGACATGCGCGAGGCAATGCAGCAGTACGAGGCGATAACCAAACGTGTGAAGCGGCTGTACGAGGAGTTGCACGCGCTGGAACGCGGCGAGAACAAACTGATAGAGATGATCCTTGAAGCCTACTACCAGAACCGCCGGGTACTGCCGAGCCGGAAGGTTGAGATGCTGCCGTTGGCGTTCGAAGAACAGGACAATGCTTCGACAATGGTTCGAGAATGCACCGACAATGGCTCGACTTGTAGCGCCGTTTCTAAGGAAAAAGCCACGAAGTGACTATTAGATGACCAGTAGTCAATGTGGGAAATAGTCAACGTAAACACCTCGCGCAATCATGCGCGAGAAATGCACAAAGCAAACAATGGAAAATTATGCAACGTTACACAATCAATGAGATCCGCTCCGAGTTGGAGCAAAGACGCGGTGAGGAGTTCACCGATGAAGAGTTCAAGACGCTACTTGCAGGATTCAAGGATCATGCCGAGCGCCGAGGAACGTACACAAGGCAGGCAATAAATTTAGCTATTCGAAGAGGCTGGATGAGTAGTCAAATGGCACACTTTTTTAAGAGTTACGCAACGCAATAAGGCGTTTCGGAAACTCACTTTCCCAAACGGAGACCGAAAATTTGCGGTTTCCGTTTTTTTTTCGTAACTTTGCACTCGCTTTTCGGTTTTACCGCTGAGGATTAGCGTGTCAGCGGGTTTTTGGGAAAGCAGTGTCATAATCATAATCAAAGGTTTAGGGTACCGCATCCCTGCCCGTGAGGGTCGAGTGCGGAAACGCCTTCGGCAAGGGGCTCGCACCGGATTGCGCTCTGCGCAATAAAAGCGACCCCTGCCTCGGCTCTCCCCACCGCAAACACTCCGTTGGTTTGCGTCGGGGCCCCCAATAAGAAGAAGAAAAGTCGTCGATGACGCTCACGACTAAAAAGAAAGAGTGTTGCTATTAGACCTAACTTTAACCCTCTACGTCGGTCGGAGGTTAAACATGATCGACATACGATGGCAAAAGCGCAATATGCCGAGCTTTTCAAGACGGTAAGTGGTGCTCTCACCAAGATCAACAAGAAGTCGCCTCATGCGGCTGACCAGAAGATGGTACTTGCGACTCACCGCACAGCCCCGACGACCAATCCGGACTGTCTGCGTGTGTACATCCGCGGCATCGAGTCGGTGACCCGCACCACTCCGGTCAGCAACGAGGAGAAGGCTGCTCGTAACAAGTTCAAGGCAATCAGCCAAGGCGTAGCTGCTCGCAAGCAGAACGTCGAGACGATGCTCGCAGACCGCGAGGCGTTCCTCGCCCAGAAGGACAGCCCTAACGGGTACAAGACCTTCTACCAGTATCTGTGGCACACGGTAGCTGATTCGCTGCCTAACAACGGCTAAGGCTCAGCAGTCTTATCAACAATCATTATTAACCAACCTTAACACCCTCTACTCCTGCCGAGGTCGTAAACATGGCAGGAATACAATGGCAAAAGTAGTATGGAGTGCCGGTATTGACTCTGTCTCCGGTGCACTTTCGAAACCCAGCAAGAACGGTCAACACAGCTGCGCAAAGATGCTGCTTGGCACTCACCGCACCGCTGCGACCACTAACCCGAACTGCAACCGCGTGTTCATCCGCACGAAGGTGACCCGTTCGACGCCTTACTCGCAAGAGGAGAAGGCTGCGCAGAACTTGTTCTCGCGCATCAGCAAGGGCGTGGCTGCTCGCAAGCAGAACATCGAACAGATGCTGCAAGACCGCGAAGCGTTCCTCGCCCAGAAGGACAGTCCGAGCGGCTACAAGACCTTCTACCAGTACCTGTGGCACACGGTGGCTGACTCGCTGAACTAATCAGGAGGACTTTAGGAAAATAAACCTAAATAAACACTGCTTGTTGGTTGCCGTGCTATGCACGTGAGTATTAGCTTGCTAAAGTGCTCATCCAAGCGAGCTTGATGACCACCTTATCAATCTA
>Ga0265301_10000046_pt1 | contig 188834 bp, 136 predicted proteins | sample AusTroGonzalo_MG_2_FD_193488 | JGI IMG/M metagenome (GOLD analysis project Ga0265301, IMG submission 193488) | Bovine rumen microbial communities from tropical cattle in Woodstock, Queensland, Australia - Gonzalo_04 | ecosystem: Host-associated > Mammals > Digestive system > Stomach > Rumen ... | reverse complement strand
CAGATAATCATGGATAAGCCCGTCAAACAAAAATATTTCGTAAAGCACTGGGTGGCGGCATTGACCGTTGGCGTGCTAATCTGCCTTCTCGGTATCGTGGGTCTCAACTCGGTCTCGATTGAGCAATACCCCAACATTGCGCCTCCTCAGGTCATTGTCTCGGCCTATTACACGGGCGCCGATGCCGCTTCAATCATGAAATCGGTCATCATGCCCATTGAGCAGCAGGTGAACGGCGTGGAGGACATGATGTATATCTCCTCGACGGCCTACTCCAACGGTAGTGCTCAAATCAACGTGTATTTCAAGCAAGGCACCGATGCCGACCAAGCCACCGTGAACGTGCAAAACCGTGTGAGCCAGGCCCAGGGTTTGCTGCCTGCCGCGGTGGTTCAGAATGGTATTACCGTACAAAAGAGCGTCAACTCCATCCTGCAAATCCAGTCGTTGGAGAGTACCGACGATAGGTTTGACCAGAAGTTTATTGGAAACTATTTGGACATCAATGTGATGCCGCGTATCAGCCGTATCACTGGCGTAGGCAGCACCACGCTCCTTGGCGATACCTACGGTGTGCGTATCTGGATTAAGCCTGATGTGATGGCCTCCTACGGCATCACCAGAGAAGAAATCGCGAATGCCATTATGGAGCAACACCTTGTGTCGCCTGTGGGAAGCATTGAGAGTACGGTAAATAAGATTGACATCGAGTTCAAGGGACAGCTCGAAGAAATGAGCGAGTTTGAGCAAATCATTGTGCGTGCTACCTCCGAAGGTGAGTTTGTGCGCTTGGGGGATGTGGCCGACGTGGAGTTGGGTACCAAGTCGTATTCCTACCGTTCGAGGGTGGACGGACACCCTGGCGTGATGTTTATCGTCAATCAGGCACCAGGTGCCAACGCCACAGAAGTCAACGCCGAGATCAACAAGGTGATCAAGGATATCTCCAAGTCCTTGCCTGCCGGTTTGGAATTCAGGCAGATGGAGACCTCCGATGATTTCCTTTACGCCTCTATCCACAATGTCGTCGAGACCCTCATCGTCGCCATCATCCTCGTGATTCTCATCGTGTATCTGTTCTTGCAGGATTTCAAGGCGACTTTGATTCCTTCAGTTTCCATCATCGTGTCGTTGGTGGGCACCTTCGCCTTTGTGTGGGCCTTGGGCTATTCGCTCAACCTCATCACGCTATTTGCCTTGGTGTTGGCCATCGGTACCGTCGTCGACGATGCCATTGTGGTCGTCGAGGCGGTGATGACGAAGATGGAGACAGGCAAATACACTGCCGCCGCCGCCACCACCGAGGCACTTCATGAGGTGACGGCAGCCGCCATTTCAACCACCTTGGTGTTTGTCGCCGTGTTTATCCCCGTGACCTTCATGGGCGGCACGCAAGGCACCTTTTTCAAGCAGTTCGGTTTCATCATGTCGGGTTCGGTCTGTCTCTCTACCCTTTCGGCATTGACCATCTGCCCAGCCCTTTGCGCGTTGATGTTCAAGCCAAAAAAAGAAGGCGAGAAAGAGCGGAAAAACCTCAGTTATTACGTCAAGCAAGCCTACGATGTGGCTTTCAATGCCATCTTAGGCAAGTATATGAAAGGTGTGGGCAAATTCATCAAGCGCCCTGCGATCTCTTGGATTCTGCTGGTGATTTTCAGCATAGGTATGGTGTGGCTGATGAAGACCGCTCAGTCGGAACTCGTCCCCCAGGAAGACCAAGGCTTCTTCTTCGTCGACGTGCAAACCGCGCCTGGCACCTATTTGAACGAAACGGAGTCGGCTGTCGCTAAGCTTGAAAACTACATCAATACCATAGACGATGTTGAACTGATGAGTGGCGTGTCGGGCTTCTCCATCATGAACGGTGGCGCCGGCACCAACTACGGCACCTTGATGGTGCGTCTGAAGAATTGGAGCGAGCGCGAATTCTACAGCATTGCCAATGTGCAGACCCAAATCGCTTTGTGGGCAATGGAGAATATGCCGGAGGCTGATGTCACGGCATTCCAGATGCCCCAGATTCCCGGCTACGGCTCAGGGTCGGCCATCGAGTTGAACCTACAGAACAGCTCGAGTGACGATGATGAGACGTTCATCAACTATGCGAACGAGTTCACGCAGAAACTGAATGAACGTCCGGAAGTTATGATGGCTATAGCATCCTATTCGGCCAACTTTCCGAAATACACGCTCACCGTTGATGTGGCGGCTTGCATGAGCAAGGGTGTCTCGCCCAAGACCGTCGTCGAGACCATCGGCACCAACCTCGCTGGATCCTATATTGGCAACTATACCAAATATGGTAAGGTTTACCAAGTGCTTATGGAGGCTGGCGATGAATATCGTATGGAGCCGAGCACCCTCAACAACATCTATGTGCAGGCGGGCGACGAGATGACACCCGTGTCGGAGCTGGTTACCCTCACTCCAACCTTGGGTTCCGCCATGGAACGCCGTTTCAACCTGTTTACTTGCTACGGCCTCAACGTGCTTCCCGCCCCGGGATATACCTCATCGCATGTGCGTACCGCCGTGGATGAGGTGATGGCCGAGGTGTTCCCTGATGGCTACAGCTATGAATATGGCGGTATGGCACGTGAAGAGGCTGCCAACGCTGGCTCAAACGCCACCGTGATCATCTATGCCATCGCGGTCTTGTTGATTTACCTCATCCTTGCCGTGTTGTATAACTCGGTGTTTATCCCCTTTGCGGTGTTGCTGTCCATCCCGTTCGGTATCTTCGGTGCTTACTTGGCGGTTCGTCCCTTGGAGATGCTGATGGGTGTGGGTGTCAACGTGTATGTGCAGGTGGGTGTCATCATGTTGATGGGCTTGGCGGCTAAGACAGCCATTTTGATCACCGAGTTTGCCGTGCAGAAACGCAAGGAGGGCCTGTCAATTTACGATGCTGCTGTCGGTGCTTGCCAAGACCGTCTGCGTCCCATCCTGATGACCGTGTTGACTATGATTATCGGTATGATCCCGCTGATTGTTGGAACCGGTGCAGGTGCAGTGGGCAACAAGTCGCTGTCCATCGCCGTGGTGGGCGGTATGACGGTGGCTATTATCGCTATCCTGTTTGTCACACCGGCATTGTACATCGTGTTCCAGAACATTCACGAGCGTCTGACGCCGGATAAAGATGAGAGTTTAGAGTTGAGTGTTGAGAGTTTAGAGTAGTTGAGAGTATAGAGTATTAAGTTGAAAGTAATCATGATAGCTATGAAAAGATATATAGTATTACTGTTCGCAGGCCTGCTGCTGTTGCCTGGCTGCAACCTCTATAAGAAATATGAGTCGGAAGCTGCTGTCCGAGAGAATATTATGGGCGATGTCGTTGACGAACAAGACACATTGTCGATTGGTAGCCTCAGCTGGCGCGATGTCTTCAAAGACCCTTTGCTCCAGCAGCTTATTGAGACGGCTTTGGTCAACAACATCGATTTGCGCACCGCACAACTCACCATCGAGCAGGCGCAAAACGAGGTGAAGTCGGCCAAATGGGGCTATGCTCCCACGCTGGCGTTTACTCCGAATGCCGCTTATTATTATCAAGGTGGAGCCGGTAGCTACAATGTTCAGCTTCCGGTGAGGGCTAGTTGGCAATTAGGCATTTTCGGTCAGACCCGTAGCAAGATTCGCTCGGCGAAGGCCAAGCTTGCCTACGACGAGGATTACCGTCAGGCCGTGCAAGTCGACTTGGCTGCCAACGTTGCCAATTATTACTACAGTTTGGTGATGCTCGACCGTCAGCTGAGGATTTCGGAAGAGACCGAAAAGTTGTTTGAGGCATCCTACGAAACTACGCAAGCCTTATATCAGGCGGGTACATACAACAGCCCAGCTGTATATGAGATGCAGGCCTCTTTGGAGAATCTGCGTGCCGAAATTGTCGGTTTACGCAATAGTATTGTCAGCACAGAGGCAGCACTCTGCCTGCTGCTTGCTGAAGCACCTCACCACATTGAGCGTTCCACTTTCGAAGCGTTTGAGATGCCTGAGCAGATTCACGTCGGCTTACCTGTCCGTTTGCTCGATGCCCGTCCTGATGTACGCATGGCCGAACGCAACGTGGAGATAGCCTATTACGGCACCCAGCAGGCCCGTCAGAGCTTCTATCCCTCGCTGAGCATCGATGGTTTAATTGGTTACGCTGGCACTTTCAACGCGCTTGGCCTCATCGCAGAGGCAGTGGGTTCGTTGGCACAGCCTATCTTCCAAGGTGGACAACTCAAGGCGCAACTCCGTAACGCCAAGGCCGAACAGGAGAAGGCAAGACTGGAGTTTGCTAATACGCTCTACAATGCGGGTAATGAGGTATATAAACATAAGAAAGCCTGCGAAACAGCAGAGGAGAAGGCAGGACATATAGATATCCGAGTGACTGCCCTTCAGGAGGCCTATAGCGCCACAACCGAATTGATGAACCACGGTTCAACTACCTATTTGGAGGTTCTCACCGCGCAGGAATCCTTGCTCTCGGCACAACTCACGCAAGTGGAGAATCGCTACGAGATGATTCAGGCGTTCATCAATCTTTACACCGCTTTGGGCGGGTTCGGAAAGTGAGTTTTACTAAGTAGACCATTGTCTTTGGGATATAAAAACTGCCTCAAAGGTCACGAAAACCTTTGAGGCGGTTTTGTGTATTGGCAATACGGATGAACTTCCCGTTTTTTCACAACTTTTTGGAAAACAACCTTTTGCATTGCCTATAATGGTGACAATCAGCAATACAAAAAAGGATTTGTTGGGCAAAAGTAGGAAAATGGGCTCCAAATTTATTATTCAATAATAAATTTGACTAATTTTGCTCGGTAAATAAGGATAATTGTATGGACGGAAAATCGCAAACACCGCAAGAGGAACGAATCAAGATACTTCAATCGCTTATGCCAGAGGTCTTTGACGAAGGCAAGATTGACTGGGAAAAGTTGAAGGCAACGCTTGGTGAGGAGGTGAATTTCGCCAACGAACGTTATGTGCTGAATTGGGCAGGCAAAGGTGATGCTTTCCGTGTCATGCAGCAGCCTTCATATGCTACCTTGGTGCCTTGCCGCGATGAATCCGTTGGCTTTGACCATACCGAAAACATCTTTATCGAAGGCGAGAATATGGAAGTGTTGAAAGTGTTGCAAAAGAGTTACTTTGGCAAGGTGAAGATGATATACATAGACCCGCCTTATAACACTGGTAATGACTCGTTTATCTATCCAGACAAGTTCTCCGAAACAAAGGAAGAGTACTTGCGGCGAGTGGGCGACAAGGACGAGGAAGGCTATATGACTCACGAAGGCATGTTCCGCAAAAATAGCAAGGAGAACGGGCAATACCACAGCAATTGGCTCTGCATGATGATGCCGCGCCTCTATTTGGCCAAGGCGTTGTTGCGTGAGGACGGTGTGATTTTCGTTTCTATCGACGACAACGAAGTGCATAACCTTCGTTTGCTGATGAATGAGATTTTTGGGGAGGAGAATTTTGTGGCAAGCATAGTATGGCAGAAAAGAACTTCGCCCGATGCACGATATAATATGGGAGCCGCGCATGATTATGTTTTAGTTTATGGTAAATTTTTGGATTTATTAAAACCGACATTGAACAAAGTAGCTCTAACTTCTGAAAGAGCAAGCGAATATAAGAATCCTGATGCAGATCCAAGAGGTCCTTGGGCTTCCGTTGATATTACTGGACAAACAGGACATGCTACATCTTCACAATTCTATAAGATTACAACCCCATCTGGAGTTGAGTATGACCCCCCTGTTGGACGATGCTGGGCATTAGCGAAACAGACTTTTGAGGAACTATGTAAAGATAATAGAATTTGGTTTGGAACCGATGGCGATTCTCGCCCTAGGAAAAAAATTTTTTTGTCAGAAGTTGATGGTGTAAATTCATGGACTTGGTGGAGCAACACTGAGGTTGGACACAATCAAGAAGCATCAAAGGAAATAAAGGATTTACTGGGATCGGCTGACATTTTTACAAATCCTAAACCAGTACGTTTGCTGAAACAAATGCAGGGGATTGCTACCCAAAAAGATGACATCATTCTTGACTTTTTCGCTGGCAGCGCCACCACCGCCCACGCAGTAATGCAACTCAACAAGGAGGATGGTGGACACCGCAAATACATTTGTGTGCAGTTGCCCGAATTGTGCGACGAAAAGAGCGAGGCTTTCAAGGCTGGCTACAAGACCATTGCGGAAATTGGCAAGGAAAGGATTCGCAGAGCGGGGGCGAAAATCCGCAAGGAAGTGGAAGACGAACAAGCCAAACAAAGAGAGAAACTTCCCTTTGGAGAAGTACCGACGATTAAGATGCCAGACCTTGGCTTCAAGGTGTTCAAGTTGTCGGAAAGCAACTTCAAACGATGGCGTAAAGTAAAAGGCTCCGAAAATGAGGAATGGAAGTTGCAGATTGAGGATTCGCTTCATCCTGTGGCAGAGATTGCCACAAAAAACAATATGGTGTATGAGTTGCTGCTCGGGAGCGGCAAGAGCCTGAACAGCACCATCGAACACCGTAACGGTTTTTACGCCATCAACGGCAAGGAACTGATAATGATGCTCGAAACCGCCACACAGGAAGTGGTGGATGCCATCCTCGCCGAGCATCCACAAAAAGTAATCGCCTTAGACAGCCTGTTTGAAGGCAACGACCAATTGAAAACCAACACAGCCCTTCAGATGAGAGACGCTGGGGTGGAGTTTAGGAAGATATAAAGAGAAGTTTTATGAACTTGCAAGAAATATATAGCAGATTAAAACTGACAGAAGATAGCCTTATTCGGGTGTCTTCTGATAAAGATTGGCAGAAAAAGGTTGCTCTTCCCAGTCGTATCTATCGACTGTTGGAGAAAAACGAGTTACTCAAAACATTGGATGCATTCTTTTGTTTTGACAACAAGCCGCTTATCCTGTTTTTCACTCTTGAGGATAGCAATAAAAAACAAGAACTTCACAAGGCAATTTGGAATTTTAATGAATCGCCAATAGCCATTATTGTTGAAAACAACGCTGTTGAAATCTTCAATGGCTTTTCTATTGATGAGAACACGAAATTGCTCCACTCAATAGGTGGTGTTGAGAAACTGGATGATTTCACCTATTTTGAACTGGTTACTGGAAAAACTTGGGAAAAATATCAGGAAGACCTCGGCCATAAAAACAGAGTTGATTATAAATTGTTGAAGAACATTGAGGCGGCGCAAGGTTTGATGATGAATCTTGAACTATCACAAACTTTGGTTAATGCCTTAATCGGCAAGATTATCTTCTATCGCTATTTGATAGACCGCAAGGTAAGGCTGAATTATCAAGGCAAAGAGAAATGGGATAATGGGGACTTGTGCCAATGCTTGGCTAACAAAGATAGCTTTTTAGCCTTTGTCCGTCATTTGGAAAACAAGGACACTGGCTTTAATGGTGACATGTTCAGAATCACTCCTGAAGATTATCAACTAATTAGTCAGGATGCACTAAATGTACTTATTAGGTTATTAGAGAGTGAAGACCTTATGACAGGCCAACGCTCTTTGTTTGACCTATACGATTTCTCTATCCTTCCAATAGAGTTCATAAGTAACATGTATGAAAAATTTATCGGAGTTGACAAACAGAACAAAGAAAGTGCATATTATACACCTACGTTCTTGGTGGATTATATCGTGGCTGAAACAGTTGAAAAACACTTGAGCGCCGACGACAACAATTATGATTGTAGGATTTTGGACCCTTCTTGCGGGTCTGGCATTTTCTTGGTTGAATCTTTGCGTAGAATCATAGAAAAATATGTAAGGGTTAAGAAGATTAAGAACACAAACACTGAATCGTTCAGGGAGGGACTTAAAAAGCTGGTTTGTGACAATATCTTTGGCATAGACAAGGACTACGATGCTATTCAAGTGGCAATATTCTCCATATACTTGACCTTGCTTGATTATCAAGAACCAGCGGACATTGAAAAATTCAAGTTCCCAAATTTGTTCGGAAAGAACCTGATATGTAGCGACACTTTTGATGTTGCCAACACGGGATTGAAGGAGCTGGAAGGAAAGAAATTGCAGTTTGATTTTATTATTGGGAATCCACCATGGAAGCGAGGTGGTGTGAAAAAAGGTTCATGTTGCGAAAAGTATTTGAAACAACGTGGTCTGTTAAATAACATAGGTAACAGAGAGTTGGCTCAAACTTTTGTCTTGCGAAGCATGGATTTCACATCACCAAATACACAATGTGCTTTGATTCTTGTCAGCAAGGTTTTGTACAATCTTGACAGTAAGAAATTCCGTTCATACATTCTTGATCATTTGTATATCAACCAAGTTTTGGAGTTGGCTTCAGTTCGTAAAGAAGTGTTTTATAAATCCAACGATCCAGCTGTTGCTCCTGCTTGTGTATTGTTTTACAAAAATGCCAATGGTGAATCAACAGATAGCAATGTCATAAATCACATTGCATTAAAGCCAAGTCGCTTTTTCACTATGTTTAAAGTGTTTAGTTTGACAAGAAATGACATACAGCAGGTTCAACAGGACAGATTGAAGAAAGACGATTATTTGTGGAAGGTATTGGTTTACGGGTCATATTTGGACTTTATTTTTATCAAACGACTGAAAACACACAAGACCATTCTAGAAACAATCAAGAATCAAGGGATTGTAAAACAAGGTTATAAAAACAAAGATGGTGACAAACGGATTGATACAAGTGTATTGACAGGATGGCATTTGCTGCAAAACAAAACAATTAAACCTTTTTATTGTTCGAACGAATTACTTGAATGGGATAAACCATACGTTGGTTATATTTATAGGAGAAATAGTGAGGTTGACACAAGTATTTATACCGCTCCGTTTGTGACCATAAAAAATGGCATCCAATCTGATGATTTAAAAATCGTTTCAGCAATTTGCTTTATAAATGCGGTTTATAATGATTCAATAACTGCGATTAGCGGTATTCAAGATGAAACTATTTTGCGTAATATTGTTGGTACATTGAATTCAAGTGTTTCTGCATATCAAAATTTGTTGACTTTCAGTTCTTCAGGAATAGAACGAGAATTTGCCAACGACAAGGAAAAACTTTCTTTACCGTATTGCCATAATCTCTCCGAATTGGTAGAAGCAATGGAAAGGCTGGCAAAAGAAGAACACACTTCAACTTTAATTACGCCATCTTTAGAGCAAAGCATACAAGAACAAAGACAAAAGATTGATGAATTGATTTGCAAGGAATTTGATTGTTCACAATTAGAATTAGATTTGATTGATTACGCTACAAATGTTTCCATTCCGATTGCAATAAAGGCAAAAGGATATGAAAGAGCATTTCAACCGATAAAAAAAGACGATGCTTTGTTGACAAATTACGCTCAGGTTTATATTGACCGATATTCCAATAGTTTCGACAGAAATGGAAAGCGTTTTATGGTTGATATTCATTATTCTGAACAAATGATTGGTATGTTTTTCAGAGTAATTGATGAACAAGACTTTACCGAAGAAATACCTGTTCCCAAACCTGACGACACCTTGTTGGCTTTGGCAGCAGAACTATCATCTCAACGAATAACGGATCAACTGTTTGTTCAAAAAGACATTCGTGGTTTTGAAAAAGAGTTCTTCTATATTTTCAAACCGAATGAAAAGTGCTTGTGGCACAAGGCCATCGCCCATTTGGATGTGAATGAATTTGATGATGCAATGTTAAGAGCGGGGAGGAACGATTGATGGGAACAAGTTCAAGTTTAAACGCAACATCCTTCGTTTACTCTCAAACACGAAGAGATTCTTACTTTGAATCAATTTTGACAACTTGTGTTGATGTTTACCATGCTATTATTGATTCTGCAATCCAATTACCTAACGATGAGAATACAATAAGAGATGAGTTTTTGAAGTACTTACAAGACATTTACTTCAAGCAAAGCCATGAACTGAAAAATCTGAAATTTGATAAAGAAACGTGTGAAAATACAGGTAGAGCGGATATTCGGGTTTTGCCGACAAAAGCCGAATATATAAACGACGAAGAATATTATGTAATTGAATGCAAGAGGCTTGATTCTAAAAACCTTTACGGTACATCAGGACTTAATGCTGAATATGTAAAAAATGGCATTTGCCGTTTCGTTTCAGGTTATTATTCGACCTATTATGGTTGTAATGCGATGTTTGGTTTTGTTGTCGAACACGTTGACATGGAGAATGATATTGTGAATAATATAAACTCGATGTTGAATGTTACAATGACAAATGATCATGATGTTGACGTGAATGCGAACGTAATACAACAAATGTGTAATCAGGATTTCGCTAATAGTTATCCGTATTCATACGTATCAACTCATACTCATATTTCAAGTAATGAATTGGTCTTGTATCATCTAATGTTTGATTTTTCCAACAACATAATATGAAACTCTCCTTCGAATCCAATCTTCAGTATCAGCAGGAAGCCATTCAAGCGGTTGTCAGCCTCTTTGAGGGACAGACACAAGATGATGCTGTTTTTCAGTACGATATGATTGAGAAACAGGCGAGTTTGATTGATGGCATTGGCAATAAGTTGGTTTTGTCGGAAGAGCAGATTCTTTCCAACTTGCAAAATGTGCAACGTCTGAATGAAATCACACCGTCAGAGCAATTGAAAGGGATGCACTTTTCCATTGAGATGGAAACCGGCACGGGAAAGACTTACGTCTATTTGCGCACAATCTATGAGTTGAACAAACAATATGGATTCAAGAAGTTTGTGATTGTTGTTCCGTCCGTCCCGATTCGTGAGGGCGTGTTGAAAAACCTGCAAATCACGCATGAGCATTTCCAAACGCTGTACGATAACACACCTATTCGCTTCTATGTTTACGACCGCAACAAAATCTCTCAATTGAGAGGCTTTGCGGCGGGTGATAACATCGAAGTGCTTGTCATTAATATTGATTCTTTCGCCAAAGACGAGAATGTCATCAATAAGCCTAACGACAAACTGAATGGACAGGAGCCAATCAATTTCATCAAGCAGGTTCAGCCTATTGTCATTGTGGACGAGCCGCAAAACATGGAGTCGGAGAGAAGGGCGGCGGCTATCAAGAATCTGAATCCGCTTTGCACCTTGCGCTATTCAGCCACACACCGCAATCCTTATAACCTGATTTACAGTCTAAACCCCGTTAAGGCTTACGATTTGGGATTGGTCAAGCAAATAGAGGTGGATTCGGTACTGGAAGAGAATGCTTTGAATGGCGCTTTTGTGGCGTTGGAATCCATTACTGCGACCAAGACAAAAATCACCGCTAAAATCTCCATCGATGTCAACGATAAAAGTGATGTCAAGCGAAAATCTGTTACGGTTCGGGCGGGGGACGACTTATACGCAAAAAGTGAGAACCGCGAAATATATCGCAACGGCTATATTGTTGAGGAAATTGATGCCTCAAACGGGTGCGTTGTTTTTTCAAATGGTGACACGCTTTATCAAGGCAAGCGCAAGGATGACATGAATGATGAGGTGATGAAATTTCAGATTCGACGCACCATTGAGGAGCATTTGCGTAAGGAATTGAAGCTGAACAAGCAAGGGATAAAGGTGTTGTCTTTGTTTTTCATCGACAGAGTAGCCAATTATCGTGCATACGATGAGCAAGGCAATGAGGTGAAAGGGAAATTCGCTGTTTGGTTTGAGGAGATTTATTCGGAACTGATTGAACGCCCTGAGTTCCAGTCGCTGAATCAGCATCTTTTGGATAAGATCCATAACGGCTATTTCTCCCAAGACAAGAAAGGCCGCGTAAAAGACACTTCGGGTGAAACGCAAGCCGATGACGACACTTATAATCTGATTATGAGGGATAAAGAAACATTGCTGGATATGAAGAATCCGCTCCGTTTCATTTTCTCGCACACGGCATTGCGCGAAGGTTGGGACAATCCGAATGTCTTTCAAATCTGCACTTTGAACGAAACCAAGTCGGAAATCAAGAAACGCCAGGAAATTGGCCGGGGTTTGCGTTTGCCTGTCAATCAGGAAGGTGTGCGTTGCTACGACAGGAACATCAACCGTTTGACGGTGGTTGCCAATGAATCCTACAACGATTTTGCCAAGGCCTTGCAAACCGAGTTGCAGGAAGATTTTGGAGTTGACTTCGGCAACCGTATCAAGCCTAAACGAGAAAGGGTTTCAGTGAAGTACAAGAAGGGATTTGAGGCAGACCCGCTTTTCCTCTCTATTTGGGAGAAACTGAAGGCTAAAACCACTTATCGCGTGAATTTCGATACCGATGTTCTCATCGAAAAAGCCGGCAAAGAAATCAAGGAAATGCCTCGCATTGTGGCACCTACCATTCGTTCTGTGAAAACGGAAATTGTCATCACCGAAGAAGGTGTGACAACGGAATACAAGGGCGACAAACTCACTACCCATTCGTCGGATTATTTCATTCCCGACATATTGGGTTATGTTCAGAATCGTACCGAGTTGACCCGTTCAACCATTTGGAAAATCTTGGGGAAGTCAGGCCGATTGGATGATTTGGCCGTCAATCCGCAGTTGTTTATGGATATGGTGGTGGATAAAATCAAAATAGTGTTGCAAGATTTGATGATTGATGGCATTGAGTATCACAAAATTGGCGATTCGGATTACGAAATGCGACTCTTTGAAGAGCAAGAACTTGAAATCTATCTGAATGATTTCACGTTCAAGGTTTCAAAGACGGACAAAACCATTTATGAAGAATACGTTCCTTTGGATTCTTCAGTGGAAAACAAGTTTGCCCACGATTGCGAAACGAGCGACCAAGTGAAATACTATTTCAAGTTGCCGGAATGGTTCAAAATTCCTACTCCGATTGGAAGTTACAATCCGGATTGGGCTGTTGTGTTTGAAGATGAAAAGAAGGTGTATTTTGTCGCCGAAACCAAAGATACAGGAACGCCGAAGGTGGATTTGAACAAACTTCATCCAAGCGAAAGAAAGAAAATACAATGTGGGGAGGCTCATTTCAAGCAGTTTGAGGATCTGGAATATCGCGTTGTGAGCAAAGTGGGGGATTTGGTTGGTTAGTTTTGCGTTATCATTTGCCCACAAAAAAACCACAATCTGCAGAAAACCTGCAAATTGTGGCTTAATTTTTTTATGTGACGAAGGATTTTATTCCTGCTCCATCATAGCTCTGACTTCCTTGGCCTTCACGGTGTAGATGTTACCGTTGGCATCGCAGAAGCAGAAGGAACCATTGTGGCGGCAACGCATCGTAAGCAGTCGCTGCATTGAAAGGTCGAGACCTCCCATGAGTTTCTTGGTGAAGGATGATACCTCATTCTTCTTGGCATTCACTGTTACTGTTGTCATATTGTCTGATCTTTTTGAATTTTTCTTCGTTATAAAACTTGATAGATTTGATATTACCTTCGGCGATGACCTCGGAGGGCATGATGCTGTTATCGATGAACAGGAAGTAATCGACAATGGGGCAGTAGAGATTGAAAAGGTTCTTGATGCCCGCGCGGTAACGCCTACGGATGATACTGTCGTCCACATGATGGCCACCGTGTTTCACACGCTCAGCCACGCGCTTGATGGCTAATTCTGGGCTTTGTAACCAGAAATAGACCAGGCTGGTTTTATAGCCTTGTTCGCGTGCCTTAAGTATGAGTGAGTGATAAGATTTGGCAGCCAAGGTGGTTTCGATGGCGAAATCTACTTTATCAGCGATGTGTTTCTTGATACACGTCAACATCAAACGGCCTGCGGCGACCTTGGCGCCGTCGGGGTTGAGCGGAGAAAGACCCTTGGCGATTTCGTCACAGTTGACGAACTCTCTGCATTGTAAGGTCTCGGGCAACACCGTCAGTGAGGCGGTGGTTTTTCCTGCTCCGTTGCAGCCTGATATGATATATAGATTCGGCATCAAATAGTAATCTGCTCGTCTTCGTATTGGCTAATTTCGTGCCAAAACAGGTTGCAAAGATAGGTTTTTTGTGGACATGTCAACACTTTTCCACACTTTTCCACGATAATTTTTTGAACAAAAACTGTTAATAGTCTGAAAATCAGAGATAAGAATAATCCTTTTTCTGTGTGGCCAAAAAACAGCGATAGATTCCACGAAAAGTTGTATTTTTACAGCCTCAAATGTGAAGAATGAAAACTTGGAATTGGATAGTATTGAGTCTGTTACTCTTATTGGCTGTTGCCTGCCAAAAGCCGGTGGAGTATCCCATCGAGCCGCACATCGAATACTCAGGCTTCACCTATCTCTTCAATGCCGACAGCACTTTTAGCGGCGAAGGGGTCGTCTCGTTCTCTTATACCGACGGTGATGGCGATCTGGGTTTGGACGATGGCGACACACTCTATCCTTTTGGCTTCCACGACCCACACTATTATAATATGGTGGTCGATTATCTGAGATCGGAAAATGGGGTGTTCGTCAAAACCCCTCTGCTGAGTCCCCACGTTCCTACGTCTCCAGACGATACGCTGGTGCTTTACGACACGGTGACCTTTAACGCCCGTTTCCGTCGTCTGCGTGATACGGAAGAGCCTAAAGCCATCAGTGGGACGATAGACTACAAGTTGACGGTGCAGAATCCATTTTCGCCCAATGATACCATCAAATTTGAAATCCACATCATAGACCGTGCGATGCACGAAAGCAATGTGATACAAACTGAACCGATTATTACTAATCCGATAATACAATGAAAAAACTATTCCTATTATTATCATTAGCCCTTTTGGTGCCATTCGCCAAAGCCCAAACCGCTGGCGAGAACATCGACGTGACGCATTATGAGATTCATATTTGGGATTTCGATTTCGCGAACAGGACGCTGCAAGGGGAAACCTTCATCAACTTTACAGCTACTGCGAGTACTTCTACGATTGTGCTTGAGATGAAGACCCTCACCGTCACCGATGCGGCTTGCGACTACTACAATGTGGAAAGCTTCAGCCAAGAGGGCGACTTCTTGACCATCAACTTCGATGAGCCTATAGCAGCTGGAGAGAGTGCTGTCCTCGATGTGCGTTACGGCGGCAACACTTTCAGCGAGACCTGGGGCGGCGTTGAATGGTGGGGAGCCAATTACGTCTACAATCTCGGCGTGGGCTTCGAAAGCCAACCTCACAATCTCGGTAAGACTTGGTTCCCTTGTGTTGACAACTTCACTGACAAGGCTACCTATGATCTTTATCTCACCGTCACCAACGACAAGAAAGCTATTTGTGGCGGCAACCTGATCAACACCTTTGACAATGGCGATGGTACTACTACCTGGTATTGGAACACTCCTCAGGAGATTTCCACCTATCATATCTCCTTCGTTGTCGGCGATTTTGTGCTGTGGGAAGACGTGTATCACGGCATTGAGCGCGACATCCCGATTGAGGTCTATACCACACCGAACTTGAGTGGCAGTGTGCCTGCTACCTTTGTGAATATCCACGAAATCGTAGCTTTTTTGGAAGAGAACCTTGGTCCTTATCCTTTCAACCGTATCGGCTATATCAGCACGAGTAAGGGATGTATGGAGCACACTGACAACATTGCTTTGGCTACCAGTGTCATCAGTGGCAACACGGCTAATGAGGAATATCTGGCCCACGAATTGTCGCACATGTGGTCGGGCAATCTGGTGACTTGTGCTGAAGCGGGCGATATGTGGCTCAACGAGGGCTTTGCCCAGTTTTGGGGCGCATTCTATGAGGCAGGCGTTTATGGAGAAGCTACCTTCCAAAACACCATTTCAACGATGGTCAATGCTATCACTGGATGGTGCAAGAATCCTGGCAACTGGATGCCACTCAACAATATGCCCTTAGACATGACCTATGATGGCAATGCCGTCTACGATCGCGGTGCTGTCATCGTCAACACGATGATGAATTATATGGGACGAGAGGAATTTCTATCGGCCATGCGTCAATATTTCCAGCAATACGCTTATCAGACAGCCACTTCTGAACTTTTGTGTGAAGCGCTGACCCAATATTCTGGCATTGATATGCACGGTTTTTTTGATACTTATGTTTATTCCAGTGGTATGCCTCACTTGTATGCCGTTATCGAATCTGTTGCGCCCAATGGCAACCAGTATGAGGTGACCCTCCAGTTGCGTTACCAGCATATTGGCGACTCACACATTGGGCAGGACAATCTCTATGATGTCACTTTCATAGGTCCTGAGTTCCAATTGGTGACTGAAAAGGTGAGTTGGAACGGTTTGCAAGACAATGTGACCCTCACCCTTGATTTTGAACCTGTCGGTATCATCGGTGACTACAACAACAACTGGCTTGATGGTAAGACGCAGAAGAACCTTATGCTGAAGAGCACTTCGCAACAAGGCTTCGCCTACTTTAATGCTAAGCCTACTATGCTTACCGATTCCATTTTCATAAGTGTGGAGAATCATCTTGTTGGACCATATAATGACCCGCTTGTCCCTTACCTCACCCTTTCCACCAAGCACTTCTGGACCATCAACCGCTACGACTTTGGCGAGGCCCAGGTGGAAGGCTGGTTCGACTATTCTAAGAGCAACGACGGCGACATCATTCAAACGCAGAACGACTCGGCCACCTTGCTGTATCGCAAGGACGCTTCGGAAGTCTGGCACGAAATCCCTTACTCACTCTATTCGGGCAGCAACTGGAAACAAGGACGCTTTATCGTCGATGATTTCCAGTCAGGCGAATACGTATTGGCTGTTTGGGATAAGGAAGCCCTCGGTGCTGAGGAATATGAGGAAGTCAAACCTACTATGCAGGTTTTCCCCAATCCTGCGAGAAACAAGGTGAACCTGAACTGGAACACTGAGTCGGATGGAATTGTGACGCTGAGCGACCTCGGTGGAAAAGTCTTGAAAACCAAGAGTTACACCCAAACAGATTGTTTGGTTCTCTCTGTCGAAGGGCTTACATCAGGCACTTATTTCCTTACGCGAAAGAACCTTGATGGCACAGTTATTGAAACGAAAACAATCATCATTAAATAAAACAAGACATGAAGAACAACATCACTTTAGCAGCATTGCTTTTGCTCTTTGTTGTAATCTTCTCGGGCTGCGAGAAGAAGAAAGAGTGGAATTATCGCTACGGTTATACCGTAGACGACATCGCTGGCTCTTATTCCTATTCCAATATTGAGAGCTCCTTTGACCAGCTGACTGAGAATCAGTATTGTCATATTTGTACGGATGCCGAGATTGACATCACGAAACTCAGTGACCAAACGATCAAGTTCAAGATTAACTGTCCGGATGAGAACTTTTCGCGTGAATGGGTGGGTAAGCCTTCGAAAACCTCGAATGACTTTATGCTTCATATGTCGAGCGGCTATATGATTAGAGGTGGACGCACCCGTTTCAAAGCCTATAACTTGACGGGTTATGTGTACCAGAACGAAGCACAGAATATCCGTGTGCACGGATTTGCCTCGTTCTGCAAATACGAGCTTCAATATCCTTTGGCTCCCGATTCGTCCTTTGTGGATACGGCCCTGATCCAAGCCACCAATTACTATTTTGATATGATTAAAGACTAAACATTAAAAACTAACCAATATGAAAAAAGCTATCTTTACTTTGGCCGTCCTTGTGATGGCTTTCGGAAATGTGGGTTTGGCTCAAAACAGAGCTATCCATCAAAAAATGGATAAACAAGTGATGAGCTATTTTGGTATACGTCATAACGGCGACTTGCGACCTTATCAAGCTGTCGTTGCGAATACTAACGGCGATAAGTCGCGTTTCACTTACATTTATGACGAGGATGAGTTTTATCTTTATGAAGAATTGATGGAAAACTACGATGGGACAAACTGGCAAAAGGCTGAAAAAGTGACCTATGAATATGGTTTTGACTTAGAAGTGCTTGAAGAATTGGGTCAGTCGTGGGATGGATCCGATTGGGAGAATTCATTTTATATCAGTTACTCTTATGAAGACGCTTTGGTAAAAGAGGTCGTTTATCAAACATGGGGCGGGAGTGACTGGGTGAATGAAACAAAAAAGGTATATGATTATCAGGGCGATGTGCTAACAATTCTCTATTGGAAGTGGAATGGTTCTACTTGGTCTTCTGATGAGTTGTATACTTATACATTTGATGACAGTTCTATTGAATTGGTAATTCAGTATATGCAGGGTGGTGCTTGGCAAAACCTATCCAGATATGTCTATGATCTTGATTTTGATGGAAACATTTTGGAGATAACTATTGAGGGATGGATTAACAATAGCATGTGGGATTATATGGAGAATTTGGTGTATGATTATCAAGATGGAGTATATGTTTCCATGTCTGTGTATTTTGGTCCCTATGGAGACCCTCAATACCGTATGGAGTATGTCTATGAGGATGGCAATGCGGTGCTTGGCGAATCCATGTATAGAATGGCAAACGGTCAGTATGCTCCTTATGATGGACAAATTGAAATGGCCTATGGGTTTAACCTTGACCAGATAGTGTATGATGGTTGCATAGTGGAAATGACTTATCTTGATGTTACGGGTCTGAATGAGGACTCTCAAGCTGGTTTCAACGTTTATCCCAACCCTGTTTCGGATCGGCTTACTATAGATATTGCAAACTTCCAAAAGGCTGAGCTCTATAGCCTTACGGGACAGAAGGTGATGGAGAGCGAAAAGGGAACCTTCAAGGTGGATAACCTGCAAGCGGGTGTTTATATGCTGAAGGTTTACGACCTGAATGGCAATAGCGAGTCCCAAAGGATTGTGGTGAAATAATTCTCTTTAGATAATGAATAGGAAAGGCGGCCAATGGGTCGCCTTTCTTCATTTCTTCAGGGTGATTCTGAACGTTGTTCCTTCGCCCACAACGGAGGATTTCACGAATATCTTGCCTTTGTGGTAGTCCTCGATGATGCGGCGGGCGAGGCTCAGTCCCATACCCCAGCCGCGTTTCTTGCTGGTGTAGCCGGGATTGAACACTTGCTTGATTTTCGACTTCGGGATGCCCTTGCCCGTATCGCTGATGTCGATGTGGATATGGTCGCCGTCGTCGATGAGGTCCAAGGTCACCTTTCCGTGATCGCCCATAGCATCGATGGCGTTTTTCGTCACGTTTTCTAACACCCAGCGGAACAACGAGGGGATGAGCGGCAGCACCAGCTCGCCCTCAGGCAGGTTGACCTCAAACTCGAATTTCTTCGAGAAGCGTTTCTGCAGGTAGTCCATCGTGTCTTGGATGTGATAGATAATGTCGGTGGGCTCCAACACGGGGATGGAGCCGATTTTCGAGAAACGGTCGGTGACAATTTGCAGGCGTTCTATATCCTTTTCCATCTCGTGAGTACCTACAAAAGGTTCTTCTTGCATCTTCATCAGTTCAATCCAGCCCATCAGCGAGGAGAGAGGCGTACCCAACTGGTGTGCGGTCTCCTTTGCCATTCCAGCCCATACTTGGTTTTGCTCTGAGCGGCGGGCATAGCTGAACAGCAGGTAGGCAATCAAAAGGAACAATGCGAATACAACAAACTGAATGACAGGATAAAAGCGCATCTGTTGCACCAAATCGGTGGTGCGGTAGAAGATGGTGGCCTTTCCCTTGTTCATGAACTCGATTTGTAGCGGTTCGTTCTCGTTGCGCATGATGGCAATCTGCTGCCTGACAAAGTTGGTGTCCTGCATCATCAGCGAGTCGAGGTTGCCGAAACTGAGGATTTGCGTTTGGTCTTCGTTGGTCACGATGACGGGCACTCCCATCGAGTTGAGGGTGATTTCCTCCATAAAGTGGTCGCTCATGTCTTCCAAAACGGCTTTCAAGTCGGTGTAGATGAGCGACTCGTTATAGTGGAGCCATTGAACGGTACCATATCCCGGGTCAATCTTGATAGGAGGGAACTTGGAATAGGCTTGTTTCATCTCAGCATCGAAAATCTTCTTGCCTTCCTGGTCGGGGGGGAGGTTGCTCGAAAAGATGATGTTGTCCTTGGTGTCGGTGATGACCAAGGGGATGCTGATGTTGTTTCGGATGATGTCGAGATAGATGGCGGTGTTCTCGTTGGTGGAGATGTCGATGACACGACGGTAGGCGTTAGCCAAAAGGTCGACGCGCAGCTGCTCCTGATCGCTCACCTTGTTGAAGAACTCTTCTGTCGACTTCATGGCTACCGCGTGCTGCTCCATTGCAACGGCCCACATCCTTACCTGCTTGATTTCCTGCTCGGCAATAGACTTCACGAGGTGGTTGGTGTACCACAATGACAGACCGATAATGAGCAAGGCGATGATGGCCAATGCCCATTTCCAGCGTTTCTTATTGGCGAAATAGTTGTTCTTCACGTATAGTTAACGGGATTGTAGGCGAATTATTACATCTTTTTCCTCATTCTTCCTACTGGAATCCCCAGTTGTTCCCTGTATTTGGCCACCGTCCTGCGGGCGATGGGGTAGCCCTTTTCCTTCAACACCAGCATCAACTGCTCATCGGTCATGGGGTTGGTTTTGTCCTCGTTGTCCACGCTGTCTTTCAATATCTTCTTGATTTCGCGGGTCGAAACTTCTTCGCCTTCCTTGTTGGTGATGCCTTCGCTGAAGAAGAACTTGAGCAGATGGGTACCGTAGGGGGTTTGCACGTATTTGCTGTTGGCCACGCGGGAGATGGTGGAGATGTCCAAGCCTACCTTGTCGGCCACGTCCTTGAGGATCATGGGCTTGAGCTTGGTCTCGTCACCGGTGAGGAAGTACTCCTCTTGGATGTCAACGATGGCTTTCATGGTGATATACAGCGTGTTCTGCCTCTGGTTGATGGCATCGATGAACCACTTGGCGGCATCGATTTTCTGCTTTACAAACAAGGCGGCTTCCTGCATGTTGCGCGAGTCTTTACTTTTCGAGAAGTCTTCCAGCATCTTGAGGTACTGCTTGCTGACGTGAAGCTCAGGGGCATTGCGCCCATCCAACGAAAGCTCGACTTTCCCGTCTCTGATGAAGACGAAGAAGTCGGGGGTGATGTAGTGTATGTTTTTGGTGGCGTTGTTGGAGGCGTCAGCAGGCTTAGGATTGAGCTTCAGGATTTCATCGAGGGCGGGCTTCAGCTCGCGGTTGCTGACTTCCAGCTTTTTGCCAATCTTGTCGTAGTGCTTCTTGGTGAATTCCTCGAAGAAGTCCTTGATGATAGTGATGGAGAGGCTGTAGTCTTTGAAGGGATTGTCTTCCTGCAAACGCTTCAGCTGTATCAGCAGGCATTCTTGCAGGTCACGGGCAGCGATACCGGGCGGGTCGAGTTGTTGCACGATAGCCAACACTTTGGCCACTTCCTCTTCCGTGGTCTCCACGTTCATCGTGAACAGCATATCATCAACGATATTGAGGATGGGGCGACTCAGATAGCCGTTGTCATCCAGGTTGCCGATGATGTATTCCCCGATGATGAGTTGTTCGTCGGTGAGGTCGTGATAGGCTAACTGCTGGTTCAGGTAGTCCTGGAAGGTCTCTTCGTTGACGATGGGCGACTCATAGAGGTCGTCGTCGCTGCTGTAGTTGTTGGTGCGCAGCTTATAGGCGTAGTCGTCAAGGTCTTCTTCAGGCAGGTAGTCGTTGAAGTCAAACTCGTCATCCTTGCTGAAGTCCACCTCGTCGTCGTTGTAGTCGTCGTTTTCCCCATTATCGGTTTCGTTGTCGTTCTCGTTATCGATTGGCTCGTTGTCGTCATAGTCGTTCTCTCGCGTGTCCTCAAGGGCGGGGTTGATTTCCATCTCCTCCTTGATGCGCTGTTCGAGTTCGATTAAAGGCAGTTGCATCAGCTTCATCAGCTGAATCTGCTGGGGCGAGAGCTTCAGCTCCTGCCGCTGGGTTTGAGTCAATCGTTGATTAGGCATTGTCTATTGTCAGTTGTAGGGACGCATCGGATGCGTCCGGATGTCATAATAAGGTCAGTACAGGCAGTTCTTAGGTGTACGCGGGAAGGGGATAACATCGCGGATGTTGGTCATTCCGGTGATGAAGAGCAGCAGACGCTCGAAGCCGAGTCCGTAGCCGGAGTGCGGCACCGAACCGAAGCGGCGGCTGTCCAAATACCAGTTCATGGATTCCTCAGGAATGCCGACCTCGTGCATACGGTCGAGCAGCTTGTTGATGTCGGTCTCACGCTCGGAGCCTCCGATAATCTCACCAATGCCGGGGAAGAGCACATCCATAGCGCGGACGGTCTTTCCATCTTCGTTCTGCTTCATGTAGAAAGCCTTGATTTCCTTCGGGTAGTCGGTCAGGATGACGGGCTTCTTGAAGTGCTTCTCGACGAGGTAACGCTCATGCTCCGACTGCAGGTCGACGCCCCAGCCGTTGACGGGATACTGGAACTTGCCCTTCTTGTTGTAGTTGGAGTTGCGCAGGATGTCGATGGCCTCGGTGTAGCTCAGGCGGACAAACTCGTGCTCCAAAACGAAGTGCAGCTTGCTGATGAGCTCCATCGACTTTTCTTCCTCTTTCTTGCCCTTCTCTTCGTCCTGAAGGCGCTTGCTGAGGAACTGGAGGTCATCCATATTGTTGTCCAAAGCGTACTGAATCAAGTATTTCAGCATCTCTTCGGCCAAGTCCATGTTGTCGGTGATGTCGTAGAAGGCCATTTCGGGCTCAATCATCCAGAACTCGGCCAAGTGACGCGTGGTGTTGGAGTTCTCGGCGCGGAAGGTGGGACCGAAGGTGTAAATCTTGCCCAAAGCTGTTGCCGCCAATTCGCCCTCCAACTGACCCGAAACGGTCAGGTTGGTTGATTTGCCGAAGAAGTCCTGCTTATAGTCAATCTTGCCCTCCTCGTCGCGGGGGATGTTGTTGAGGTCGAGGGTAGTCACTTGGAACATCTCGCCGGCACCCTCAGCGTCCGAAGCGGTAATCAAAGGCGTATGGATATTGTAGAAGCCTCTCTCGGTGAAGAACTTATGGATGGCAAACACCATAGCGTGACGCAGACGCATCACGGCTCCGAAGGTGTTGGTGCGGAAACGCAAGTGAGCGATGTCGCGCAGGAACTCCAGGGAGTGTTTCTTGGGTTGCAGCGGGTATTCGTCTGGATTGGCGGGACCGAACAGGCCGATTTCCTTCACGGAAAGTTCGACGGCCTGTCCGCTGCCCTGCGAGGCGACCAAAATGCCCTTGGCCCACAGCGAGGCACCGGCGTGCATCAAGGCCAGGTTCTCTTCGGGAATGACGTTCAGGTCGATGACCAATTGGAGGTTGTTGATGGTCGAGCCGTCGTTGAGGGCGATAAAGGCCACGTTCTTGCTGCCGCGCTTGTTGCGCACCCAGCCCATTACGGTTATCTCATTGTCAGAGGCTTGCATTTGCAAGGCTTGCTTGATCTCTACTCTTTTCATTGTATGTTGTCTTTCTTATTGGCGATAATAATGACGATGATAATTTGAGTGCAAAGTTACGAAAAAAAAGCAATGGTTTTTCATTTTTGCTGTAAAATACAAGATGTCAATCTTAATCGCTTCCATTCCCTTCCTGTTTTCTGTCTGTAATAAGGGTGTCTGCAGAGACCCAAAAGAGACCTATCTCGGACGTATCTCAGTGTTACCTTAAAGTTACCTTAGAGTTACCTCAGCCCGCCTATAGCGTTGGTATAGACTTGGTATAGCGTTGGTATAGAGTTTTTGCTTGTAATGTATTGTGAATGAGTGAATTATCCTACTGTATAGATATGCAAGTCTATTGACGTGTCGTAATGTGATGAAATACAGAGGATTGCAAGAGCATAGGTGGCCTGATGGGGCTTCGCTATTCAATGGTGCAAAAGTACATAATTTTTTCCATTTTTGCAAGGATTAGTGGAGGTTTTTCCGCCGAAAAGCCGTATTTTTGCACGGTGACATTAGAGATGATATGGCGCACCCGGAAACACAGATATACAACCACTTGGTTATCGCTGGTCCCTGCAGCGTGGAAAGTGAGGAGCAAATGCTCGCAACGGCCCGTGAATTGGCAAAAATCCCGGAGGTAAAGCTTCTGAGAGGCGGCGTCTGGAAGCCCCGCACCCGACCTGATGCCTTTGAGGGTAGGGGAGAGCAGGGACTCGTCTGGCTCCGTGAAGCCAAGCGCGAAACGGGTCTGCCTACTGCGACCGAGGTGGCTACGTCCGCTCATGTGGAACTGGCACTGAAGTATGAGGTCGATGCCCTGTGGATTGGAGCCCGCACGGTGGTCAACCCCTTCTCGGTGCAGCAGCTGGCCGATGCCTTGAAAGGTGTGGATGTCCCCGTGCTCATCAAGAATCCCGTCGCGCCCGACTTGAACCTTTGGATGGGTGCCTTCGAGCGGTTCCAGAAAGCTGGGGTGAAACGCTTGGTCGCGGTGCATCGCGGTTTCTCCTATTATAAGGAGACCGCTTTCCGCAACTTCCCGATGTGGGAAATCCCGATTGAACTGACGCAACGACTCAACGTGCCTCTCATCACCGATGTCAGCCATATCTGTGGCAATCGCGAATTGCTGCAATCCACAGCCCAAAAAGCCATTGACTTGGCCACCGACGGATTGATGATTGAGTGTCACATTAACCCCAATGCGGCATTGACGGATGCCAAACAGCAAATCACGCCGGATGAATTGAAACAACTGCTGGACAACCTGAGCTTCCGTTCGAAGCATTCAAATCGTGTGGAACGCGACCTTGCTGAACTTCGCGGCGAGATAGACGACATCGACAGCGAGTTGCTGCAACTGCTGGCCCGCCGTATGGAAGTCAGCGACCAGATTGGCGAATACAAGAAAAGCCACAACGTCACTGTGGTGCAGCTGGACCGGTGGAAAAAGATTCTCGACGACCATATCGCTGTGGGTGAAAGCATGGGTCTGACGCCTATATTAATAAATAAGGTGTTCGAAGCCATCCATCAGGCTTCCATCGAGCGGCAGACCCGTGTGATGGAAGACTGACAAAGCCTGCGCCCGAAGGGCAGGCTTCGTCAATGGGTATGCACAAAATGAGGTAGTATTACGATTACGCTGCAAAAGTAGTCCGACCTGCGAAACCTTGCAAGGATTTCCGTCTCCACTTTTTCTACATTTTTCAACAATCGTAATCTATAGCTTTGGAAATCAATTGTATATGGTCAATTTATTCCCGTCGTACTGCGTGTGGTACTGGATAAGCGGGTAGACCGGAACGCCCTCGGTGGGGAAGTTGGGAATCATGTCGGGTTCGGCGACGATGATTTGTCCGTTCAGGATGTTGTAGTAGGCATTGTTGCAATGGTCAACCACAAAGGGGAAATCGACCACGAGTCGGGTGGTGTGCCCCTCGCTATCGGTGCAAGCGTTAGGCTCGTTGGGGGGCAAACGGTCAAAAGCCAGAAACTCGTTCTGACTTTGACGGAAGACGATGATTCCCCGACTGGTGCTTTCCACTTCGGAGGTAAGATAAATCCATCCACTGGTATAGTTAATCTCTTGATACTGAAGCGTGTTAGGATAGATGGAGAAAGAGAAGGGCGTAGTGGGCCGGTTGGGGTTTTCCGGATACTTCTGGCAGCTTTGCAGCGTCGTCAGGAGTGCTATTAATATTAATAGGTGTAAAATGCGGTTTTTCATCATGACAAAGTAACGCAAAAAACACGTCTGAAAGTATGCAGTGGGCGGAAAAATTCTTATTTTTGCGTCCAAATCATACGGATATGAGTAGAAAAACCACTTTCATTGTTGTATTGATGAGCCTGCTCCTGCTGTTCAGTTCCTGTGCGTCCAACAAGTCAAGGGCGATGCGGAAGGCCGAGCGGCAGATGGAGAAAATGGAAAGGCAGTCGAAAAAACAGTTCGATCAGGCCAAGTCGGCACACTATAAACATCAGGCGAAAAAGACCAAAAAAATGATTCAAAAGGACAAGAGGCACGCTGAAAGAATGCGTCGGAGGCAACGGAGCAACCCATTTTTCTCCTAATTCAACCCTGTTTTCTTCCAATTCAACCCGAAAAATTCAACTTTTTTGCTTGGTTTTTGCCTCAGATTGGAAAAAAGTGGAAAAAAAATGAAAATTTCTTTTTTGCATAAATAATTATATATCAAAATGTTGTATTCAATTATAGGAAAATGGAGAATAAAAAAACAGCCAAAATGAATTTTTTTCTTGCGTACTTTCCAAGAAGGTTGTAATTTTGACGACTTTTAATGCACTAACTATAGCACTAAATGAAGTAAGTATTACATAAAATTACAAGGTATGTTTAAAAATTTACTAATGACCCTTGCAATTCTTCTGGCCACCTGCACGATGGCTATGGCACAGCAAGGACGACTCAAAGGCAAGATTACCGACGACACGGGAGAACCTGTCCCGTTTGCAAACGTCATCATCGAGAAAGGCGGTTCGCAGATGGGTGGTGCATCCTCTGACTTCGACGGTAACTACGACATCAACCCGATCCCTCCGGGAACCTACACCTTGAAGGCAAGCTGCGTTGGCTACAATGCGTTCCAAGTGAACAACATCATCATTCCGGCCAACAAGATTACCTACTACGACATTAAGATGGTCGGCGGCTCCATCAGCTTGGATGCAGTCATCGTCATCGATTATGAGATCCCGTTGATCTCGAAGGACAACACGACCTCTGGTGAGTCAGTCACCGCCGAGGAAATCGCGAAGCTGCCTAACCGTTCGGCAGAAGGCGTCGCCGCCAGCGTTGGTGGTGTGTTCTCCGCTGACGGTGAGGTCGGTTCCATCCGTGGTTCCCGTGAAGGCGCTGTCTACTACATCGACGGTGTGAGAGTTATCGGTAGCGGTAGTGTTCCGCAAGGTGCTATCGACCAGGTCGACGTCATCCTCGGCGGTACCCCCGCCCAGTATGGTGACGCCAGCGGCGGTATCATCAACATGACCACCAAAGGCCCCAGCCGTACTTGGGGTGGTGGTATCGAGTATGAGCACTCCGTCGAAGGTTACGGTCACAAGCGTCTTGGTCTGAGCTTGAACGGTCCCCTCTTGAAGAAACGCAATGCAGAGGGTGAGCAAGAAGAAGAGTCCCTGCTGGGCTTCTTCCTCGCAGCCGATTTGACCCACAACCGCGTGGGTAGCCTCTCGGCCACCAAATTCTGGCGCGCTACCGACGAGTGGATGCAAGAACTCGAGCAGAACCCGTTGACTTTGGGCGGTGCTGGTACAGGTTCCAACTTGTTGGCCTGCTACACCCAACGCGATAACCTTTTTGAGACGAAATATCTCAATAACAGCGCTAACTGGAGCGTCAACATCAACGGTAAGATTGACGTTCGCACGGGTGCCAATACCAACCTCACCCTCGGTGGTTCTTTCGTGAGAAGCCAAGGCCACTACGCCAACGGCAGAAGCAACTACTACTTCAACACCGATAAGAACTATCTCAGCAAGTCAAGCACCTATCGTGGCTATGTGAGATTCTCACAGCGCTTCCCCAGCGACCCGGAAAGCACCTCTTTGATTTCGAACGTGTATTACAGCATCCAGGCTGACTACACGCACTACTTCTCTGAGTATGGCGACCCCGACCTGTGGAATAACATCTTTGCATACGGTAACATTGGTAAGTTCACCACTCACCGTGCTCCCAACTACTATTTCTCTGAGGTTACGATTGACTCGGTGTTGGTTGATGGTATCGAAGGCAACTACAAGAGTTTCAACAACGTTTGGGTGCTGAACAACTTCTACGACACCTTGGTGGAGTTCGAGCGCACCAGCTACGACTTCAACCCCCTGTTGGCCAATTATGCCGAGAATTACTTTGACCTGTATGAAAGCTATGGTGCTTTCGGTTACTACAACAATATGTCGAACATCATCCTCAACAACGGTCTGATCAACGGTATGTCACCGTCTGCCGCTTATGGTATGTATAGAGTGCCGGGCAGCATTCAGGCCAACTATGGCAAGTCGTCGACCGACCAGTTCTCCGTCAACGTGAACGGTTCTATGACCATCGGTCGTGGCGATAACAGCCATGAAATCAAGTTGGGCTTGCAGTATGAGATGCGTAACCGTGCAGCCATGGGCTTCAGCGGCGCTTCTTACTGGACCTTGATGCGCGACCTCACCAACTACCACATCCAAGAATTGGATATGAGCAGCGCCTATGCAAACAGCAACGACGGTATTGTCGACACCATCAACTATCACAGAATGTATGACGCCGACATGCAATATACCTTCGATGCCAACCTGCGTAAGGCCCTCGGTCTGAATCCCACGGGTACCGACTGGATTTTGATTGACACCTACGATTTCGACGACAATACGATTCAATACTATGATGAAGAAGGTGTGATGCACAAGGCCACACTTCCTGGCGGCTTCGACCTGAGCATGTTCAGCGCCGACGAAGTGACCCGCGACGGTAACTTCTATGTCGACTACTACGGCTACACCTACGACGGCAAGCGCAAGTATGGCTTCACCGAGCGTCCCACGATGGAAGACTTCTTCAACAACAAGGACGAGAACGGCAACTTCACCCGTGAGATTGCTGCCCAGCAGCCCATCTACATGGCCGGTTACATCCAAGACAAGTTCGCCTTCAAAGACCTTATCTTCAACATCGGTGTGCGTGTCGACCGTTTCGATGCCAACCAGAAGGTGTTGAGAGACCCGTATGTCCTCTATGACTTCAACACGGTTGGTGATATTAAGGCCGCTCTTGCTAACGGTTCTTTGACTGGCCAAGGTTACAACTTCGAAGGTGACCTCAGCAGCATCGTGATTCCCGATAACATCGGCGACGACTATGTACCTTATGTTAATAAGGTGGACGAGATTACCGAGATTGTCGGTTATCGTACCGGCAACACTTGGTTCAATGCCGAAGGTGTGGAAATCTCCGACGCTGAAGACCTGAATATGGGTACGGGTGTGACGCCTTGGGTGAAAGACCCCGATCAGTCACAAGTGAACATCAACTCCTTCAGAGACTACAATCCTGCTTGGAGCGTGATGCCTCGTATCTCCTTCTCCTTCCCGATTTCGGATGAGGCCTTGTTCTATGCCCACTACGACATCTTGACCCAGCGTCCTACCGAGAGCTACTACTGCAGCCCGCTGGTGTATCTCCACTTCAACGAATATGGCAGCACGGTTGAAAATCCCAACCTGCAACCTTCTCAGACCATCGACTACGAACTCGGTTTCAAGCAGAAGCTGAACAACACTTCTTCATTGACCATCACGGCCTACTACCGCGAGCTTCGTAACATGATTCAGATGTACCGCTTCAACGGTGCTTACCCGAAGGCTTACAACGGCTACAGCAACCTCGACTTCGGTACTGTTAAGGGTTTGACGGCCAGCTACGACTTGCGCCGTACGAAGAACGCCCGTGTGCGTGCCAGCTACACCCTCCAGTTCGATAACAAGACGGGTGCTTCGGCCACCACTGCTTCGGCCCTTATCGCCGCTGGTGTGCCTAACCTGAGATCCACCTATCCTTCCAACAGCGACCGTCGTCACGGCTTCAACCTGACCCTCGACTATCGTTTCAAGGATGGTAAAGACTACAACGGTCCTGAAATCAAGCGCGAGAAGAGCGGCAAGAAGCCCATCCAAATCCTGGCCAACACTGGTTTCTCACTGACGGTGAACGGCGGTTCTGGTGCTCCTTACACCGCAGCCCGTAAGGTGTTGTCGCCCATCCAAGGCGGTACCAGCCTGCTGCAAGGCACCTACAACGGTTCCAGAATGCCCGCTTCGTTCCGTTTCGACCTCCGCGTCGACAAGGACATCAAGTTCAAACTTGGCAGCAACGAGGAAGGCAAGAAGGCTCATGAGGCTTTCGTCAACGTCTATCTGCAAATCCTCAACCTGCTCAACTCGAAGAACATCATGAACGTCTACAACGCTACGGGTAACGCTAACGATGACGGTTATCTGTCGGCTCCCGAGTGGCAGCGTGAAATCCAAAGCCAAATTGACCCGCAGGCATACATCCAGATGTATCAGATTTATGTCAACAGCGGTGGCAACTACTCAACGCCTCGCCAGATTCGATTGGGCTTAAGCCTTAACTTCTAATGACGAGAATGGTTCCATAAACGAAAAATTATACTAATTATGAAGAATATAGTTCATGTAACTCTTGCGGCGCTTCTTGTTTTGGGTGCCGTGATTCCCGGAAAGGCTGAAAAGTATCACTTTGATGATAAAGGCAAAGGCCAACGCGCCCAAACCGCAGCCGGTTGTACTCCTTCCTCGGCATTTGAGTGGTTGGACATCAACAATGTGAAGACCCGTGTCAATGCGGGTGGTGATATGTGGTGGGATTTGCCCGGCGGTGTCGGCTCCAAGTATTTCATCCCTGCCAATGGTGCTGCCACTTCGCTGTATGCTGGCTCCCTCTGGATTGCTGGTGTCGACGTTAACCAGCAGTTGAAATGCGCCGCCCTGCGTTTCCGTCAGGTCGGTAACGACTACTACACAGGTCCTCTGACCGTTGATGGCAAAGCTTCTATCACGCCTGAGACCTGCGCCAAGTGGGACAAGATCTTCAAGATTACCCGTGCTGAGGTGGATGAGTTCCTCGCCGCCTTTGATGATCAAGGTAATTTGTCCTCTGACTACAAGATGCCCTCCATCATCGAGAAATGGCCTGCCCATCCTGCCGATGATGACGCTGAAGGTATCAGCCGCTATCTGGCTCCTTTCTATGATAAGGATGGTGACGGTTTGTATGACCCCAGTAAAGGTGACTATCCTTACTACGACATCGACAACGAACTCTGCCACACCAAAATCCCGACCATGGATGAGGAAATCGAAGGTTCTATCCACGGTTCCTTGCTGGCCGACCAGGTGCTGAAAGGCGACCAGACCCTGTGGTGGATCTTCAATGATAAAGGTGCTTCGCACACTGAGTCCGGCGGTCAGGCTATCGGTATGGAAATCCGCGCCCAAGCCTTCGCCTTCGCCACCAACGACGAAATCAACAACATGACGTTCTATAGCTATGAGATTATCAACCGTTCAACCTATACCTTGACGGGAACCTACTTCTCGCCTTGGACTGACGTTGACCTGGGTTATGCTAAGGACGACTACGTGGGCTGCGACGTTGAGCGTGGTCTGGGTTATGGCTACAACGGTTCCGCTACCGACGGTAGCGGTCAGCCTGAAGCCTACGGTGCCCAGCCTCCGGCGGTCGGTATCGACTTCTTCCAGGGCCCCTATATGGATCCTGACGGTCTCGATAACCCCAAGTATACTTTTGAACTGCAAGTCCTTGACTCCACACCTAACGCAGCTGGCGGTTATGACTACGTTTACGACACTGTCGCCCGTCACCAGATTGTTGACGAAAGCATCAACGGTGTGAACTTCGGTAACGGCATCGTCGACGATGAACGTTTCGGTATGCGTCGTTTCGTGTATCACAACAATAGCTCCGCTGATAACGGTGACCCGAGCACTGCTCCTCAATATTACAACTACCTCCGTGGTATTTGGAAGAACGGTGCCAAGATGCGTTATGGTGGCAATGCCTTCTCGGGCAGCGATGTGGTCGGTCCTGAGTGCGACTTCATGTTCCCTGGCGATTCTGACCCGTGGAACTGGGGTACCGGTGCCGTTGCACCTAACGGTGGCTTCAACTCCAACGGTCTCTACTGGACTGAGGAAGAGTGCCACAATGCTCCTGACGACCGTCGTTTCATGCAGTCCGCTGGTCCCTTCACTCTGGAACCCGGTGCTGTCAACTACATCACCTTCGGTGTGCCGTGGGCCCGTGCTACCTCTGGTGGCGCTTGGGCTTCCGTCGAGTTGCTCCGCGTGGTTGACGACAAGTGCCAAGCTTTGTTCGACAACTGCTTCAAGGTCATCGACGGCCCCAATGCTCCTGACCTCACCATCCGTGAGCTCGACCAACAGCTGATTATCTATCTGTCGAATAATCCTCTCTCCAATAACTATAAGGAAGGTTATATCGAGCTTGACCCCGAAATTCCGGTTTCGCGTGTTGACACTGAAATCTCGCATGAGGAGGTGTATGCTTGGACCGGTTGCACCGATACCACGATTTACATCCCCCGCAACTTCGATCCTTCAATGGTGACTTACGACACCATCGAATGCCTGGTGGGTGGTGTGGATACCGTGTTGTTAGTGCCTCAGGGCTTCTACCCCGGTTCCGGTGTTCTCTTCGACACCATTACCTGCCAAGTGGGTTGTGTTGCTGACACCCTGTTGGATCCTATCGAGCTTCATACACCTATCGAGACCTTCTACGATCGTTACTATCGTTTCGAGGGTTACAAGGTCTATCAATTGGTCAACGCCGAAGTGGGTGCTGACGAACTTGACAATACCGATAAGGCTCGCTTGGTGTTCCAGTGCGATATTAGAAATAATGTGTCGCGCATCATCAACTACAACTATGATGAATCACTCCAGGCCCGTGTTCCTGCTCTGAAGGTTGATGGTGGCGATGCTGGCATCACTCACAGTTTCGTGGTGACGCAAGACAAGTTCTCGACGGGTGACAACCCGACGCTGGTCAACCACAAGACCTATTACTTCATGGCTGTGGCTTATGCTTACAACAACTTCCTGCCCTACTCGCAAGACGATGCTCTGGGTCTCCAGGGTCAACAGAAGCCTTACCTCGAAGGTCGTAAGAACATCCAGTGCTACACCGCTGTGCCTCACAAGACGGTGAACGGTACGGTGCTCAACGCCACTTATGGCGACAAGCCGGCCATCACTCGTATCGTGGGTATCGGTAACGGTGGTAACGACCTCGAACTGACTGAAGAGACGGTTCATGAGATCCTCTTCGATGAGAATGGAAATGTTAAGGTTGCCAACGACAGCGTCCGCTTCGGTCATCCCGACTATCCTGTTGCCTACCATCCGAGCTATAAGGCTGGTTACGGCCCTCTTGATGTCAAGATTATCGACCCGCTGAATGTGGTCAATACGAAGTACGAACTTTCATTCCTTGATTTCGCAGAATCCTATACCCACAACATCACGGGTAACATCGAGGTTCAAGGTGACTCGGCTGTGCGTATGGCTTCGCACTGGATGTTGGTTGACCTCAACAATATTAACGATACCGTTTTCTGCGACACGACTACGGTCTATGGTGATGAAAAGATGATTATCGACAAGGGTATCTCTATCACCATCAATCAGCCTTACGAGTTTGGCCGTATCGCCGTGGGTCAGATTTACTACGACAACGAATGGCATACCTACGAGACTGTGGTGGCCGAAAACAACGGTGTTATCACTTCCTCGATTGAATTCCAGAATCCCGATCAAGTGTGGTTGGACGGTATCCGCGATACGGATAACGCCGGTGCTTCTTCGGTGCTCAACTGGATCCGTTCTGGAACGTATGCCAGCACCGGTACTGAAGGTGGTGAATCCTCCGATAATGACTACGCTATGTCATCGAGTGCCTATAACGCTGGTGCCAGCAAGCCTTGGGACCCGAACGAGAACTATGAGAACATTGCCAGAGGTTCTTGGGCTCCTTATCTGCTGACCACCAATACCAAGCAAGGCTTCAACTCCAATCCTGGTCCTGTTGCCAATGCCAACTCGAGAATTGCCGACAGATTCCGCAAGATGAACAGTGTGGATATCGTCTTGACTTCCGATAAGAGCCTCTGGACCCGTTGCCCCGTCGTTGAGATGTGTATGGACAACAGACTGTCTGAAGGCAATGTCAACAGATTCATCTTGCGTAGACACGCTTCGGTGGACAAGGAGGGCAAGCCTTATGTTGACACCATCATCGGTAATGATACGATTTTGTTCAGCGATTGGCTGCATGCCGATAATCCGGAGTATGTCAGCTACGACGACAATGATCCTAACTACATTTCCCCGATGGGTATGGGTTGGTTCCCGGGCTACGTCATCGACGTTGAGTCGGGTATGCGTCTGAACCTGATGTTCGGTGAGGACTCCTATCTTGAAGACCTCAATGGTCGCGATATGATCTTCAACCCCGCCAAGTTGCAGAAGACTACGGTGGAAGCCGACGATGGTCTCTACCAGCTTCTTGACCCGGTTGTCGTCCGCGGTGCCGACAGCGAGCCTGTGATGGGTGGTAAGCACTATGTCTACATCTTCCGTCAAGACTCTATCGCTGTGGCTTCCAGCTCGCCTTGGAAAGAATTCGTCTGCCCGGCTTACGATGCTGGTGCACGTACCTTCAAGACCCTCAACTTTATCCAGAAGACCACCAATAGCAACCAGCAAGACATCTTCAACATCGAGTTCTACAAACTCGTGCAATGGGTGGGTATGCCGATGGGTATTGAAGATGAGGAATGGCTGCCTGAGGGCAACGATTGCCGCATTCGCATCCGTTTGGCCAAACCTTATGACGCTGGCTACGGTCCGCGCGATTTGGAGGTCATGTCTGAGGACTTGATGATTAACGACCTGAGACCGCAGTACACCTTCTCCATCGACGGATTGAGCCCGACCTTCAACGAGCCTGAAAAGACTGAGGAAGACCTCAACCTCGTCACTGTGGTGCCGAATCCTTACTACGCCTATTCTGAGTACGAGAGCAACGCTCTGATGAACCGTGTGAAGATTGCCAACCTGCCTCAAAAGTGCGTGGTGACCATCTTTACCCTGAGCGGTACTAAGGTGCGTCAGTTTACCAAGGATAACGATGAACCTAACATTGATTGGGACCTCACCAACTTTGCCAACACGCCTATCGCCAGTGGCTTCTATCTGATTCATGTCAAAGACCTGACCAGTGGCAGCGAGCGCGTCATCAAGTTCTACGGTGCTATGCGTAAAGTTGACCTGAACACCTTCTAAAATCAATGGAATTGCTAACTGTATAAATGTAAATATCATGAAGAAATCATTTGGATATATCGTAATGAGCATGGTCATTCTTCTTGGATTGACTGCTCCCCAGGCATTAGCAGGTAACAAAGACCGTTCAGGTCAGGCCGGTGCGTCACAGTTGCTCATCAACCCGTGGGCTGCCTCCTCGGGTTGGGGCAATGCGGGTATGTCGAGAGTGCATGGCTTGGATGCCATGTTCGGCAATGTGGCCGGTATTACCTCTTGCAACAAGCTTGACGTTGACTTTACCTTCACCGACTGGCTCCACGGAGCTGATATCAAGGTCATATCGTTCGGTGTTTTGGCTCGCGTGGGTGAATCCAGCGTGATGGGTCTGTCGTTTATGAGTTTCAGCATCGGTGAAATCCCGATTACCACTTACGAAAACCCCGACCCGTATGTGCTGGGTACTTTCAAGCCCAACCTGATGAACATCAACTTGGCTTTCGGCCATTCGTTCTCCAACGCCATTAGCGGTGGCTTCAATTTGAAGATCATTAGCGAGTCCATTAAGGATATGAGCGGTATCGGTGTCGCCCTCGATGCTGGTATCCAGTATGTCACTGGTCCTTACGACAATGTTCACTTCGGCATCACGCTGAAGAACATCGGACCCACGATGAAGTACTCAGGCGACGGTTTGGCCTACAAAGCCTTCTTGACCCAAGGTACCACGCAACAGTTCACCGTTGTTCAACGTGCCGATGAGTTTGAGCTGCCCACTCAGTTGAGCATTGCAGCCGCTTACGACTGGCTGATTGGCGAGCAAAACCGTCTTACCATTGCCGGTAACTTCTCCTCCAATTCTTTCACCAACGACCAGATTACCCTGGGCTTGGAGTATGGCTGGAGAGAAATCCTGCTGTTGCGTGCTGGCTATACCTATGAAAATGGTATTTGGGCCAAGGGCGGTGTGATCGACAACGATGCCTGCATGAACGTCAATCGTGGTCTCAGCGCCGGTTTGAGCGTTCAGGTGCCGCTCTCGAAGGACGAGAATCCCACAAAGCTTTCCTTTGACTATTCCTTCAGAGACACCTACACCTTCAAAGGCACTCACTCGTTTGGCCTCAGATTAAATTTCTGATAAAAGCAAGCAAGAATCGAAATTATTCGTATCTTTGCAGCGATTTTAAAGGAAGACCCTTATTTCGGTAAGGGTCTCCTTTTTTGACACTTTTTTTGAACAATAAACACTACTATGTCAGAGATTAAATACTTTACCCAAGAAGGGTTGCAGAAACTGAAAGAAGAGCTTGACGACCTCATCTTGCGTGAGCGTCCCCGTATTGTTCTGGCCATCCAAGAGGCCCGCGACAAAGGCGACCTCTCTGAGAATGCTGAATATGATGCCGCCAAAGAGGCTCAAGGTCTGTTGGAAGCCAAGATTGCCGAGCTTCAGGAACTTATCTTCAATGCCCGTGTGCTGGATGAATCGAAGATGGATACTTCCAAAGTATTGCTATATTCCACGGTCAAGATTAGGAACACCAAGAACAAGATGGTGATGACTTACGCCATCGTTCCCGAGAAGGAAGCTAACTTCAAGGAAGGCAAGATTTCCATTAACTCCCCCATAGGTAAGGGCCTTTTGGGGAAACAGGTGGGCGAGATGGCTGAAATCATGGTTCCCGCTGGCAAGATGTTGTTTGAAGTGCTTGAAATCACCCGTTAAACCTCATCAATATGGCTACAATCTTTTCAAAAATCGTGAAGGGTGAAATCCCTTGCTACAAAATCGCTGAAGACGAGCGCTTCTTCGCCTTTTTGGACATCAATCCCGTGATGAAGGGTCACACACTGGTGATTCCCAAGCGCGAGGACGACTACATCTTCAATCTTGAGGATGATGAAATCGGTGCAATGATGGTCTTCGCCAAGAAGGTCGCCAAAGCCATCGAGAAGGCTGTGCCTTGCAAGCGTATTGCAGTGGCGGTCATCGGCCTTGAGGTGCCTCATGCCCATATCCATCTCATCCCCATTACCCAAGAAGGTGATATGGATTTCAAGAAAGAGCATGTCCATCTGACACCTGAAGAGTTCGTTGAAGTGCAGAAGAACATCGTTGAGAATCTGTGATTGTCTCACGCAGAAATCGCAGAATTATGGGAAGCGCAAAGCGACCCCAAAGATAGCGTCCGGTAGGTTCTGCGAATTCTGCGGATTCTGCGTGCAAAAATAGAAGCCTCCTGTGTGAGGCTTTTTTTGTATCTTTGCAGAAAATATCTTCTCATGAGAAAAACCATTCTATTTGTATTGATGTTTTGGTTGACGACGGGGCTGTGGGCGCAAGACTTCAGACAGTATTGCGGCAATATCAACTATCGTCCCGAGGTGCAGACCGTCTTGCTCTATGCCGACGGCGAACAACTGAAAGACCCGGTGGTCCCTTTGGGAGATTTGGTCGAGCGCCTGACCTTGAGTTTCGACATTCTCGGTGGCAACGGTGAGGTGCTTAACTATACCTTTATCCATTGCAGTCACGACTGGCAGCCTACCGACATTCAACGTATCCAATACGCAACGGGTTTTGAGTCGGACCGGCTGGACGACTATGCGTTTTCGCGCAATACCTTGGTGGACTATGTCAACTACCAGCTGCTGTTTCCCAAAGACGATATGCAACCTTTGGTTTCAGGGAACTATCTGCTCATCGTTTATGGAGAAGACCTGAACGATTTGTACTTCACCCGTCGGTTTATGGTGGTGGACGAAAAAGCCCGTATGGGTATCACAGTGCCGCGCTATTCTGATGATTTGTCGCTGACTGATACCCATCAGCAGCTTGATGTGACGATTAACATGAACAGCTACGTCTCCGTCAATACGCAACAGTTCAGCAGCTTGACCATTAGGCAGAATGGACGTTGGGACAATGCCGCTGTCGGCTTGAAACCCACCTACGTTTATCCGGACTATATCTCTTTCGAACATCATCCCAAGACGGTTTTTGAAGGCACGAACCAATACCGCAGGTTCAACACGAGCAATGTGTATTTCCAATCGGAGAACCTGGCTCATATCCGGCAAACAGAGGATTACTTTGAGTTCGATATTTCCACCTGTGAGTCACGGGCTAGAAAAGCGTACGCAAGCTATGAGGACATACACGGGGAGAAGTTCGTCTATGTGGAAAACGAGGACTTGGACAATGCTACCGAGGCTGACTACTGTCGTGTCAACTTCTTCTACAAGAGTGAAGCCCCATTGTCGCATGAGGACCTTTACATCATGGGTGCCATCAACGACTGGGCTTTCAACGATAACAACAAGATGACCTACGACTATCGTCTGCATGGTTACACCTGCTCGATGCTGCTCAAGCAAGGTTACTATAACTTCATGTTCGCCACTGTCGACCGTAAAACGGGAGAGGTGATGACCGACTTGACGGCAGGTAACCACTGGGAGACCAACAACGTCTATAAGCTCTATTTCTATTATTACAACTCCATCAAGGGATATGACGAGTTGATAGGCTACGCCACAGTGAATTCACACTAAAAATAGGTCTCACGCAGGTTTTATGTCTCACGCAGAAAACACAGAATTATATGAAGCGCATAGCGACGCAAATTATACATCCGGTAGATTCTGAGAATTCAGCGGATTCTGCGTGCAATAATAATCACCCCATGTCGTCCGAACGTCTCACATTATTCGCAGAGGTGCTGTTGCCCATCCCGGTACCGAGTACCTTCACCTATCGCGTGCCGTTTGCCTTGAACGACAAAGTGCATGTAGGCCAGCGGGCGGTGGTGCAGTTCGGCAAGACCAAAATCATGTCGGGACTGATAGTGAGCCTTACGGAGCAAGTGCCATCGGTGGAAGTCAAGTTTCTGATGGATTTGCTCGACGACCAGCCTTTGGTCAACGAGAAGCAACTGAAGTTTTGGGACTGGGTGAAGACCTATTATATGTGCCATCTCGGCGAGGTGATGCAAGCCGCTTTGCCCTCTGCCTTGAAACTGAGCAGCGAGACCTCGGTGGCGCTGTCGCCCGATTATGTCCTCGACTCCGTTGCCCTGAACGACTTCGAATACCTCATCGTGGAAGCCCTTCAAATCAAGCCGAAAATCACCATCAGCGAGGTGAGCAAGATTATCGGATACAAGAAAGTGATGCCGCTGGTCCACAGTATGATGGAAAAAGGCATTCTCGTGATGGAGGAAGAGCTGAACGAGAAATACAAAGCCAAGTACGAGCGTTTTGCAAGGCTCTCAGCGGAATACCGCGATGAGACGAAAGTACACGAACTGATGGACAGCCTGACCCAGCGTGCCTACAAGCAGTTGGAAGTCCTGCTGGCCTTTATCACCCTTGGGGGCGATGCCGACAACGACGTTTTGGTGAAATCCCTTTTGCAGAAAGCCAATGCCAACTCTTCCATCCTGAAAACGATGGTCGAGAAAGGTGTCTTTGAGGTCTATGAGCGCAAGGTGAGCCGCTTGAAGGAATTCAAGGTACAGACCGATGTGGACAGCATACAGCTCACCGAGGCACAGCAGAAGGCCTACGAGGGCATTAAGGCGGGTTTTGAAGAAAAGAAGACTGTCCTGCTGCATGGGGTTACCTCTTCAGGAAAGACAGAAATTTATATCAAACTCATAAAGGAAGCCGTCGACCAAGGGAAACAGGTGCTGTATCTTCTGCCTGAGATTGCGCTGACCGCCCAGACCATCAATCGACTGAAAGCGTATTTCGGTGACCGGTTAGGCGTGTATCATTCGCGTTACGGCACCAACGAGAGGGTAGAGGTATGGGAGCAAGTTCGCGACTTCGGACAGACCCAGTCACCCAAACACCAGATTATCATAGGTTCGCGCTCGGCCATTTTCCTGCCCTATTCCGACATCGGTCTTATCATCGTCGATGAGGAGCACGACAGCAGTTTCAAGCAAATCGACCCGGCACCGCGCTATAACGCCCGCGATGCGGCTATTGTGCTGGCGGCCATGCATAAGGCGAACATTGTGCTGGGCTCGGCAACGCCGTCCTACGAAAGCTATTACAATGCCTTGAACGGTCGTTATCATTTGGTGGAAATCACGGAGCGTTTCGGGGGCGTACAGATGCCCGAAATCATCCTCAGCGATATGCGCGTGGAGCGGCGACGCAAGACCATGAAAGCCGACTTCGGCAGCACCCTGATTGACGCGATGAAGGAGACCCTGAATGAGCATAACCAGACAATCTTGTTCCAGAACAGGCGAGGGTTCTCCCTGCGGTTGGAGTGCGACGAATGCCACTATGTGCCGCAGTGCATCAACTGCGATGTGAGCCTGATTTACCACAAGAGCCAGAACCTCTTGCGTTGCCATTATTGCGGTTATACCGCTTCTGTGCCGACCGAATGCCCCACGTGTCATAGTACCAATATCCGAATGCACGGCTTTGGTACTGAGAAGATTGAGGAAGACTTGAGTCTCGTGATGCCCGAAGCCAAAGTGGCCCGTCTCGACCTCGACACCACCCGCTCGAAAAACGACTACCAGAGCATTTTGGAATCGTTTCAGGACAAGGAGACCAACATCCTCGTAGGCACACAAATGGTCACGAAAGGTTTGGACTTCGACTCGGTGAAGGTGGTGGGCATTCTCAATGCGGATAATATGCTCTCTTTTCCCGACTTCCGCGCCCACGAGCGCAGCTTCCAACTGATGGCTCAGGTGGCAGGTCGGGCGGGAAGAAAAGGCAAGCAGGGGAGGGTCATCATACAAACCTACGAGCCGGCACATCCCGTCTTGCAGGACGTGTTGCGCAACGACTTCCGGGGGCTCTATGAGAAGCAGATGGTCATCCGTCGGCAGTTTGGCTATCCGCCCTTTTACAGACTGATTCTGATACGCCTGAAACATAAGGACTATCAGAAACTCAACCCCGCCGCAGCGGAGTTGGCCGCTATGCTCCGTCCCATCTTCAAGCAGGATCTCCTCGGGCCGGAATACCCTGTGGTCTCTCGGGTTAAAAATCTCTACATCAAGCAGATGATAGTGAAGTTCAGCAGGGAGTACAACACCCAGAAAGTGAAGGAACTGATTGCCCAGCAGATTCATCTTTTCCAACAGAATTCCGACTATAAAGCCGTTCAGGTGCAGGTGGATGTGGATCCTATGTAGCCCTCACCCCCTGACCCCCTCTCCCCGAGGAGAGGGGGAACTTACCTCCATAAAAGGAGTTCCTTTTATATGAAAAAAAACATTATCTTTGCACCCTCAAAACAAGCAGAACTATTTTATGAAGAATACCATACTATTAGTGTTGTCGCTCCTTCTTGGTGCGCAACTTTCTTTTGCTGCCATCACTGTAAAAGGCCGCATATACGACAGCAACACTGGTCATCCGATGGAATATGCCACAGTGAGGGCTTGCAGTTTGCCTGACTCTACTTTTGTAACAGGCTGTATCACAGAGCCTACGGGCGTGTTTTCCCTTGAGCTTGAAAAAGGCCGCTATGTGCTGGAAATCCAGTATATGGGCTACTTGAAGTCGTTCAAGAATGTCAATTTGGACGGCTCGAAAAGTCTGGTGGATGTGGGCCGCATCAACCTCTCGCCCGACCAGCGGGTGCTGAACGAGGTGGAGGTGGTGGCCGAGCAAAGTACCTACGAGATGACCCTCGACAAGCATGTTTTCAACGTGGGTAAGGATGTCGCCAACACCGCCGGCAATGCTATTGAGGTGTTGGAAAATATCCCCGCTGTTTCGGTGGATGTGGAAGGCAATGTCAGTCTGCGGGGTGACGATGGCGTGCGCATTCTCATCGACGGCAAGGAGTCGGGACTATCGGGCATGAGTACCCAGGATGCCTTGCGGACCTTGCAAGGCGACATGATTGAAAGGGTAGAGGTAATCACCAACCCTTCAGTGCGTTACGATGCGGAAGGCTCGGCGGGTATTATCAATATCATTCTCAAAAAAGACAAGCGCCAAGGGTTCAATGGAGCCGTCAATGTGCGGGGGGGCTATCCTTGGATGTATGGCGCAAGTCTCTCAGGCAACTATCGTCTGAAGCGCTGGAACCTCTTTGCCAGCTATGGCTTCAACAACCGCAGCAACATCGGTGGGGGCGTCAACCAAACCAAGCGCTATTATCTCGACACCATCGGCACAGGTCCCAATATGTCCTTTGACACTATCTTCACCCAACTCACCGACCAGACCACCGAGCGCCGTATGCGCCGACTGGGCCATAACGTGCGGGTGGGTGCTGACTATTACATCACCGACCGCGATATTATCAGTGCCGCTTTTGTCTATCGCTACGGTCGCTTGGAGACGCATCCTGTGGTGCAATATTTTGATGAATACCCCGTGCAGGGGGCTTCGTCCTACGATGTCCGTGCTGAGGATTACGAAGAGGTTGAGCCTATGTATGAGGTCACTTTGGACTACGACAAGACCTTTGAGCAAAAGGGTCGCAGCCTGAAGGCCAACGTACGTTTCTTCACCAATGCCGAGACCTCAAGGTCTGACATCACCGAGACACTCTATCCCAACAAGGACACACAGGAATCGCTGTGGACGCTCTATCAGAAGACCAGCAACGACCAGCGAATGCGCAACCTGCAGGCCAGCGTCGACTATGTGCATCCTTTCCTCACCAAGGCGCAGTGGGAGATTGGCGGAAAATACACCAACCGCGACATCACCAGCCTGTCGACGGTGACGGAACAAGACAGCACGGGTGTGTACAACCCCTTGACGGACTACTGCTACGACTATGAGTACCAAGAACAGGTGGCAGCGCTGTATACCAGTATCGGCAACGACTGGGGCCGCTGGTCGGGACAGGTGGGTCTTCGCGTTGAGATGACCGACATCATGACCAATCTGAAAGGTTATGCCCACGATGGTACCGACTCCATCAACGGAGGCAAGCCCTATTTCGACTTCTTCCCGAGTGCCCACCTCAACTATTCGGTGAACGAGAAGAACCAGTTTCAGGTGAGCTACACGCGCCGCATCCGCCGTCCGGGCTTCTGGCAGATGAGCCCCTTCCGCTCCTACAATGATAACCGTAATATTCGCATGGGCAACCCCGCTTTGACCCCGACCTATATGGACAGCTACGAGCTGGGTTACATCCACTTTTGGGAAAAAGCGACTTTCAACTTCACCGCCTATTACCGCCACGGAACCAATATGATACGCAGCTACACCTACGAGGAAAATGGGGTGTTTTACAGTATGCCTATCAACTTCGGAAAGGCCGACGATTTCGGTGTGGAGGCCGTCGCCCAAGGGCAGATGACCAAGTGGTGGAACCTGAACGGCAACGTCAATTTCTTCCGCTCCCGATTCAACGGTAAGATCAACGACAAAGTCTACGATGATGCCACATGGATGCTCTTTGGCCGCGTGGTCTCAAAGTTCAAGGTGAGCAACTGGTTCGACCTTCAGCTGACTGCCCACATCATGGGACCCCACAAGGAACCTTTGGGAATGCACAAAGGCAACTGGTGGATTGACCTTGCCGTGAGCAAGGAAATCCTGCACGGCAACGGCACCATCACCTTTAACGTGCGCGACCTCTTCAACAGCCGCAGCTGGGGAGGTGAGTCGTGGGGCGACGGCTTCTGGCAGTACAACACCAGCACCTGGAACCGTCGTTCCTTCTCGCTCAACTTCAACTACCGTATCAACCAGCAGAATATGAAGCGCAACCGCCCCGATGGCGAAGGCGACGAGGGTGGCGACGAACAGCAAGGGGAGGAGGGATTTTGATTAAACTTTAAGATGCTTCGTAAGGCTTTGTCGGGCTGCGTGGGTAAATACAACCCAAGCCATTGAGCCCACACAGAGCCGTTGTAGCACACCCCTACCCAAGTATTTCCCAAGTACTTCAGTCCTCTTTGAGCTTGGCTACTACTTGGCTACTACTTGGGTACAACTTGGGTACTGCTTGGGTACAGCTTGGGTACTACGACTCAAGTCGTTTGCTGACGAAAAAAGCGTATCTTTGTTTGCCGCAGTGCTTTAATGGATTTTGCAACTTCACCTCCGCCCCGGAAGCCCTCAAGCAGCTGTTTCAGCTCGATGTCGACCCGATGTAGCCTGATTCCCCGTTCGCCTATAGAAGGGAAAACCAGCCCTTTGTGGTTTATAGGTTTTACACCCCCTTTACTCAAACATTACTCAAACTTTACTCAAATTCTAATCATATTTTTCGTAACTCCAAGGTAACGCTAACATAACGATAACGTAACGCTTAGGTAGGTTCAAGGGTTACTCGGTGTGGCCCTCACCCCCGACCCCTCTCCCCGAGGAGAGGGGAGAGCTACGTCACTACGACGCACCCCAAAAACAGGCACTCGAGTGATTTCATCGATTGACTCGAGTGATTCGATGAAATCACTCGAGTGAAGCAAAAAAATGCCCCGTGTTATCCATTTTTAAACAGCTTCAAAAAACCCTTCAATTTGCACTTTTTTTCCGAAATTTTTTGTATTTTTGCAGTCCTTTATGCGGAAACGATTCCGTGTAATTGGCTAAATATTGTAAAGTTATGAAAATGAGATATTTCGATATGATTTCGGCAAAAAAAACGCTCGTTTTATTGATGACGATGATGATGGCCTGGATGGGGCAGGCGAGGGCGCAAAGGGATGATTTGTCGGGAGTATATTATATTGCCAGTCACGGCTATGTCGAAGCAAACACGACTACCAATTATTATTTGTGTCAGACGGAGAACTGGGCCTATTACCAATCTACATCACCGTACTATTATCTTTATTCTTCAGGCTGTAACACGGATAAGCCGTTTATGACAACCTACCGATGCAGGAATGGTGTTTATAATGCAGACAAAGCGGTGTGGGTTGTCGAGAAGCAATCCAATGGCTATTACCACATTAAGCGTGCTATCGATGGGAAATACCTGACTTACAATGATTATTTGGGGGACGGAAATAAGGGTCGTATGCGTGTACACCTTGAGGCAACAGCAGATGGTGACAATGCGTTGTTCGAGATAATTTATGTGTCGGGGTCTGGCTCATCGACAATTTATGATATTAAAACCAAAAACGGAGGCCCTGACGATGTCAACAGAAAATATTTGAATGTCACAGGAAATGCAGGCCAAGGCAATCAAAACTCACTTCAAGCTACAAGTACCAAAAAAGATGGTCCTAATAATATAAATGTAGGCGGTATCATAGGACTATGGACTGCCGGCGCTTCAGGTGGTGACGTTAACAGCAGTTGGTGTCTCGAGCCCTACGTGGTCTCGCAGCCCTCAATATCGTTTAATAGCACTAACAACCAAGTCACCATTTCCAGCGCCGTCAGTGGAGTAACCCTCTACTATACCACTGATGACACCGATCCTACCACTTCCAATTACACTGGGACGGGCCAGTCGCCTTTGGTTTTCACCCAAACCACTCCTTGCACCGTCAAGGCCATCGCAGTGAAGTATGGTGTCTCTTCTCCGGTCACTCCTTTCAATCTTGTAAGTACGGCTACTCCCACCTTCACTTTCAATAATTCGACGAATCAGGTAACTATTACATGTACTACTTCAGGGGCAACAATCTACTACACCACTGATGGCTCCGATCCTACCACTTCCCATTACACTGGGACGGGCCAGTCGCCTTTGGTTTTCACCCAAAACACCTCTTGCACCGTCAAGGCTATCGCAGTGAAGGAGGGGCTCATTACCTCAAATGCCACTTTCAATCTTGTAAGTACGGCTACTCCCACCTTCACTTTCAATAATTCGACGAATGAGGTAACTATCGCATGTGCTACCCAAGGGGCAACAATCTACTATACCACAGATGGCAGCCAACCTTCAGCTAATAATTGCGCGGGGTCAGGCCAGTCGCCTTTGGTTTTCACCCAAACCACCTCTTGCACCATCAAGGCTATCGCAGTGAAGGAAGGGTACATTACCTCAGATGGCACTTTCAACCTTGGAAGTACGGCTACTCCCACCTTCACTTTCAATAATTCGACGAATGAGGTAACTATCGCATGCGCTACCCAAGGGGCAACAATCTACTATACCACAGATGACAGCCAACCTTCAGCTAATAATTGCGCGGGGTCAGGCCAGTCGCCTTTGGTTTTCACCCAAAACACCCCTTGCACCGTCAACGCTATCGCAATGAAGGAGGGACTCATTGCCTCAAATGCCACTTTAAATCTTGTACGTTCAGCTTCGCCCACCATCAATGTCGATACCGAAAACAATCAGGTCAGCATTACTGCTGCTTCAGCATCCGCTATCTATTATACTTTCGATCTTAATGCTGAACCGGATATTCCTTATAATCCGGAAAATCCCATTTCCATTGAGCCTTCCATGTCTGGCCAAGCCATCGTGAGGGCTAAAGCCATTGAAGATAACAAACTCCCTTCGGATGTGGTTGAGACGATGGTCATCTATCCCACCCTTGCATCCCCTCCCTCTATCACCTATGATAACGATACGCAAAAAATCACCATCACCCACGGTAATACCCCAGCTGAAAACTATACCATCCGCTGGACCATCTATGAGTCCCTCCTCGTCTCAGATTGGACGGCATATTCTGCGCCCGTCTCCCCAATCACGCCTCTCGGCCCTTGTACCGTCAAGGCTATCGTGGTGGAGAACACTACGAACCATCTTTCCGCTATCACCACCTTAAACCTCGAACAGGTGGCGACACCCACCACCGCCTTAATCGAGAATCAAATTGTGCTTTCGTGCGCTACCTCAGGTGCTTCCATCTATTATACCAAAAATGGCACTTCTCCCACCTTGGAATCCTTGCAGTATTCCAGTCCGCTGGGCGATGCCAACGCCGGTCTGCCCATAAGGGCTATCGCAGTGAAGGCCGGCATGGTCAATTCCAGCCCCAGCGCCAGTGCCGTTTATCCCCAAGTGGCCACTCCCGTCATTGCTGACAATGGCAACAACCATATTGCGATTACCAGTGCCACAGCGGATGCCACCATCTATTATACCATCGATGGCAACGCCCCGGCACTCGTCTATGACCCCGCGACCAATACCTATTCTGCTGGCGCGAATACTTTGGTATACACCGAGCCCCTCGATAGTTCTCATTCCAGCCTGACCATCAAGGCTATCGCCGTGAAGCAGGATATGTTCAACTCCGCCATCGGCGAAGGCGTTGTATACTTACAATGCCCTGACCCCGTCATCACCATCAATTCCGAGACCGGTGCGGTCAGTATTACCTGCGATTTGGCTGGCGCTACCATTTGCTACACCACCAATGGCACCGACCCCAATCCCGATCCGCAGTATCAGGGTAATTCATGGCCTACTCAAGTGTACAACGGCTCTATTACGCTGCAAGAGGCTACCACCGTGAAGGCCCTTGCCAGCAGAACAGGCTGCTACAACTCCAACATCGCCACCCAGACTTTCGAGCAGGCAACAGCACCTGAACTGGCTTTCACCAACCAGCTGACCATCAATGCTGGCGACGCTACAGTCAAATACCAGCTTGATAACGAGGGCGAATGGGCAAATTACGACAACAGCCAGCCACTGCAACCGACAACATCGGGCCTCGTCATGGGAACTACTGAATTGTCGGTGAAGTCAGTGGAGCCAGGCAAGGTGCCTTTCATTATTGCTCCTTTTGTGCTCGACCAAGTCGACACGCCGGTGATTGCTGAGGATGGCAACAATGCTATCGGCATTACCAGCGCGACCCCAGGAGCTACCATAAAATTCACCACAGACAACTCCGACCCTACGACTTCCGAAACTTCAGTGCTCTATACCCAACCTCTGGGCCGCAACTCCTATGGTGGAGCTTATTGGTCAGGTTTGACTTCTGAGAATGGACTTCCAGTCACTGCTTTTGCGAGTAAGGGAAACATGTTCTGGTCAGACCTGGCTTCTACTACTACTAATGCTAAACTCTATACCTTGGTGCCTCACGTTGCCATCAATAGCGTAGGGCTAGTTGAAATCTCCATCAGTCCGTTGCCTGATCCTGTGCCTGAAAACTTTGTCACGATTCACTATACCACCACAGGTACCCAGCCAACCATCAACTCCGCAGTTTATTCTGACCCCTTCCTCCTTACGGCGGGTGCTAACGTTCAGGCTGTGGGTGTGAGAGGCACTTATGTCTCAGCGGTAAGTAATTCTGTCTCAATCAATCAGGTGATGGCTCCCGTAATTATGGAGAGTGACAACCACATCGTCATCAGCACCCCCGAATTGGGTGCCTCCATCTACTACACTACTAATGGTAACGACCCCGAGGTTACTTATAACGAATCCACCCAAACCTATACTGTCGGTGAGAATACTTTCCCCTACAATCCAGCCACTCCGTTTGACTACACCTATTCGGGCTTGACCATCAAAGCCGTTGCAGTGAAGCGTAATATGCTCAACTCCCAGATTGTCGAAGGCAACTTTATATTGCGCTATCCCGAACCCAGCATCACCATTAATCCTGCTAATGGCGAGATTTCTCTCGCTGGCAATGGCTCGACGCATGAAGTATTCTACTACACTACCGATGGTACAGACCCAGTGGTTAGCATAACAGTTAGTGGAAACGACACCACTTATGTCGCTGGTACTGGCACAAGTCAATACTCCTCCCCGTTCTCTATCTGGAACCCCTCAGATCCTTACAGTCCTAATGCCAAAACCGTGAAGGCGGTTACGGCCCGTGGCCGCTGGAACATTTCGGAGGTCGCAAGTCGCGCTTTTTATCAGACAGAGAAGTGCGAAGTGGCTCCAGTCGTCATCAACGGTGTGACCAAAATCGAGATTACCTCTGGAACGGTTGGAAGCACCATATTCTATACCACCGATGGCGCCACTATGCCTACCTGCACCTATGATGCCACTACCCACGAGTTCACAGCGGGTACTAACACCACAAAATACACAGCGCCTTTGGCTTCTTCCTACTCCAGCAGCCCTATCTTTGCGCTCGCGGTCAGAGAGGATATGATTCCCGATACCATAAAATCCCTTCCGCCTCATCTCAAATGCAAGAAGCCCATTATTACTCGCGACGGCGACATTCTTCAGATTACTTCAGGTGGATTCCCCGACGATGTTACCATTTATTTCACCTACAAGAAAAACGCGGGAACGGATGAACCTGCCGATCCAACGACAAGTTCGACTGTGTACAATCCGAATAAGATATATGTCATGCATGATGACAAGTATCCCAACACCCCCAATGGAGACACCATCTTCCTTGCAGACGCATTCCTGAATTCAGGTGAAGTCTGGAACACCACGATCACCTTCAAAGCCATCGCGGTGAAGAGCGGTTTTGAGACCTCCTTGGTCAGTCAAAAGAAACTTGCATACGGTCTTCAGAAAACAGACGATAACTGGTATTTGATTCAGTCGGACGGTGACCTTGGTATCTTCGTCAATTTGGTGAACCATGATGGTGCTGGCTACAACTATAGACTATGTGCCGATGTCAGTGCCGAAGGTCTACCAAGCATTACCAATGACTTTTCCGGAGTATTGGAGGGCAGTGCTCAAACCTCGGGTGACCATAAGGGCGAGTATTACATTATCAGCGACCTTGACCATCCCATCTTTAACAAACTCGTTGACGGTAAGGTGAGGAACATTATGCTTAAAAATGTACACATCAGCCAATCGGGTTCTGTGGGCGGCATTTGTTGCGGAGCCAGTGGCGCGGCCAGGGTATACAACTGCGGCATCTTGCCCACCAATCCTGCTAATACCGAGCCTTCCACCATAGCCTCAACGGATGGACAATGCGGTAGCCTTGTAGGTTTTCTCGATGGCACAGCCCGCGTCATTAACTGTTTTAGTTATGCCAATATCACGGGAGGCACCGTAAAGGCTGGCATTGTGGGCTATAACAATTTTGCCTCGGTAAGTAACAATATCCGAACCATGGTGATGAACTGTATGTTTTATGGAAATATCGTTGAGGGCAACACTGTGGCACCTGTTTATGGAGGCTATAAAATCCACAATACCAATAATTCTACCTCTGACTTATCTGACTTAGGTTTGAATAATTACAACTTTTTCCGAGTGGATGCAGATTTTGTGAAAGACCAAAAATATACTCCAAGTGCCATCAACTGTGCCTTGGCCGTTGAAGACCGCTTCTTGAATCGTATAGAGATGTACCGCTACCTTCTCAACTCGACTCGCGATGTGGCAGTTTGGTTTGTCACCAGCAGCACTGACAATGCGCATACCACGATGGCCAAGTGGGTATTAGACAAGAGCATAGCACCCTATCCCATTCTGAAAGTGCAAGGTACCTATCCCTCTGTGGTGAACTACGACCCAGATTATACCTACGATTTGGTAAGTAATGCTAAGATACCTCGAAATGATGTCACTACCCGCAACCAAGGCGGTAAGTTAGGCACTTTGAAAGTGATTATAGAAATGGGTAATGGTGGCGAAGTATTCGGACCTCCATCAGGGGCAGCGTTGAATTCTGATATCTTAAATCAGTCCACCGGACGATATGAAATCACTCTGAACCGTATCGACAAGGACACGGCCAACTACAACTTCAACTATGACAAGGTACAACTGCCTTATTACAACGATGTGGGTACCAAAAACTACACAGGCAATCGTGTGGTGACAGGCTGGAAGATTGTCTCTTTCAGTGGTGCCAATGGCAATGAGCCTGAGCAAGGTACCTTCACCACGGGTCTCGACTACCCAGCCTACAATTTCGCTGACCGCAAGCATTATGCCAAAGACCTTTATGGCGATGGCGGTAGCAAACGTATTTTCTCGCAAGGCGCCTATTTCGATGTACCAATGAATGTGGCTACCATCACTATTCAGCCGTATTGGGCCAAGGCTACCTATCTTTCTGATTCCGATTATGACAGAACATATAAAGTGACTGGATCAGGTGGGAATACGGAATACTCAGTTTCGGAAACCCATCCAGCTGGGACCCGCTATCAAAATGGGGACTTCTATTCAATCAATGGCGATAGCCAGAAAGTTTATACTTCTTTTTCGAACGCCATTGGGGCCTTGGGTCCTCAGGGGACGGATCTTGTATATGACTATGCTATAGTTTTGGTGGGTAATACTCATTGTATTCTAAATTCCACTAATTCCTTTAACACTGACAACACAAAGGGGTTTACTGTCATGTCTGCTGATTTGGATTTTGACAACGAGCCTGATTTTAGTTTGCTATATTTCCACAAGCAACGTGGTGCAATTTGCCCCATCCGTTTCGATTTCCTTAACTTCCCCGGGGTAGGTCCTGCTCATAGGGCTGATGGCTCTACCAATTTGCCCGACCAAGGCATTTTCAATCCTAAGGGTTGGTTTGAAGTGACCAACACTTGTTTGCTTCGAATGTATCAATTCGAATATTGTAATGCCAAAAACCATGACTCTCCCTTGATTCTTCAAGGCGGTTATTATGACCAGATTGTATCGGGAAGAAATTCTGGACTCGATCATCCTAGAACACAATACATTCATTTGGGGGGAAATGCTTGGTTTAAATTGTTCAGCAATGGTTGTCACAACGATTATAATGGTAATACTGATGGAAATATCCACATGCCTGTCTCTGTCACTGGCGGTGAGTATGGTGATTTTTATCTGTCTGGCATGTTTAAGAGTAATGCTTATTACAAAGCTGAAAATGCTGAGGGCTACATTGATGGCGGTAGGTTTGGCGAAGTGGCTGGTGCAGGTCAGGAAAAAATCGATGGTGATATCAGATGGAGTATCTACAATGCTGATATTGAACAATTCTTTGGGGGAGGTGTCAATGCCGTTAATTATGTAACAGGCAACCTGACAACAGACATCAACAACAGTTATGTTGAAATGTATTGCGGAGGTCCTAAGTTTGGTGACATGAAGGAGGGTAAAGTGGTTATTACTACTGCCAAAGGATGCTTCTTTGGCAAGTTTTTTGGAGCTGGCTATGGTGGCACTTCATATAACACATTTAGAGCTAAAAATCAAGACAACCAATCAGGGTATGAATTCAACGATTGGATTTCAGATTATTACAAACGAAAATACGATGGTAGCGCAGGAAAAGAAGGAATTGCCATCAATTATGAGTATGAATTGATGCCGTTCTCTGGATTCTATGGTTCCACTCAAGTAGGTCGTTTTTTTGTGAACTATGCTTCCTTATCATTGGCCACCACTCGCAGTGTCACTTCAACGCTTATGGACTGCACCGTGTATTTCGACTTTTATGGCGGTGGCAACTCTGGAAAAGTGGATGGTGATGCTACATCTACATTAGAAAATTGCACCATCTATGGAAACGTGTTTGGCGGTGGCTATTCAGCCTCCATTGACTCTGTGTACGTGACACCCTTGGCGGCACGTTATGTTCCTAATCCTCACTTCAATGAAGACATTGGTAACTATTTCATAGGCAAATTGGATAAAAAACCAGTGAGTTACTATTGGAAATACACCGCGAACCCCATATCTGCAGGTCATGAATTTGATGGAACTGATGCTGATGACAATCGTTACATTCTGACCAATGTGAGATTGAGTGAATTGGGTACGGTTACCGGCCACACCAAAGTCACCGTGTTGGGCAATACCTACGTGGAAGGCCTTATCGATGGTGAGCCGGTGGGTGGTGTGTTCGGAGGCGGCGACGAAGCCTCGGTGGGTAGCTCGGAGGTGATTATCGAAACGGATATGGAGGAGGATTCTCATGCCATCAACAACGTCTATGGTGGTGGCAATATTGCTATCACGGAAGGCAATACTGAAGTCACTATTAATAAAGGCTTCATTGGGAAAATGGAGAACGGGAAGGTGGTGCTTGGCACGGGAAACGTGTTTGGCGGTGGACGCGGACGCTTGCCGAAAGGTTCTGAAACGCTGGTAGATGCTGCTAATTTCAGTCGTGTGCATGGCACGACCACTGTCAACATTAATGGAGGCCAAATACGCTACAACGTGTATGGTGGCGGCAAATTGGGTAGTGTTGATGGCTCAGCTTCGGTGCTTGTCAAGGGAGGCGAGGTGGGTCCCTTGGATATGAGCGGCCTCAACGCATACGTGTATGGTGGCGGTATGGGTGTGGATGTCGACTACGGTAATGTTTACAAGAACTTTGCCAATGTGGCCAGCGCTTCGGTCACGATGACTGGTGGCCGCGTGTGGGGCTCCCTTTTCGGAGGTCCGGCTGACGGTCATGTTTTAGGCGATGCCTCGGTCACCTTCAGCGGCGGCACCCTTGGTACTTGGGGCATAACCTCTTGGGACGGCAATATCTTTGGCGGTGGCCGCAACTATCGCCATACCAACACAGCTGCTGGCCGTGTGGGTGGCAATGTCACCGTCACGATGTCGGGCGGCACTATGTTGGGCAGTGTGTTTGGTGGTGGACGGTTGGGTAATGTGGGCGTGAATGAAGATGGTGACATGCAACCTGATAGCGACGAGGACACCTTTTACGGACATATATCAGTCAACATCAGCGGCGGCACGGTGGGCAACGACACGTTATTCATCGTCAACACAGAACACCCCAACCATTACATTGCTGGCTCCGACACCATTCCTTACCACAACTATCACGACTATATAGGCCACGTGTTCGGTGGAGCTAAGGGCTTGGTGGGCGACCTCAACTATGGTCAGGTAAAGGAAACAGCGGTTACCATTTCGGGTTCTGCCCAGATACGTGGCTCGGTGTATGGTGGCTCCGAGAATGGTGCCGTGCGTGGCTCGGTGGATGACACCGATAAAGGCAATACACGGGTAAACATCAATGGCGGTACCATTGGCACGATAGCTTATACGCATAAAGCAGCACTCGACACCGATTGGAATGCCTATATCCACATCAATGGTGGTAAAGTGTTTGGTGGTGGCAGGGGCGTCACTGACTATAACTATGCTGGCCTTGTCTATCGCAATGCCACCGTCGAAATCAGTGGTGGTCATGTGCTGCATAGCGTGTATGGTGGCGGCGAGATGGCCAGTGTGGGCAGCTCTGGTAACCTGGAAACTGGACTGGCTACGGTCAATGTCAAGGGAGGTCAGGTGGGACCTGCTCCCAAAGTGGAATCGGACTACAACATCCCCGTCGGCCTTGATGGAAGAGACGGCTACGTCTTTGGTGGCGGACAGGGCATTGGTGACGACCCCATCGTAATCCCGGATTATCCTTATGGCCGATACAAGGACATTGCCAATGTGAACACTACCAAGGTCACAGTGGAGATGCCTATGGACGAGCACAATGAGCCTGTCGACCCCGAACACAACCGCATCTGGGGCTCCATCTTCGGTGGCGGCGAGGACGGTCACGTGTTAGGCAATGCTGAGGTTTACTTCAAGGGTGGCCTCATGGGCACCTTAGGCACCACCAGCTACGACGGCAACATCTTTGGCGGTGGCCGTAACTACGAAAAGAAGAACTATACTGCTGGTCGCGTGGGTGGCAACATAAACGTGGAGATGACTGGGGGCATTATGTACGGCTCCATCTTCGGTGGCGGTCGACTCGGCCTGACTGGTGTCGACGTCAATGGCAACCTCATTGAGGGCGACGACCATGGTTTGGTCACCGTAAAGGTGAAAGGAGGCACGGTGGGCAATGAAGATTTGATACCATCCTTCACTACCTACAGCATGGGCGATGTCTATGGTGGCGGTAAAGGCTCAATGGAGGGCATTGCGGGACACCCTGCAGCTTCCGCTTTGCTCATCTCCATCGCCAAAAACACCATAGTGGAAATCTCGGAAGAGAATCCGGCTGTCCCCACCCGCATTTTAGGTACGGTGTTCGGCGGCGGCGAGGTGGCCAACGTGGGCTATTTCACTTGGGAAGAAGTCGAAGGTACTATCGGCAACATTCAGTTGGTTTCCGATGGCCTTGCCAAAGTCACTGTCAGCGGCGGCACCATTGGTGCTGACAGGATGCGGATGCGGCATGACCTTGTCGATGGCACTTACAATCTCAAATACAACGACGACGTGGGTCATGTGTATGGTGGCGGCGAGGGTATTGTGGCTGATCCTGCAAGTTATGATACCGTTAACCCGGGCACCTTGGGCGGACACAATAACGTAAGCCTGCTCGACCTGATGGCCACCGTAGGCAGCACTGAGGTCACCATCGGCGAAACGGCCTGGGTGAAAGGCTCAGTGTATGGTGGTTCGGCCAACGGACATGTGCTGGGCGACACCTACGTGAAAATTGCCGGCGGACAGATTGGCGCCGGCGACAATGGGGAGGCAGATGTGCGCTACACCGATGAACAGTTCTTCGACCCGACTGAGCAGTTGGTCGACACTTCCAACAAGTTGTTTGAATGCGTCAGTTGGGATTATAATCCGAGCAATTATCACCCCTTCGATCCTATATTGGTCGCAAATGGGAACCCCCCGACCGACGGAAAGACTTGGTTCGGCAACGTGTTTGGCGGTGGTTCGGGCTACTATCCTTACATCAAAAACGATACGACCCGTTGGAACCGTGCCTCAGGCCAGGTGGAGGGCAACAGCACTGTGGAAATCACCGGCGGTCATATCCTAACCAGTGTCTACGGTGGAGGTGAGGTCAACGACATTGGCATTATGGATCATACCGAAGGTCAGTACATCTCTGGTGGTAACGCTACTGTCACGATGAGTGGCGGTACCCTTGGTGTACCACGTACCAACGAGCAAATACAGGACCATCCTGTCACTTGCTACCTTTTCGGCTCAGGCAAGGGCGACGAGCGTATCGACTTCAACACCTGGACCAACGTCAACCATGTCGATGTCGACATCACGGGCGGCATCATTTACGGCTCGGCATTCGGTGGCGGAGAGGAAGGCCACGTCATCGGCGATGTTGAACTCAATGTGAGCGACAATGCCATCATCGGCACTATTGGTTATTCCAATGTGGATGGTAACATCTTCGGCGGAGGCCGTGGTTTCAATGCTGAGGCCCTCACTGCGGGTACTGTGGGTGGCAACATCGATGTGAACATCACGGGTGGCACTATGTTAGGCTCCATCTATGGTGGCGGACGAAACGGCTCGGTAGGTACCTACTTGGTGGATGTTACTGACCCGAATTACGGCAAGATGCAACACGATGTGGAAGACAATCCTGAGACCGATGAAGACGAAACCCAACACCATGGCCATATCACTGTCAATATTAGCGGTGGCACCATCGGCAACCCTTGCGATACTGTTGAGGAACCCATCGGTGGCAATGTGTTTGGCGGTTGTATGGGTTTGGCCACCTCATCTCTTTGGAACCAGATAGCCCGTGCCAAGCAGACCGAAGTGAACATCACAGGCAACCCCATCATCAAAGGATCAGTGTTCGGAGGCTCAAAGGAAGGCTCCATCAAGATAGATACTATCCTGGATGGAAGCAATAACATTGTCCGTCTTGATGGTGGTACTACCCATGTGGTTGTCCAAGGTGGCACCATAGGATGGATGCCTCGGGAAAGAGTTCACGTGGGCGGTGATGTATATGGCGGCGGCAGAGGCTACGACAGTAACGATGCAAATGCTGCCAACAAGAGATTGTCGGGCATCGTGGAACGCAACACTACGGTCGACATCAGTGGCGGCCATATCCTATACAATATCTATGGTGGCGGCGAGATGGCCAGTGTCGGACAGACCACGGATGTCGTCACTATCGAAGGAAAGACTGGTCATGTGCCTGTGGAAGGTACAGGCATCGCCACCGTCAACTTCAGCGGCGGCGAATTGGGTCCCCGTCCGAATGTCGATGGCACGGATGGTCTTAACGGCCTTGACGGCTACCTCTTCGGTGGTGGAAAGGGTGTCGTGCATGAGGGCTTGACGGAACAGGAATACCTCGATCGTTACAAGTGGTTCGGTGATGTCAACAAGACGGTGGTCAACATGACGGGAGGCCGCATCTGGGGCAGTCTCTTCGGTGGTGCCGAGGACGGACATGTGCTCGATGATGTGTATATCAGTTTCACTGAAGGCACCATCGGCACCCACGGTATGACCGGCTACGACGGCAACATCTTCAGCGGTGGACGTAACTACAGCGACTTCCATACTTCCACGGGCCGTGTGGGCAGCAACATCGTAACGCGAATGACAGGCTCCAACTGCTATATGCTGGGTTCCATGTTTGGTGGAGGACGTCAAGGCTCAGTGGGCGTTGACGATTATGGTATCATGAAGATGGACGAAGGGAATAAGTTGTACGGTTACACCAATGTCGCCATCACCAATGGTGTGGTGGGTCACGACCGTCAGCCAGGCGAACCCCTCGTAGGCGGCAATGTCTATGGCGGCAGTAAGGGTAAAGCGGGAAAACGCCTCCAGGGTATGGTGAAAGATGCTACGGTGGTCATCACAGGCAATGCCCAAATCAAAAACTCGGTGATGGGCGGTGGAGAAAATGCCCATGTCATGGGAATGACTCATGTGACCGTTGGCGATGCTACCGTCGACGGAGAAGGCAAGGACGGTCACGGGGTGGTCGTTGGCATTGATGGAATCCCGGGTGAGGACGGCAATGTGTACGGTGGAGGACGAGGCGATGAAACATACGAGGAAAACGGCACTATACAGTACAGCCTTAAAGCAGGTATTGTCGGCACCAGCACCAATGTGCTCATCAACGATGGTAGAATCCAAGGCTCGGTGTACGGCGGAGGTCGTTTTGCCTCGGTGGGCAATGAGGCCGCATTGACTTATTACACTGATGAGGTCGATCCTGGGTTCAGTCCTTTTACCCCCGATGACTTTGGACGTACTTTGGTAACCATCACGGGTGATGCAGTGATTGGTTCAAAGGTTTACGACAATGGTCACGTGTTTGGCGGCGGCAGGGGTGAGAGCCATACTGACTTTGACGACTTTACCAATGTTTTTGAAACTTTTGTACATATCACAGGCAATGCCCAGGTGAATGGCTCGGTATTTGGTGGTGGTGAGAATGGTCACGTGGTGAACTACACTACCCTGAATAGCCATTTGACTTCTTTGGCGAATGGGAAAAACGGCAACACGCATGTCTTCATCGACGGCAATGCCCATATTGGAGATGCCAGTGCCGACAACAATGAGACACGAGGCAATGTGTATGGTGGCGGTAGAGGCTTGGACCAGTACTTGGATGAACATGGTAATATGGCATGGAATAGCGAAGCGGGTCGTGTGGAAGGCAACAGTCACGCCACCCTGCTCAACGGTACGGTGCGCCGTTACCTGTTTGGTGGCAGCAACCACAGCATCGTGCATGGCCACAAGATAGCCAATATTGAAAACGGCATCGTTATGCGCGACGTGTACGGTGGAAGTAAGTTGCTGGACGACAGTTGGCCCCATCCGGGGCTGAAGACGGTGAATATCCACGGTGGAACGGTGGACAACGTGTTCGGCTGCGGTTTCAACCTTAACGACGGCGACCCGCACCTGTATTATTATGAAGGTAGTAACCAATATCAGGCCTATCATAGTGGTAGTCAGTGGTACTATATGGATGGGTCGGGTGTGGTGCATCCGGTTGACCTGAGCCAATTGCGGTTCAACGATGCCCCCACTTCGTTTGTCAACATCAGCGGCGGCCACATCACTGAGAGCGTTCATGGTGCCGGTCAGGCCGGTATGGTCTATGGCTCGACGCTGGTCTATTTCGGTGAGAACGCCATTTACCATGCACCGAATGCTTTCAACACTGCCAATGTTGACAAGGACAACCTATACAGCGAGAAAAACTTCTTCAATTACATCACAGGAACGGGCCCCACTCCGTCGGGTAATGCCCATCGGGTGTCGAAGCTTTTGGTGGAGGCTTCCGTGTATGGTGGCTCCAGCTATTTCGACAATGTTGGAGGTAGCACCACCAATTGGAGCAACTTCACCACGAAAGGCTATAGTAACATTTATATCGATGGAACGGGTTATGACATGACTGCACTCGCTTCGGGATGGACATACGAAAGTATGCCTAATAATGCTATGGTCATCAGTGGCAATATTTATGGCTGCGGCACCCACTGCGAATCGGGCGAGATGGGTCGCAACATTATCGTGAGGAACTACGGCAACCGTATTACGAGTACTGAAACGGGAGAAGAAGGTTGGTTTACGGGTTCTACCCGTCCGATGGGCACCATACAGCGTGTGGGCAACCTCATCATCGACAACTCTAACTTCACCTTGAACGGTCAGCCTGCCATTGGCAACGATGCCTACGAGGAACTCTGCGCCGTCTATAAAGTGGATTCCTGCTTCTATGTGGCCAACGGCAGCGGTATAACTCTCGGCGAGGGCGATGTCATCACTGAGATGGACTCCATTCGTAAGATATTTAGCGGCCGTCTGAAAAGTGGCAATGCCTATTCCAACATCTTTGCTGGAAAGCTCGACTGGGAATGGATTGGCCTTTCTGATTCGGAAACGACGGCGATGGCCGACAACCTTTACTATTATTCAGACGCTGTCACTCCATTGCCATACAATGAGGAAAATGTTTTGGTGTTTAACACGGCATCGAACGACAAGACCTCCATGCTGCATGTACGTTATACAGGAAGGCCTGTTGACGAACACAACCGTCCAATCCTTGTCAACGGTAACCCCATGCCTGTCAAGCAGTATTATGGCGAACTGCAAGGCTTCTTCCGAATGAAGAGCGGCCTCTTGCCCTGGGGGCTGAAGAGCTTCGCTGAAGCACGACCTAAGCTGACTGTAAACAATGGCGGTGTTGGTCAAGGACAACCTCAAGTCAATGATAGCGATGGTGGCTTTTTGAGTTACCAGAAACAGTTTAATTTCTTTATGATTGACCCAATTCCAGGTGACGATGGCGGTGCCACGAAGACGAAAACCTATCAGTATCCATACACCAATGATACAGATGGGTCCTCGAAAGGCGACCGTGAGGACTATCGTATTTGGGTGGTAAACAAGTTCAAGGGTCACCGTTGGTATGTGGACGGCACCCGTGGCTGGGGCCGTGATGGATGCAATGATGCAGGCAGCACTACTAACGGTTGGGGCTGGGGCATGTTTGCCGACCGTCCGAAGAAAACCATCAAAGCCATTTTCGAGGAAGGGTCCTATTTATATGGTAGCAATACCCAAAGGACTTTCCAATGGAAAGACGAACTTGTATATAATGAAGATGGCTCACTGGATGAAGAAAGCAGCAAGTATAAGGATGTCATTTATGTGGTGGGTCCCATTGACTGCAATATGCTTGAGGAGTATGCTTCCCTCAACCCGTATCCCGATGAAGAGCCTCTGATGCTTTATCGCTATGCAGGCGGACATAAGTTGAGCAATTCGACCAATCATGATCCAGATGATATTGATCCTGAGACCTCTGGTAATGATTCCTTTGATGAGACAGTGTCCCCCATAGCGCCTCCGTTGAATCCGAATACGGGTGTCCCGGGCAATAGCCATGCGGGACCGGGACCCAACTATGATGCCATGATTAACGCTGGGGCTAGGTCTGATAACCAAACGGTTGTCTTGAACAATGTGTTTGTGGATGGTCTTCATAATCATGTGGGTCTTGACAAAACCTATTTGAGCATTCCCGACGACTACGATATGAATGGAGTGTCGAAGCCTATGGTGGTTACCGGGAATGGTTCCAAACTGACTTTGAAGGGTGGCACCATCCTGCAGAGAGGCTTCAACAATCATGAGGCCGACTATTTCAATGCAGCTCCTGCTACAGCTTTCAACGGTTCAACGCCTATGGGCGGTGCCTTGTTCGTGCATAGCAGTGCTACCGTGAATGTGGAAGGCTTGGTTGACATCAGGTACAATTGGCAAAAACTCGACAATACGACCAACATCAAGAGCAACGTGTTCCTGCCTTCATTTAACAAGTACCTGAGAATTACTGGTGAATTGTCGTCAAGTGCCCATATCGGTATCACCAGCCCCGTGCGCAACGATGCGGACAGCTATACTGAAAACACCTTCTCGCCTGTGGCACGCGGTGAACGCTCGGGCACTACCCCCGTGGGCGGGACTACGGTGGAAAACGCCGTGCTTGATGCCCAAAATGCCTGGCAAAACAATGTGTTCAGTGACGATATGGACGGCTTCTTTGGCAGCGGCACCAACGAACAATATGGTAGCCACTCCACTTATTACAAGAATCCTTTCCCGAACTATGGCGGCAGCTTCGCTACTGACCGAACCTTGTTCTTCGGCTGGACTTGGAACAATGTGGTACGAAGCCAGCCTGAAGGATATGTCGAGGAGGGCAGTACGGTGACAGTGTCGTCAAGGGAAGGTCTTGCTTGGCTGATTAGCAAGGTGAACGGCCTGAATAATGAGACAAAGAGCAGCATGGAGGATAAAACCATCGTGTTGAATACTGATGTGGAAGGTTTGGACAAATACGTCTGGGTGCCTGTAGGTTCAACCTCGATGTCCAATAGCATCACGACGGAACAATTCGCTGGTACCTTCGATGGTCAGGGCCATCTGATCAAGGGGCTCACCGTCGCCTATATCGGACTCGGCGACGGGCGCTACATGTTTTCCGATTACGGAATGTTTGGCAGGACCAATGGTGCCACCATCAATCGTACCTTCCTTGTGGATGAGCGGATTGAACCTAACAGCAGTGGCAACATGGGTGGCATAGTCGGTGTGATGCAAGGCACGGGTGGTGTGATTTCCAACAGTGAAGCCGCTGTCAGGATTGAAGCTCCCACCCAAAGCTCCGACAACGGCTGCGGCGGTTTGGTGGGTCTGCTTGTCGATGGCACGATACATTCATCCATGGCTGTGGCTGACATTACGGCTTCCATTGGCGATCTTGGTGGTTTGGTGGGCGGTGCCCTCGATCCCAAGATGGGCACCCATACTGATGTGAAAGTGCTCAATTCGTTTGCCAACGTCAGGTTCGATGTGGGTTCAGTCATCAACGAGAATGTTGAAGTGGGTGGCATTGTGGGTGATAACGAGCTGGCTTCGCTGAACAATTGCTATTCGCGTCTGTTAAGCGGAAATACGCTGCCCAACAACCACTTTGGTACAGTGACGGCCTACAACTACAAACCTGTCGTGAATTGTTATGGTCAAGAAGGCAACTATTCCATCAACCATTCCAATACAAACGGTGGCTCAGAGTCTGGCTGCGGTACCTATACTCCTGTCATCGGCTCTGATAATCTGGGCTATATGTATTCCGACAACATGGTCAACCTTTCGAGTAAGGAAGAGGGCAAAGCCACGTTGACGGCACGGCTCAATCGGGGAGCATACGCATTGAACAGGTCGGCATCACGTACAGTGGCTGACAGCCTCTATGCCCACTGGGCGCGACCGGGTCTCTCCGAAATCAATGATGACTATCCTGTGTTGCTGTTGAATGAGTTTGACGGCACTGCCGTCTATCAAGGCAGTTTCCGCAGTGTGGGTACCTACGCGGGAGGCTCTGCCCTGCAGTATGGCGGCCCTGTGCGCGATGGGTCAACGGATGAGGTGAGTGCAGCTTTGGAACGTACACTCGAAAAGGATGAGCAAGGCAGTGACATTCCCGACTACCTGTTTATTTATGGCGACGTGAACAGCGTGGGCTCCTCCTTAGACATCACCCAAAGCAAGGTCAGCATCTACGAGCATGCCGCCATTTTGGATCCGGGTGCATTGAGTGCCTCGGGCAGTGTCAAGGACGCTTACAACAACACCTATGTCGGTGTCAGTTTCGACAACTCATGCGGTAACGCCATATCCACACCTGGTATTAACTCGGGTTTGGTAGGTAATGGGCCTTTCTCCTTGCCGCGTGACTGGCACATGTTCTCCACCCCGTTGAGTAATGCCCCCTTGGGATTTAATTACACCATCGATAATGTGGACCAGAATGCCGCGGTTTCGGATCATACCGACTTCAATAATAATCCTAATCACGATGACGCAGGATTCTACAATAATCCGTGGAAGGATGCTTCCGGTAACCTCAATGGTATGGCCAATGAATTCACGTGGCTCACTTCGCCGGGCAGTGAGGAGTGTACCGACAACCGTACTGGAGACTACCGTTATTGGATGGGTGCGAATGTTGACGGCTATTTCCCCTACAGTAGAGGAAAACTCTTCAGCGACCAGTTGAGTCCCAATATGCCGTTGGAAGACGAGGTAGAGAATCTGTTCATTGTCAACAGCACAAGCACGCCTTCCGATGAATATTATATTGACGGAGAAACCAGAGTGAACCGTTATCCCTATGGCATGGACTTTTACAGCTGGTATGAGCCGCAATACCACTGGATTAACTTCAAGCGCAACGGTCCTAACCACTGGCACAGTGACGGAGATCATGTACACATCAACTACACCTCGGAAGAGTCGAGCAACAACACGAATCTTGTGGCGAATGTCAATGAAACTACGCTCGTCACGGGCAAGGGCTATATGGCCGCCATTGCTAAGGAGACCTTCCTGCAGAGTCATGGTACACTGAATGCTGGTCAACAGTCTATTCGCATGACAACGGCTGGCACTTACTATCAAGGCTGGAACCTCGTTGGCAATCCCTATCACGCCTACCTGAACTTTGATGCTGTGGCGAGTGGAAATCCTGGCGTGATGAATACAATGGAGGTGCAGACGGGCGAAAACATAGTGGCAGTTCCCTTCTATGTGGTTTACGATGCCGACAGATACGACCCATCAACGGGTCTTGGGAGTAGCGCGTTCCATTGTTATCCTGTTGGCGGTTCGGTAGGCGGCGATTATGCCGACAAATACCTGCATCCGCATCAGGGCTTCTTCGTCTTCGCTTCTGGTGCTGAAGGCAAGACGGATTTGAACTTCACGGAAAGCATGATTGTGACCCGTAAAGACATGGAAGAGGATCATCATAGCAGCCATTTCAGAAAAGATATGAACGGAGAGAGTCCTGCTTATCCTTTAGTCAACCTCTACCTAAGCAGCGACAACGGCTGCCGCGACCTCACCGTCATCGAGTTCAACCGTCCTGAATGGAGCGGTGCACTCAAGATGAAGGAACTGCGCCAAGGTAACGGACTCTTCTATGCCCGCTACAACGAATCGGACTATGCTGCCCTCTTCGTAAAGAAGGGTGCAAACCGTGTGCCAGTGCGCTTCGAGCCTTTGGAAGACGACATCTTCACCATGCGTTGGAGCCATGCCAACGGCGAGTTCAGTGCCATGTATCTGGTTGATAACATGACGGGTGTGGAGACGGATATGCTGACCTCTGACAGCTACACCTTCGAGGCTCACAAGTACGACTACAAGTCGAGGTTCTACATCGTCTTCAGCCTCGCTGAGGACTATGAAGAGGACGACAACAGCTTTGTCTTCTTCGACGGCTCGCAGTGGGTGGTCATGGGCGAGGGCGACCTTGACTTTATCGACGTGCTGGGTCACGTCCTGATGCACACCCATTGCAGCGAAGGCCTGACGCGCCTGACCCTGCCCGATGTGGCCTGCGGTGTCTACTTGGTGCGCCTCACCAAGGGCAAGGATGATTGTAAAGTACAGAAAATTGTCATTACCCCGTATGAATAAAACAAACAAAATAAGAATACTGAAAGCGATGAAAAAAGAATTGTTGAACCGGTCAAGAAAAGTGAGAAAGAACGTCGTCAGAAAGACGACGGCGTGGATGGCATCGGCCCTGTTGTTGGTTCTGCTGTTGACTCCGGTGAAAGCCTGGTCGCAGGTGCTCCTTGACGAGGAGAACTACGGTAGCCCCCGTGATGTGGGGTCGGCGGTCACATTCGAATTCGATTTGGTTCCCACTCAAGGCGGCGACATCGACCAGACTCCTTTGGGTGACGGCTGGCTGCTATTGGGCGGTTTGGGTGTGGCCTACCTTATGGTGAGGCGCAAAAAGGCATCCCGCGACGTTTAAAGCTGTTGCAGGACGGAGGCCCATTGCCGTTGGGTTACCTCTGTGCTGTAGTGGGACTGTAGCTTTGCGTAAGCCTTCCCTCCCAGCTCGTGGCAGCGGTCTGGCGCGTTCCACAGGGTTGTCACCTGTCGCTCTAAGTCGTCAATGTTGCCCGGCTCGAAGAGGCAGCCAATGGCTTCCTCACCCTTTCCGATAATCTCAGTGAACCCTCCATGGTCAGGCCCTATGGAGGGTTTGCCGTATAAGGCCGCTTCGAGAATCGACATGGGGAAACCCTCATAACAGCGGCTGGGGAGGACCAGAAAGCGGCAGCCTTCCAAGAATTGTTCCAATGCTTCTCCATTCAGATACCCCATCAGTTTGAGGTTGGGCAGTTCGGGCATCATCACATCCTCGCGCAGCTCGCCCGCGAAGCGAAACGCTATCTCGGGATGCCGCCGTGCCACCTCGCAGAGCAGGTCGTAGCCTTTCTCGTGGCTGATTCTCCCCAAATAGGCGACATACGCTCCGTCGTTGCGAGGCACGGGTTCAGTTGGCAGTTGACAGTTGGTAGTTGACAGTTTGATGCTATTAGGAATCACCGAAATCCTTTCTGCCTCAAACCCAGCCTCAATCAGCTTGCGCTTTTGGAAGTCGGTGATGCAGACAAAGCGGGTGACGCATTTGCGGTAGGCACCGGTCAGTCGGGCCACCGCATTGCGGGCGGCGAAGCCCACCGTCCGGAAGGCCGACTGCTCACAGTTGTAGCGCATGCAGCTCCACTCGTTGCCCCGATTGAGGCATAGCTCGCAAGGGAGTCCGTCGCGCATGAAAAGTCCCGTCGGGCACATCAGGCGGAAGTTATGTACCGTCATCACCACAGGCACGCTCATCTTCTGGCATTCAAAAAGGGCAGCGGGCGAGATGAAAGGGTAGAGGTTGTGCACGTTCACCACGTCCGGTTTCTCCCTCAACAGCGCCTCGCGCATCCCTTTCACGCCTTGCCGCGAGTACATCCCGCAGAAGAAACCGCGTATGTTGCCCGTCAGTGAGTCGCGGTGACCCTCTGAGGTCAGTCGGTAGAAGGCCACCTCGTGCCCCAGCTGTCGAAAAAGCTCCGCTGTCTTGTCCACCACCGCCTCCTCTCCCGAGTACCGCCCGTAGTTATTATGTACGATTAGGATTTTCATGCGGCAAAGATAGGTGATTTTTTCAATAACACACCAGAGAACCGGAATATCGTTTTGGGGTAAACTAGGACTTGATTTTTCACCATGGAAGAGTTACACGCTGGACGGATTTGAGATTGTGTAGCGATTCCAAAAGGTAGGCAATAATTATCCTTTCAAATATTTGTAAAAAGGTTTTTCTCCATGTTTTTTGATTAGGGACTCAACTATTTTAACTTGAAAATAGCAAATTACTGTTGCACAGATGTAAACAATTGGATAGCGTATATACCATTCTTGAAATACACGACCTGTAAGTTGTATAAAAGGGATATGCCACAAATATATCCAAATCGTGTTTCTCGCAATAAACATGGGTAAGGAGTAGCCGACCAACTGTCTCTTGCTACTCAAAAGCAATAATAATAAAACCGACATTAATGATCCGTAAGTCACATAATACAGTCGTGGTGGGTATTTATAGTTGTTTACAAGCCACCATCGTCCTTCAGTATTGGATGAAATGGCACATAGGACAAACAAACATAGTAATCCCGCCAATACCTTGCTAGCCGTTTTCGTAGTATTACGCCCCATCCTCAGTCCTAAAACAAATGGCACAGAGTAGCCTGTCGCGTAATAGACATAATTATGTACAAGGTCGGAATTCAATCCTATGTTGTTCATTATCAAAAGTTCTATTATAAACATGAATGCAAATAGGACTATTACGAGAACGTATGTGTTGTTTATACATTGCTCCATCTTTTGTAAGAAAGGTGTAAGAATGGCGATGAGTAGAAACACTCTGATTATCCATACAAATCCAATACCTTCTGTCAGCAGAAAACTTCCAATGATATGTTCACGTCTGATGCCGAAATCAACGCCAATACCTTTCATTATAGCAACGCATAGAAAGTAGCATGTTAGAAAGAGGTATACTGGAATAATTAACCTTGTTATGCGGTGAAGAAAAAAGCCTGCGGAGAAATCAGCCTTCCTGCCGCTATATGCTAAACCTGACACAAACAGCATTAGACATACATCGAAGCATCTGAAATTGAAAAGCATTTCCGGTGGTTCTACGTGAGCCAAAATAATAAGTGTGATGCCGAAGAAACGCAAATAGTCTATCGTTAGATTCCGTTGCATAAGACCTTATGGATTGTGTTAAGGTATGACTGTTTGACTTAATCCGTGTGGCGAATTTACATATTCAATATTTTTCGTATTTTACTATATATCTGTAAGGGAATGGAGTGATACCATCGCAGTTGCCTGAGTGTTCTTGGTTTCTTTTCCATTATCTGCTAATAGCGTGGTTAATCGCATCTATAACCCCTTGTGCCATTCCTTCTGGCGATGCCTCTCTTATATAGAAATCACGTGCAGCTTTTGACATAGCCGCAAACTTCTGAGGATTTGTTTTTGTTTCACTTAATATCTCCACAAGTTCTTCTTCACTATCATAGAATACTCCAGTAACTCCGTTTTGAATATTAGTCTTTTCCCCACCAGAGATTGCATCGGTTCGAGTTATGAATGGCACCCCATAGCCTAAACTTTTGAGTACTGTTAACCCTGCTTGTGTAGGAGACACACATATTATTGATTTGACAAAATAGTCCTTCAAGGCTTCTTCATCGTAAATTGCCCCAGTCAACTCTACATCGTACTTAAGGCTCAGTTCTTCTACCCTCTTTTCAATGCTCTCTTTCTCAGGTCCTTTCCCAATAATTTTGAGAGCGGGCAACTTTCCAACCTTTGATTTTGCCTTAGCATAGCATTCAATTAGTTCTCCAACACCTTTCTGCTTGTATAGAGTACCCACGAATAGGATTATTTCTCTATTTTGGCATTCATCTTCACTATAGTCAGCAATTGCAACCGTATTGTGCGCTACAAAATACTTTTTTTCATCAATGCCCCGATACTTTTTCCAATACTCAATAGGTTCCGGCATATAGAAAACACAAGCATCTGCGTGGTCTTGGATCGACTCAAATAGTTTATCCTCCCAATCGGGCTTCTTAGACAGGTCGTATAAGCGAGTATAGGATGCATGCACACCTAGTGACCAGGTGACCAGTTTCGGTTTATGTGGAATAAATGGTAGGGAAGCGACTCTTATCATCCTAAAATGAGGAACAAAAACCACTACATCATACTGGTTTATTAGTCTATTAAAACCTTTATGCCAAATAATAGGCCCTGCCTTTTTGTATGGCAGCTGTATTATCGGGTATGTAGAACTCTGGTAGTCAGTAGATGTAGTATACCCCACTGTTAAATCTACTTTCTCATTAATTAAAGAAAATATAGGGTCTCTATAATTCTTTAATTCCTCCTGAATAAGTAACACTGTTGGTTTATCCATTATTTCTGAATATAATGCTTCCCGAAGTTTAGGTCACCGTTTGATGAGGTTAAGGTGGTTTTCGTTTGCGGGTTAGCGTTGCAAAGATATGGATTATTAATTATTTGGCAGTGTGTTGTCGTCTTTTTATTGTCAGGTTGCCTGTCCTTGTCGACATCACCGTCGTCCCCTCGTTCCTTGAACACGCTTGTGCTATGCTCCTTCATCTGATTCTTGTTCATCATATCAAAAACGTCTAATTGGGATAGGTAACAGATTGAGGATGATATAGATGTATAACTTGTAATTTGAAGGATCGTATTGTAGACCTATTACTGCTTCGTGGATGCTTTTCTTTCTTAAAGACTGGCGTAAAAACACTGAGCTGCGCATCTTATGCCAATGTGAAATGTATTGATTGACATGGTCTGGTTTGAATTGCAAGGCAATGGAGGTTAGTTCTTTACCCACGTAATCATTCTCGTCGATACTTCTTTTTGGAGTACCCCGCATTTTCGTTGTTCCAATATTATAGATGGATTTTGGTGTTTTACTATAAGCTATTCTATACCTCGCTGCCAACCGTGCCCAAGTTAGTAAATCTTCGCCGCTCTTGATGCCAACAGGGAAACCTCCAACAGATTCTATTGCTGATTTTCGCACCATAATGGAGATGGAACAAATGGGAGGATGTGAGCAACTGGCTACCTCAAAATAGTTGGATAATTCGCCATCTTCGCCCTTGAAGGGCAGTTTACGTATGATTGTTGGGGTAATATTGCCTATCTCGTCTCGGAACTCGTAATTGGTGGCAAAGACATCGCATTGTGGATACTTTTCCACCAGTGATATCTGTGTGGCCAAATAGTCAGGTTTCCATTCGTCGTCGGCATCGAGGAAGGCGATGTATTCACCTTGGGCTTCTGCTATACCTCGGTTGCGGGCAGCGGAGACGCCGGCGTTTGTTTGACGGATGAGTTTTAGTTTAGAGTTTAGAGTTGAGAGTTTAGAGTCAGTTGATAGTTGATAGTTGATAGTTGACAGTTGATGGTTGGCTGCGATTTCGGGGCTGCCGTCGGTGGAGCCGTCGTCGACTACAATTACCTCATAGTCAGTATAGGTCTGTGCGGCAACCGAGTCCAGTGTCCGGCTAATGAAAGGGGCTTTGTTATATAGAGGGATGACGACGGTAATCATGCTGATAAGTGTTCGATTCGCAAAAATACATATTTCTCAATAATAACCGCAACTTATTTGTGTCCTCTTTGGTTAAGAAACACAATAAGTTGTTTTGTAATGGCTTCTTGTCCTTTGGGATTAACGTGAATAGGGTCGTAGAAACAATCGTATTGTGCTGCAAACTCTGGATTTAGGTCGATGTAATCCACATAGGCCGATTGCTCTGCCAACGATTGGAAATAGGAGTGAACCTGCTCGAATTTCTCAGGCTCATATTCGTTGAGCATCTTTGCTACAGGCGTGTTTACGAGGATAATGTGGATTTGGCGTTTTTCAGCAAGAGCAATCGTCTTTTCAAACGCATCGCGAAGCTCTGGTTCAAAATGGATGGAGATTTGTTGCCTTGCGTCAACCTGTTGTCTCAAAGTCACCGTGTCCAACTCTCCGGTTTTATAGTTCTCCCAGTTACGCGTCCAGCCTCTGATGGAACTGTTGAGCAAGGCATCCGAATAACGCGTTGAGCAAATCAGTTTGTGTTTCCAATAATCCCCCTTCGAAGCGGATGCCCTGATGTAAGCATTCATGTCGGCATGGTCCATAAAGGGATAGAATAAGGTATAAGAGTTGGCACTCAGCCCTTCCCCGTTAAACATGAACTGGTCAACTCCATATAGAATAGTTGTGAGTGAGTCGCAAAAAGGGGAGTCAAGGTACTGCTTCACCATTGCGTATCGGTCGGCTACATTAACCCCTTCGCGGCAGTATTTCGACACCTTGTATCCCGTCCCATGCTCCAACTTCTCCTTGTCAAAGGAAAGCATCAGTTGAGAATGCCCAATTATCAATATCTGCGAATGTTGGTTTAGCCCAAAGTAGCGGTTCAGTCCGATGTTCAGCAGTCCGCTTATGCCTCTGTCGGCTGCCACAAACAGGATAAGGAGGAGTACTATGTAAAGTGCTTTCTTCATGGTCAGAACTGAAAATAGACAAAGGGATGGGCTTCCAAACCGAACAGGAATGTCGCCAAAAGGAGAAAAACGCATTCCCATGAGGTGCGTTTCAAGGGATTTGGCTTGAACAAAAGCCATTCTCGTAATACAAACAAGAGTAGCAACATCATGGTGAGGAGGGTGCTGAATGATGACATCCCAAGATAAACAGGGGAGAAGAAGTTGGTGAAAATACCAGCCACAACACTCCAAGCCTGGCCGATGTCCGTAACGCGGAAGAACACCCAGGCTGAGGTGACCGTAGCGAATACGAACAATCGGTAGAGGGCATTAGGTATTCGTTCGCGATAGAGGAAATGCTCCGTCAGATAGAGAATCGCATGCATGGCACCCCATACGATGAAAGAGAAAGTCGCCCCGTGCCAGATGCCGCTTAGCAAGAACACCAACGATATGTTCATAACCCATCTTGCCTTGCCGACGCGGTTGCCACCAAGGGAGATATAGACATACTCTGTAAACCACGAAGTCAGCGAGATATGCCACCTGCGCCAGAAGTCTTTGATGCTTTTTGCGAAATAAGGGAAGTTGAAGTTATCCATCAGCTTGATACCTAATATCCGTGCAGAGCCGATGGCCATATCTGCATAGCCGCTGAAGTCGGCATAGATTTGGAAGGAATAGAAGACGGCAGCCAAACCCAAGGTGCTGCCAGAATGACTTGTTGGATTGAAGTAGATTTCATCGACGAATAGTCCCAAGCGGTCGGCAATAACCGCTTTCTTGAAAAGCCCCCAAATATAAAGTTCAACACCCTCGGTGACATTCTCATAACGGATATCCAGATTGCTCTTCAGTTGAGGGATGATATTCCTGCTCCTCTCAATAGGGCCGGAGAGTAGGGTGGGGAAGAAAGCGACGAAAAGCAATACCGACAATAGGTCTTCGGGCTCTGTCTTCTTCCTATAAATATCAATGGAATAGGTGAGCGCCTGGAAGGTGAAGAACGAAAGTCCGACAGGCAAGACAATGGACTTGCTGACGAAGTGGCCATATTTGAAAAAGAGCAGGCATAGTAATGACAGCGCTATGGTTAGAGTCAATTCTTTCTTTCCGCTGTCGCCTCGTCTTTGCGCTATGGTTATCCATCGCCCACCAAGATAGGCGATTAGCGAAACGTAAAGCAGTAGTCCAACGAACCAAAGGTGAAACAATCCATAAAACAAGTAGGAAGCCGCCAGCAACAATAGATTTCTCCATCGGAGGTTATGCCAACAGTTGCTTGCCCATGCCAATAGTGTTACTGCGGCAAGAAAAACGACGTATGTGAAGGAGTTGAAGGTCATCCTTGCTCCTTTTGTTTTTGCAGGAGTCCCAGCATCATGCCGTAGAAGCCGAAAGGCATGGATAAGGTGGCCATTGAATAGTTGACGGTGTTGTCGGAATAGCAAGTGGCTACTACGCCCAGGATGGTGGCTCCGGCGGTGAGGGCGCACATTTTTAGTGGTACATCGTCGGTGGAGTGATAGACGATGAAGGAATGCAAGAATATGAACAAAGCTATTAGGGCATAAAGCACCAATCCGACGAGACCGTTGTCGCAGAGCATCTGAATAAAATCGCTGTGGACGATTCTAATACCTCCAAACTCCCCGCTGTTTGTGTACATATAGTATTGGGCTGTACCTGTTCCGCTGCCCACAGCCTTGTGTGGCTCATAGAATTTTGCCATCATATTATCCCATACGGATTCTCGTCCGTTGGTATTCACGTTTTCCATTGTTACATTACCTTCGCGGAACTGCTCAATTGTAACATGTTGCTCCTTCTTGAACATCTTCTCGTACAAACTCGGAATAGTGAATACCGCGACGACACCCGCTATACCGATAGCTATCAGGATAGGCAAGGACTTCAGGCGATATTTGATGAAAAAGAAAGCACCAAGGGCAACGATGGAGCCCATAATGCTGGTACGAAATACCCAGATAAAGCAAGGCGGGAGGAAGAGCAATGTCAGGAAGAAATACTTTTTCTTCGCATCGGTGAAGAAGAATAAGGTCAGACAGAAGACCATTAGGGAAATAAAGTTGATAGCTGCAGCCGTTCCGTTCCAAAACACTCCTGGAACCAATTTGGAAAGACCAGGTATAAACAAGAACACGATGCAGGTTATCCCCACTAATACTGCCCCTTGTCCCGACTTGATAAGCAACTCCCCATCACGCACTGTAGCTGAGGCGAAGAGGCAGAGCAGGAAGGGATAGAGGTATTTAAGCACCACACGAATGCCATAAGTGACAGAGGGGGAATAGAAGCAACCGATGATAATCCAAACGAGGTAAATGACGTACATCCACATCGCTGCACTAAACACTGGGAGGTTAGTACTGCGTTTCTTTGAAACCAAGAGTCCTAATACGCAAAGCCCCTCCAACACGAAGAGCCGCAAGGCCATCAGGTCGAGACTAAAGAACCTTGCAGAAAAAGCCAGTAGTCCTGTGGAGAAAGTCAGTAGCCAGAGCGACTCCGGCCCGTTGAGCTTCATCTGTTGGTGGCGGTCCAAGGGGTGTTGCACCACAATGCCTGTCCCATAGAGGAACCAGAAACCGAGAATCGTGATGATAAGGAAGTATAGGTAGTTGAGGTAGATCATTTTGTTTTATTATGTGTTCTGTTGGGTTAATTCATTAAAAAGGTTGTTCCATTGAGGCATGATATTCTCAGGATAAAACGATGAAACGCTGTTCTTCGCTTTTTGCCCCATATTGGTCCTTAGGTTGCCATTCTGCATCAATACTCGCATTTTGTTTGCCAAACCGTAGAAATCTTTACTCTTTACCAGAAACCCTGTATCTCCGTCTCTTATAATTTCTTTTGGTCCGCATTCACAGTCGAATGCGATGCAAGGAAGCCCGCATTCCATGGCTTCGGTGATGACCAACCCGAATCCTTCATAAATCGATGGAAAAACAAAAAAGCTGCTTGTAATTAACACATTCTCAATGTTCTTTGATGAAGGCAGAATGTGAACCTGTCTTTCCAATTCGTTAGCTGTAATCATATTATTCAGCATTTCATAATCTTGTCCTTCACCATAAATAGAGAGTTGCCAGTCGGGGAATTCTTTGGCGACAAGGCTGAATGCTTGAATTAGATAGAAAAATCCTTTTTGGGCAATAAGTCTTCCAACGGCAACAATTCTTTTGGTTGTTAGGGGTGAGACTGTGTTGGAACGGAAAGATAGCGGGTTGTGTATATAGCACATATTCTTTGGCTCACCCCAGATATGATAGTCTTGTTCCGTTAACAGTACCACTTTATCGTATTTCGTGGCATTTCGCTCTTCTCTTTTCTGAATGAGCCAGGCCTTAAGTCGATGAAGTGGTCTTAATGGAAGGTGCAGTATGCCATTGACTAAATATGTGAGATAGTATTTTGTAAAATGAAACTCGGCAATCTTCTTGCTTCCGTCATGGATTCTATAGAGAAATGAAAACTCTGCTCCGCACATGGAGATTGTAATATCGGGCCTGAGGTCATTCAGAAGTTTCTCTAATGATTGTCGGTGTTCCTTGTTGGTTCTGGCTTGTAAAGGATGGCAGATAACCTTGGGACTCAATGCAAAGAACGGTGCTTCATCTTCATAACGTAACGCGATGTGAACGTCATAGTCGTATTCCTCCGCAAGGTAATTGGCCTTGGTCGTCAGCACACGTTCCATGCCGCCAGGATTATGCAGGGAGTCTATACAATAAACTATCTTCATTATTCCCAAATGTCACATCATTATTGTTGAACGTGCAAAATTACAACTTTTTTCGTTATCGTCATTGTTGCTGACTTCTCAGGTTAAGCGTACCTTATGGCATAGGCAATGTCTTTGAGGTTGAATGCTTTTATCCCATAGCCCAATACTCTTCGTAGAAATCTATATTTCAAATGCTTGAAATATTGTCGGTCTTCATCGTCAAACAAGACGTTCTGATTAAAATGCTTCAACTGGAAATCATAGTCGTGGAGAAGCCTCTTCGACAATTCAATATCACTGATATGTCCCGTCTCCGATTTGGTGTGTATGCGATAAGATGCCAACGGCTTCATCAGTCCGATGATGTCTGTGTATTGTCCTACGCGATAGAAGAAGTCGTCGTCGGCAATATGTCCGGCTTCAGATCTGTAGGTGCAGACCTTGAAGATGTCACGGTGAGTGATTACGCCTGGGCAGCGATGGATATGTGGATTCCCCAATGTGTAGTAGGCCTTCACATACTGCTTGCCAGAATAGTATTTCACAGTATTGTCGCAGAAACTTGGTGTTGATGTCACTTTTCCAGTTTCATCGATATAGTTGCACGATGCGAAGAGGTGTTTTACCTTTGGATATTGGGTGAGAGCCTTTTCAGCCTCTTCTAAGAATGTCGGAGCGAGGAGGTCGTCCTGATGGAGAATGGTGATGAAGTCCATCGTGGCATATGAAATGGCGTTGTTCCAACCTTGAACGAATCCAGAGGGACCGTTAGGATTGCAAAACATCTTTATCTTGTTGCCATATTCTTTCACGATGTTCATGGTTTCGTCACTTGAACCATCATCCGATACGATTATTTCATCAGCGGGTCGCGTTTGGTTCAGTGCCGACTCGATGGCTTGCGCTACATAGTCTGCTCCGTTATAGGTGGGTATGGCGATGGAGAAGGTCATTGTGGTATGGATTTAATTACCTTTGCCGGGCAGCCGCAGGCAATGCAGTAAGGAGGAATGTTTTTGGTTACTACGCTGTTGGCTCCTATGATAGAACATTCGCCGATGGTAACACCTGGAAGAATGGTTGCCTTCTCGCCAATCCATACACCGTTTCCAATTCTCACAGGACCTTTGGACGACAGATTTCTCTGGATGGGGGGGGTGCTTCTAACGTCAGAATAATCAAGCATACCGTGTTGGTGGTCACTGATATAGACAAACGAAGCCATCAATACATTGTCACCGATTTCCACTGAATTGATGGCGCTAATATGGCAGTCGCTTTGAATGCAAACGTTATTGCCTATGGTGATTTTGGGTGTATACTTCACCCCCTGCCATTCGCTGAAGGTCCTGAGTTTGAGCCGCTCGCCACAATCGAAGTTGTCACCGATAAAGACATTTCCTAATCCATAGGTTTGGATGGGTATGGATATCCTCGCATTGCTGCCTAAGTGGCCTAACTCATTACGCAGTTTGCGAAGCGTTAGGTTTATCAGCTTCCGCTCGGGAAATGCCCATAATATATGATAAAGAATATTGTTGATTTTCATTTTGTGTTTTCGAATAAAAAATGTTTCCATTGCCCTAAATATGCACGGCTTATCTTTGGATGTGAGATTAAGAGAAGAAGTGCTTTAGCGTTTTTATGTGTATATACATACGTGGATACATAATCCTGATACGAACTGCTATTCATATGCTTTCTCCACAAAATCAAATCTTCCTTGGAACAATAGTTTTTGGCGAAGTCTTCCAAAGCATCGAAGGTAAGCATGGCTTGCTGTTGCTTGTCTTCTGACTCCAACAAAGTGGTGTTGCCTCCGTGGATACGCCAATGGGATACTTCACGATTATCAAGCATGATATTACCCATAAGGAAAAGCCTCATCAATGAATGAAAATCACATGCTTGATAAGGTAGCGTGTAAAGTTCAATGGCTTTTCCCTCTGTTAGATTAAAAATGATGTTCGGATGACCGAATGATTTAATCTTGTAATAACCAAGAAAATAATCTTTTCCACTCATTAGTATTGTGTTGTCGTTGACCCTCTCAACTTCAAATTCCTTTTGTATTCGATCGATGGGATGCTTATAGCAGTAAGCCACAATATGCTTTTCTTTGGCCATATTGGTTGAAAGAATTTTCATGGCATCACTGATAAATGTGGAACTGGTAAAATAGTCGTCGCCATCAAGATTAATTGCCCATTCACCCGTTGCCAGGTTGTGAGCAATATGATGGTAGTTTCCTACACGTCCAAGATTTTTCTCGTTGCGGAAATACTTGACTCTGTTGTCCGAAATGTACTTTATGGCAATTTCACCAGTACGGTCTGTACTACAGTCGTCTCCTACTATGATTTCCAAATTAGGATAGTCTTGTGTTATGGCACTGTTTATTGCATCCTCAATAAAGGCCTCTTGATTGTAAGTGGGAATCATGATAGATACTTTCGAGTATTTCATATCATTTTATTTTATTTTATTTTTGATTTTTTCAAAAAACATTTCTCCTATCCTGATTATTCGAACTTCAAATGGAGTAAATAGAATAATACGCAGCTTGTCAATTAATATGCAAATCAAAGCGAGTAGTAAAGCCAAGGCAACATATAGCAAAATAACAGTTGCTGTAGAGTCATAATGGTTAAAAACATAGTTTGAAAGTTTTATGTATAAGTTGCTGTTATTGTGACATTCAGTGATGAGGTATATGGCGAGACTGCTACTTGCCAACCAGTTTATTCTAGAATTTGATATTGTGAAATTGCGAAAAATCAAGAAGAAACAGATGGCTGATCCAATTACAAGAGGGCTGTTATACTTAAATGCCGAAAGCGGAAATGCCATCGCTAATGATGTTTCTTGGTATAAAGATATTCCCCATGTCAGCATTGTAAAAACTAGATATCCAAGTACAAGAGGCCATTGTTTCTTAAAACGAGATTCATGATATAGTCTCAGGCAGCGACCCCAAAAATAGAGAAAAATAAAATTCATTAGATCGTAGCCTGTAGGGCTTATATGAGCGTTCCAAAAATAACCGAAGTAAAATATTAATATGCCCATTATGAAGATGGAAGTATACGCACCTTTGGAGGAAATGTTTTCCCAATAACGATTTAACAGAGGTGATAAGATGAAGAGATACGAATAAGTTGGGATAAACCATAATCCATTACTATGGCTGAAAGGCATGAAACACCCATGCAGCGAGTATACATTGTCTCCCGTATAGACAATTGGAGTAATACAATAAGAGCATAAATTATAGAACACGCATATTAGGTATAGACGTAATAATCCGTTAAGACTGGGTTTTATTCCATAATAACCAGATATTAATATAAAACAATCGACTGCTATGATTACAAATGAATTTACGAGAAGATATGTTTTATCCAAATCAACGATTTCGTCATGAGACATTCCAACATATCCTATTCCGTGAACAATGAAATGATGTATGATTATAAAAAGCATACAAACTATCCGTAGTAACTCTATATTTGAATCTCTCTTTTTTTTCATTTGACTTTAGAAAGATTGAAGGATGTGGTATGATTTCGGTTATTAAGTCTCATATACATATGCCTCATTCTCGCCTGTAAAATTAGTCTATTGAAAAATGTACCATAGTAGACTGTCATGCTTTTTCTGACGTTTTTAATGATATAAGTGTGCGAGATGAATCGCAACACTTCACTGATTCCTGACACCTTGCCTGACGTGTAAAAGGGCACTATGGAATTTACGTCAATTAGTAATCGCTTCATCATAGATTCTGATTAATTCCTTACAATGTCTTTTTATTGACACCACCTCTTTTTTCCCTGCCATTTGTGCAAGTTTAGCTTCGGGTATCCTGACAATTTCCTCCATCTTTCGCCACATGGCTTTTACATCGTTCGTAGGAACTAACCAACCGTTTACCCCATCTTCTATCTGCATTTCTGCGCCGCCGTTGCGGGTAGCTAGCACAGGCTTTCCCATGGATAGAGATTCGGCGATGTTCAAACCGAAAGAGTCTGAGAAAGAAGCCATCAAAGATACATGGTAATTTCTTACTGTATTATAAACTTCATTTGAAAGAATCTTGCCATGCCATATGATTCGACAATCTTGCCGATACCTCCGTTGTAAACAAGAAAAGTAACGCTGTTCTGCTTTAGTGCTTGCAGCACCAATGATGTGTAATTTGGAATTAGTATCGGCTAATTGATGGAATGCCTCCAAAAGGATATGTAGTCCCTTGTTGTAACAGATGCGCCCGAGGTAGAAGAATTGTATGCCATTGGCAGTTGAAGGGAATGGGACAGTATGAGGGAGTAAGGGTATACCATGGGGTATAACTTTGATTTTTTTGGGGTCAAGTCCATTGCTCACTATAGCCTCCTTCATCGCCTCGCTTGGTGCAATCATTAATTTGCAGTTGTCTATGATGTTGTGCCATTCCTCTTGTTTCGAGCGGATGGCTAATGCTGCTCCACCTATAGGTGTAATGAAATAGATAAAAGGCTTCTTTTTCAACCAAAGACCTAGCCTTAGGTAGGTTCTCTCTGGCAGCAACCGCATGAAGGGATACCACAGAAGACCTGTGCGTATGTTGCGCAGGTAACAGTGCAAGCAATTCTTATGGTTCACCTTCAATTGACATATTTCATCCTTATAGTTAAGAAGTATGCCTGCAGGACAGACAATGTGCCCTCCATGAGCTGTAACTACAACAGGGATGCCCAATTGTCTTCCAATTATACAGAACAGCCTTTCGTAGTAGTGCGCGTGAATGACATCAGGACTAATTTCTTTTACTAATGCGAATATTTGTTCATCATCCAAGCCGCCATAGTTGTACAATTTGCATCCCTTGTATGTTTCCTTTCTGATATTCTCTGTAAGAATCGTCAAGGTTACGTTATGTTGCAACAATTCATCCACAATATTGTGTACATAAATATCTCTACCACCGTATGTGGAGAATAAGTGGCCATCTGCTATTTGGAGAATATGCATGATAGGATGGGTTAGTTGTTTTCAGTAATTTAAGCAATTAGATATAAGGATTAGTTCTATGCCATTTTGCTCAAAAGTCTCTTTGATATAGGTATGTATTCTGTCTTTGGAATCATTTTATGTGTTTGAACAGTTTATACACTTTTATAATACAAGCTATCATTCTTATTAATGTTTTCCTCAATCTATAAGAGGTGGGTATTTGTCCCCAATAGTATAGCAGTTCGGGATCCAAGAGTTTTATATCCTCCATCAGTTTTGTAGGAAACATCTTAGACATCATGTCGTTAGTCTCTTTTTTCAATAAGCCTTTTGGACCGGAATTACTAATTCCACCAAGCGAGAAAAATGATATGATTTTGTCTATGTAATGGAACGAACAATGGTGGGTGAAATAGCAATCCAAAAAGAACTTTCTGTCAGAAACAATTCTATAGTTCTCATTATATGGTTTTTTTTCTAGTAGTCCCTTTTTAATAAAAGAAGCGGGATGTCCGATGGTGTCTTGTATCAAATGAATCGAGTTTGTGTCGTGCCTAAACTCGTTTTTAAAAATACAGATTTTCCCATCAATGTCAACCATACGGATACTCCCATACACAATATCATACCTCCCATCCAACTCTGGAAAAACCTCTTTCACCACATCCTTGTTGTAAAGATAATCCCCCGAATTCAGAAACAAACAATAATCACCCGTTGCGTGTGTTACGCCCTTGTTCATGGCATTGTAGATGCCTCGGTCAGGCTCTGAGCACCAGTAGGCCAGCCGTTCTTGATGCTCCAAGATGACTTCGCGGCTGCCGTCAGTCGAGCCTCCGTCGATGACCACGTACTCGAAGTCCTGGCAGGTCTGGCTGACGACGCTCTCCATCGTGCGGCGCAGGCCGTCGCGGTTGTTGAGGTTGATGGTGATGATGGTGAGTTTCATGGTCACTTTCTATTGGATTTGCAAAAATACAATTTTTTCTCTATTTAATCGACTTCGATAGTATTAACTTTTATCGACATCGCCAATCAACAACCATGTCCTTCTGCTACCTGCCTATAAACTTGTGACAATTTCTCAGCACTTTCTTTCCACGAGTATTTTGCTAATTGCACCCTTTGTTTGGAGAGTAGGTTTTCCCGCTCTTCTTGGCTCATGGACAGCATCTTCTCCGTTTTCTCTGCAAGACTGGATTCTCCAATGCTCATCTCAAAATAGATGGCAGCATCGCCAGCAATTTCGGGGAAGCAACTGGCATGGTTCAGCATCACGGGACAGTCGGCAGCGTATGCTTCAAGGATAGGAATACCAAACCCTTCGTACTCGCTGGTGAAGATGAAACACAAGGCATGATGGTAGAGGGCAAAAAACTCCTCGTCCGTATTGACCCAATGGTGGAAGAAACGGTCGCTGACTCCACATTTGTTCATCAGTTGGGTTTCAAACTCAGTAAAGGGTCTTCCCGTGCAGATTACGGTTAGCTCAGGATGCCTATTAAGGACGGGTGTAAGATGATAGACAAGTGGCACGAAGTTCTTGTAAGTCCATCTATCACCGACATAAAGCAGATAAGGCTGGTGATAGGGGACATCGAAATCACTCTTTTTGGGGAATGAGCATCCGTGATATATGACATGGATTTTCTCTTCCGGCACATTCAAAAACCGCATGATGTCGCGTTTTGTATTCTCGCTAACGGCGATGATGGCACTGGCCAATGGAGCCAGTTTCTTCTTCATTCTGATCTGGATGTCGTCGCGTTTGTAATACTGTGGGTACAATTCGGGAATCATGTCGTGGATGGTCAGCACAAAGGGCTTGCCATTGAGGTAAGGTAGGAAGTAGTCGTCATAATAAGTGGGATGAAATACATCGAAACCTCCTTTGACTAGCCGTTTAATGGTAAACTCCATATTGTATTTGGTTTGGTTCCAATAATATCCTTCACCCTTGCCCCGCATTAGGTTGTAGGCCACGAACATCTTTTTTTTCAGAGGCCATTGGAAGGGCAGGATGAAATGGTCGAGCCTGTATCCAAAGGACTTACCGATGCCCATCTCGTTCATGTACACATTGCTCGACTCTTCGAGAGCAATCTCTGCCTCTATGTCCTTGGGCAAGTGCTTGTAAAGCTCCGCAAAGCAGCGAGATACGCCGCCATGTGATTGAAGAGCAAAGGCTTGATGGTCGTAGAGGATACGCATGGTTGTTTTTCAAAGATGATAATTGTAATATAACTACCCCCGGTCTTTAATTATTTAATTCGTCTTTTAATAAAATAATAAACCATCCATTGAGGAATATTGTAAAATACTGTTGCTCTCGGCCATATCGTATCTTTACCACGAGTTCTAATCAATTGAAATATACTTTCTTTTTTTATCAGTGGTATTTTTTGTCCTTCATTAAGGTAGTTGCTCCCAATTAGTGATTCGGTGTATTGTCGGAATGGATATTTTAGAAAATGTGTTAAAGTATGAAAAGCAATCTCGTCCAATATTCTATCTGCAAAAAGAAATAACTTGTTATCAATAAAAAACCTAGTATATGCTTTTAAAAACGAGATGTGTAATTGTTGTAAATCGTTTATGTTAGGCTGTTTGATGTCTTGAATGTAGTTTTCTTCGCTAAAAACGGGGAATACCTTTCCTTTGAATGTTGAGTATGAAATGGTGCGTTGTTCAGTATTGGAACTAAAGATGTATTCTACGATGGAATTGTTTACCATAGTATCTGTCCATCCATTAGGCCAATAAACTATAAAGTCGTTGTCGTCAGTTTTGGCAGGAACATTCTTGTGACAGGCAATAGTTAATAATAATAGATTGATTTTATTAAAGTTATATTTTTGCAGAATGTTATTAATTGTATTGCTGGTTTTCCCTGATGAGGTGGAGTCGACGATAGCGGAATGAAGATTAGTTGAGGCTAGACCTTCCTGCTCAAAGAAACTAATCAACAAATTTTCATCAGAATTGTACAATGCTTGGCGTGAAATACGTAAATATTTTATTGATACATTAGGAAATAGCGTTTGATACTCTTTCGCGATATTATATAGTTGGAAAGTGTCTCTGGATAGAAAAAACAATTGGTTGATTCCTTTTTTTTCAGCATGCGATAGAATTTTATAAACAAAAGAGCAGTATAGGGGTGCAATTACATCTGCAAGAAGAAGGTTTCGAGGATGAAATGGGAAAGATATATTTATCGCTCTGGAAAGACCAGCTAGGATGCCTTTATAATTGCCATTAACGATATTGTATATGCTGTTGGAGTCAGACCATTGTTTTTGATATAATGAGTATTGATGCTCAATGTGATGACAATTAATCCCAAGTCTTCTAGGCTCTTTTATGTCGCTTATTTCATTGTCACCCCAATGATGCCAATTAGTATATTCAATTCTTTCCTTGGTTTTAATCAGCTTAAAAATGGAGCCATTGCTTTTCTGTGCTTTGCAGTCGCACGAAACATAGATGCTATCTTCTTCTTCGATTAATCCATGAAATGAAAGAATATCTCTTAAGTGATTTGTTGGAATATACATATCGCTGATGAAGATAATCTTTTTAGAAGTCTTTCTGATCTCTTTGATTCTAGTAAGAATTGAATGAACAGGGAGCGTGAGTTCTTTTTCAAGACCGATTTCTATGGCAGGTAAATCGTGTATATCACGTAGAAGCTGATGGCTGAATGAAAAATGGTTGTAAATGTCGTAGATTGTGTAATATGTGTTTTCTTCAGCAGCTTTTATTTCAGCATCATGTCTAGCAAAAATAAAACTCAATCGAGTGTTGCTTGAAACAATGCCTTTGAAGACATTATAGGAAAGGATTTCAAAAAAGTTGCTTGGCGTTCCACAAGTGCGTACTAAAGAAGTGTCAAAAATATCAAATGAGTATATTGCTTTTTCATCACGCATGATCTAACTAATTATCATTTAAATTAAATGTACGATTTTAAAGAGCTGTTCATAGATAATACTTTTGTTTTGGTTCTGGAAGAGATATAACCGAAACAAGTTTTGTTCCATTGAACATAGTAAGAATCAGAGTGTTTATACATTTTATCAATTTCGAATGATACCGCATTATTTACAATGTCATAGTTGTTTTCACCAGTAGATAAATCTCCTGTGCCTATAGAAAAGGAGACATTGTATAATCCAGAAACCAATCCAGGGTTTATTAGTGTATATTCTATTGTTAGTTCTTCTCCTTTATGAATATGAAATGTGTCAGTGGAGGAATTGTTACAGATAGAAGTCGAATCATTAGCTCTAATGGTATTACATATCCTGCAATTTGGAATATCTTTAGAAGATTTGACTTTAATATGAATAATAATATCTTCATCGGATGCATAAGTCATGCTTTTATTAATCTGTTCGAAAGAAATAAACTCGGCTATCCTGTCTTCTTTGTTAGCTCTATATGAATCATCAATTAATACAAAGGGAGAAATGGGTAATGTTGATGCAACTTTTAAATAGGTCTCCACTGTATTATTTATTTCTCCACAAAAAGCAATACTTCCGTTGCTCAATAATATACCTGAATGACATAGTGCTCTTATACTCGCCATATTATGACTAACAAACAACACCGTCCTCCCTCCGCCCTGTGAAATATCCTGCATCTTCCCAATCGCCTTCTTCTGGAACTCTGCATCACCAACGGCCAGTACTTCATCCACCACAAGGATATCCGGCTCCAAATGGGCGGCGATGGCGAAGCCGAGCCGGACAGTCATGCCTGAGGAATAACGCTTCACAGGGGTGTCAATATAACGCTCGCAGCCGCTGAAGTCGATGATCTCGTCTAACTTGCGAGTAATCTCGGCCTTGGTCATGCCCATGATGGCGCCGTTCATGTAGATGTTCTCGCGCCCCGTCATCTCGGGGTGGAAACCAGTGCCTACCTCCAGCAGGCTGGCGATGCGGCCATAGGCGGTGATCTTACCCGTGGTGGGGGCGGTGACGCGACTGAGGAGCTTCAGCAGGGTGCTCTTGCCTGCTCCGTTCTTGCCGATGATTCCTACCACGTCGCCCTCCTCAACCTTGAAGTTGATGTCTTTCAAGGCCCAAACATATTCGCTTTCGCCTTTGTGGGCGCGGTCGTTGGTCTCGCCAATCTTCAGGTAGGGGTCTTCCTTGTGCATCACGTTGACAGCCCACCAACGGTTCAAATCGTGGCTGATGGTGCCCGACGACACAGTGCCTAAGCGATATTGTTTTCCTATGTTTTCGAATTCTATAGCGTACATGGCTTTTGCTTTTATACCGTATCCATAAACGTCCGTTGCACCTTATTAAATACCATTACGCCTACCACGAGGAGGACGCACATAAAGGCAAAGCTATAGCCCAAACCGAGCCATGAGAAGTAGCCCTGGCCCAAGGTCGCATATTTGAAGGCTTCGATGACGAAGGTCATGGGGTTGGCCATGATAAACAGGCGTAGGGTGGAGTGGGTCACTATCGACAGGGGATAGACGATGGGTGTGCCGTACATCCATAGCTGCACGATGAAGGTGAAGAGGATGGTGAGGTCACGGTATTTGGTGGTCATTGAAGACACGAGGATGCCGAAACCCAATCCGAGACCTGCCAAAAGGACGATGAGCAAAGGAATGAGTAGGGCTGTCCAGGTGAGATGGATGTCGGCGCCGCTGAAGAAGAAATAGAGGTAAAAGGCGACGAAAAGCCCCATCTGTATGCCGAAACGCAGCAGGTTACTGATAACTGTAGCAATGGGTACTACTAAGCGGGGAAAGTAGACCTTGCCGAACATGGCTTGGTTGGCGGTAAAGGTGGAAGCAGTTTGGTTGAGGCAATCGGCGAAGTAGAACCAACAGACGTTACCCGCCATGTAGAATAGAGCCTGTGGCACACCGTCAGTGCTTATCTTGGCGATGCCGCCGAAGACCACCATGTTCATCAGCACAGTCAGCAGGGGTTGGATAAGATACCACAACGGCCCGAGGATGGTCTGCTTGTACTGCACCACAATGTTGCGCTTGACAAACAAGTCCACCAAATCGCGGTAACGCCAAATCTCACGGAAATCGACGTCCCACAACCTGTGTTGTGGCGTGATGATGGTGACGGGCTTTCCCATAGGTTACAGAGCTGTGGTTCCGTTGAGTAGTAGAGTCATGCCCGGATACCTCTGCTCTTCGTTGTAGCCTTCGATAACAGACACGGAAGTGCGCTCAGTGAGGCCTGCCTTGACGACGAAGACACTTATGTCGGCCTGACGGGCGATAATGGCTGTATCGGCTACGGTTTCTACGGGTGGACAGTCTACGATTACCCAATCGTACCTGGCACGTAACCCGTCAAACAGTTCCTTTAAACGTGGATTGGACAAGAGCTCGACGGGATTGGACGGTATGGAACCGACAGGGATGAGGTCAAGATAGTCGTGTCCGTTGACGCTCAAAATGAGATCGTTCCAATCGTCCGTTGTACCATTCAGGTAGGCACTGATACCCTGTCCGCTTCTGCCAACATAATGCGCTAAGTCACCTTGACGCAGGTCGAGGTCGACACAGACAGTGCGGGCTCCCTTGAGTGCAAAGGCGGCTGCCAGATTGGCGGCCACGAAGGTTTTGCCACAGGCAGGGTCGACTGAGGTAATCATGGCTATATGCCCCTTGCCTTCAGCAATGAATTCCATATTGGTACGCACGACGCGGAAAGCTTCGCCAATGGGACTGTTGTCGCCTTCATTGACCACTATCCGCTCGCCCGCTTTGGTGGCAGGGATTTCGCCTATGAAGGGAACGGTGCTTCCGTCCACGTCCTTGCGGTTGCGTATCTTGGTGTTCATCATCTCACGCAACAGGATGAGGGCCAAGGGCAGTAGCAATCCTATGAGCAAGGCTGCAATGAGTATGGGAAGGATGGCTGGCGCAGTAGGTGACATGGAGCCAGAGGGGGCGCTGACAACGAGGGTGTTGAAGGCCGTGAAAGCCTGTGAAAGCTCGTTCTCTTCGCGTTTTTGCAACAAATAGACGTAGATTTGTTCTTTTACTTTTTTCTGGCGCTCAATGGTGACCAGATAGGTGGCTTTGTTAGGGGTGTTGGCCAACTCGGCGAGGGCTTTGTTGTGCTCTTCCCTGACTTCCAAAAGCTGGTCTTGCTGCGCCAGGATGGTGTTGTCAATCAACTCGACAAGGGCTTTCTTGATGTTGGCAATCTCCACATCGAGGTCGGTGACGAGGGGACTTTCTTCGGTGATGCTGGCGGCCCAGTCGTTACGGTCTAACTGCTTGTTGTTATGGTTGCGGATATGGTATTCAATCTCACTGTTGTTGATGCCAGTGTTGGAGGGCAACACTTGACCGAAGTTGGCGGGATTGAGGATGAATTTGCGCAGGTAACGCAGCAGGTGGAGTTGGTGATTGATGCCGTTCATTTTCTTGGTGGTCTCGGCTTCCTTGTCCCTGGCGCGACGGATGATGTCTTGGATGTCGGCCATGGAGTTGTCTCTCTTGAAGGTGGAGATGTCGTCGTCTACATCGCCCAATTCATCCTTGAGGAGGTCGATGCGCTCGTCAATGAGTCGCGACAGCTCGTCGGCCATGAGTTGCTTGTTGTCGGCCACCACCTGGCTATAGGCCTCGAAGATAGCGTTGAGCACATCGTCGGCCCGCTCGATGTTGACATCGGTGTAAGTAAAGTCGATGATGGAAGGGACATCTTCATTCATGGTAGCTTTTAATCGGCTGCGGCAGGTGCTTATAGCTTCTCCAACACTGTGGTGGGTGACGTAGACCGTCATCCCGTTGAATGCCGCTTCGGAGAAGGCAAGGGCGGGAGTGACGACGATTCGACCGTAGGGGGTCTGAAGTGTGTCACCCAGTTTGACAGGGGTCTCCACCCCTGCAAGTTCAAGGGTGATGTTTTTGCCCAGATGGAGCGTCAAATTACCGCTTTTGTCTTCGGGCAGGTCGAGAAACTGTACCTTAACAGGCAGGGTGCTGCCGTAGAGCGTCTCTCGGTGGCCTTTGCCGTCGGTTTCGTATTCCACGTTGAGCGACAGGTGACGTACCACTTTTTCGAGCATTTCCGTAGATTGGATATAAAGCATCTCTTTCTTGGCGTTGGCCTTTGAGTCGGTGTTGTTTTTGAACTTGAAGATGGCCAGATTGGAGAAGAGGCTCGACGACAGGTCGTAGGAGGTGCCACCGTGGCCTTCTTCTGAAACCATAAGAGAAGCTGTTCGCGTGTAGGTCTTTGGCGTAATTCTTAGATACACTACCGCCAAGATGACAAAGAGGGCGACCGACACTATGAACCAGGGCCAGCGTCGTAGGCACTTGTGCCAGAGGTCGCCTAAGTTCATACCGTTGGAGGTCGATCGGGTGGACTTTGAGGTGTTGTTAATCAGTTCCATATCAATAGTTTTTTTTAATTACCTCGTTTGATTAAATAAATGACTGCTGCTACTGACGTAATCATGGCTGCTGTAGACGACACAAGCGAAATCCAGAAGCCAGGCTGATAGCCTACGCTGCCATTGACGGTGCTGTTGCGCTTTACCTTATCGTTAGGCTCGACGTAGATGATGTCGTTTTGCTTGACGTAGTAGACCGGCGAGTTATAGATATCGTCGGCACGGGTGAGGTCGACGAGGTAGGGTACCCGGGTGTCGCCTTCTTGACGCATCACCATAACGTTGGTGCGTTTGCCGTTGATGTCGAGGTCGCGGGCCATAGAAAGGGCCTCCATAATGGTGGTGCGGTCCTTGGTGATGGGCTTGAGACCTGGCACTGCAACGCTACCCATGACGGCGAAGTTCATGTTGGTAAAACTCACGGTGATGGTGGGGTCGGTGCAGAGGTTGCGCTCGAGGATGAGGTTTTTGATGGTTTGTTCCACTTCGAGGCGGGTCTGCCCGGCAATGTTGACGTGACCCAGAACGGGGAAGTCGATTTCGCCGTTCTCGTCCACGGTGTAGGCCGATTGGTTGCCATAGCCGTAGCCGTCGCCATAGCCGTCGCCGTAGCCGTAGCCGCCCCAGCCACCGTAGCCGCCCCAGCCGCCCCAGATGTTGAAGAGGCGCATCTGCTCCTCATCTTTGCTGTGGAGACGGATGTTCAGCCGGTCGCCGGGCTGGAAGCGGATGATGCCGTCGTCGGGTGTGGTGAAGACGGTATTGGGCTTGGCATCCTGCATATAAGCGATGTCACGAGGTGTGCGGCACGCTGTCAGCAAACCTGCCACTATCACTATCAAAACCAATGTCTTTTTCATTTTCCTATTCGTTTATTGTTATATACCTTATTTATAATTTATTATAGTCATTCAAATGTTTCGCATTTCTTTTGGTTTTCCATTCGGTGTAGAGCAGCCGCGGCAGAGTGCGGATAATCCATACACAGCGGTTCAGCTGTTTTTTGGGGTTTTGGGTGATGCGGTAGACGAACTCCAGATTGTTGTCAATCATCCATTGCGGAGCCCGTTTCTCGCCTTGTCCGCTGAGGAAGTTGAAGGCCGCTCCTACAGAAATCATTACTCCACGATGGAGATAAGGCAACATACGGCTCATGAACTCCTCCTGTTTCGGCGCACCGAGCGACACCCAAATAATATCGGCATTATAGACGTTCAGTTTTTCAGCAATGCCTTGGTAGTCAAAATCTCTCACATCACAGAAAGGCAATTCCCAAAACAGCATATCAGCAATGCGTGGGTCGGTATCTGTGAGCTTTTCGCGTAAAGCGTCAAGTGTCGTCTGCTTGCCGCCAAGGAAGGCCATCTTGTATTGCTTCTTCCTGATAAGGTCACGCATCAAGTCGATGCCGTAGTATTTGCGTACTTTGAGACCGTGTATCAACCGGATATAGACGGGCACAAAACTGCTGTCGCAGACGGAGAACATCGATCCGTTCACCGCCTGCAGGTAATGGGGCGTACGGTTGGCGGTGTTCAGCACCACCCCGTCGGCCACCACCACATACCCCTTGCCACCGCTTTGGATGCGCTCGTCTATCTCCCGCAAGGCGTCCTCGCGGCTCAGTTCATAGTTGATTTCAAAGAAGGTTTGTCTCATGATATCCCCTTCCTATGTGTATACAAATACTTGTTTTTCAGTGTCTTTAATCGAATAACATACAAAGTGCCTCTATTGTCGGAGGCACTTGAAAAAGTGCGCAAAGATACGAAATTATTTTCAATTGAGGAGGTGAGAGGGAATAAAATTAACCGAAATGACGATTATTCCCAACAAAAACCCTATCTTTGCGGCGTTGTTTTATGCCTAATACCTTGCGTTTATGATATGCTTTTTCCGTTCTAATAATCAGAAAGTTATCGCTGTTGAATCCAAGTCGGTCCTTTCTGAGGAAACACTTTCAAAACTAACGTGGCTTTTCGGTAATGCCGAATTGATTGAGAAGGAAACGGTGAAGGGACACTTCGTCGGGCCTCGCCGCGAGATGATTACGCCCTGGAGTACCAATGCTGTCGAGATTACCCAGAACATGGGCATCAAGGGCATCGTCCGTATCGAGGAGTTTCAAAAGGTGGAGTCGAAGAAGACGCCTTACGACCCCATGCTGCAAAACCGATACGAGAACCTTGACCAGAATGTGTTCTTTGTAGACCGCAAGCCTGAACCGCTGCAATACATCGACGACATCGAAGCTTACAATCAGCAGGAAGGTTTGGCTCTCAGCGCAGAGGAGATGGACTATCTGAAAGGCATATCCGCAAAGATTGGGCGTAAACTGACGGACAGCGAGGTGTATGGCTTCGCTCAAGTCAACTCTGAGCACTGTCGCCACAAGATTTTCAACGGCACTTTCATCATAGACGGGAAGAAGATGCCCAACACACTCTTCGCCCTCATCAAGAGAACCTCGAAGGAGAACCCGAACAAACTCGTATCGGCCTACAAGGACAATGTGGCTTTCATCCTCGGTCCCAAGGTGGACCAGTTCGCCCCTGCTGAGCCCAACAAGCCCTCAGCCTTCCAAATCAAACCCATTGAGACGGTAATTTCGTTGAAAGCGGAGACGCATAACTTCCCGACTACAGTGGAGCCTTTCAATGGTGCAGCTACAGGTAGCGGCGGCGAGATTCGCGACCGTCTGGCTGGCGGACAGGGTAGCCTGCCTCTCGCTGGAACAGCGGTTTATATGACCTCTTATCCGCGCACCGAGGATGGCCGAGAATGGGAAAAGAATATCGAACAGCGTAAATGGCTCTATCAGACGCCGGAAGAAATCCTCATCAAAGCCTCCAACGGTGCTTCTGACTTTGGCAACAAGTTCGGTCAGCCGCTCATCAACGGCAGTTTGTTGACCTTTGAACACAAGGAAAAGGAGACACTGGGTTACGACAAGGTAATCATGCTGGCGGGCGGTATCGGTTTCGCCAAAAAACAGGATGCCAAGAAGCTGGAACCGGAAGAGGGAGATGTCATCATCGTGCTGGGTGGCGACAATTACCGCATCGGTATGGGCGGCGGCGCTGTGTCGAGTGTGGACACAGGCCAATACAGCAACGCCATCGAGTTGAATGCTGTACAACGTGCCAATCCTGAGATGCAGAAGCGCGTGAGCAACGTCATCAGAGCGATGGCCGAGAGCGACCATAACCCCATCCGTAGTATCCACGACCATGGTGCAGGCGGACACCTAAACTGTCTTTCCGAGTTGATTGAAGACGCTGGTGGTGTGGTATATGTGGATAACCTGCCCGTTGGCGACCCGACCCTTTCTGATAAAGAAATCATCGGCAACGAGTCGCAGGAACGCATGGGCTTATTGGTCAATAAAAAAGATAAGGATATCATCAAGGAGACTGCCGAACGTGAACGCGCTCCCTATTATGAGGTGGGCGAGGTGACAGGTGACGAGCGCCTGCGTTTCGTCCGCAAGAAAGGCATGGCTCCCATCGACCTGGCCATCTCAGACTTCTTTGGAAGCGCTCCTAAGACCGTGCTGCACGACAAGACCAAACCCTATGAATTCAAGAAAATCAGTTATACCAAACGCGATATTCACAAATATCTTGACCGTGTGCTGCAACTGGAAGCTGTAGCCTGCAAAGACTGGCTCACCAACAAGGTGGACCGCTCGGTGACGGGTCGCGTGGCCCAGCAGCAATGTGTGGGTGAGATTCAACTGCCCTTGAGCAATCTCGGCATTAGTGCTTTGGACTATAATGGTAAGCGTGGTATTGCCACAGCTTTAGGTCACACTCCGATAGCAGGACTCATCGACCCCGCTGCCGCTTCGCGACTTTCAGTCTCTGAAGCATTGACCAATATCTTGTGGGCTCCCATCGAAGGCAACCTTTCAGGGGTCTCGTTGAGCGCCAACTGGATGTGGCCCGCCAAGCAGGAAGGCGAGACAGCACGCCTGTATGAGGCTGTCAAAGCCTTGAGCGACTACTGCGTGGCTTTGGGAATCAACGTCCCGACAGGTAAGGACAGCCTCTCGATGACCCAGAAGTATCCCGATGGAGGAAAGGTGGTGGCTCCTGGAACGGTCATCGTTTCTGCAGCTGGCGAGGTTTCCAATATTCGTCAGGTGGTGCGCCCCGTGATGAAGGCTGACGAGAATACCGAACTCTTGTATATTGATTTCTCGAAAGACGGTTTCGAGTTGGGTGGCAGCAGTTTTGCACAGAGCATTGGAGCTATAGGTCAAGCGACTCCTGATGTGAAGAGTGTCAATTACTTTAAGAAGTGTTTCGATGCTGTTCAGAAACTTATTGAACACAACTTGGTTTTGGCAGGTCATGATGTGTCGGCAGGTGGTTTGATTACTACCCTGTTGGAGATGAACTTCGCCAATAGTACTTATGGTATGAATCTCAACCTTGAGGCTTTCGCCAAGGACGACCTCGTTTCGGTGCTGTTCTGCGAGAAGCCTTCGGTGGTCATCCAAGTCTCTAACGATGGTATTGCCAATCGGATGCTGCGCGAGTTGGGCATCGCTTTTAAGGTCATCGGCAAGCCTACGGCCAAACGGCAGATTACTATCACTCATAACGAGCATAATTATATCTTCGATATCGACACTTTACGTGACACTTGGTACAAGTCTTCTTACCTACTTGACCGCAAACAGAGTGGCCCCAGGAAGGCTATGGAGCGTTTCATGAACTACAAGAAACAGTATCTGCATTATAGCTTCGGACGCAAGTTCACGGGTAAGGCTGTGGATATGGGCATCAATATGCATCGCCGCGAGTCTTCGGGTATCAACGCGGCCATCATCCGTGAGAAAGGCTGCCAATGCGACCGCGAAATGGCATATGCTTTATATCTCGCAGGTTTCGATGTGCGGGATGTCACGATGACAGACCTGGCAACGGGCCGCGAGGACCTCAAAGACGTGAACATGATTGTCTTTGTTGGTGGTTTTTCTAATTCAGATGTGCTGGGTTCGGCTAAGGGCTGGGCAGGCGCTTTCCTATACAACAAGAAAGCCAAGAAAGCTCTTGACGATTTTTATGCTCGCGAAGACACTTTGAGTCTCGGTGTCTGCAACGGATGTCAGGTGATGATGGAACTCGGTCTGCTCTATCCTGACCATGAGGAACACCCTGTGATGATGCACAACGATTCGCATAAGTTTGAGTCAGGCTTCCTCAATGTGGAGATTGCCCAGAATGAGAGTGTAATGTTGAAGTCGCTTTCAGGTCACCGCCTCGGTGTGTGGATTGCCCACGGCGAGGGCCGTTTCTACTTCCCCTGCTACCGTGACAAGTACAAGATTGTGATGACCTACGGTCAAGATGAATATCCAGGCAACCCCAACGGCAGTGACTGGTCAACGGCAGCAGTCTGCTCTAACGACGGTCGTCATCTCGCGATGATGCCGCATCTTGAGCGCGCCTTCCTTCCCTGGCAGTGGGCCTACTATCCTGACGACCGCAAGAACGATGAGGTCTCGCCTTGGATGGAGGCTTTCGTGAATGCCAAGAACTGGGTGGAAGAACACAGGAAATAAGCTATGGCGAAAGAAAAAATCAACAAGACCAACGCCTGCCGCATCCTCGACCAAAAAGGGGTTGCGTATGAACTGATACCCTACGAGGTGGATGAGAACGACCTCGGGGCGCAGCATATCGCTGACCAATTGGGTGAAGACATTGATCAAGTATTCAAGACCTTGGTGCTGAAAGGAGACAAACTCGGCTATTTTGTCTGTGTCATTCCAGGCAATGACGAACTCGACCTGAAGAAGACCGCCAAAGCTACGGGCAACAAAAGCTGCGATCTCATCCCGATGAAGGAGCTGCTGCCGCTGACGGGTTACATTCGTGGCGGCTGTTCGCCCGTAGGGATGAAGAAACAATTCCCCACCTTTATACATGAGACTTGCGAGTTGTTTGACTATATCTATGTCAGTGCAGGTGTGCGTGGCCTGCAGTTCAAGCTCAACCCACAAGATTTGATTCAAGTGGTGGAAATGACCATAGCCGACTTGACCGTTTTTGAATTTGGACAGCAATGAGCTATACAATTCGTAAGTCCACTTTGGATGACCTCCCAACCATCCTCAATCTCCGCGACCAGGCTCGCGAGATTATGCGCAGTTATGGCAACACTTTCCAATGGCCTGTCGGCTATCCCCGTGACGATATGTTTCAAAAAGACATCGAATTGGGCGGTAGCCATGTGATGCTTGATGAGAAGGGTAGGGTAGTGGGTACATTTGCCCTTTTGCCCAGTCCGGAGGTGACTTACCACATCATTTACAATGGTCAATGGCTTAATGATGAACCCTATCATGTCATTCACCGCATTGCTAGTACCCCCGAATCGCATGGCATATTGGACACCTTATTAAATTATTGTGAGAGTCAAGTTACCAATATCCGCATTGATACTCATGAGGCCAATATCATTATGCGTAAAGGTCTGGAGAGACACGGATATCAGTATTGCGGCATCATCCATCTACTGAATGGTGACGAGCGTCTGGCCTTCCAGAAAATCTGCAAATAATAAAGAATTATTCCTGCAATCAGAAATATTGCCTATCTTTGCAGCGAATAATCTATTTATAATTATGCTAAACAAAGAAAACGTTTTAGAAGTCCTAAAAGACGTGATTTATTTCCCAAAAGGGGATAATATAGTGGCTTTGAATATGGTTGAGAACCTGATGGTTAAGGATAATGCCATCCGTTTTGACCTTGTCATGGAACATGCTAACGATCCAAAAAACGACATCCTCGTTAATGGTGCCAAGCGCACCTTGGTTGAGGTTTTTGGTGAGGTTGACATCGAAATTAAGGTGGTAGAAGAGAAGACTGCTCTGTCGAAGGTGAAGCACATCATCGCTGTGGCCTCAGGTAAAGGTGGCGTGGGTAAATCGACCGTAGCGGCTAACCTTGCCATTGCTTTGGCTCGTGCTAACCAGCGTGTTGGTTTAATCGATGCCGACATTTATGGACCTTCCGTCCCGATGATGTTTGGCTTGGGTAACGAACAGCCTAAAGCCTTTGAGAAAGACGGCAAAACGGTTATGTTGCCCTTGGAACGCTTCAGTATTAAACTGATGAGCATCGGCAGTTTTGTTGATGCCGACCGTCCGCTCATCTGGCGTGGACCTATGGCCACCAGTGCCTTGAACCAATTGATGAACGACACCCTATGGGGTGAATTGGATTGGATGGTGGTGGACATGCCTCCTGGGACGGGAGATATTCAGTTGACTTTGGCGCAGCAATATAATGTTTCGGGAGCACTCATCGTGACGACACCTCAAAAGGTGGCTTTCGCCGATGTGCTTCGTGCTGCTATGATGTTCAAGGAAGAGGCGCTTCAAATTCCAATTTACGGTCTGGTGGAGAATATGGCCTATTTCACACCTTCGGACATGCCTGAGAAAAAATACTACATCTTCGGTAAGGAAACTGGAAAACAATTTGCCGATCAGCTGGGTGTGCCGTTGTTGGGACAAATACCGATTACGGAAAAGATTGCCGAATGCGGTGATGCAGGTGTCCCCCTTGCCCTCGATGCGGACTCACCTGTCACTAAGGCTTTTGACCAAATAGCTCAGGAAATCATTAAATCGAAATAATTTGCACGTGAATCATTTTCACGCAGAATATGCAGAAAACTATGGATAAAGAAACGATATTACGCAAAGTAAAGAACGTCCTCGAACAGGTGCGTCCTTACCTCCAGCAGGACGGCGGTGATGTCAACTTTGTAGAACTTACCGATGACAACACCGTCATTGTGGAACTTACTGGTGCCTGTGGCAACTGTCCCCATAGCCGCTCGACCCTGAAAAACGGCATCGAGGCTGTGATGAAGAAAGTCATCCCTGAAATCAAGGCTGTTGAGCAAGCCGAAACCTTGGATTTGTAACTAAATGTCAAACATAAAACTCAAACAACATGAAAAAAGTTCTATTCTCATTAGTGGCTATGTTGCTTCTCTCGGTGAGCAGCATTGCACAAACCACCTTTACTAAGGTTACATCGGCCTCAGGTCTTGAGGCGGGTGCCAACTACCTCATTGTTGCCCATCACGAGGAATTGGGCGTACTTGCTATGGGTTACCAAAAATCCAACAACCGACAGGCTATTGTGGTGGACGAAAATGGTGATGCTATCACGGTTACTCTGGGTACCGACCCGAACAGCGAAACCGATGTTTTCCAGTTCACTTTGGGTGGAAGCACTGGAGCATGGACCTTGTTCGACGAGGTGAAAGGCGGTTATCTTTATGCCGCGAGTAGCAGTAGCAACAATTTGAAGACGCAAACCACGCTTGATGCCAATGGTGAATGGAGCATCTCTTTCAATGATGACGGTACTGCTGAGGTTATTGCTCAAGGTGAAAACACGCGCAACAACATGCGTTTCAATCCCAACATTTCCAATAACGCCCCACTGTTCAGCTGCTATGCTGAGACTTCAAACGTTGATACTCGTGTTAGTTTCTACAAGGCTGGTGGAAGCAGCCAGATTGATCCGGAACCGTGCGACTATCCTACCAATTTTACCGCTTCGGTTGAGGGTGCAGATGTCACCCTTACATGGAATGATATTGTATGTGAACAAGAGAATATAAGATATCTTGTGTTAGGTTCTACTGGTGAAATCATCGTGCCCGTCGATGGCATTCCTGTGGCAAACGACTATCTCTCCCATAATGTCGAACACGGTGTTGGAGCATGGACTTTCAGTGGCCTTCAAGGTGGAACCACCTATCACTTTGCCATCTTCCCTTACACCAACAGCGGTGCCAACATTGATTATTTGACTGTCGAACCTTATCCTATGGTGAATGCCACAACGGAAGATGTCCATATTTTGCTTTATGAAGACTTTGATGAAGGGCTTGGTGTGTTCACAGCTTTTGATGTTTATGGCGAACAAGGCTGGCATCAAGGTACTTATCAAAATACCACTTACGCCAATATGAATGGTTATGCCAATAGTGCTGCCCACCAGAACGAGGATTGGCTGATTGGTTATGTCGACCTGATGGGTGGGACTTACAATGAAATTTGGCTTGAGTTCAGCACGGCCATGAAATACGAAGGCGACCCGCTCCGTGTGGCCGTTTCCAGCGATTACGACGGACAGAGTGACCCCAGCAATGACTATGATGCATGGGTGGACATTACCGACGTTTTCGATTTTTCGACAGGAGAATATGAGTGGGTTTATTCCGGCAAGGTTGATATCGCGGGAATGGTTCCCAATTATCCTTGTTCTTTCTATGTTGCCTTCATTTATACCTGCGATGACGTGGATGCCTCTTCGTGGGAGGTTGATTATGTGAAAGTGACGGGCGCGAATGTGAATTCCGTTGACGAAACTGCTACCTCGATGGTTAGTCTCTACCCCAATCCTGCTCGTGAGCAGGTTTCGTTCGTCCTTGATAACGATGCCCAAGTCAGCATCTTCGATATGATGGGCCGCAAGGTGAATGAGATGAATGCAGAAGCTGGACAGGTGCAACTCAACGTCAGCGAGTTGGAGGGTGGTGTATACTTCCTCAATGTCCGTTATGCTAACGGAACTACTGCTGTCACTAAATTCGTGAAGTTCTAATAAAGACGCGACAGCGTCATTGCAAGGAACGAAGCAATCCAGGAATGAAGCATGATAGTCTGGATTGCTTCGTTGTTACTCATCGCAATGACGTAATACGACGACACGGATGAAGAAGGTATTACTCATAGTGTTCTTGCTCCTTTGCTGCGGGGTTTATGCCCAGCAGGTGGAGCCTGCGCGCTATGAGACGAGTCGATGGAACAAAGACCAGGGGTGCCATTTTCAGTCGTTCGGTGAGAAAGGCGGCATCTTGGCGATAGAAACTGACCAAACCGATAAGGAAAAACAGCATCGATTATGGAGCTTTGCTTATCTCGATACCAATCTCTACGAAAGACGAAACGACCTCATCCCTATGCCTGACAAACTCAAATTCGTTGATGCGGGGAGTGATAGCCGTTTTGCAGCTTTCCTTTTTGTCAACGATGGTAACAAAAAAGCTGCCGACACACTCGACTTTTTCGTGGTTTGCTACGATAAATCGAACGATGCCTATCAGACTTTTTGGAACAAATGGCCCGAGAAGACGGTGCCGCTGTCGCTTGAGGTCGTTGACGGTACGATGATGCTGGCGGTCAACAATAGGGGAGGCAATGGAGGTCTTTATTTCTATGACCTATCTGATAAGAAATACCTTACGGTAACTCCCGCCCCATCGGAAAGTTTTGTGTTGTTTCAGACAGAAGCCTTTGCTAAAGAACATTGCTTTGTGGTGGCAGCTAAGGAATTTGAGAACAAGCGTTTTACGGCCACCTCTTTCCTTGTGTTCTCGCCAACAGGTCAGCTGCAAAGAACCTGCCGTTATAGCAATCTTCCCAATGCTGCTTTGGGGCGTATGGTGTTCCAGTATGATGAAAACCAAAGCCTTGTGGTCATCGGCACATTGGAACGTGAGACGGGTCAGAAGGTCAATCTCGAAGGCGTGACGGAGAACTTCGACAAGGAGAGCATCGGTGTGGTGTGGATGCGGTTTGTCAATACTACGCCCGATGCCCACATCTACTTGTTCAAGAACATGCCCGAGATAGAACATGCTTTGACGGCCTCAGACCGTTTGCGTGTACGAGAAGAACGCCTAAGAAAGCAAAACAAAACCAATGTCACACGAGGTGAGGTAGCCTTTCAGTTTCTTACCCCGCGTCTTACTGAATACGGCAATTTGACGATCTTTGCCGTGGAAGCCTTTATGCCTTATTATCACACCGAGACCCGAATGAGTTACGGATATTATGGCTACTATGGAGGCTACCCAAGCTCTTATACCGTCTTTGATGGTTATGATTTCTTTAGCGAGGTGTTGTTGGCTTTCGACTCGGAAGGACGCCTGCAATGGCAGCAGTCGGTGAAATTTGACAACGAGCTGACCTTTGACCTCTTCTCCCATGCCGCTGAAGGTGTCTGTTATGATGAGTTGGTAGTGGCCTCACCCTATCGAAACAAGTTGCGTTACACTGTTTTCAGTCCCCAGGGTCAGGCAATGACTAACCAACAGGAAGAGAAATTGGCACACGTATTCGGAGCTGACTATGTGGATGAGGAATACTTTGCAAAGTTGGCTCCTTGGTATGGAAGCCGTTTTCTGATTTACGGGTCGCAGGTTATCCAAAACAGTGCTCAGCCCAAACCTCGGCGTTGGGTGTATTATCTACAGAAGGTTCAATATGAATAAGCAATGATCAGCAGTTGGGTGAAATATCTGTTGCAGCGCAAGAGCGAGTACAATATTCATTCGCCTTTCGTCTTCGATTTTGTGACCAAGGTGCTCAACGATCGAGGCTCTAACCGCGACTACGACACTATTCTGCGTATGAGTAAACTGCTCGACAAGAAGAAACACATTGGTTATGCTAAGCGTAAGCGAAGCCGATTGCTCTATCGCGTCATTAGACACTATGAGCCAGACTCGGTGGTGTCGTTTGGTAGTATCACCGCATTGAATGCTACCGCCATGGCTTTAGGGTCTCTGCAGACTAGGGTCTATTTGGAACAGTCGGAGGACTTTTTGGAGACCCTCAATGCAATGGGAGTCATCAACGTCAGTCTTATCCAGCCTGAAGAGTTTGCTTCAACTCGTTTCCGCCGACTTAACACGAGTTTCGTTTTCTTTGGGCGCGATTCGTTTGAAGACGACACATGGGACTACCTCGCCGATTGCATGAACTACAAAACCGCCGATTCCGTTTTTATCTTCGAAGGTATACACGGAGGTCGTGACATCGAAGATGCGTGGGAAGAAATCAAAGCAAACGAAGATGTCTCGGTGACTTTTGATCTTTATGGCATCGGTATGGTCTTCTTTCGAGAAGGCATTGAGAAACAAGATTTTGTATTGAAATACTGAATACTGAGTCGCTTCGAGTCATTGCGAGGAACGAAGCAATCTGGAGAAAAAATCTATAGTATAAATATGAAGAATATAACTTACACGAAAACAGGCGACGAGGGCAAGACCTCTCTGATAGGCGGCTTGCGTGTCGCGAAATATGACGAAAGAGTGGAGGCTTATGGCACAGTTGACGAGTTAAGTGCTTTTATTGGTGTGCTGTATGACCAAGAAGGCGTTACTGAAGCCATGCGTACAGTGTTGGACACAGTCCAAAACAAGTTATTCACTATCGAATCACATTTTGCTTTGGATGAGAATTCGGAGGTGAAGAAAATGATACCCATTTTGACAGCCGACGATGTAGCCTATCTGGAACATGAAATCGATGTGATGAACGCCATTTTACCTGAATTGAGAAGTTTCGTTATCCCGGGTGGAAACCTCAAGTCCAGTCATGCTCATGTGTGCCGCACGGTGTGCCGTCGGGCTGAACGGCAAGGCTGGAGACTAGCAGAACAACACCCCGTCGATATACTCGATATGAAATACCTCAACCGCCTGTCAGACTACTTCTTTGTTCTCTCAAGGTACTTTGTTTTTATGGATAATACAAACGAAACAAGTTGGAAATCAACACAATAAATTGATTTTCTATTTTTTTAGTAAAATATTTGCATATCATAAAAAAAGTGTAATTTTGCGCCCTCAAAAATAAAGTACAAAAGATATGTATTGGACCTTAGAATTGGCTTCAAAATTAGAAGATGCTCCTTGGCCGGCAACCCGCGATGAGCTCTTGGACTGGGCCTTGCGTACGGGAGCGCAGGACGAAATCATAGAGAACCTTCAAGAGATGGAGGACGAGGGGGAGATATATGAGCGTATTGAAGACCTCTGGCCCGACTATCCGTCGAAGGATGATTTCTTCTTCAACGAGGATGAATATTGATTATTAGAGCATTTGATTAACAATTACAACAATAGGCTATTGGGCAACTAATAGCCTATTGTTGTGTATATCCCAAGCCATTGAGCCCACGCAGAGCCGTTGCAGTACACCCTTACCCAAGCCTTTCCCAAGTGTTTCAGTCCCCTTTGAGCTTGGCTACCCCTTGGGATATACTTGGCTACTACTTGGGTAACCCTTGGGTAATACTATGCTAACCCTTGGCAACCACGGCTCAAATCGGTTGCTTGTAGTTCGCTGATTTTGGTTGTCACTTTTGTGTCTTGCGACTGATGCAAGTTGACGGGTTAATGATTTAGGGCTGTTTTGAGGCTGAATGATGACCATCGTAGATAACTGGTAAACTATAATGTTTCAAGGCTTTTAACTGAAGTAAGAAAATAAGCGAAAAATGGGGTTGCTTTGCATCGGTTTTTTCCCTATTTTTGCACGATTTAAATGAGAATCGCAACGAGATTGTTAAGAGGCTGTATTTGAATGTCTTGCGTAATAATATTCTGTTGCGATGGTTTGATGTGTCTTCGCCTCGTGTGACTGACGGGGCGGAGCCGTAGGTGTCGATAACGAAAAAAACGGATATGAAACGCTGCTTATTTTTGCTCCTAACGGTGATGTCTTTGTGGTTGGTAGGATGTTCTGCCTATCGGGATGTAGCCTATTTCCAAAACGCGGAGGAGGTGAGGGGAATGGACCTTCAGCCTCTTCAGCCCATTCTACTACAACCTGGGGACAAAATCAATGTTTTTGTGAACAGCGCCGACCCTTTGCTGATGCAACAGTTTAATCTCATGACGCATTTCAGTGGTGTGGTTCCGATGGGCTCTACTGGTGCAAAGACTTCAACCTACAATGGTGGATCGAATGTGCTGGCCTATACGGTTGATGATCAAGGAGATATTAATTTCCCGGTTTTGGGTCAGGTGTCAGTCCAAGGTAAAAGCAGACAAGAGCTCTCCGATTATATTCAGGAAAGACTCTGTGATAGGGGCTTGATTAAAGACGCTATTGTCTCGGTGGAATTTTTGAATCTGTCGATAGTTGTCTTGGGTGAAGTGAACCGCCCTGGGCGTGTCGATATCAAGAAGGACTATTTCACCATCTTGGATGCCCTTGCTGCTACTGGCGACCTGACCATTACTGGCCGACGCGACAATGTGATGGTGTCGCGTCAGGTCAATGGTGAGGATGAGACTTATTTAATCAATTTATGTGACAAGCATGAAGTGTATTCTTCTCCTGCTTTCTATTTGAAACAGGGTGATGTGGTGTACGTTACTCCAAACACCAAGAGGATACACATGGCTGATTCAACGGGCAACACTTTCAGCCAACCCACTTTCTGGATGTCGTTAGTTACGTTCTTGATTACAACATCAACATTGCTGTTTAAAAAATAGAAAACCAATACTATGAAAAACAATATTAATTTCGTCTCCATTGGCGATTTGTGGCGGTTATGTGTGGCCAAATGGCATTGGTTCGTTATCTCTATTGTGTTGTGTATGGCAGTGGCGGTTTTCCGGGTTTCCCATACGGTGAGAACCTTTACTAGCAAGGCTGCCATTATGGTGTTGGACGAGAAAGAGGGTAAGAGTTCACGCAATGCGGTTGGCGAAGAGTTTAATAACATGAGCCTGGTTTCTCAGAGTTCCAATGTCCACAATGTTGTTAAACAGATGACATCTCTGAATGTTTTGATGGAAGTGGCACATCGCCTTGACTCAACTGCTGATGAAGAAAAAGTATTAGGTCAAGCGTTAGCTTTACGTGGCCGTTTGTCGGTTGAGAAGGCAGACAAGAACTCTACTGTCATTAATATGACCTATAAGGATACTTCTTTGGACAAGGCAAAGCGTGTGCTCTCTCTGGTGATTCAGGCGTATAATGACAAATGGATGGAGGACAAGATATTGACTACTCAAAATACCACTTCGTTCATTGATTCAAGATTGGGGCTGCTGAGAAGTGAGTTGGACAGCTTAGATGAAGGCATTTCTACTTTTAAGAGTGATAATATCATTACGGATGTGAAAAGAGTAGGTGATGTGTATCTGCAACAACGAAGCCAATCGGATGCTGAGATTATGCGTATGACCAACCAAAGGTCTGTTGCGAGATATGTCCGTAAACTGTTGGGAAATGATGATGAGCCTCATGCCCTGTTGCCAGTAAATTCAGGTATCAATAATAGTTCGATAGAAGCCCAAATTACCAACTATAATGAACACGTGTTGCAGTACAACAGCCATTTGGATTACACCTCTGAGCAAAATCCTCGTATTATCATTCAGGAAAAAGAACTGGGAACGTTACGTGCCAATATACGTAGTGCGTTAGATAACTATATCAAATCTTTGAGCATACAGATAGTTTCGTTGGAAAACTATAACAATAGGGCAGTTCACAATATTTCATCCAATCCCATGCAGGCCAAGTATCTTGCCACTATCGAGCGTGAGCAGAAAGTAAAAGAAGGCTTGTATTTGTATCTATTGCAGAAAAAAGAGGAGAATGAAATTAGCAGCAGCTACCAACGCAGTAGTATAAAAACGCTAGATTTTCCTTATGTGAGTTCAAGTTCATCGTCGAAGAAAGCCACAACGTTTGGTGCTGCTTTGCTGTTGGGTCTGTTGTTGCCAACCCTTGTTATTTTCATAGGATCGGTGACAGATAAAACCGTTCGTGGTCGTGCTGATCTGGAGTTGTATCCTAATCTTATGATGATGGGTGAAGTTCCTGAATATGGACAGAAGAAAGGTTTTGCCCGATGGATAGAAACGGTTCATAGATTGGGCGCAATACGAAAATTAGGGTCGGTTCGCAAGTTGGGTCTTGTTCGCTATATGAAATCATTGAAGGTCCTTTTAACCACTAATGCGGGTCTGGTTATTAAGGATGGGAATCAGGATTCGGTCAATGAAGCTTTCCGTCTGATACGTACCAAAGTGTTGCAGAACGATGACAGTAAGGTGTATATGGTTACTTCGTTTGAGGAGGGAGATGGTAAATCATTTGTTTCAACTAATCTCGCTCTGGCACTCGCAGTTAACCGTCAGCGCGTGTTGTTTATTGACGGTGATTTGCGCCAGGGAAAGGCTTCTCGACTCTTAGGAGCTATGGGACTTGGTTTATCGGATTATCTATGTGGTAGCGAAAAAGAGCTGTCCAACTTGCTGTTCCAGCTTAGTGAGTTTCCCACATTGGATATTCTGCCAGTGGGCGATCTTCCGTCCAATCCTTCTGAGCTACTGGCAAGCCAGTTATTCGGCGACTGTATTGATGCGCAACGCCCCAATTATGATGTTATTCTTATTGATTGTCCTGAAACGGGAAATTTGGCGGATACCGAAATCATTGCCGAACATTCGGATACCACAATCTTTGTGATAAGGAAGGGGAAAACAGTACGGGCGAAGGTTGACGAGTTGGAGTCTACCCAGGAGAACGGGAAATATGCGCATTTGGACCTTGTCTTGAATGGAGTTTGATGGGTGATAAATACTTGTAGTTATGAAAGTAAGTGTGATTGTACCAGTCTATAACGTCAAGCCTTATTTGGAACGCTGCATACACTCGGTGTTGCAGCAAACCTATAAGGATTTGGAAATCATCATGGTGGACGATGGCAGTACTGACGGAAGTGGTGAACTGGCAGAAGGTCTGAAGGCTTTATCTCCTTGCATACAGGTGCTGCATCAGGAGAATCAAGGACTTTCGGGTGCACGTAACACAGGCATTCGAAATGCAAGAGGTGAGTATGTGGTTTTTTTGGACTCCGATGATGAATGGCTGTTGCCCGATGGATTGGAAACACTTTTGCGGAATGCTACCGAGGATTTGATTGTTTTCAAGCCTGTTGATGTATGGAAACAGGGACGACGTGAAATCACAAAGGATTATGATGTGGACTACATTTCCAGTTTGCCGGAGGCACAGGCTGTTTTTAGCCATTTTATTTTGACGGGGCAGTTTAGGATGAGTGCATGTATGTTGTTGGTTCGTCGTCAGATTCTTGTCCAACATGAAGTGTTTTTCCCGTTGGGATATATCAGCGAAGATGTGAACTGGAGTCTTCAGGTATGGCAATATGCTCGTACTGTCAAGGTACTGAACATGGACTTTTATGGCTATTATCACAGAGAAGGCAGTATCACCCGTTCATCTGGCCTTAAGCTAAGGATTTACGAAAGCTATGATAAGATTTTTTCTTATTGGGAAGAGCAATGTGATCAGGGATGTATTAATGCCGATGCTATTAGAGTGTATATGGCAAATCTCTGGGTGAATATGGGCTATGTCTACCACAAGCTCTTGCGTAAGAATCGGCCTGTCGCATTACGAATCATGAAACGGTATCAGGGCTTTCTCCGTTATGCGCGTTCTTCAAAGGCTAAGCGTGTCAGAACTATGGTGAGATTTCTGGGGGTAAGAAGTACTCTTATTGTTTTAGGTTGGTACTGGAGACTGCGAAATGTGGTGAAAAAGAATGTTGTATAGACTGCACAATACAATCTTTATCATTGAGTTGTTGCTCATTGGCTTTCTTGCGGTCTTGGCCTCTGACCGTTCGTTTTGTGCTATGACCGTAGGCACTGTGGTGGCTTTTGTTTCTCAACTGCTATTGCTGATTTATTTTTCGCAGGATAAAGATGTTCTTCATACGAATAGAGTATTGTTTTTGACGACGTTGGCTTATTATGTTTTGGTTGGGACCTTGTTTATGTCCATATCCTATTATTATGATGGCGATACGTTTATGCTGAATAAATTGGATGCGTTGTTCTATTTTAATGAAGGGATGAAGTCTGTTGATATGGGTCTTGCCGAAAATGTTCAACGTATCATCAGGAGATTTGAACCCGATGATTGGGGTGCACTTCTTACCAGTAGTGTTGTGCTGTATCTTATCCCTTCCAAACTCTTTATGAATGCTATCTATATGTTTGCCGGTGCTATCTCAGTGGTGATGTTGTTTCATATGGGTAAGCATTTTATGCCTATGGTCTATGCTTTTGAGGCTGCTTTGGCCTACGGAACCTCATCTTTCATGGTGTTTTATCATTGCGCCTATCTCAAGGAGTCATTGTTTGTGTTTTATGTGATTGCGGCCATGTATTTTTTTTTCAAGGCTGCAATCGAAAGGAAATATTTGTCATTTTTCGGCGCTGTTATCTGCGTGGCTATTTTAGCGTTTTATCGCCCAGCGGTGTCAGCCTTTCTTGTCATATCCTTTTTTGGTTACTATGCCATTACCCAAAGAGGCACTGCTTTTTCCCTTTTTTTGTATGTGATGATAGCAGGCGCGTTGGCGGTTTCTATGGTGTTTTTACAAGATCAGGTAGATAGATATGCTGGAGGCGATATGGATTCGATAATGATAGAGTCATCTTCCGCCAATTATTCTGGTATGGTAAATATTGTTATGGGTTGGTTTGTTGGTCTTTTCGGTCCATTCCCTACTTTGTTTCCGATGCCTAAAATGGGACCTGAACTGACTAATTTCTATGGGGCAGGCTTGACTTACCGCCTGTTTCTTGCAATTCCATTCTGGATAGGTGTTTTATTTACCGTTAGACGTCGAAATTTCGATATGGTTCCCATATTATCGTTTGTGTTAGTCGAGATGCTGGCATCGGCATACGTGTTGGCTAGTTTTGAATTGCGCAAGGTGCTGTTGCATGTGCCTTTTATGTTTATCTTGTCGTTCTATGGTTTGTATCAAATGGAAATGAGCAAAAAAATAAAGCCCTTTAAACAATTGATAAATTTAGGGAGTTATGCGATGACCATCGGGATATTGATTGTGTGGAATGTCTTTAGGGTAAAAGGATGACATTCTTGATTCATGATTTTATGATTAATAGATTATACATTATATTATTGTATTCAAATAGATTATGAAAGTATTGATTGTTGCAAGATATACAAATAACAGATTTACTCCTTTTGTAGCTGAGCAAGTTGACGCATTGATAAAAAAGGGTGTTGAATGCAAGTTTTTCCCGGTTCGCAGTGCCAGGGGCTATCTGAAAGAACTGCCTGCACTTCGAAGAGAAATCAAGGCGTTTCAACCAGATGTGGTTCATGCCCACTATGGACTCAGTGGCTTGTTTGCCAATTTTCAACGGATGGTTCCTGTTGTGACCACCTATCATGGCAGTGACATCAATGAACCGTTGGTGTTACCGTTCTCAAAGATGGCCATTCGGCTTTCTGCATTCAACATATTTGTCTCACAAAGCATTATTGACATTGTGAGACCTAAAAAGAAGTACGCACTGGTTCCTTGCGGAATCAGTTTGGAGGATTATCCACTCGTTGAGAAAATAGAAGCCAGAAAGGAGATGGGATTAAAACCGGAAGGCAAGTATGTCCTTTTTGCAGGGGGCTATGACAAAGCTGTTAAGAACGCTGCGCTTGCCAAAAGCGTGGTCGCCATGCTCCCAGGGGTGGAACTGTTGGAGTTGAAAGGTTATTCCCGGCATCAGGTGGCATTGATGATGCAGGCGGTCGATTCCCTGATTTTGACTTCTCATACCGAGGGTTCTCCTCAAGTTATAAAGGAGGCACTTGGCTGTGGAACGCCTATTGTCAGTGTGGATGTGGGGGATGTTAAGGAGAGGACTAATGGTGTTGAGGGCTGTTTCGTTGCTGAAACACGCGAACCCAGTGAATTGGTTTCACTGTTGAAATCGGCCCTCGCTTTTAAAGGTAGAACAGCAGGCCGACAGAGGGTGATTGACTTCAACTTGGACAATGATCATGTAGCCGAGGAAATCATCAAGATATATAATAAGGTCTGTGGGTCGAGTGGACAAAAATAAATTGAAAAATGAAAAAAATAATACGTATCGTTTTTTTGGCCATTTATTATGGCTTTGCTTATTGGCTGCCTAATTCCTACCTTCCCGTTGTCGGAAAGTTGTTCAACTGGATAAGGGTGCGTTGTGTCCATCATATTTTTGCCAAGTGTGGACAGATTAGGACAATCAACCGCAAGGTGTATTTTCACAACGGGCGCAGTATTGTAATGGGCAATCAGAGTGGAATCGGGGCTGAATGCAACATTCCAGCGGATACGATTATTGGAGACAATGTGATGATAAGTCGAAACGTGTTCATTCTGAACCGTAATCATAGGTTTGACCGTAAGGATATCCCTATTAATGATCAGGGATTCTATGATTCGAAGCAGACGATTATTGAGGATGATGTTTGGATTGGTTTGAGAACCATCATGACACCGGGACGTCACGTCAGAAAAGGAACTATCGTTGCAATGGGTAGTGTTCTGACTAAGGACTTCCCGGAATATAGTGTTGTGGGAGGAAACCCTGCCAAACTGATTAAAAGTAGATTGACTGACAACTCGTAAATATGGACTTTTAATGTTTCTCCTATGAATATTATAATTGATATCGGTCATCCGGCACATGTGCATCTAACCAAACATTTGGCCCATCTGATGGAGGAGAAAGGGCATCAGGTGTTGTTTACTTGCCGTCAAAAGGAATTCATTATCCAATTGTTGGAAGCCGAGGGCTTCCGATACGTATCGTTCGGCAAGAAATACCTAACCACAATGAAAAAGCTGTGGGGTATCGTCAAATTCGACTACTTGTTGCTGAGGACGAGTTTAAAGTTTAAGCCAGATATCTTTATTAGTCACGGGTCGATGTATGCGGCACAAGTTGCCACGCTGATGGGAAAGCCGCATATCAGTTTTGAAGACACCTACAATTTGGAACAGGTGCGTTTGTACCGACCGTTCACAGATTTGGTCCTTACCGGTGATTACAAACATCCTGTAGTATCGAATAGGAAGGAGTTCCGTATGGCTGGTTATCATGCATTGGCCTATCTTCATCCTAATCGTTTTACGCCCGACGAAAGCGTACTTGACGAGTTGGGCGTTGCCAAAGGGGAAAAATATGTTATAGTCAGATTTGTGGCTTGGAACGCCAGTCATGATATTGGGCACAAAGGCGTTACAATGGAAAACAAGATACAGACGGTTCAAGAGTTTTCTAAATTTGCCCGCGTGTTTATTTCGTCGGAAGGAACACTGCCCTCCATATTCGACAAGTATCGCTTGCCTACCAATCCCAGTCGGATTCATCATGTGATCGCATATTCGTCACTGGTGTTTGGCGAGAGTAGTTCTATGGCGGAAGAGGCAGCTGCCCTCGGTGTTCCATCAATCTTTATTAATGACAAGAGCACGTGGTACACAAAGGATTTGGAATATAAGTATGGGCTGATGTATAATCTGACTGAATCAGAGGAAGACCAGCAAAAAGCCATACAAAAGGGTGTGGAAATCCTTTCACAAACCAGCAAGCAGGATTGGATGGAAAAGACAGAACGGATGTTGAAGGATAAAATCGATGTTACAGCTTTTGTGGCCTGGATTGTGGAGAACTATCCCGAAAGCAAGCGTGTCATAATGAATGATCCGAATTATCAATACCATTTCAGATAAATGGACTTCACACAGAAGAAATACAAACAGCTGTTGTTACAGTTGGAGGAAAGTGGATATTCGTGTGTCTCATACACGGATTATTGTTCGGGCAGAGTGCCTGAACGTTTTGTGATTCTTCGTCACGATGTGGATCTAAAGCCATTAAACTCTTTGGAGACGGCAAAGATTGAAAGGCAGGTGGGCGCAAAAGCTACATATTATTTTAGGGCTGTTCCTGAAAGTTGGAATGAAGATGTTATCAAAAATATTACCCAGATGGGTCATGAGGTTGGTTATCACTATGAATCACTAACTACGTGCAATGGGGACATGGATGCTGCCTACCATGATTTTTGTGAGAATCTTGAAAGATTGAGAACCTTGTCGGAAGTTCATACCATTTGTATGCATGGCAGTCCACGGTCGCCATACGATAGTAAAGATCTTTGGAAACAATATGATTTCAAAGACTTGGCTATTATTGGGGAACCCTACTTGACGACTGATTTCTCGAAAATGCTCTATCTGACTGATACGGGACGCCGTTGGGATGGATATAAAGTGAGCGTCAGAGACAAAATAGAAAAATGGCAGGAAGAATGGACTAATAAGGGCTGGACATTTCATACTACTGACGACATCATTCGGGCTTTGCAAGAGAATCGTTTGCCTGAGCAATTGATGATAACTACACACCCTCAACGTTGGACAGACTCCTGTTTCTTTTGGACAAAAGAGTTGTTGACTCAGAGAGCCAAGAATATCGTAAAAGGAGTTATTGTCAGGCGATAACTATCCAAAGATAAAGAAAAGAATATTAGAATAAATAAAAACCAGTTTACAAAATAACATATTATTTTATGAAACAAAACAGTTTTTTTCAGGCTTTATGCTTAGCCATTACCGTTTTATTAACGGGTTGCACTTTTAATGACACTGTGACCGAGCACGAACTTACAGAAGCCCGTTTTGAGGAAGAGTTAGGCTGTAGAATCAGTTCCATGCAGTGGTGGGAGACATCGGTGAAAGTACAGGTGGATGTGACGACGGATTCTCCTGTGAGATTGTGGCTGACCTCCACTCCGAAAAACGGATTGCTTTATGACTATAAAGAAATCCAAGCATCGGGAACTGTGACTATGACCGCTCCCCAAGGGCAAGGTGGGACGGTTTATCTGACGAGCTATTGCAAAAACAAAGTTGCAGCAACGCCGATTGCGCTTACAGGTAAGCCTATTGAGACGGTGAGTTTGAATACGCAAAAGTCGAAGCCGGCACTAGCGCCCACCATTCCCTCGTATGATGAAACGGGGAAAGCCCATCCTGCCTCTCTTGTCGGAAATAGTATTGCAGGTAATGCGGAGTATTTTGAGTTTAATCAAAGGCATTTGCAGTCGTATTTAACACTGATGGGCTATGTGGAAGCAGGTGGTGATTATCTCGCCACCATGAGTGGTTCGAGCGATGACTACGAACTGTCGTCCAACGGTCCATTCCACATCATCTGGGCAAATGGCTGGGAGGCATCTCAGGCTACGCATATTCTGGGATACTATTACCATTCTCCCGGTACATACGAAGATATTGAATATGTGGATCTTTCAGAAACTCATCAGTGGGACTACATTGATGGGTTGTCTAAACTTCAGTACCAAATTGATATTGATGACGTGGTCCAGGGTATTCACTTCTATCCCGGTCAATGGTATGACGCTAATTTTGACATGCACGATGGATATGGCTCGACTCATTCAAATAATATGGATCGATTAGGCGACAGCGCTTTCAATATGAGAAGAGTGTATGAACGATACCGTCAGCATCTCAGTGCTTTTCGTGGCATCTCTTTTTTGGTTGACGTGCCAGTGGGGAAACACATTGGCTTATATTTGCGTTCTGATGCTGAAGCATTTCCCAATCAATGGAGCCTTCTAAGATCGAAAAGGGTTCCTCCATACGTGAGTAATCAGTCTCTCTTCAGAGGTTCCTGTTTTTCTGCAAAGGATTTGAATGTGGACGGTGTGCGAAGAAGTATTATTTGGGATGAAGGTTCGGCCATTTGGATGGGTATGGAGGATTATGTTGTAGGAGGAGACAATGACTGCGACGACGTGATGTTCTGTGTGTTGGAGAATGTCGATGTTTGCAAGCCAGATATTATCATGCCTGATTTGGTCTTGCAGGATGTTTATGATGACCTTTTCCCATGGACTCTTGCTTTCGAGGATGTGAACAGGGATGCGGATTTCGACTTCAACGATGCGGTTATCAAACTGGTTCCTGATTATCAAAAGGAATTGTGTTGTGTGACAGCTATGGCAGTTGGATCCACCGATAGAATGTATCTGTATTTCGATGGCCCTGACGGTGAAGTCAATCTTGGCGAATTGCATGAAGTTTTCGGAAATACAGGGACGCTGAAGCGTATTAATACTGAACAGTCGACGATTTCAAATCAGGCGGTGCCTCTCGATTGTGTTCCTTGGCCTAAGGGCTATACCATGGAACAGGATGCACGACGTTTTTCTATCCGCATCCAACGCGGTACTTGTGAGGATTGCGTTGATACGCTGTCGCTTCCTTCGGCACCTGGCGAATTGCCAGAGGCACTGTTGGCAGCAGGTGAGTGGAAATGGCCGATGGAAAAAAAATCTATCGTATCGGCCTATCCGTATTTCTCCAATTGGTCGCAAGACCCCACCTCACTTTCCTATTGGAATTGGTATAAAAGCGGGAATCCAGGTACATACGTGTCTTATTAATGAGGATTGTAACGATGAAGAGAATCATTCTTCTTGCAGTTTTGGTCGGTTGTTTGTCGCAATTGTGTGTGGCTGAAAGACCGGCAGACAGCTTGTCTCAAAATAATAAGCCGGTTTACTTGCAGTTGTATGCTGGCATCAACAAATCAGCTAATGAAAATCTGCCTTGGACGGAACTGTCGCGCTATCCTTGGGCAGGAGGTATTTTTTTCGCTGTTGGCAAAGAATTTGGCCCACTTTTGGGCTGGCGTGTGGCGTTGCGCTATAATCATAACAAGAGTCGCAATGTGCCAACCTGTGAATCCAAAGAGGTGTGGCGTTGGAAAAATTTGGGGTTTTTTGCCGATGTAACTTTCAACATTACGGATGTTTTTCGATCACCTTCCCGCAATAGCAGTGATGTCTTTGACATGAAAGCCTTTGCTGGAGTGGGCTTAGCCCGCACTTGGGGCTTTGATGAAGTTCCTCTGTCGTATACGCATCCTTATTCACGGAATCCCCGAGTGCTTCCTGCAATACGTGCAGGCGTGAATGCCTCATGGAAATTGACCAATAAATGGCGTTTGGGAGCAGAGTTGAGCCACACTATGTTTGAGGATAATTTTAATGGCGTTGCTGCGAACTTCCCCCTTGATGGGCGAACCAACTTGAAGGTCGGTGTCACCTATCTTTTTGCACAGGGGACGAAACCGGCTCCTAAAGTTGTGGAACGCAGTAAAAGGCTAAGGGAGTGTCCACAACTGCCATTGATTATGCCTGAAGCAGAATTAGTGAAAGAGCGCAGGGTTTCTGGAAGGGCTTTCTTGGATTTCCCGGTCAACGAAACGGTCATCTATCCGTATTATCGTAACAACCAGAATGAGCTCAGACGCATTCAGGCTACTATGGACAGTGCCATGTTTGACCCAGCTATCACCATTACCAAGATTTCACTTCATGGATATGCCTCGCCTGAGAGCCCCTATAGCAATAACACGCGTCTTGCCATGGGCCGTACAGAGGCTTTGAGAAACTATATGATGCAGAAGTATAGCTTGAGTTTTGGGGTATTCCATACCGATTATACGCCTGAGGATTGGGAAAATCTTCGTGGTTTTCTTGAAAATATGCACGGGCGTAGGGTGAAAGGTGATTTTTGGTACGACAATAAGGGGTATATTGAAACTCCTGAGCCTCCTTACTATGTGTATCAGTATCGCAGCGAGTTGCTTGAAGTTATCGATCGTGTAATGGATCCGGATCAGAAAGAGATTCTTTTGAAGCAGGTGGGGAACGGTAAGCCTTACGCATGGCTATACCAATATGTCTACCCTGGCTTGCGCCATACCGACTATATCATTGAATATAAAGTGGGAGCCTATACTGCCGAAAAGAGCAGGAAACTGATTTACACCCATCCAGAGGCCTTGAGCTTGAAGGAGATGTGCCTTGTCGCCATGAGTTATAACGAGGGTGAGGATGGTTGGGTTGATGCTTTGCTTATTGCTGCCCGCCGTTATCCTTACGACAAAACAGCAAATCTGAATGCTGCATGTGCCTGCGTGAAGGTAGGACGTCTTACTGATGCAAAACAGTATCTTAAGAAAGCGGGATACGGCAGTGAGGCTACCTATCTGAACGATGTGATTCGGGCTATGGAAGGCTCGGTAAACTGGCACATGGAGGATGGGGTGATCATTATTGAAGACGAATAATATTCCCTTCTCAAGCGGTTGGCTAAAGTACTATAAATATGGGCCATTCGAATGGATATGGAGATGTGGAATCGAAAGACGTTGGATAAAAACAAACTATGATAATTTAATATTATGGACAACAAAATAACCGTTACTTCACCTTTACTGCCTGACCTGGACGAGTTCCACTCCATGTTGAAGGAGATATGGGACAGTAAGTGGGTTACGAATAACGGACAGTTTCATAAACAATTGGAACAGGCTTTGTGCGAATATCTGAAAGTGCCTTACATCAGCCTGTTTACTAATGGTACGCTGCCCTTGCTTACCGCATTGCAGGCGATGCATATCACAGGTGAGGTTATCACCACGCCATATTCATTCGTGGCCACAACCCACAGTATCTGGTGGAACGGTTGCCATCCTGTTTTTGTGGATATTGACGAGAAGACCTGCGGCATGGATCCTGACAAGATAGAGGCGGCTATTACTCCCCATACTACTGCCATCATGCCGGTACACTGTTATGGCATGCCTGTTGACACGGATCGTATTCAGGAAATAGCCGATAAATATGGTCTGAAAGTCATATATGATGCCGCCCATGCATTCGGAGTTGAAGTGGACGGAAAAAGTGTGCTGAATGCCGGAGATTTAGCCACTTTGTCATTCCATGCCACAAAAGTGTATAATACATTGGAAGGTGGAGCCTTGGTGATGCATGACGAGAAAACGAAAAAGCGTATTGACTTCTTGAAAAACTTTGGTTTCGCAGGCGAGACGGAAGTGGTGGCTCCTGGCATTAACAGCAAGATGGACGAGGTGAGGGCGGCCTACGGGCTGTTGAATCTGCGGCAAGTCGATCAGGCCATTGCCAAACGCCAAAAAGTGGCGCAACGGTATAGAGAGGCATTGCGGGAGGTTCCGGGTGTGCGCTTCTTTGACGATACTCCGGGAGTAAAACATAACTACATCTACTTCCCAGTCTTTATCAATGCCAAGGAGTATGGCAGGACCCGAGATGAGCTTTATTTTGAGATGAAAGCAAACGGAGTGTTTGGCCGTAGGTATTTCTATCCTTTGATTAGTACTTTTAGCACTTATCGAGGGTTGCCTAGCGCGGCTCCGGAGAACTTGCCTGTGGCCACCAGAATAGCAAACGAGGTGATTTGTTTGCCCATGCATCCTGAATTGACTGAGGCGGAAGTGGAAAAGACAATTCAACTGATAGTGGAAAAATAAACTGTGCTTGCCAAGTAGGGCTCAAGGGCTTGCCTACCTGTGACGATTTGTTAATATAATTGATTATATATGGAAAACAAAGAAAGTGACAGTAAACCTGTCAAAAAAGGACGAATTGATTCGATTGATGCTTTGCGTGCCGCAGCATTATTTGGAATTCTTTTGGTTCATGCTGCAGCTGCATTTGGATGGTCTTCTATGGAATACACGACATTGGGCGACCAAACCAGATCTTTCATCAGATTATTCTTGTCAGGCAGATGCAGAGTTGTGTTCCGAGTGTTATATGGTGTCGGACTATATTGGATTCTCCGCCATCATGAATATCCGAGCTCAAAATACATTTGGAGATGTTTCTTGCTGTGCCTGATAGGATTGTTCAACAAATTGTTCTTCACACATGATGTCTTGCTGTGGTATGGCCTTTGGGGGATGGTGCTGGTTTGTTTCCGAAATCTGTCTGTCAAACAACTGTGGATATCTTTTGTCGCGGCTCTTATTTTGAATACTCTTATTGTTGAATTCATTGACTTGAGAGAACTGTTTTTCGATAACGACTTTGTATATGATCGGTATGGGGAAGGAAAGAGTCTGGGTGATGCGTTAAAATACCCAATGTGGGACACGATTTATCACAAAATTATGATTCGCCTCAAAATGCCATTCGACACGTTTTCGATGTTCCTTCTGGGTTTCTATCTCGCAGAATCGGGAATAATTGATAATCTGAAAAAATATGTAACGGTAGAGTATTTCCTTATCTTCACTCTCGTGTATGTTGCGATAGACTATTATGGACTACATTACGGTATTGCAGCATTAAATACATTTGGAGATGTATGCGGCTCTTTCAGCTATTCGTTGTTGTTTCTGCTGATTTATTACAAAACCTATCCATTTTTCCGTTTCTTGGAACCTTACGGACGGATGAGCTTGACTAATTATTCCATGCAGGGGATTGTCGGCGTGATATTAGCTGGGATTTTTGTTCCGCATCATTGGCTCTTAAAATACTTTATTTTGACAATGATATTGTTTTATGCTGTTCAAGTGGTGTTCAGCATAGTATGGATGAAATATCATAAATACGGTCCGTTTGAATGGCTTTGGAGATGCGGGACAGAAAGGAAATGGATAAAGAATAAACGGACGGAAATCATTCAATAAACAACCAGTCGGAGATGAAAAGACTCATGCTTCTTGGCGGCATCCGCTATCTGTTGCCCGTCATCAAGGCAGCTCATGAGCAGGGTTATTATGTGATTACGGCAGACTATTTGCCTAATAACATTGCCCACAAATACAGCGATGAGTATGTCAATGTGAGCATTATCGACAAAGAAGCGGTACTGAAAGTTGCCCAAGAGAAGAAGATTGACGGCATCATGTCTTTCGGGGTGGATCCGGGAGTGGTGAGTGCCGCATACGTGGCAGAGAAAATGGGCTTACCATTCCAATGCTCATACGAGGTAGCGTGCATCTTGCAAGACAAGTCTCGTTTTCGTCAGTTCCTGTCTGAAAATGATTTTAATTGTCCGAAGGCAAAAGGCTATAATGAAATTGAAGAGGCTTTGACTGATGCCGATGATTTCACTTGGCCAGTTATTGTGAAGCCTGTGGATTCTGCAGGGAGTAAAGGTGTATCCAAAGTAACAGATAAACAAGATTTACGCCAAGCTATTACAACAGCTCTTGGATCAAGCATCAGTAAACGTTTTATCATCGAGGAGTTTTTGGACGTGGAAGGTTTTCAATCGAGTGCTGATGTCTTTGCTGTAGACGGGCGTTTGGCTTATCCTGCGTATTCAGACCAGCTTTTTGACCCCAAGGCCCCCAATCCCTATACTCCTGCTGTTGAGATTTGGCCTTCTTCAATGCCAATAAGTGTACAAAACGATTTAAACCAACAATTGCAGCGCTTGTTCACTTTGCTTGGCATTAGGAATGGTATCTTCAATGTAGAGAGTCGGTTGTGTTCCAATGGCAAGGCTTATTTGATGGAGGTTTCACCGCGTGGTGGGGGCAATCGTATTGCTGAATTGCAAACTATGGCTACAGGACAAGACCTTATTCTCGCTGAATTGAATCAAGTCTTAGGCAATTCTGTTGCCAATATTACTACACCTGTTTATGACGGGGTTTGGTGCAATTACATCATCCATTCATGCGAACACGGAATTCTAAGAAGCATCGACATTGACCCGGATTTCAAGTGCCATTATGTCCGCGATGAAGGATACAATCTTCATCCTGGTGACACTGTGGAACCTTTCACGGGGGCTAATACCTCGCTGGGAACGCTCTTCCTGCGTACTGATACCCGCGAGGAGATGGATGTAATATTGAGTTCTGTCTACAACAAGATAACTATTAAACTGCGATAAGCATGAAACCTATAGGAGGCTATTTCTCGTTGGAATTGTTGCAGGGTGAATCTTATCATCCGCACGCGATAGCTCTTAATACAGGGCGTAATTGCTTGGAGTATATTTTGCGTTGTCGTGGTTACCGCATGGTGTATATCCCGTACTATACCTGTGAGGTGGTGTTGGAGCCGTTCCATAAGTTGGGCGTTTCGTATGTATATTATCATATTAACAAGCAACTTGAGATAGCTGAGGACATTTCCTTGAGCGAAGATGAAGCCTTGCTCTATACCAATTATTTTGGACTAAAACAGGCTTATGTAGAGAAAATGGCTAAGTATTATGGAAAGCAATTTATTGTGGATAACACACAGGCTTTCTATGCAAAGCCTATAGCCGGTGTTGACACTTTTTATACTTGTCGTAAATTTTTCGGAGTTCCTGATGGTGCATATCTCTATACGGATGCCAATGCTGATTTTGAAATAGAGCAAGATGTGAGCTATGACCGTGTTTCGTTTTTGATGAAACGTCTTGACTTGGGTGCTGAAGCAGGTTATGCTGACTTTCATGAGCAGAGTAAACGATTGGTAGGGCAACCCATCAAGCGAATGTCTAATCTGACTGAACAAATGATGAAGGGGATAGACTATCGGTCTGTTGCACAAAAACGTAGGGAAAACTATAAGTACTTGCATCAGCATCTTGCTGAAACAAACCAATTATCATTGGAACTGGATGAAGAAGCCATTCCGATGGTGTATCCCTACCTAACGAAAGATGAAAAGCTTAAACAAAAACTTATTGACGAAAGAATATATGTCCCTACTTATTGGCCGAATGTATTAGAGTGGAGCGAGGAAATGGATTTGGAGCGTTTGCTGGTCCGGAATACATGTTTCCTGCCAATGGATCAGAGATATGGTATAGGGGAGATGGAGAGGATGATAAATGTTATACAAGGTTAGTTTGTTTTCTGTATTTTAATAATGAAGAAGATAATGATTCTTGGGGGTGACAAAAACCAGTTGCCCTTAATTAAAAAGGCGAAAGAATTGGGCCTTTACATTATTTTATGTGATTTTAGGGATAATGTGCAAGGAATCGCTTTGTCGGATGTGCATTATCAGATAAACACTTTAAATTCAGATTTACTTATTCAAGTTGGTGAGAAGGAGAAGCCGGACGGCATACTGACCAATTCAGAACCGACTTTTATCTCGATGGCTACTGCGGCAAAAAAACTGGGTTTGCCGTGTCTTAGTTTAGAAAGCACGAAACTCTTCAAGAATAAGTTCCTGATGCGGGAGTTCTGCTCTGAACACGGTCTTCTTTCCCCGCACTACAAATGCTGCAAAAATGTGGAAGAATCGCTGGATTTCTTTGATGATTTACAAAAAAAATGCATCATCAAGCCCCTTGACAACAGCGCAAGCAGAGGTGTCTTTTCGGTGAACTGTGAGAATGACATTATATCACATTTTGATCAATGCATTTCTGCTTCATCAGCAGATAATCCGGCAATCATTATTGAAGAATATGTGACGGGGACTGAGTTTACCATTGACGGTCTCATGACCCCCAATGGACATCGTTGTCTGGCCATCTCTGAGAAAAAACATTATAAATATAATGAGAATGTGGCTTGTCAACTGCTATTCGATAATGAAAATGACAAGTTTGATTATGAACAATTGAGAAAGATAAACGACCATCTGGTCAATTTGACAGGTATTCCTTTCGGTTTGACTCATGCTGAGTATAAGTATTCTGACGGGAAGTTTTACCTTATTGAGATTCAGGCACGGGGTGGAGGTAATTTTATTGCAACGGACATTGTCCCTTTTATGTCCGGGGTGGACAGTTACAAAGAACAATTGAGATGGGCTGTGGGCGATGAGGCGGATGTCGATTACAGTTATGAAAAGTTGTCGTCACGATGCGCGGTGTTACATTTCTTCGATGTCCCGGGGAAGGGTGGCGTAGTAAAAGAAATAAAAGGATTGGACTTTCTTGACAGTCTCGGTGAACAGATTATGTATCGTTTGAATTTCAAGATTGGAGACACCATTCAAGAAACCAAAGACGATACAACCAGAATTGGTTGGTATATACTAAAGAGCCCCAACAGGGCTGACCTTGACAATAAGATGCAAATGATAGAAAACCAATTTAAAATAATAGTTTGATATGAGTATTATCAATCAAGCACTCGACCTCATTGAGGCCAACAAAATATCCTCAACTGAAATCTCTGATGTTTTGGGTAAGACTGGGCAGATAGATGGTGTTCATGCCTTGATTCCGGGGATGTTTAAGGTGGGAGAAGTCAAGGTGATATATGCCATCAACGACAGCAATTACGAGGTGCATAAGCAGTTGGCTGAGTGTGATGATATTAAAGATAAAATCCTCTTTGTTTATAATGTTAATTGCAATCGTGCTGTTTTCGGAGCCCTGGTTTCCAAATACATTATGCTCTATAAGCGTGCCAAGGCCATTGTCATCAACGGCAAATTGCGCGATGCACACACGTTAATTAAGGAGAAGTATCCTATCTGGCTGCAGGATGTCACACCTATTGGCTGTGTCAACTACCCCAATGGGCAAGATATTGATTCCAACTTGTTGCAGGAGATAAAAAAAGAGTACGAGGGCAGTATTATGGTCTGTGATGACTCTGGTGTAGTAAAAATCCCTAAGGACATCATAAACGAAAAATTGCTCACAAAACTGCACTTTATTGAGTTTCAGGAAGACATTTGGTTCTACTGCATTGACACTTTAAAAATGTCAACATACGATACCGTTTGCCTCAAGAAGTATCTTGAGGGCGATATGATTGATAAAAGACTTCTTGAAAAACTCAATGAGTTCCAAAATGCAATTCGCTGATTTGTGGCATGAATATCATCGATGCTCATATACATCTTAATCTGAAAAACGTCTCTCCCGTATCTGGTCTACTTCACCAAATGGACAAGCATGGGATTGGGAAGGCTATGCTGATTCTTAATCTTAAGGAAGAATACGATGCCTTTTTAAACAATGTTGATTCCTATAAATCCAATCAAGACCGTTTCTGGATTGCTTGCGGGATAAACATACACGATGATTGTTCATACAGACGTTTTGACGATTTGTGTCAGAGGGGAATGGAGCCCAAAATAAAGATACATCCAAGGTTATTTAAAATCAAAAAAGAGGATATTGAGAGGGTAGTTAATTCCATAGCTCAATATGACACTCAAATTATCATAGACACGCTTTATTATGGGCATGAAATAGAATATCACAATGGGATTGAGACGGGTGTCGCCATAGCACTTAGGTATCCGGAAAGAAGTGTTGTCATGGCACACAGTGGTAGTGTCGAGTTTCTGAAATGCATGATGGCTACCAGGTATCTCCCCAATGTTTATTACGACTACTCGTTTATCCAAACCTTTTTTCAGCATACATCTCTGCGGATAGATATGGTTGATTTTCTCCGTAGAACGGCAAATCGTATCATGTTTGGATCGGATTATCCTTCTTTTCAACTTGATAATGCCTTGAATAACATGCAATCACTGTCAAACGAGGCGGGGCTAAATGATGAACAGAAAGAAATGGTAATGGGATTAAATGCAGAGAAAATATACGGTCATGCGAAAGGTCTTTGATGTATGAAAATTACGGTTGCTATAGCTTGTTATAATTTGGAAGACTGGATTGCTGACTGTTTGAAATCCGTCATTCCCCAAGACTATCAAGACCTTGAGGTTCTTGTCGTAGATGACCACAGCACAGACAGCAGCGTTGAGGTGGTCAATAAACTGATAATGGAACATCCCGAAAGGGACTTTCGTTTGATAGTCAATGAAGAAAATCAGGGACTATGTCAAGTACGTAATATCTCCATTGATGAAGCTCGTGGGGATGCTATCTTTTTTATAGATGGTGACGACACTATCGAACCTGGAACTTTATCTATGTTTCACAAGAGAATGGAAGAGACGGGCGTCGAGGTCGTCTGTGGTTCATTCAGGAAAACGGATCTTTATGGGAATCCACTCATAATAAAACAATTCCCTGATGATACTGTCAAGGGAGATTTTGCTCTTGCCACCTATATTGAGAAACACATTAAAGGTTTCTTTTGGCTGCCGATATGGAATAATTTGTATCGACTGGATTTCTTAAGGACTCACAACATCCGTTGTGCCACTCATTACAGAAAACATGAAGGTAGCTTGTTTACTTTCAAAGTGGCATTAAATGCCCGAAGTGTTAGTTATATCCATGAGGTCACCTATAATTGGCTTGATGTTCCAACATCAATCACCCATGGTATAAAGAAGGACAGCAATTATTTTGAGGTTTTCCGTAAAGTTATAGAGTCTGTCATAGATGCCAAGAACGACTTCGAGTCCTCCCACAACAATAAGCCGCTACCTGATGGGTTAAGATTTCTATCAAACTACATCATTCTAACCCAAGCATTGTTGAAAAGGGGAGTGGAATCTGAAGCCATTAGTAAGAAGGAGAAAAAACAATTCCTTAGATGGCTTAGAAGGTATTATCGCAAGAACAACATGAATTTGAGAAATATAGTAGGGCCATATAACAAGATATCTTATATGATTCTCATATCTCCTTTCCCTTATGCTTTGTTCAGCTTCTATTTCAAGCATTTGAAGGCTGTTGCAAAAATTGTTAATCGTTTGGTCTGGTCAAATCATAAGCAGTGTTTTGTAAGTCAATAAAATGATTCCGATGATGAATAATCAAGATATTAAAGGTAAACGGCTTCTAATTCTTGGCGGAATGCGTATCTCATGCGAGATTGTGCGCAAAGCCAGAGCTATGGGAGTCTATACCCTTGTGGCTGATTATAATACCATTGAGGATTCGCCAGGCAAACAAATTGCCGACGAGGCAGTTGACCTTAGCGTGATTGATGTAGATGCTGTGGTTAACTATGTCAAGAATCATCATATTGACGGCGTTTTTGTGGGCTTCAATGATATGTTGCTGCCTTGTTATGCTGAAATCTGTGAGAAGGCAGGCTTGCCTTGTTATGGCACAAAGGCACAGTTTGAAACTTTGATATCAAAAGACCGTTATAAGGATCTTTGCCGTCAGTTTGGAGTACCCACGATTCCTGAATATGATATCAATGATGAGCATATCAAATATCCAGTTTTGGTGAAGCCTGTTGATAGTAGTGGCTCGCGAGGCATCACCATCTGTCACAACCGTCAGGAACTTGAAAAAGCAGTGGAAATAGGGAAGGAGGCATCAAAGACAGGAAAGGTGCTGATTGAGCACTACATCGAAGGACGTGAAGTGACTGTGTTTTGGACATTCCAAAACGGTAATTATTACCTCTCCGCCCTTGCCAATCGTCATGTAAAGCACAATCAGGGAAAGGATGTTATTCCATTGCCGGTGGGTTACACATTCCCTTCTGTGTTTTTACCAAAATATCAGCGTGAGGTTGAAGAACCCTGCAAGAAGATGTTCCGCCATTTGGGAATCCAGAACGGAATGATGTTCATGCAATGCAAGGTGGAAGGGGACGATTGTTACCTCTATGATTTGGGCTTTCGTTCTACTGGATCGTTGGAATATAAAGTATTAAAGCGTGTGTGTGGTTATGACCCGTTGGAAATGATGATTCGACATGCTTTGACGGGCAAAATGGGCGATGAGGACATTTCGCAAAAGGTGAATCCGCTATTCGCAACCCCCGCTTTCAATGTTTCATGCCTATGTGCCCCTGGAACCATTAAAGCAATAACGGGAACGGAAACGGTAAAGGCGATGGAAGAAGTGGAAGATGTGGTGCTTGCCCATGTTCCTGGTGAAACTATTACGGAAAAAATGCGAGGATTGCTGGCACAAATCACCGTGCGTGTGCTTGGCTCGGTGGACAGTAAAGAACAATTGCTGCCTACAATGCAACAAATTGACAATATGATTCATATTATTGATAAGAACGGTGAAGAACTTAAGCTTCCAGGCATGGAATCAAACGATTTAGAGGGGGTCGTTTTATAAATTCAATCGGAAGAAATGAAAACAGTACTGGTTACAGGTGCCACTGGTTTTCTTGGCCAATCTTTGGTAATGGAGTTGCTCAAAAGAGAGGATTTCAATGTCTTTGCCATAGGAGGCCGCCCTGAGGACAAAGTTAATCCGTTGCCGAATCATCCTCGGCTGAAGTTGTTCCTGTTGGACGATTTGTTTACACAATCTTTCACGGATATTGGCACCGTCATCAACTGTGCCTTTGCCCGCAGCAACGATGCAGCTTTGCTGGCACAAGCTTTTGATTTCACTGAGAGATTGATAAAGCGTTTGGAAGAATTAAAAGTAGAATCCGTAATCAACATTTCGACCCAAGGGGTGTATCAACGGTTGCCAGTAGGGGAACTATCAAAAGAATCTTCCCCTATTGTTCCCATAGATTTGTATAGCATGGCGAAATATGCTTCAGAGAAACTGTTTTCTGTATCAAACATTCCGTATGTCACCCATGTTCGTTTGGCAAGCCTGATGATGTCCCAGCGCTTTTTGCATTTTTTTGTCCAAAAAGCCAAAAACGGAGAACGTTTTACGGTGACTGCCCCAAATCAATATGCCGCTTTGCTTGACGTGACCGATGCTGCATCGGGATTGGTTGCTGTTGCATGTATGGACCCGGAAAAAAGAGCAAAAATATATAACCTTGGAATTGGAGTCCAGTATTCATTGCTTGAATATGCCCAGAGTGTGAAATCCATTGGTGACGGTCTTGGGTATGATGTACAGTTTGATGTCGTTGACAATGGCACAACAGTTTGTGCAGGCATGGACTGCACGAAGCTGATGAATGACACAGGCTGGAAGCCGAAGGTGATGAAAGATGAAATGATTACCTTGTTGTTTGAAGAATCAATGAAAAGAAAAGACAAATGAAGATTTTTTTTATTCCGAGAGGATGGCCGTCGAAGCAATATCCACAACGAGGTAATTTTGAACGAGACCAAGCGATTGCTTTGCATGATTTAGGCCACGAGGTCTATGCTCTGTACCTTGATATTCGGCCTGAGAATCATCATAAAATTGGAATCACAAGAAGAGAAGAGGACGGAATCATTGTTTATGGTTTCTATGCCGGTTCCCATTGGCCTGAAATGGTGAAATGGGTTTCCCCTCATTTACAATTTGAGATGATTGAAAGTGCGTTTATGCATCTTTTCGAAAGGGTCATAAAAAAGGAAGGGGAGCCCGATATAGTGTATGGACACTATCTCAGATATTGCAGGAGGGCTTTGGAGGTTAAACGGAAATTCGGTGTTCCCGCCGTGGGATTGGAACACTGGAGTGAGTTGGGTAAGGAAAACATCAGGGAAGATCTTAAGCAACAAGCGGCTGAAACCTATCCTTATTTGGACAGGCAATTGGTGGTTTCCGATGCCTTGAGGGAGAATATTCTCAAGAACTTCGGAGTCGATACCACGGTGGTATATGATACTTATGGCAAGGAGTTCTTTTATAAAGAACGGACAAAGAAAGATGAAATCATCCGGTTCGTACTTATGGGAAGCTTGCTTCAAATCAAAGGCTTCGATTTGGTCATACAAGCCCTTGGTGAAAATGCTTCCCTGCTGAAGAATACGAAATTCACTATTATAGGCGACGGTCCTGAGAAGGAGCAGTTGCAGAAAATGATTGTGGAGTATCACCTATCAGAGGCAGTACAGCTGGTTGGTCGTAAAACCAGGGATTATATTGTAAACGCATTGCAAGAAGCAGATGTCTACATTCTTTCCTCTCATTTGGAAACTTTTGGTGTGGCTCCCATTGAGGCATTGGCTTGTGGGGTGCCAGTCATTGCAACAGATTGCGGCGGTTCCCGAAGCTATATGAATGAGTTTAATGGATTACTGATACCCGTTAATGATGTCAAGGCCATGTCAGAAGCGATTTCATATATGATTGAACACTATATGGAATATGATCGTAAACGAATTGCTGAAGACTGTAAGCAAAGGTTCTCGTCGGAAGCCATTGCCAAACAGTTGGAAAGCATCTTCGAAGATGTAATAGCGCAATCTGGAAAGAAATAGAATGTGTTGCGTCAAAAGAGATGATATCTTAAAAACTAGCTTGTAAAACACGAATTATTATGTCTGAGCAATCGCTTAAGGATAAAACGGTAAAAGGCGTAGGTTGGAGTGCCATTGACAATGTGGCTCAGAAAGGCATTGCTTTTTTGGTGAGCATTGTATTGGCACGATTGATTTCGCCCGATGAGTTTGGCCTTGTGGGTATCATTGCCATTTTCACTTCAATTTGTGAAACTCTTATTGAAGGTGGCTTTGTTACAGCACTTATTCGTAAGAAAGATGCTACGGAGGAGGACTATAATACAGTTTTCATTCTTAATCTTGGCATGAGTCTCTTCCTGTATTTGGTGATTTTCTTCTGTGCACCATTAATTGCGGCTTTCTTTGAACGTGACGAATTGGTTGCACTGGTACGTGTGGCATCTTTGGGAATGGTTGTAAGTGCTTTTGCTTTAGTTCAGCAGGCACATTTGACAAAGCGTATTGACTTTAAGACACAGACTAGAATAACACTTTCTGCATCGTTGGTTAGTGGGGCTGTGGGTATTGTTATGGCTTTCTTGGACTGTGGAGTATGGAGTTTAGTAGCGCAACAATTGTCAAAATATTTGCTACGTACGGTGAGACTTTGGCTGTTCAATCGCTGGAAACCTTCTTGGAGTTTTTCAAAGAAAAGTGCAAAAGAACTGTTTGGCTTTGGATGGAAAATCATGCTCAGTGGGGTGATTAATTCAATTTGGGGCGATTTGTATCAAGTGATTGTGGCCAGGTTCTATAGTCCGGCCACATTGGGTCAATATACACGGGCGAAGACGTTTTCCGGTCTTTTTTCCAGTAATCTGACCAGTGTTGTCCAAAGGGTTACTTATCCAGCACTCAGTGGCATTCAAGACGATAGGCTAGGTTTAATTCGCGCATACCGTCGTATTATTAAAACAACGATGTTTGTCACTGCGATTTGCATGTTTTTCCTCGGGGCCGTTTCGGAGCCTATGACGTATTGCCTAATAGGTCCAAAATGGGGTGAAGCAGCCATGTATCTTCCTCTGATTTGTGTGGCTGGTTCTTTGTATCCTCTTCATGCCATTAATCTGAATATGTTGTCTGTGCAAGGGCGCAGCGATTTGTTTCTGGGATTGGAGATAATCAAAAAAGTTCTTTTTATTGGCCCGTTGATGGTGGGGGCTTTTGTGGGTATCATGCCCATGCTTTGGGTGAATGTAGGAGTGGGATTCATCAACTTTTTCCTGAATTCATATTTTTCAGGGAAACTTCTTGGCTATTCTTCGTGGATGCAACTGAGGGATGTGGCTCCATCATACGGCTTGGCTTTTCTTGTCGCTGTATCAGTTTGGTTCTTGAAATACATCCCAATTTCTTATTGGTTTGTTTTTCCTCTTCAGATTGTTGTAGGTGGTGCTGTGTTTTTTACAGTTTGCAGACTGACCAAGATGCGAGAATACGATGATGCCAAACGGATTGTCGTTCCCTTTGTGCAGAAAATAGTGAAAATAAAAAATATGGTATTGTCGAAATGAAATACGCACCGTTTGTGGTTCCAACGCTTTGCCGTTCGGAACATTTTATTAGAATGATAGAAAGCCTGAAAAGAAATTCATGGGCTTGTTATACCGATGTCGTTGTAAGTGTCGATTATCCACTTTCCGAACAAGATCGTAAGGGCTGGCAGGAGATTTGCGATTATCTGGATCGAGGGGATTTTTCTGCTTTTAAACAAATGATTGTATTTAAACAAACAAAGAATCTGGGTGTTGGAGGTAATATAAACTATTTGAATAACTACATTATTCAGAATTATGATAGGTGGATTCGTTGTGATGACGATTGCGAGTTTTCCCCTAATTTTTTGGAGTATATGGATAAGTGTTTGGATTGGTTTGAGGATGATGAAGATGTTGTTGCGGTAACAGGTTATTCTTATCCGATAGACTGGAGCGTTTCAGAAGGTGCGACCTGTATGAAGCAACAGTTCAATGTGGCTTCATGGGGGTTGGGATATTGGGTGAAGAAACATGAGTCGGCTGCAAAATATATTCGATCTGGAAAAATGTTGGATGATGCTGAGATGGTCATCAGGACCGGGAGGCATAAAAAAATGTCAAAGAGATGCTACGTGCAATATTTTAATCAGGTCGTAAACAACCGAAGGGGAACGGTGAAGGCTCTATTGACCGGTGTTACAGATATTTCGCTTCGGGCTTATTTGGCGTGTCAAGATAAGTACTGCATTTCACCGGTACTTTCGAAAGTGAAGAATCATGGCTTTGACGGAAGTGGGGCGGTTTGTCAAAATACCGTTGGCATGGATGATTCTTCGACCGAAAGCTATGACTATCAGAAACAAGAAATCGACACTTCTACTCATTTTGATTTGGTGTTGAATGATCCTCAATTGCTGCACGAAAACAAATTGAAAATGGATGCCTTTGATGGTGTTTCAAAACGGCATTTATTGTATACGAACATAAAGTTTAAGATTGTTAAGTGCTTCGGGGTAAAATTTGCAAGGAGATTGGATGATACTTTGGTCTCCATCGTTGAAGCAATAGGGTTGAGAAAACGAAAGCTGAGCTAAGTGCCGTTTGTTCTACTCGTTCTGGTCTTTATGTTTTCGCTGACTAAAACGTTGAATTACCTTGGCCAATATTGCCCAAAGCACGAAGAACGCCACCACGCCGAGTCCCCATACTATTAATAGTTCTGTAACCATTTCATTTGTTTTTTAGGTTGCAAAGATACACTTTTTTTGGACATATTTTGTTGTTTTCATATTAAAGTCATTTTGAATGAAAGCCCCGATTATTATTGCAGAGATAGGGTGTAACCATAAAGGCGATTTGGATATTGCCCATGAGATGATTCGGATAGCTGCTCATTATTGCAAAGTGGATATGGTGAAATTCCAAAAACGATGCAACCGTGAATTGCTTTCGCCAATGGAATATAATATGCAGCATCCCAATCCTGAAAATGCATACGGTGCCACTTATGGTCTGCATCGCGAAGCTTTAGAGTTTAACCTTGATCAGCATCGCCAACTACAACAATGGTGTATTGAGGTGGGTGTCGAATATTCCACGTCTGTATGGGATTTGACTTCGGCTAAGGGAATCGTCTCTTTGCATCCCAAACAAATCAAAGTGCCATCGGCTTGTAATCTCAATAGACACCTCTTGCAATATCTGTGTGAACAATTTGATGGAGAGATACATCTTTCTTTGGGCATGACCACTCGGGCTGAAGAAGAACAAATAATTGGTTTCTTCGAGGAATGCGGCCGTAGCAAAGATTTGGTAATTTACAGTTGTACTTCTGGCTATCCGGTGCCTTTTGAAGACATCTGCCTTTTAGAGTTGAAAAGGCTGCGTGAACAGTATGGCAGCAGAGTAAAAGGTATAGGCTTTTCGGGGCATCATCTTGGTATTGCTGTTGATGCGGCGGCAGTTGCACTTGGGGCTGAATACATCGAACGGCATTTTACACTTGATCGCACATGGAAAGGCACTGACCACGCTGCATCGTTGGAGCCTGATGGTGTCCGAAAGTTGGTGCGTGATTGCCGTGCTGTGGCTAAAGCGCTGACGTATAAGCAGGAGGATGTCCTTGGGATTGAAATGATACAACGCGATAAACTGAAGAGTAATCAGGTGAGATGGTGAGGCTTGTTCGAGGGATAAGGAGAAAGGTTAAGTCCTTGTTGTATGGGGATAATTGGCCATCGCTTGTTAAATGGTATTTCCCGAAAGGGCTGAAAAGAGCTGTCCATGTGTCGACTTTCTCTTTTAATAATGTCGGCGATATAGTGCTGTCAGCCGTGTTGAGAGATTTGTTTAATGATAATATTGGGGTTAGTAGATGGATTCATAGGCCGGTGAATAAAGTTGTTGATGATACGGATGTGCAATTGTATAATAATCAGGATTTTGTGGTAATTGGAGGAGGTGGACTGCTTTTGAAGGATACCAATGCAAATGATTTGAGTGGGTGGCAATGGCCTTGTAGTATTGAGAAGCTTCAGGGTATTGAGGTTCCCTTGATAATGTTTGCGGTTGGTTATAATCGTTTTAGGGGTCAGGATGACTTTGCCCCCGTTTTTTATGATTATATTAATGAATTCGTAAAAAAAGCGGCATTTGTTGGGATCCGTAATCACGGGAGTATTAATATGTTGCGTCCATATCTGAGGACAAAAGAACTACAGGAGAAATTGGTGTTTCAACCTTGTATGACAACTTTGTTGGCTCATATTTACCCCAAATTGTTAGATTATCAAAAAAAAGAGGATTACATTGCATTGAATGTTGCATTTGACAGGCAGGTGTATAGGGGTAATAATGATGGCATATTGCAATCCATAGCCAGTGTGATTTCCGTTTTGTCAAAACTGACTAAAATAAAATACTATTCCCATCTGAGGAGTGATGATAATATGTTGCCCTATTTGGACAAATGCAATGTGCCATACGAATTGGTAAAACTATCTTCTCCATACGAGATTATTAAGGCATATTCTTCCCCGCGATTGGTGATAGGGATGAGAGGTCATGCACAAATGATTCCATTTGGCTGCTATACTCCAATCCTATCCATTGTATCACATGACAAGTTAAAATGGTTTTTGGATGATATTGGGCATCCTGAGTGGGGTATAGATGTGAGGGATAATAATTTTGAGCAGGCACTGTTGGAAAAAGCACTATATAGCTTTCATAATACGAAAAAGCTTGTTGATGAAATAATAATCCAGCAGCAAAGCCTTTGGGAAACGACGAAGGAGAATTTTCGTACGATAAAGAAAAACTTGAATTGAAGGGGTCATAATGCAGAGGGGAATTGTCTTTTTGGATTGTCTGTGTCTTTTCTTGGCGGTTTCATGTGGAAAACTGTCAACAAGAGGTGTGGTTAACATAGAAGAAGCTCTTAAGATTGAAGTATTGAATGGCAAGAATACGCACGTTGTGAGTGGATGGTGTTATGATGATACTTTATTTGTGGCGGTTCCATCATACGTTTGTGACGATAGTCTGAAAATCTATTTGGCTTGTGGCGAACGTTTTGATGTGACAGACACATTGACGGATGAGATTGTATCTTTTGTTCATCCCGAATATGGTTATAAAGTCAAAGGCAAACGAGATTATGTGCTGGTCATTCTGAAAAGTGCAAATATTCCGACGGTTTATATTGATACAGAATCTGGTTCGGATGAATACATTAATGAAGATAAGTCGCACAAGGAGAGGTGCAATTTGTTGGTGATTAATAGTGATGGTGAGGTTTCTTATAGTTTTTATGGCTTTGGGTGCTCCATTAAAGGTCGAGGCAATTCAACATGGAGAATGGAGAAAAAACCATACTTACTGAAGCTGCCAAAAAAATCCAGTTTTTTGGGCATGAAACCTGCCAAAAAATGGGTGTTTCTTGCCAATGCGGCTGATCAGACCAATTTACGCAATAAAATAGTGTATGATTTTGCACGTCGAATTGATTTCGGCTTTGTTCCCGACTCGCGTTATGCAGACGTGTTCCTAAACGGAAAATACAACGGACTTTATCTTATTACCGAAAAGGTGGAGTATGCGGAAAACCGTCTATATATGCCCGATTGTGATAGTCTGTTTTTGTTTCATCAGACTTCAAGCTTCCAGGGCAAAGGTCGTGATAATTGTTTCGTGACCGAATTGGGACAAGAAATTGTCATAGATTATCCAGAAGATTATACGGAGAAAAGCTATGAAACAGCTCGTTTTGTTGTGCAAAATATGGAATTTCTCATTATGGGAGACCAAGATGCAGAATTTGAAAAGCATTTTGACTTTAATTCGTGGATATGCAAATTCTTGATTGATGATGTTTTTGAGAATACCGATTGTGACTTTTTGAGCAGCTATTTCTATGCAGTGTATTACGGGGAAAACGTGAAGTATTACGCGGGGCCCATATGGGATTACGACAAAAGCATAGGTGGAAATTGGTGTAATTATGATTCAGACATGTTTTTTGCCTATAGGATTTGGAAACACAAGAAAGAGTATACCCCATATTATCATAGTTTATATGACAAGCCTTTGTTTCGCGAGAAAGTTTGTGAGAAATATGAAAAGGTTTTTTGCCCATTACTTGGCGATTTAGTTTATGGGAAAGGGATTGATGATTTGGCTGAGGAAATTGCTGTGGCTTCTTTTATTAATTCAAAACGTTGGTTTAGTATTGTAAATGCTCCCCCAAAAAACTCCTCAATTCCAGAGCTTGTTGAACATTTGATGAAAAGGATGGAATTGTTAAATAAGGTTTATATTGAACAAAAACCTTACATTTTAGTGTCTTACGAGAGTTTAATTAAAATAGGCTATTACCATTATAAACTAATTCCAGTGGGTCATAAGCTTGACCAATCCATGCTGGTTGGTGCTGAGCAAACTCCAGATGTAGTATGGGTCGAGAAAGGGACAAACCTGCCCTTCGATTTCGGTCGCGAGCTGACAGAAGATATTATATTGGACATTTTGGAGAAATAATAAATGAACTCAATGACAGACCAATCATGAAAACCATAGCATTCATACCCGTGCGTGGTGGGAGCAAGTCCATTCCGCTAAAGAACATAAAGCCATTATGTGGTAAGCCTTTGGTGTGCTGGAATATTGAGGCACTTGAGGCATGCAAACAGGTGGATGAGATAGTTGTGGCCACCGATTCCGATGTCATAGAGGAAGTGGTGAGAAAGAGGCGATACAAGAAGACGAAAGTGTTTCGGCGCTGTGCCAAAAATGCTTCTGATACCGCCAGCACAGAAAGTGTTATGCTTGAGTACATTGATAGTTCTAAGCTTTCGTCCGAAACAACATTCATGCTTGTACAGGCTACCTCGCCATTGACAAAAACCTGCCATTTTGAGGAGGCCTTACAGAACTATGCCAAGGGTACATTTGATTCGATGCTCACTTGCGTTCGCAATAAGCGTTTTTTTTGGAATGTCGACGGTAATTCTTTGAATTACGACTATCTTCATCGTCCTCGTAGACAAGAATTTGATGGGATGATGATGGAGAATGGTGCTTTTTATATCAGTACGGTTGGCAACATAGTGGCCTCAGGCAACAGGCTTTGTGGAAAGATAGGCCTCTATGAAATGCCAACATATACAGCCTTTGAGATTGACGAGCCTGAAGACTGGTGTCTCATGGAGATGTTGATGCGTCATCATGTATTGATGTCTCAGGTGGCTGATACAGATACTATCAAGCTTTTCCTTTGCGATGTTGACGGCACATTGACTGATGGTGGTATGTATTATTCAGAGCAGGGTGATGAGATGAAGCGATTCGACACTCGAGATGGAATGGCATTGCGGTTATTGCATGAAAGAGGAATCAAGACAGGTGTTCTTACTTCTGAAAGCACCAAGATTGTTGAACATCGTGCCGCAAAACTGAAATTGGACTATGTGTGTCAGGGAGTTCAGGGCGGGGATAAATTGCTGGCGGCACAAGAGATCTGCCGGGTTATGGGTATCACTTTGAGAGAGGTGGCTTATGTTGGTGATGACTTGAATTGCGTGGAATTACTTTCAAGTGTGGGTTTTGCGGCTTGTCCATCAGATGCTTGCAAGGAAGTGTTGTCAATAGAAGGCATACATGTTATGACCAGGCGCGGAGGCGATTCTGTTGTACGAGAAGTTGTTGAAAAATGGTTCGTGAAATGAATGGAGAAATGCAAAAGAGGATACATTTGGTCTTTGTTTCCATATTTGGGATCCCCCAAAACTATATTGATCCGTTCGTGTTGGATGGTTTGAGGGCTCATTTCGATGTGGAATGGTGGGCTTGCTCTGATATTGTGTACCCGAAGTATACTGAAGCGGATGCGAACTTGCCTTATGTATTGAAGATTTGTTCTTTGGACGAATTGAAACGGAATTTACAGCGCATCCCTAAAGATACACTATTGATCCGAATTATTCCATGGATTTGGAAAAACCGTAGAGTCAATAAACTGATGGCAAAACAATTTCCAAGAATTGTTTTGATCCAATCGTATTCTAATACGCCTAGTCCTTATGAAAAAGAAGAAGAGGAGCTATCAGGAAAGGCACGGAAGAATCTGTTGTCAATCTTAAAAAAACCATTATATCGATCGTATTCACTCAAAACTGCAATTAAGATACTGTTTCACCCTCAGCGACGTCATGTTCTAATACAATTATGGCAGTTTGCAAAGGAATGGAACAGGTTTAAGGAGATTGTTGTTATTAATTGTGCTAAAGGGAGTGAATATTATATCAACCATCCCGATGTTGAACAGTATATTCGTTTGCAGACTTCCACTGAGCGGAGAAGTGATAGGTTTATTGTATACATTGATCAGAATTTCCCTTACCATTTAGATTTAAAGATTTGGCAGCCAGATATCAATATAGAGGATTTAGAGCATCGTTTTTTCCCGTCTATTAATAGATTCTTTGACCATCTGGAAAGAATGTATGACTGCAAGGTTGTAATCGCAGTGCACCCTAAGGCTCAGAATTTGCATAATCCTTTCAATGGTCGTGAGATGGTTTTTCACAACACGGCTGCGTTGGTTCGAGATAGCATCGGAGTGTGTATGCATTCTAGCAATGCATTGTCGTTTGTGATGTTTTATGACAAACCTGTAGTGTCGATGGTGAACGGTGCTATTAAAAAGGTCGAGCGTTCATACAACCAGTTAGTTAATATGGTTAACCAGTGGGATGTTCCATGTATTGACACAGATAGTCCTTCTTATGAAGAATACCCATTGGCTCATCTTAGTCCAGAGACCAGACGCCAATACATCGAGTATTATTTTGGCGATATTGAATCTTCTTCGTTACAAAGCAATGCCGATCTGATGAAAAAGCATTTTCACAGCATTTATCATCGGTTTTATGATTAATCTAAGTCGCTTTCACTTTACTTGTACTTTGTCCACTTGGTTATGTCGTGGTTGTGAAAAAGGAGCTTATTATTGGAGCAAACGTGGAGCAAAACCAATAACGTAGAACTATAGGTGAGAAAAAATATTGCGCGTTTCAAATTAATCACTATATTTGCCCCGTCAATTCAATTTAAACGAATATGAACTACGATGCAAACCCAGTACATCTCCTCTATAACAATGAGGAACTCAGAGACAGAATTAATATGGTGATGGACAGCCGCGACCATACCACGGGCATCACCTTTGTCAATCTATGCTATCAGATTGTGCAGATGGCCTTCCAGGAACACATGGTGAAGAAATCTGATGAACACGTCACCATAACAAGCGAGGAACTCGCTCCCGAAGAGCAGGTTCGCGTGAGTCGCATCCTTTGGGAGCTGATCTGGAACCATAAGATTTTCCTCCTCTTCGGACGCAGTGAATTGCTTGGCTTGAGCAACGGTGAAGATCGTTTCGTGAAGTATTAATCACCGTTTTCACTCTCAAATAAGCGTCTGTTTGGGCTGATTTTGGCCAAAGCAGACGTTTTTTTTTGTGTTTTTTCAAGAGTATTCTTGTGTTTAAAATATTGGAAAACAATACTATAAATCAATTTGACAATAAAATATGAGAAAATTTTGAAAAAAGTGAACGTGGTATTGAAAAATGTTGTACTTTTGCACCGCTGAATTGAAAGAGGGCTTGCCCTTGAAAATGATATAGTTAGGAACCTGATAAGTTTAAACGTGATAGGTTTCTACACGAAGTGACTGAAAAAGTCAAGCGTGAGAGGTTGCTTCGTGGGTTTATAGACTTCTAAGCCGTTGGTGGCTTACCATGTTTCCCTGACTACATCTTGAAAGAGCGGTTCTCGGCCAGTTTGGCTTGAGTTCGTAACTAATTCCTAAACAACGGATTAAATAAACAACTAATTAACTAACAAATCAAAAATGCCGACTATTCAACAATTAGTGCGCAAAGGGCGCCAGAGATTGATCGACAAGAGCAAGTCGCCTGCATTGGATTCAAGTCCGCAACGTCGCGGTGTGTGCGTGCGTGTTTACACGACGACCCCCAAGAAGCCTAACTCAGCGATGCGTAAGGTTGCCAGGGTGCGTCTGACCAACCAGAAAGAGGTCAACGCCTACATCCCCGGTGAGGGCCACAACCTGCAGGAACACTCCATCGTCATGATCAGAGGAGGTCGTGTTAAGGATTTGCCGGGTGTGCGTTATCACATCATCCGTGGTGCTTTGGACACCTCGGGTGTTGAAGGCCGCCGCCAGCGCAGGTCGAAGTACGGTGCTAAACGACCCAAACAAACAGCCGCAAAGAAATAACGATTAGTCAAAACAGAAAGACTTAAAGACATGAGAAAAGCTAAACCAAAGAAGAGAATTATCCTTCCCGACCCGAAGTACAATGATGTGCAGGTCACGAAGTTCGTGAACAACATCATGCTTGAGGGCAAGAAGAATTTGGCTTATCAGATTTTCTACGAAGCAATGGACATCGTTGAAAGTAAGCTCAACGAAAATCCGCTTGAGGTGTGGAAGAAAGCTTTGGCCAACGTCACCCCTCAAGTGGAAGTAAGAAGCCGTCGTATTGGTGGTGCAACCTTCCAGATTCCTTCAGAAATCCGTCCTGCCCGTAAGCAGAGCATCGGTATGAAGAACCTGATTGGCTATGCCCGCAAACGTCACGAGAAATCGATGGCCCTGAAGCTCGCTTCGGAAATCATGGCAGCTTACAAGGAAGAAGGTTCTGCATTCAAGAGAAAAGAAGAGATCCACAGAATGGCAGATGCCAATAAGGCATTCTCGCACTTCAGATTCTAATAGATAGAAAGAAGAGACAACAGATTATGCAAAACGTTCAGGAAAATATGAACCCGCTAAGCCTCACTCGTAATATTGGCATAATGGCACACATTGATGCCGGTAAGACGACGACGACGGAGCGTATTTTGTATTATACTGGACGCAGTCATAAGATAGGTGAGGTTCACGACGGCGCCGCCACCATGGACTGGATGGTACAGGAGCAGGAACGTGGCATCACCATTACCTCAGCTGCAACAACGGTGTTCTGGCATCTTGACAACGAGGCATACAAAATCAATATCATTGACACTCCTGGCCATGTAGATTTCACCGTTGAGGTGGAACGTTCATTGCGTGTTTTGGATGGTGCTATCGCCATCTTCTGCGCTGTCGGTGGAGTGGAGCCTCAGTCGGAAACCGTGTGGCATCAGGCCAACAAGTACAATGTTCCCCGTATTTGCTACGTCAACAAGATGGATCGTGCAGGTGCCGATTATTATAAGGTGTTGGACCAAATCCGCGAGAAGCTTCATGCTAACCCCGTGGCCATCCAACTTCCTATCGGTGCCGAAGACGAGTTCATTGGTGTGGTAGACTTACTGAAGAATAAGGCGTATGCTTGGGAAGAGCAGGACAACGGTTCGGTGTTCGATGAAATTGAAATCCCCGAGGATATGAAGGATATGGTGTCGGACTACCGCACCCGCCTCATTGAAGGGGCTGTCGAAGACGATGAGACCTTGTTTGAGAAGTATATGGAAGACCCTGATAGCATCACAGAAGCCGAGCTCATCGGCCAAATCCGCAAGGCAACGCTTGACCTTCGAATTTGCCCAGTGCTGTGTGGGTCGTCGTTCAAGAACAAAGGTGTGCAGCCTTTGCTTGACGCTATCGTCAATTACCTGCCTAGCCCCTTGGACATCGACCATGTGAAGGGCATCAATCCCAAAACTGAGCAAGAGGAAGTGCGCAAAGCTGATCCCAAAGAGCCTTTCTGCGCTTTGGCGTTCAAGATTGCCACAGACCCCTTCGTCGGTCGTCTTTGCTTCTTCCGCGTCTATTCTGGAACGTTGAAAGCTGGTGATATGGTTCTCAATGTGTCGACAGGCAAGCGCGAACGCATCGCCAAGATCGTTCAGATGCATGCTAACAAGCAAAACCCGCTTAATGAGATTTCGGCAGGCGACATTGGTGCGGCTGTTGGATTTAAACTCATTCGTACGGGTGACACGCTCACTGTTGAGAACAAGCCCCTTGTGCTCGAGAACATCAAGTTCCCTGAACCTGTGGTCAATATCGCCGTTGAGCCTAAAGTCACTGCAGATTTAGACAAACTCGATCAGTCCTTGGCCAAATTGGTTGAGGAGGATCCTACATTGTTCGTGCACACCGACGAGAACTCGGGACAAACCATACTGTCAGGTATGGGCGAGCTTCACCTCGACATCATCATGGACCGCCTTAAGAGAGAGTTTGGCGTTGAAGTCAACTCGGGTCGTCCTCAGGTCGCATACAAGGAAGCCTTTACTCAAACAATTCAGCATCGTGAAGTCTATAAAAAACAGACCGGTGGTAAGGGTAAGTTTGCCGATATCGAGTTCACTATGGGTCCTGCTGAAGAAGGCGTGCAAGGACTGCAGTTTGTTGACGAAGTGAAGGGTGGTGTCATCCCTCGCGAGTATATCCAAGCCACGGAGAGAGGCTTTAAAGGAGCCTTGTCCAATGGCGTGCTGGCCGGTTTCCCGGTCGAGAACCTGAAAGTGACCCTTACCGACGGGTCGTTCCATCCTGTCGATAGTGATGCCCTCTCATTTGAGGCGGCAGCACATATCGCCTTTAAGGAGGCTGGACTTAAAGCCGGAGCCATCCTCATGGAACCCGTCATGAGAGTTGAAATCCATTGCCCCGACGAGTACCTTGGTGACGTCACGGGCGATTTGAACAAGAAAAGATCAATATTGCGTGAAGTCATTGCAGACATTGGTTTCCAGACGATAAAGGCAGATGTTCCGTTGGCTGAGATGTTCGGTTACATCACCCAGTTGCGCTCGCTGTCTTCGGGTCGTGCCACCTTCAATATGGAGTTGAGCCACTATGCCCCCGTCCCTGAAGCCATTGCTGACACGGTGATCAAAAAGGCAAAAGGACTATTATTCATTTAAGCAAACAATTCAATAAACATAATTATTGTGAGCCAGAGAATTAGAATCAAATTAAAGTCGCACGATCACAACTTGGTTGACAAGTCGGCCGAGAAGATCGTTAAAACCATCAAGTCGACTGGAGCCATCGTCAGCGGTCCCATTCCGTTGCCGACCAACAAGAAGATCTACACTGTCTTGCGTTCGACCTTTGTCCACAAGAAATCGAGAGAACAGTTCGAGCTTTCGACCTACAAGCGTTTGCTCGACATCTACAACTCGACCTCTCAGACCATCGACGCACTGATGAAGCTGGAGCTCCCCAGTGGTGTGGAAGTAGAGATTAAATTGTAATTAAAACCTATCTAGTACAAACAATTAAAAGCTAAAACAGCATGTCAGGATTACTAGGAAAAAAGATTGGGATGACCAATATCTATGACGAAGCCGGCAAGTTCATTCCGGTGACTGTCATCGAGGCAGGTCCCTGCGTGGTCACCCAAGTCAGAACAGTAGAGAAGGACGGCTACAGCGCAATCCAGTTAGGTTACGACGAAAAGAAGGTGAAGAACACCTCAAAGGCCGAGCAAGGTCACTTTGCCAAGGCCGGTACGACCCCGAAGAAACTGGTGCGCGAGTTCTCGCGTTTCGAAGAAGGCCACAGAAAACAATTAGGTGAAACGCTTACCGTCGATGTGTTTATGGAAGGCGAATTTGTCGATGTCAGCGGCATCAGCAAAGGTAAAGGCTTCCAAGGTGTGGTGAAACGTCATCATTTCAATGGCGTCGGTCAGGCTACTCACGGTCAGCACAACCGTCTGAGAAAGCCGGGTTCTATCGGTGCTTGCGCTTATCCCTCGAGAGTGTTCAAAGGCTTGCGCATGGCCGGACAAATGGGTAACCATAAAGTAAAGGTGACGAATCTTCAGATTGTGAAGATTGTCCCTGAAAAGAATTTGTTAGTGGTGAAGGGCGCTGTTCCGGGCCACAATAATGGATACTTAATGATTGAGAGATGGAGTTAACAGTCTATAACATCAAAGGCGAAGATACAGGCCGCAAGGTTCAGCTGAATGACAATATATACGGCATCGAACCCAATGAGCATGTTATGTATCTGGCAGTGAGACAGTACCTGGCTGACCAACGTCAGGGTACGAGCAAGTCAAAGGAACGCAGTGAGATTTCGGGTAGCACCCGCAAGCTCTTCCGTCAGAAGGGTACCGGCGGTGCCCGTCGTGGTGACATCAATTCGCCCTTGCTGAGAGGCGGTGCTCGCGTGTTTGGCCCCAAACCTCGCGACTACAGCTTCAAACTGAACAAGAAGGTCAAAGTGTTGGCCCGTAAGTCAGCCTTGTCTGGCAAGATTACTGACGGAGCTATCCGTGTGGTTGAGGATTTCAGCTTCGATGCCATTAAGACCAAGCAGATGGTTCAGGTGCTTGATGCATTTAAGGTGAATGGCAACCGTAACCTCTTCGTGTTTGCCGAGCCTAACAAGAACGTTGTCCTGTCCGCGAGGAACATTCAACGTACTGAAGTGGCCCTGGCCCGCAACTTGAACACTTATGATATTCTGAAAGCCAAGAACATCTTCATTACCGAAAGTGCTTTGAAGCCTGTGGATGAGATTCTTGGATAATGTTTAACCGCTAAAACACGAAAAGAGATGATTATCATAAAGAAACCTGTCATTACAGAAAAGATGACCGCAATCAGCGAGAAGCTGAACAAGTATGCATTCATTGTTGACAAAAACGCTAACAAAATTCAGATCAAGAAAGCCGTTGAGCAACTTTATGATGTGAAAGTTGAAGCCGTCAACACGATGAATTATGATGGAAAGAAGAAGTCACGCTATACTAAGGCTGGTGTTGTTACCGGTCATCGTCCTGCTTTCAAGAAAGCTGTCGTGACTTTGAAGGAAGGTGATACAATTGACTTTTTTAGCAATATCTGATCATGGCTTTAAAGAAATATAAACCTACGACACCCGGTCAGCGCTTTAAAGTGATTAGCGCTTTCGATGAAATTACGACCGATCGTCCTGAAAAGTCCCTGTTGAGACCCAAGAAGAGCACCGGCGGCCGTAACAGCAGTGGTGAGATGACCGTGCGCTACAGAGGCGGCGGCCACAAGAGACAATACAGAGTCATTGACTTCAAACGCGACAAGGATGGTATCCCAGGCGTTGTGAAGACTATTGAATACGATCCCAATCGCACGGCACGTATCGCTCTCGTGTTCTATAAGGATGGTGAGAAGCGTTACATCATTGCCCCTGCCGGCCTCAAGGTTGGTCAGGAGATTCTTTCTGGCAAGGGTATTCAGCCCAACGTTGGCAACACCCTTTTCCTGAGCGAGATTCCGTTCGGTACTATCATCCATAACATCGAGCTTCGTCCTGGTCAAGGTGCCAAGATGGCCCGTAGTGCTGGCAGCTATGCTCAACTGATGAGCCGTGATGGCAAGTATGCCATCCTTCGTATGCCTTCGGGTGAAACCCGTATGATTCTCCAGGCTTGCAAGGCCACTATCGGAAGCGTTTCAAACGCTGACCATAACCTTGAGAAGTCAGGTAAGGCTGGCCGTAGCCGTTGGCTCGGTCGTCGTCCTCACAACCGTGGTGTTGTTATGAATCCTGTCGATCACCCGATGGGTGGTGGTGAGGGCCGTGCTTCTGGCGGACACCCGCGTTCACGTAAGGGCTTGCCGGCAAAGGGTTACAAGACCCGTTCGCCTAAGGCTACTTCCAACAAGTACATCATTGACAGAAGAAAGAAGTAATTTAATCAGGAAAATCGCATAGTATTATGAGTAGATCATTAAAGAAAGGACCGTATATCCACTATAAACTCCAGCAAAGAGTGATGGAAAACGTCGAAAGCGGCAAGAAGACCGTTATCAAGACTTGGTCGAGAGCATCCATGATTTCTCCTGATTTCGTTGGTCAGACTATCGCAGTCCATAATGGCAACAAGTTCATCCCAGTCTATGTGACAGAAAACATGGTTGGCCATAAGCTTGGCGAGTTTGCTCCGACCCGTATCTTCAGAGGTCATGCTGGAAACAAAGATAAAGGTAACAAGTAAAATTAGGTAACCATGGGAGCAAGAAAACGTAACAGAGCCGAAGCTTTGAAAGAAGCTCGCAAGACTGTCGCCATCGCGCGCTTGAACGATGTCCCGACATCGCCCTTCAAAATGCGCCTCGTGGCTGACATGATTAGAGGTCAAAAGGTCGAGTTGGCATTGCACTCGCTGCAATACTCGACAAAGAGCGCCGCAAAGCCTGTCTATAAGCTGCTTCGTTCGGCCATCGCCAACTGGGAAGCCAAAAACGAAGGAAAGCGTGTTGAGGAGAGCAATCTCTACGTGAAGGAAATCTGGGTCGACGAAGGTCGCACCCTGAAGCGCATTCAAGCCGCCCCTCACGGCCGCGCATTCCACATCCGCAAGCGCTCGAACCACGTCACAATCATTGTTGACAGCAGAATCGCTAACGAAGAATAATTGGAGAATAAAAAGTTTAAGTAATGGGACAAAAAACTAATCCTATAGGTCTTAGGTTGGGAATCATCAAAGGATGGGATTCCAACTGGTATGGCGGAAAAGACTTTTCAGCCAAGCTCGTGGAGGACGACAAGATTCGTAAGTATCTGAACGCCCGTCTCGGTAAGGCTGGCATCTCAAAGATCGCCATCGAACGTTCCTTGAAATATGTCACTGTCACCATCTTCACTGCCCGTCCCGGTATGATTATTGGCAAAGGCGGCGAGGAAGTCGACAAGCTGAAGAAAGAATTGGTGAAGCTCACCGGCAAGGAAATTCAAATCAACATCAACGAAATCAAGAGACCTGAACTTGACGCTTATATCGTTGCCAGCAGCATTGCCAAGCAGATTGAAGGCCGCGTGTCGTATCGTCGCGCCATCAAGACCGCTGCTCAAGGCACAATGCGTATGGGCGCCGAAGGTATCAAGATTCTCATTTCGGGCCGTGTGGGTGGTGCTGAAATTGCCCGCTCCGAAGCTTACAAAGAAGGCCGTATCCCGTTGCACACGCTGCGTGCCGACATCGACTACTCGTTGGTCGAAGCCCATACTTCCTACGGTCGTTTGGGTGTGAAGGTTTGGATCTGCAAAGGTGAAATCTATGGCAAGCCCGAATTGGTACCTACCTCCATCGCAGCCGCACCTGCACGCAAACAGCCTGCATCATCGCGTCCTGCTGGCCGTGGACCTCGTCGTGGCGAAGGAAAACGTAAATGATTGTGTAAACCTTAAAAGTTGACAGAAAATGTTACAACCTAAAAGACAGAAATACAGAAGGCCACAAAAAGGCAAGATGAAAGGTAACGCGTTCCGCGGCCATCAAATTGCTTTTGGCTCTTTTGGCATCAAGACGCTGGAAGAGGCTTGGATTACCGCCCGCCAGATTGAGGCCGCCCGTCAAGCCGTTACACGTTATATGAAACGTGAAGGTCAGATTTGGATCAGGATTTTCCCCGACAAACCCATCACCAAGAAGCCTCTTGATGTCCGTATGGGTAAAGGTAAGGGTGATCCGGAATACTTTGTAGCTCGTGTCACCCCCGGTCACATGCTGTTCGAAGCTGATGGCGTGCCGTTGGCAGTTGCCAAGGAAGCTCTCCGTCTCGCAGCCCAAAAGCTTCCGGTGGCCACGAAGTTTGTGGTAAGAAGAGATTACGTCGAATAAATTTAGGAGGTATAGAACAATGAAAAACAAGGAATCTATCAAAGACATGAGCACGGCTGATCTTCAAGAGAAGCTTGAACAGACTCGTGAGCAGCTTGTGAAAATGAGACTCAACAATGTGGTGTCGGCTTTGGAGAATCCCAATCAGATTCGCAACACCCGCAAGAACATTGCTCGCTACCTTACTGAATTGAGGAGACGCGAACTCGAAGGAATCAAATAACTTAAACGACGACAGCAATGGAAGAAATCAAGAGAAATCTCAGAAAAGAGAGAATTGGCGTGGTTGTCAGCAACAAGATGGAAAAATCCATCGTCGTGGAAATCGAACGTCGTGAAAAGCACCCAATCTACGGCAAGTTCATCAAGAAGACTAGCCGTTTCATGGCTCATGACGAGAAAAATGACTGCAATATCGGTGATACTGTGCGCATCATGGAAACCCGTCCGTTGAGCAAAAGAAAACGTTGGAGATTAGTAGAAATTATCGAAAGGGCTAAGTAATATGATACAACAGGAAACCAGACTCGCAGTAGCCGACAATAGCGGCGCAAAGGAAGTTCTTTGTATCCGCGTGTTAGGCGGCACCAAGAAGCGCTACGCTCATACTGGCGACATCATTGTAGTCACCGTAAAAAGTGCCATCCCGAGCGGCAATGTCAAGAAAGGCACCGTCTCGAAGGCAGTCGTAGTCCGCACTAAGAAAGAGACCCGTCGTGCTGACGGTTCTTATATCCGTTTCGATGACAACGCCTGTGTGTTGCTCAACCAGGCCGGCGAACTCATCGGTACCCGTATCTTTGGTCCTGTGGCCAGAGAGTTGCGTGAAAAGCAATTCATGAAAATAGTTTCGCTCGCTCCGGAAGTGTTGTAATGCTAAACTTAAAAAACCGAAAGAACAATGAGTAAGTTACATGTAAAGAAAGGCGATACTGTTCTGGTCCTTTCAGGCAACGACAAAGGCAAGCAGGGCAAGGTACTTAGGGTCGACGTTAAGGACAATCGTGCCGTCGTCGAGGGTATCAGGATTATCTCCAAGCATACCCGCCCCAATGCTGAGCATCCACAAGGTGGCATCATCAAACAAGAAGCCCCTATTCACATCTCCAACCTGATGGTGGTCGGCAAGGACGGCAAACCTTCACGCATTGGACGTAAGATTGATGAAAGTACGGGCAAGTTGGTCCGTTATTCAAAGAAAACTGGCGAAATCTTAAAGTAAAATGAACTATCAACCCAGACTTAGAGGACAATACAAGAGTGAAATCGTGCCTGCATTGATGCAAGAATTCAACTACAAATCAGTGATGCAGGTTCCACGGCTTTTGAAAATTTCACTCAATCAGGGTATCGGCGCAGCATTGGCCGACAAGAAACTGATTGACTATGGTGTGGAGGAAATGTCCGCCATCACCGGTCAGAAAGCCGTACCGACCATCTCCAGACATGACGTCAGCAACTTCAAGCTGCGTCGTGGCAACCCCATCGGTGTTCATGTGACACTACGCGGCGATAAGATGTACGAGTTTCTCGAACGCTTGGTCTGCGTAGCCCTGCCGCGTGTCCGCGACTTCAGGGGTATTAGCGACAAAGGCTTTGACGGCCGTGGCAACTACAGCTTCGGTATCACCGAGCAAATCATCTTCCCCGAAATCGATATCGAGAAAGTGGTCAAGATGAACGGTATGAACATCACCTTCGTCACGTCAGCCAAGACCGACCAAGAGGCATTGGCTTTGTTGAAACATTTTGGTCTTCCTTTTCAAAATCAAAAAAAGTAAGTGAACCATGGCAAAAGAGTCAATGAAAGCGCGTGAGCGCAAAAGAGCAAAATTGGTCGCGAAGTACGCTGAAAAACGTGCGGCCTTGAAAGCCGCTGGCGACTATGAGGGATTACAGAAGCTGCCGAAGAACTCGAGCCCTGTCCGCCTGCACAACCGTTGCAAGCTGAGTGGTCGCCCGAAAGGCTACATGCGTCAGTTCGGCATCTCTCGTATTGATTTCCGCGAAATGGCCCTCAAAGGCTTGATTCCGGGCGTTAAGAAAGCTAGTTGGTAAACAATAAGTAGACAGAAAGATGAATACAGACCCCATAGCAGATTACTTGACCCGCATTCGCAATGCGAACAGCGCAAGGCATAGAATCGTTGAAATCCCTGCCTCCAACATGAAGAAGGCTATTACCAAGATTCTCTTCGAGAAGGGTTATATCCTGAACTACAAGTTTGAGGAAGGCGAAAAGAAATCACAGAATGTCATCAAGATTGCCTTGAAGTATCATCCTGTGACCAAACTGCCCGCCATCACGACCATCGACCGTATTTCGCGTCCTGGCCTGAGAAGGTATGCAGATAGTGAAAACCTGCCCCGTGTGATGAACGGCTTGGGTATTGCCATCATCTCCACCTCGCAGGGTGTGATGACCGACAAGGAGGCTCGCAAGCTCCATATTGGCGGTGAAGTGATTTGTTACGTCAGTTAATTATAAGGAAGGAGATAGTAATTATGTCAAGAATTGGTAAAATGCCTATCGCCATCCCCGCAGGCGTAACAGTTGACATCAAAGACGGTGTCATCACGGTTAAAGGTAAATTAGGTGAACTTTCGCAGAAGTTCGGCGACGGTGTCATCCTTGAGATGGAAGACGGTCAGCTGCATGTGAAGCCCAATGAGGCTACTACTGCTGGCAAGCCGGGTGCCATGCATGGACTGTATCGCGCCCTTATCGCCAACATGGTCAAGGGTGTGAGCGAAGGTTTTGAAACAGTTCAGGAATTTGTCGGCGTTGGTTACAAGGCCGAGGCCAAAGGCCAGATTCTTGAAATGTCACTTGGATTCTCCCACAACATCTTCATGGAGATGCCTCCGGAGATCAAAATCGAAACCATCAACGAAAGAGGTAAGAACCCCATTTTGAAGATGCGTTCGTACGATAAACAACTTCTTGGTCAGGTGGCCGCTAAGATTCGTTCGATGCGTAAGCCTGAACCTTATAAGGGTAAGGGTATCAAGTTCGAGGGCGAAGTCCTGAGACGTAAGGCTGGCAAAGCTGCCGGTAAGTAAACATTAATACCTCAGTAAGAAAATGGCAAGAACTAAAGAAGAAAGAAGACAATTCATCAAGAAGAGCATCAGAAGGAAAATCTCCGGCACTGCTGCCCGCCCGCGTATGTCTGTCTTCAGAAGCAACAAGCAAATCTATGTGCAGCTGATTGACGATGAGGTCGGCAAGACCTTGGCTGCCGCCAGCTCTCGCGAGAATGGCATCGAGAACGAAAAGATCACTAAGGTTGAACAGGCTGCCCGCGTGGGTGCCCTCATCGCCGAAAAGGCCAAAGCCGTCGGTATTGAGGCCGTAGTGTTCGACCGCAATGGTTATTTGTATCATGGTAGAGTGAAGTCGCTGGCCGACGCAGCTCGTAACGGTGGATTAAAATTCTAATTGTCATGGCAGAAGTTAATGTAAAAAGAGTCAAGTCTAGCGAGATTGAGTTCAAGGAACGCCTCGTTAGCATCAACCGCGTCACCAAGGTGACCAAGGGTGGTCGTACCTTCACTTTCGCGGCATTGGTTGTCGTTGGCAATGAGAACGGCGTGGTCGGCTACGGTCTTGGTAAGGCCAAGGAAGCCACTGCAGCCATCCAGAAAGGTGTTGAAGATGCCAAGAAGAACCTGGTCAAGGTGCCGGTGCTGAATGGCACACTTCCTCACGAGCAATACGGCAAGTACAGCGGCGCTTACGTGTTTGTCCAACCTGCAACTCCTGGTACGGGTGTTATCGCTGGCGGTGCCATGCGTGCTGTCCTCGAGAGCGTTGGTGTGAAGAACGTGTTGGCCAAGTCGAAAGGCTCGTCCAACCCTCACTCCGTGGTGAAAGCCACTTTCAACGCCCTTACGCAGATGCGTGACGCCTACACTGTGGCTCAGCTCAGAGGCGTGGATTTGGATACTGTGTTTAACGGATAAAACTTTTGAGAGATGAAGAAAGTAAGAATCACCCAAGTCAGAAGTGGTATCGGAAGACCACAAGACCAGAAAGACACGTTACGTTCACTCGGTTTGAAGAAGATGCACCGCTCGGTTGAGGTCGATATGGACGACCCCAGCATGGCTGGCATGGTTTACAAGATCCAGCATCTGCTCAAGATCGAAGAAATTTAATTGTTGAACCCACTAAATCAGCATTATCATGGATTTAAGTAATCTCAAACCAGCAAAAGGTTCTACAAAGGAAAAGAAAAGATTAGGCCGTGGCCAAGGCTCAGGAAGAGGCGGCACGTCGACGCGTGGTCACAAGGGCGCACAAGCTCGCTCAGGTGCTAAGCGCAAAATCGGCTTCCAAGGCGGTCAGATGCCTCTCCAGCGTTTGGTCCCCAAGTTCGGTTTCAAGAACATGAATCGCGTTGAGTATTGCCCGGTCAACCTCCTCACTTTGCAGAAACTGGCTGACAAAGGCATTTCGGTGATTACTCCCGAGGTGCTTGTCGAACAAGGAGTCACCCACAAGAAAGAACTCGTCAAGATTCTCGCTAAGGGTGAACTTACTGCAAAACTGGAAGTTAAGGCCCACGCTTTTTCTGCCAAAGCCAAAGAGATGATTGAGGCCGTTGGTGGAACCTGCGAAAAATACGAAACGAAATGAACAGACTGATTGAAACCATAAGGAACATCTTCAAGATTGAGGAACTTCGTAAACGTATCCTGTTTACGGTCCTCATCATCTTGGTCTACCGCTTCGGTGCCTTCGTGGTCATCCCTGGCATCGACCCGAACCAGCTGTCGGCCCTGCGCAATAGCAGCTCCGAAGGTCTGCTCGGCCTGCTCAACATGTTCTCTGGTGGTGCCTTCGGCAATGCTTCCGTCTTTGCCCTTGGTATCATGCCTTACATCACCGCATCTATCATCATCCAATTGCTTGGTATGGCAGTTCCGTACTTCCAGCGCCTGCAGAAGGAAGGTGAAAGTGGTCGTAAGAAACTGAACCAGATTATGCGCTATCTGACGGTTGCCATCGTCATCATCCAAGCCCCTGGTTACATCAAGAACGTGCTCGTGCAGCTGCCCAACCAGGCAGTGACCCCCTTCGACCCCAATGTGTCGAATCCGGGCTTCTTCTTCTGGTTCTCGTCAGTTGTCTTGCTTGTGGCTGGCACCCTGTTCATCATGTGGCTCGGTGAGAAGATCACCGACCGTGGTATCGGCAATGGTATTTCTCTGATCATTATGATTGGTATCATTGCCCGTCTTCCCGGTGCTTTCGTGGCCGAGTGTGCTGCTCGCTTCAACCAAGGTGGAACTGGATTGTTGGTTCTCGTTATCGAGCTCATCGTCCTGTTCTTCGTCATGGTTGGAACTATTGCCCTCGTGCAAAGTACTCGCAAGATTCCGGTACAGTATGCCAAGCGTGTGGTCGGCAACCGCCAATACGGTGGTGTGCGTCAGTACATCCCGCTGAAGGTGAATGCCGCTGGTGTTATGCCTATCATCTTCGCCCAAGCTATCATGTTCCTGCCCATCACCATTGCCGGTTTCAGACAGACTGAGGCTCTGACGGGATTTGCAGCCGCCTTCACCAACGTGAACGGTTTCTGGTACAACTTCGTGTTCTTCCTGCTCATCATCGCCTTCACCTATTTCTATACGGCTGTGACGATGAACACCAACCAAATGGCAGAAGACATCAAGAAGAACGGTGGTTTCATCCCTGGCGTGAAGCCTGGTAAGAAAACTGCCGAGTACCTTGACACCATCATGTCGCGCATCACCCTGCCGGGCTCTATCTTCTTGGCCATCGTTGCCATCATGCCCGCCTTGGTGTCGCTGATGGGCGTGACGTCTGCGTTCAGCCACTTCTACGGCGGTACGTCACTGTTGATTTTGGTCGGCGTTGTGCTTGACACACTTCAACAGATTGAGAGCCACCTCCTGATGCACCACTATGACGGTTTGACCAAGTCGGGTCGCATCAAGGGACGCATCGGCAGAATGTAATTTGGACGAAATCCTTTGCCTTGAGGCAAAGTAGCCCCTAAGTTTCGGAAAGTCTTCCGGCCTTGTTGGGTCGGGGGACTTCCCGGAGCAAAAGGTGAAAATTCGGGTCCAAAACGCAAAGATGAAGAAAATCAGAAAAATTCATCTTAGATTGGAAAAGAATTGCTACTTTTGCAGCCCGAAAATCGGGACAGCCTCAAGCAGGGGACCGAAGAGAACAACAATAACAAGTATTTGAACGAGAGAAGAATATGGTAAAACAAATGTCAATTGAGCAAGAAGGCACTGTGGTGGAAGCGTTAGGTAACGCCATGTTTCGTGTCGAGCTGGAGAATGGGTTGATCATCATAGCCACCATCTCTGGCAAGATGCGGATGCACTACATCAAGATTTTGCCTGGTGATAAGGTTAAACTTGAGATGTCTCCGTACGATTTGACAAAAGGCCGTATCACCTTCAGATACAAGAGTTAAGACAAATCGCAAAACGAATATTGAAATGAAAGTTCAAGCATCAGTCAAGAAAAGATCTGCCGACTGCATCATCGTGAAACGCAAGGGTAGAGTGTACGTTATCAACAAGAAGAACCCGAAGGAAAATCAGCGCCAGGGTTAATCGAAGAGAAAGTTTAAACATTTAGCAATCAGATAAATTATGGCAAGAATCGCTGGTGTAGATATCCCGAGCAACAAGGCCGGAGAAATCTCTTTAACCTACATTTACGGCATCGGAAGATCGCTGTCGAAAGAAATCCTGAACAAGGCAGGCGTTGAGCCTTCGAAGAAAGTGCAGGATTGGACCGACGACGAGCAGAAGACCGTTCGTGACATCATTGCCGAGCAGTACAAGACCGAAGGTGAGCTGCGCGGTGAAGTTCAGATGAACATTAAGCGTTTGATGGATATCGGCTGCTACAGAGGTGTCCGTCATCGTCTCGGCCTGCCCGTCCGTGGACAGAGCACGAAGAACAACGCGCGTACCCGTAAGGGCCGCAAAAAGACTGTGGCTAACAAGAAGAAGGCTACCAAGTAATCGATGAGGTAGTTGGATCATATCTAATCACAAAATCACACAACAAAACAAATGGCAAAGACCAACAAAGTCACAAAGAAACGTGTTGTGAAGATTGAAGCTACCGGAATGGCTTTCGTGAAAGCTTCTTTCAACAACGTCATTATCTCGCTGACCAACAACGAAGGACAAGTCATTTCTTGGGCATCAGCTGGTAAAATGGGCTTTAAGGGATCGAAGAAGAACACCCCTTATGCCGCACAGATGGCCGCTGAAGAGTGCGCCAAGACCGCTTATGACTTGGGATTACGCAAAGTGAAAGTTTATGTTAAGGGACCTGGAGCAGGACGTGAGTCTGCCATCCGTTCCATCCACTCGATGGGCGTTGAGGTGACTGAAATCATTGATGTCACCCCGTTGCCGCACAATGGCTGCCGTCCTCCTAAACGTAGAAGAGTGTAAGTTGAACAAATTAAAATTGTAGAATTATGGCAAGATATACAGGTCCAAAAACGAAGATTGCACGTAAGTTCGGTGAACCTATCTTTGGTTCCGACAAATACTTCGAAAAGAGAAACTATCCTCCTGGGATGCACGGTGCCAACAAGAGAAGAAAGAAGGTATCGGAGTACGGCACTCAGCTCATGGAGAAGCAAAAAGCCAAATATACATACGGAGTCCTCGAAAGACAGTTCCGCAAGACTTTCGACTTGGCTCGTCGTAAGGAAGGTGTCACGGGTTTGATCCTGATGCAACTCCTTGAGTCGCGTCTTGACAACGTCGTCTATCGCCTCGGCATTGCGCCTACCCGCGCCGCTGCCCGCCAGCTGGTCAACCACCGCCACATCGTCGTCAACGGCAACGTGGTCGGTATCCCGTCGTATCTCGTCAAGATCGGCGATATGGTTGGCGTCCGCGAAAAGTCGAAGAGCCTTGAAGTGGTCACCAATTCGCTTGAAGGCCGCAACGGAAGCAGCTTCGCATGGCTTGAATGGGATGCTGACAAGATGAACGGCAAGTTCCTCAACTATCCCAACCGCGAAGAGATTCCTGAGAATATCAACGAGCAGCTCATCGTTGAGTTGTACTCCAAGTAATTGTTGATTGTTAACCTGGTAAATAAAAAGAATATGGCAATATTAGCGTTTCAAAAACCTGAAGAGGTTATTATGGTTGAAGGCTCCGACACCAAAGGCGTTTTCGAGTTTCGACCTCTTGAGCCAGGTTTCGGCATTACTATCGGCAATGCGCTGAGAAGAATTCTGCTTTCATCACTTGAGGGTTTCGCCATTTCATCCATCCGTATTGAAGGTGTCACTCACGAGTTCGCCTCCATCGACGGTGTGATTGAAGACGTCGCCGACATGGTGCTTAACTTCAAGCAGGTACGTCTCAAGCAAGTTGTCCCCTCTGAGACTCAGGAAAAGGTCAGTTTTACAATTACTGGTCAAGAGCAGTTCAAGGCCGGCGACATCAACGACAAACTCTGCTCCTTCCAAGTTCTCAATCCTGACCTCGTCATCTGCAACCTCGAGCCCACTGTTAAGCTGAATATCGACTTGACTATCAACAAGGGTAGGGGTTATGTGCCCGCTGATGAGAACAAAGTGGCTGATGCTCCTGTCGACACTATAGCCATTGACTCTATCTATACTCCCATCCGCAATGTGAAGTATAAGGTGGAAAACTGGCGTGTCGAACAGAAGACCGACTACGAGAAACTCGTCATCGAAATCGACACTGATGGCTCTATCAACCCCAAGGATGCTTTGAAAGAAGCCGCAAAGATTCTTATCTACCACTTCATGCTGTTTTCCGACGAGAACATCAATCTGGTTCCCGAAGAAAAGACGGTCACTGAAGACTTTGATGAGACTTCGTTGCACATCCGCCAGCTCCTCAAGACCAAGCTCGTCGACATGGATCTTTCAGTGCGCGCGCTTAACTGCCTGAAGGCTGCTGAGGTTGAAACGCTTGGCGAACTTGTTGCCTTCAATAAACAAGATCTGCTCAAGTTCCGCAATTTCGGTAAGAAGTCTCTTACTGAGTTGGATGAACTGGTCAGAAGCCGTGGCCTCGAGTTCGGAATGAATGTCAGTAAATATAAATTGGATAAGGAATAATCAAGATGAGACACAATAAGAAATTCAATCACTTAGGAAGAAAGAGCGCCCATCGTCAAGCGATGCTTTCAAATATGGCCAGCTCACTGATCCTCAACAAGCGTATCATCACCACTTTGGCCAAGGCCAAGGCTTTGCGTGTGTACGTTGAGCCGCTGATCACCAAGGCAAAGCCCGAGAACAATGCTTCGACGGAGGAGGGTAGCAGCAACCGCCGTGTTGTGTTCGGTTACCTGCAGAACAAGTATGCAGTCACTGAACTGTTCCGTGAGGTCGGTCCGAAGGTGGCTAACCGTCCTGGCGGTTACACCCGTATCATCCGCATGCCCGAAAACCGTGCTGGTGATGCTGCCGAGATGGCTCTGATGGAACTGGTTGACTACAACGAGGTCTATACCCGCGAGGGTCAGAAGCCTGCCAAGGCCAAGAGCACACGCCGTGGTCGTGGCAAGAAGGCTGAGGCTGCTCCCGTCGCTGAAGCCCCCGCTGAGGCTGAGGTGAAGGAATAAGAACTTCAATAATTTTTGTATAAAAGTCATGGTAGGAAACGGCTGCCCCCTCGCGGGGTGGCCGTTTCTGTTTGTTATCCCTTACCCCCGACCTCTCTCCCCGAGGCGAGGGGAGACGAAAAGCGACGCGAAGACGCAACGCAATAAATAATTGTCGCTGTGTTTGCGAAAATGTTTATTTTTGCAAGGTCAAATCGATTCGAAACACATAACTATTCGCAATATGTTCAACAAAGACGTTTACTGTGGCCGTCGCGCCACTTTGAAAAAGAGTATCTCGAAGGGCATCGCCTTCTTCCCGGCCAACAACGAGGCTCCCTTCAACTATCCCGACAACACCTATATCTACCGTCAGGACAGCAACTTCTCCTACTTCTTTGGCCTCAATCACCCTGACTTGGTCGGCGTTATCGACTTTGAGACGGGGGAAGAGATTCTGTTTGGTGTGGATGTCACCATCGACGATGTGATTTGGTGCGGCCCCCTGCCTTCGCTGAAGGAACAGGGCGACCAAATCGGCATCACCGACTGCCGTGACTTCAATCATTTTGGCGAATACATTCAGCAGGCCGTCGCCAAAGGTCGCCAGATTCATATTCTGCCCACCTATCGCGCTGACACAAAAATCCAATGCTCAGAGTGGCTCGGCTGCCACGTCAATAAGGTGCAGGAGTATGTCAGTCTCGAACTGATTAAGGCTGTTATCGCTATGCGCGAGGTGAAGTGCGCCATCGAAATCGCTGAGATGGAGCGTGCCGCCAATACCGCTTATTATATGCATACCACGGCCATGAAGATGTGCAAGCCCGGTATGGTTGAGCAAGAGATTGCCGGTGTGGTCGAGGGTCTGTCGCTGTCTGGCGGAGGTCCTGTATCGTTCCCGGTCATTCTCAGTGTTGACGGACAAACGCTGCACAACCACGGTCATCACAACGTGCTGAAAGAAGGCCGCATGATGGTGTGCGACGCTGGTGCTGAGACGAAGCATTACTACGCCTCCGACTTCACACGAACCACTCCCGTAGGTGGCAAGTTCAACACCCGTCAACGTGAGATTTATGAAATCGTTCTGGCCGCCAACCAGGCTGTGGCTGAAAACACGCGCCCCTATATCCCTTATATGGTGATGCACACCCTGGCCTGCCGCACCTTGATTGAGGGACTGAAAGGCGTCGGATTGATGAAAGGCGACACCGAGGAGGCCTTGATGAACGGTGCCCATTGGCTTTTCATGCCTCACGGTTTGGGCCACATGCTCGGAATGGATGTGCATGATATGGAAGGTCTTGGCGAGACTTACGTGGGTTACGACGACATCACGCCTCGCAGCACAAAGTTGGGCTTCAGTGGACTGCGCTGCGGCAAGACCCTGAAACCGGGTTTCGTGGTCACCGACGAACCGGGCATCTACTTCATCCCGACCCTCATTGATATGTGGAAGGCTGAAGGCAAAATGAAGGACTTCATCAACTACGACAAACTGGAGACCTACAAGGACTTTGGTGGCATCCGTATCGAGGACGACCTGCTCATTACCGCTGACGGCAACCGCATCCTCGGACGACCGATTCCGAAGACCGTTTCTGAGGTTGAGGACATGTGCGCCCAAGGACGCGAGTGGATAAAGATGCCGGGACTGTATTGATTGTTTCACGCAGAATCCGCAGAAATCGCAGAATTCGCAGAATCCGCGGAAAACTTTGAAATCGCAGGATTATGGAGATGCAAGATTCCCATAGTTCTGCGATTTCTGCGTGCCAAAAACCATCAGAATTCCATCAGTAATTTCACGTTGACGTATCGGGGTGTCAGGTAGTTAGGTGCCCCGTAGTAGACATTGTCAATGTATTTCACCCAATTGTAGGAAATGATGTTGGGAATGTCGAACAGGTTGAACACGTCGACGCTGATGAACATATTTTTTATGTAGCGCAGCGGGTTGCCCTTACTGAAGCTGGAGGCTTCGCTGATGAGTTGCTTGCTGAAGCCGATGTCAACACGACGGTAGGCCGGGAAACTGCCTGTCGGTGAATAGAAGTCAGAGTTGTTGTCGTTGTAGGGCAACCGTGTCCCGAAGGTCAGGGTCATGTTGACGCGCCAGGTCGGGGCCATGGGGATGTAGTCTTGGAAAAACAGCGAGAAGTTGAGCAGCTGGTTCGAAGGGCGGCTGTGCCAGCCGAGGGCCAGGGTGTCGGCCACTTGGTCGTCGGTGTGGTGGTAGAACGGTAGTACATTGCCTTCAGCGTCCAATAATTTGTAGTCGCCTTGGATGTCCTCGCGTGTGTTCATGAGGGAGAGACTGGCCCAGCTGTCGATGCCTTTGACGAATTCACCATTCACTTTCAGGTCGATACCGGTAGCGTAGGCACGCGCTGTCTGGTCGGCATAGTAGCGGATGCGCACATTGTCAATGTCGTAAGGCACCACATGGGTGAACCATTTGAAATATGCCTCTGTAGTCAGGATGAAAGGTCGACCCCAAGCACGGAACTTAAAGTCGTTGCCAGCCACAATCTGGTACGACTGTTGGGCGCGGGCGTTTTTGAAGAGACTACCGTCGCGGTTGCGTATCTCGCGGTAGAAAGGTGTCTGGTTGTAGACACCGCCAGAGAGGCGATACACCAGCTCTCGTTTATCTTCATTAGGTTTGTAGGCGATACCGGCCCTGGGGCTGACATACACCTTATTATTATAGCCCCAGTAGTTGGCTCGAAGGCCGCCCGTAAGCACGAACTCACCTTTGTCGCGGTAGGGAAGTGTCCATGAGTTTTGCACAAAGCCGTCAAGATTATTGATCGACAGGGTGTTGTGGGAACGGTGGGCAAAGTCCATAGGGATATCGGGCAGGATGTCGGGCATCACGCCAGGCACGGTGTAAGTGTAGGGTAGTGTATAGCCTGCTGAGTCCATCATCTGCCACTCGTCTACCATATCGTCGATTTCCTGATGCTGGAAGCGCACCCCCCATTTCAATAGGCAGTTGTTGAAAGCGTACATCCCCTTGTGGTCAAGGTTGTAGACTTGGGCGTAGAAAGCGTTGCGGGCGTGGCGGGTCAATGTGCCCACCTCGTGGTTGTCAATGACCTCGCCCAATTCCCCGGAGCCGAGTGAGGAATTGCGGATGCCGAAGAAATACTGCTCCACCACATCGTAAGTCTCCGTCTCGTAGGTGGAATAAGCCGAAGCTATCCATTTCATGCTCAAGTCTTTGTTGGGCTTGTAGGTCAGCGTCAGCGCTCCTAGTCCAGTGGTGTAGTCGTCAATTTCCTGCCCATCGAAATACACGTTGATTTGGTAAGGGAAATCGATGCTGCCTGCATTGATTTTGGCGTTCTGAGGGATGAACATGTAGCGGTTTTTGGAGTAGTAGCCAAGGAATGACAAATCCCATTTGTCGTTAAAGCGGTAGTTGAAAAGGGCTTGCACATCGGCAAAGTTGGGGCGATAGTCGCCTTTGGTGTCCATCATGCCGAGCGCCAAGGCCGTGTTTTTGTATCTGGCTCCCACTAAATAACTGAACTTCTCGTTCTTGGTGCTTCCTTCCACATGGGCTTCGGCTCCCAATAGGCTCAACGACAACGATCCAGCCACTTCGCGCGGTGTCTTGTAGTTCACGTCAAGCACCGACGACATCTTGTCGCCGTATTCTGCTGCAAAGCCGCCTGCAGAGAACTGTATATTATTGACCAACTGTGAATTGACAAAACTCAACCCCTCCTGCTGTCCTGAACCGACGAGGAAAGGCCGGTAGATCTCTATGCCGTTGACGTAAATAAGGTTCTCGTCGAAGTTGCCGCCACGCACGCGGTATTGCGAACTCAGTTCGTTGTTTGATACCACACCGGGCAGGGTCTTGATCAAGGTCTCCACGCCGCCGCCCATAGTAGGCAGCAGGGTGGCCTGCTTGGCGTCAAGTCGCGTCAGGCTCGTGGCATCGGCGGCACGGTCGCTGATGACGGCATCGGCCAGAACGGTAGAGGTAGAGACCAGAGTCACATCAAGCTTGCGCTTCTCGCCTTGACGGAGCCGAACCGGAATCTGTTTAGGTTGGTAGCCTACAAACGAGAAATTGATGACTAGAGTAGTGTCAGACAATAACGATAGCTCATAATAGCCCTTCGAATTGGTAGTCTGTCCCACAAGCAAATCCAGAACAATCACATTCGCCATCTCGATGGGATGCCCCGATTCGTCAAGTACTTTACCGTAGACCAAACCCGTCGGCAGGTTTTGTGCCGGCGCGATGAGGGTGAGCAACAGGAACGCTATGAGGATGATTTTGGCTCGCATGAAGGGATAACTGAAATTGCCGCGAATTATTGTTTTGTGGTGGTTTCAACAAAAAAAGCTGCTGCGCAAGGCACAGCAGCTGTATGCTCATCGGGCTTCGCTTGGATTACCAACGCTCCAGGTTACCCTTTTCGGAGGCATCCATGATGGCTTGGTAAACGCCCTTCTTGTCGATGGTACGCAGACCGGCAGCCGACACTTTCAGCACAACCCATTCATCCCATTCGGGAACATAGAACTTCTTGATTTTCAGGTTCGGGTCGAAGGTTCTTCTGGTCTTCTTGTTGGAGTGCGACACATTGTTTCCGTGCATGACCTTCTTACCGGTGATTTGACAAACTTTTGACATAACTCTTATCCTTTATCCTTTATTATTACTAATTGTCAGTTTTCTAACGGGCTGCAAAAGTACAAATTTTTTCTTTACCCCAGCAATTTCAAGAGAATTTTTTGAGACGGGGCTGTCTTGCCAGCCAAGAGACCTTACTTCATTACTTCAATCTTCTTCACAATGACGTTGTTATCTGTCGCTATATGGAGGAGGTAGACACCGTTTCCTAAGCAGTTCAGGTCGACGATGACGTTGTCCTCGGCGCTGGTTTCGATGAGTTTCTGACCTGTCAGGTTGCTCACGGTGATGTGCATCACGCCCTCACCGCTCACATTGAGCAGGCCGTTGGTTGGGTTGGGATAGACTTGGATGCTTTCGTCGGTGTTTTCTTCCACGTCAGTAATGTTGAGCGTTACGTCCTGCCATTCTGATTCACATTGTTCGTCATTGTGAATGTAAATGCAAAAGACAGCGTAGTAATAATCGCCATACCATTCGGACCAGGTGTTGTCGAAATACTCAAAGTTGTCACTGCCGTCGTAAGGAATCTCAGCAATCAAATCGAATCTGTCTTTATAGATACTAATAACGCGACCGATGCTGAAGTGGTCCAGATATGTGGTGACAGCAGGTGCGTCCCAAGCGAGATGGGCACCGTATTCCTCGTTATTGTGCCACTGGTACTCGCCTTCAAGGTTCAGTACAGGATAGCAAATCAGAGGAGTTTCCTCGCAGTTGTTTTCGTAGGTCATGAAGATGCCGTCCTCAAGCTCGTCGCTGGTGAAGAGTTCGTTGCCGAAAGAATCAAGGAGGGTGAACGAGCATTCGTAGTCGGTGTCGTATTCCTCGCTGGTGTGATACCAACCGTGGTTCCAGACGAAGTTAAGGTTACCTTTCAGCAGCGGGAGGTCAACAACTAAGTCTGAGCCTTGCGCCATGGTGATGATGGCGATGCGTTGTCCACTTTCTGAGGTCACGCTGATGGCTGCACCTTTCCAACCGTCGCCACCGTCGTCGTGGAGTTGGAAGACGACGTTGCACTTCTCACCGACGAGGACCTTGCGGTAGGTGGTGCGGCTGATGCCAGCCTCATTGGTGACGTAGATGGCGTATTCGTAGAGACCTGGCTCAAGGTTGTTGTCCTCGTATTCCATATCAGCACCAACCTCCACGTCTGTCATTTCAGCAATCACCTCAAAGTTGCGACGGATAGTCACGGATTCAAGCGAAGTCAGTACATTGCCGTTGAGGTCGAGGGTGGGATTGGTCCAGCTGAGGCGGACGGCATCGAAAGCATCCTCTTCAAGGGCAAGCATATTGCTCACGCTGTCGGGACGGGCATAGTAGTCGTCGTTGTTGGGAATGATATGACCCGTAAAACCATTGAAGGTGTTGAAGGCGTATTTGGTGGTGTTGAGGGCACCGATGGGACACCAGGCGTTGTCGCGACCGCTCCAGCCCCAGTTGAAGTGGAAGTAATCGTTTTCGTCGTAGCCGTCGCACACGAAAGCGTGACCGCCTGAACCGCTGTCGTCCTGACCACTATAATATAGAGGTATATGCTCGTCCAAGCCACCGTCTTTCAACATTTGGGTCCATTCCTGGTTGGAGTATCCTCCCCACCAGCCACCACCGTAGTTGGTAACGTGGTCGTCGCAGTTGTAGCGGAAATAGCCGCTCAAGGCATCAGGTACTATGTCTGAGTAGGCTCCGCTACCGTTGGGACCATACATCATATCGACCGAAATGCCAAGATGGTGCAGCAATTGGGCAGTTTCAAAGTATTCCTCTTCTGTGCTGGTCGAGTCCAAAACGTTAGGCATGAGCTCAAAATGATATTCGGTTTCGCCGAAGTTGGCACTCTGTTGGGCGTAGCCTTGCGGCTGGTAGGAATATGAACCAGTACCTGTCAGAGGCCATTCCCAGAATTTCATCACCTGTCCCATTGCCGTAGCGACACAGCCAGCATACACGTGGCCACCGTTGCCTTCGGGGTCTTCAGGGCATTGGCTGTTCCAGGGGAAGTTCTGGTTCCAAAGGGTTTGGCAGAGTTCGTCCACGACGACGCGGGTCTGGCCACCACGGTTGAGACTGCCCGTCTCGTTCACCGATTTCCATTCAGCAACGATGTCAGGCGTAGCGCTCAGGTTATGCTCACGCACATACTGGATTTCTTCGCGGAACGAGTTTAGAGTGAACGCAAAGCCTTCCGACACATTGTTCGGGTCGTATTGGCCTGCGGTAGAGTAGGCGAGGATAGGCTTCACGCGGTCGTCGCCAGCGATGATGACGAAGCCTTCGCCATTGGCGACGTTGAAGACGTAATAGTCGGTCGCGCCGCGTTGCAGGTCGACGGCAGCCGTGACAAGATTCAGTTGGATGTCAGCGTTTTTCTGGCCGACAGCGGTGGTGCTCAGGAATTTGGCACCCAGTTTTTGGGCCTTCTCTTGGTCAACAGGGCCAGCCATTAAGCTACTGATGGCAGTAAGGAGGCATAAAGTCAACGTAAGTCTTTTCATGCTAATACTTTTATGAAGATGAATTCGTGAGGCAAAAATACTATCTTTGAATGAATTAGAAAGCAAAAAAATTGCGGGACGTTGAAAAACAATGTCCCGTCATTTTAGAATGTCAATTGACTGTTATTTAGTAATTCATCCCTGAATTATTGTCGCTTGGAATTTCTTTCGGGTTGGGACCCCATTTGTTCTCGCCAGGTTGGCTGTCTCTGCATAACCAAACGATAAGCCAGATGGCTAATGCGAGAACGATGAGAACGAATATGCTATAAACGATGAAAACAGTCATGGAACTGCCTTCGATGGTAGGGGCAATAATATCAATAATCAGGAACATCAACATAGAGATTAGAAAAATTACAACCATAAAAATGAGCAGGATCCATCCGCTTTTACCGATATCATGCAAGCGACGCACAGTTACGGCTGTATAGGGGAGAAAAACACCCAAGCCAAAGAGGATATACAAGTATTTGGCAACTGGAATCCTGATGGACAAAAAGGAAAGTCCAAATGCAACAAGTATGTAAAATAGGTAAAAATACCAGAACTCAGAACGGCGTGCACGTCCCGAAAACACTGCATACTTTTCAAAACACGTTTTAATGGCTTCTCCGAAACTCATAGTTTTAATTTTTAAAGTTAATACGCTGCAAAATTAGGAAGTTCTTTTTAGAAAACAAAATTTTGTTTTGCAGGCTTCAGAGAGCATGTCATTCCAACGTTGGCATGTAGGGAGGTTGGAATCTATGCTTTCTGAAGCCGTCAAATAGGTCTTGATTTTGTGAACCGCCTTCTATAGATTGACTTCGTCGAAATGCTCTGCATTCAGCGTAGCTAATCTTCGATTTCCCGCTTGCGCACAAGCCTACGTGGGAATGACATAGGAGGCGTGCTTTGACCAAAGATGTTAATCCACTTTCAGCTTCTTATACCTGAACCGTTTAGGCTCGACATTGCCGAGACGTTTCAGTTTGTTTTCTTCGTATTCCGAATAGCTACCCTCGAAGAAATAAACCTGCGAGTTGCCCTCGAAGGCGAGGATATGGGTGGCCACACGGTCGAGGAACCAGCGGTCGTGACTGATAATGACGGCACAGCCCGCAAAGTTCTCCAAACCTTCCTCCAAAGCGCGGAGCGTGTTCACATCGATGTCGTTGGTGGGCTCGTCCAAGAGGAGTACGTTGGCTTCTTGTTTCAAGGTGAGGGCAAGGTGCATACGGTTGCGCTCACCACCGGAGAGCACACCGGCCTTCTTCTGTTGGTCGTTGCCACCGAAGTTGAAGCGCGAGACGTAAGCGCGGGAATTGATGCTGCGTTTGCCCAACTGAATCAAGTCGTTGCCGCCGCTGATGACTTCCCAGACGGTTTTCTCAGGGTCGATTTCGGCGTGCTGTTGGTCGACATAGCCAATCTTTACCGTCTCGCCGACCTCGAAGGTGCCTGAGTCGGGTTGCTCCAAGCCCATGATGAGGCGGAATAGGGTGGTTTTTCCTGCACCATTGGGACCGATGACGCCCACAATGCCGCCTTGCGGCAGGCTGAAGTTAAGGTTCTCGAATAGGAGTTTGTCGCCGTAAGCTTTGGTAACATCATGCGCCTCAATAACCTTTGTGCCGAGTCGGTCGCCATTCGGGATGTAGATTTCGAGTTTCTCTTCCTTCTCTTTCACATCCTCGTTGAGCATCTTCTCGTAGGATTCCAGACGGGCCTTGCCTTTGGCGTGACGTGCTTTGGGAGCCATGCGCACCCATTCCAGCTCGCGTTCGAGGGTCTTGCGGCGCTTGCTCTCAGTCTTTTCTTCCATAGCGAGTCGGGCGGTCTTTTGGTCGAGCCACGAGGAGTAGTTGCCTTTCCATGGAATGCCTTCGCCACGGTCGAGTTCGAGGATCCAGCCAGCCACATGGTCGAGGAAGTAACGGTCGTGGGTGACAGCGATGACGGTGCCTTTGTATTGCTGCAAGTGGCTCTCCAGCCATTGGATGCTCTCGGCATCGAGGTGGTTGGTGGGCTCGTCGAGGAGCAGGATGTCAGGCTCTTGCAGGAGCAGACGGCAGAGTGCCACGCGGCGGCGTTCGCCTCCTGAAAGGTTGTGCACGGGCGTGTCGCCGTCGGGACAGTTCAGAGCGTCCATAGCGCGTTCCAACTTGCTGTCAAGTTCCCAGGCGTCGTGCTGTTCGATAAGCTCGGTCAGCTCTCCCTGACGGGCAATCAGTTTGTCGAAGTCGGCATCGGGTTCGGCAAATTTGTTGTTGATTTCCTCGTATTCCTTCAGGATGTCCACAATCTCCTGCACGCCTTCCTCCACCACCTGACGGACAGTCTTGCTGTCGTCCAATTGCGGCTCTTGGTCCAACATCCCGACTGAATAGCCAGGCGAGAACACCACTTCGCCGTTATACGATTTCTCCTTGCCGGCGATGATGCGCAGCAGGGTCGACTTACCCGCACCGTTCAGGCCGATGATGCCGATTTTGGCGCCATAGAAGAAGGAGAGATAGATGTCTTTCAATATTTGTCGTGATGGCGGGATAATTTTGCTCACGCCCACCATCGAGAAAATGATTTTTTTGTCGTCGGTTTGTGCCATATTCGTATAGAATTATTATTGCGGCAAAGATAGCAACTTTTCTTCATGCCACAAAAACAAAATAGCCTTTCCCCTTCAGAATCTTTTAAAGCGATCCTTAGTTCCGTTTTGCAAAGCTTTACCCAAGCTCTACCCAAGGCGTACCCAAGCTCTACCCAAGTAGTAGCCAAGGGGTAGCCAAGTATCTCCCAAGTCTATGCAAGCTCTTTATGCTTGGCAACGCCTTGGCATCGTTATGGGAAACACGGCAGAACTACTTGGGTAGGACGAGAGAAGTGCTTGGGAAGTACTTCTATTATCCTTCTTTATCTGGCAACTCAAATTTTAGATGCGCAGTTTTGTGAATAATGACAATGATTAGCAACTCAATAAGGTATGCTATAAGGTAGCTGTACCAGAGGAGAGAGGGTGCGAAATGTGCCACAATCCAGAGTACAGGGATGACCATCAAGGAAAGCATAAACGAGATTAACAGCGACATCTTGTGATAGTTGTAGAGCTTATAAACCACCATCAGCGTGTCGATGTAGCACCATAATGCTAAGCTCAGGGCGAAGGCACGCAAAGCCGATGCGGCCTCACTGATGGATGCTTCGCTGTCTGCACCGAAACCACGGGCGATGGATTGAGGGAAGACAAATACAATTATGCATATTATGAGCATGCTGACGGTAATGAAGCGGAACGACTTGCGCAGAATCAGCTGGAAAGCCTCGTTATCGCCGCGTCCCACCTCAATGGAACCGAGGGATTGGATGGTACGTTCAACACCTGCCAGAAAGAGGTTATAGATCTGCAACAGGTTCATACAGACTGCCAAGGCGAAGAGTCCTACTTTACCCTGAACTAATGCCACGGCATGATTGCATGCGACATAAAGCAGCGCCAACGTACCACAGGCCACGGCCAAGGGTGCACCCTGGTTAATGATCTTACCTAATGAGGAGCGAAGGGTAACGGGTGAAAAATCGTCTTGCGTTGCTGGGCGAAGCGTAAGATGCAGGTGATTGTCCTTGTAATGGAAGTGGCGGCATATAATGGCGATGCCCACCAAATGTCCTATAACGGTGGCCGTTGAGGAGCCTTCGATGCCCCACCCAAGCACTTTGATAAAGACGAGGTCAAGACTGAGGTTAACCGCATTGTCTATCAGGATGGCAATGGATGCCAAGCGCGGACTTCCATCGACACTAGTCATCGTGGTGAGTGCCCACATCACCATATAGGCCGGAGCACCGATCATCATCACCCGCAGATAATCATGTGTGAATGGACGGAGCTCCTCTTGGGTGCAGAGCCATTTCGTGATGACATCGGGAATGGCGATTCCACAGACTGTAAACAACAGTCCTACAGCCAGACAAGCGACCATGGCGAGGGTGTAGTAATAGGCCACACCTCGATGGTTTTTCCTACCCAGCTCTATGCCGACTAACATACCGGCACCTGTGGCTAAGAGCATGTTCAGCGTGAACATCACTTGCACTACAGGTTTCGTCAGGTTGATGGCACTCACTCCTTCCTCACCAATCAGATTGCCAACAATGATGGCATCCACCACATTACCCAGGCAGCCCGACAAGGCAATGAGTATGCTCGACCACAGAAATCGCCAATACGTGCGGTTAAACGTTGCCTTTTCTTCTTGATTCATCATCCAATTTCTTATTATACCGTAAAATAGTCGAAACCTATGATGGTATCTACGAAACGATGGACATAGTCAGCAGCAGTAGGAGGCCACTGGAATCCCATCCTATAAAGCACCTGTGTGGTATAATCGTTGGTGGACTCTATCCAGCGCATGGAGTGTTTGCTACTCACGTTGTAGGCCATCAGCGGACGCAGCAATGTAACGAGGTCAGGATTCTCCATCATCCGCCCAAGGGCCTGCTGGAACTCTTCGGTCTCGACACGGCGCAGCTCGAGGCCAGAGAGGGCGAAGCCCATGAGGATGTCAGAGAGGAACTGGCGATGGGTGTTGCAGGGATGGAACACGATGCATTCCTTGGGTGTCTGGGCCAATAGCATGATGGCACTGGCCACCTCGTCAATGGGCGAGAACTCAAAGCGACGGTCAAGGTCTTCGTAAGGCACCATGCCAATCACGACGTAGGCACGCAGACGAGCCAAGAAGTTGTTGGTGTTGAAGTTGATCTGGAACTCGCCGTCCTTCTGGCGTGCCGAGAGGTTACCCACTCGCATAATCTTGGCATTGAGCCCGTGATGGGCAATAGCTTCGAGCACCAATTCCTCAGCCTTATACTTCGAATAGACGTACTTGTTGGCATTGATATCCTGCCCAATATTGAACGTGTGCTCAGTTAGCTTCACTTCAGGTCCTGGCTTGCCGTCAACGCTCATACCAGCAATGCTGTTAGTGGAGATATGGATGAGACGGGAGCCTGTACGCAGACAGAACGCAATCAGGTGACGCACGGACTCTATATTGACCATCTCAATATCATTGCCAGCGGAGAAGTGCTTCACGTTTGCCACACAATTTATGACAGTAAGCCCCTGCTGGGATATTTTATCAAGACCATCAGGGTTGGTGACCTCAGCTGTGAACGCCTTGACACGCTGCTCATCGAAAACATCGAAATTCCCAAAATAGTAGAAATACAACGACTTGAGGCGACTGAGCGCTTTTTCATCGTTTTCCGCACGAATGGGACAAAGTATCCTACCATTGTAACGAGAAAGCAATTCGTTAAGGACATGAATTCCGAGGTAGCCCGTTGCTCCCGTTAGCAAAACATCGCCAATCATCTGACGTTCGTTCCGGCGAAGAGCATCTAACGTATTAGCCGAGAGGATGGTCATATATGGATCGTTGACCTGGCTGACAGTCGTCCTCTCTACATCAGGTACTGTCGTAGTTTCCTCTGTTTCGCTTCCATTCACGAATGCCGCCAAGGCTCTTGGCGTCTTTTGGCTAAACAAATCGTTGAACACAATCTGAACACCTTGTTTGCTAGCCTCCACAATCACTTTGATGGCATTGATGCTGGTACCGCCAATCTCAAAGAAGTTGTCGGTGGCGCCCACCTCTTGAATCTTCAGTACTTCGGAGAAAATCTTGCAGAAAAGCTCTTCCATTTCACCCACCGGGGCCACATACTCGGTGGCACGCTTCAACTCGGGTGCGGGCAGTGCCTTGCGGTTGATCTTTAGGTTAGGCGTCATCGGCATCACCTCTAACTGCATATAGACATCGGGAACCATATAGTCGGCTAATGATGAGGCTGCCAATGCCTGATGAATCTCTTCTTCGCTGTGTGCAGCTCCTTCGGCCAAGGTATAATAGAGTACCAAATGCTCGTTGCCCATCACCTTGCGCACCTCGGCAGCTGCTTGACTGACGCCTTCAATGTTCAGGGCCTTGTTCTCGATTTCGCCCAACTCGATACGGAAACCGCGCAACTTCACCTGTGTGTCGATGCGACCTAAATATTCGATTTGTCCGTCCTCATTCCAACGACAGAGGTCGCCAGTATGGTACATGCGGACAGGACGACCCCAACGGTCTTCCTTCACAAACGGACAATCCACGAACGATTTGGCTGTGCGCTCGGGCAGCCGCCAATAGCCTCGTCCCACTTGGACACCTGCAAAGCAGAGTTCGCCTGCCACACCCTGCGGCACGAGGTTTCCAGCCGTATCGACAATGAAATTCCAGTTGTTGGCCACGCTCTCTCCGATGGGAATATTGTCGATGCGCTGTCCAGGCTTGATGGCGAAGTAAGAAGTATCGTCGGTACACTCCGTAGGACCATACACGTTGATAATCTCGATGTGGTCGCTATACACGCCGCTCATCTTCTCGCCGCCACCCGTGGTGAAGCGGATAGGCAGGTCGTCGAAGGCATTGAGTAGCAGACAGGTCATCGCTGTCGAATAGCCGCCACCGGTAATCTGATGGTCGATAAGGAACTGACGGATGAGAGCCAAATCCTTGCGTATCTCAGTCGGCATGATGTGGAACGAGCCGCCCAAAGTCAGTACAGGGTACATATCTTCGATGTGGGCATCGAACGAGAACGAACGGTGTCCGCTGATGCGGTCGGCGGCTGTAAGCTGTTCCATGTCCACGACAACAGCGATGAAGTTACGCAGTCCAGCCTGATGGAGCATCGCGCCTTTGGGCTTACCTGTCGAACCAGAAGTATAAATCATGTAAGCCAGACCGTCAGGATTGGACAAATCGATGGGTTCAGCATCGGGCACATCCGCCATAAAGTCATCGATGAAGAAGGTCTTGGCTGCTGCGGTACTGAAATCGCCCTCAGCCTGTTTAGCCTTCAGCACCTCGTGCGAGGTGATGAGCACCTTCGATTCGGAGTTCTCCAGCATGTAACTCAGTCGCTCGTTCGGATATTCGAAATCCAACGGGGTGTAAGCAGCACCAGCCTTGTGGATAGCCAACACGGAAAGCGGGAACTCCTTGAAGCGGTCAAGCATGACGCAAACGAAGTCATTAGGCTTCACGCCAAAGTCAATCAGTTGATGGGCTAGTGCATTCGAGTAGCGGTCCATCTCGCCATAGGTCAGCTGGCTATCCCTGTCGACCACTGCCGGCGCATCGGGTGTGCGCTTGGCCTGCTCGGTGAAGAGGTTGGCGAAGGTCTTGCTCAAATCCACCTCTAAATCCTTACCCGTACCTATCTTAATGATACGCTCGGCCTCCTCATCGTCCACAATGCTGATGCTGGTGAGTGCGTTGTCCGGAGCGGCAATCATACGCTCTATCACGACACGGATGCCATCGGCCAAACTCTGCATCAATTGGGCAGAATACTTGCCGTTGTCATACTCCACACAAATGGTGGGTTTTCCTTCATAGTTCTTGATGAAGAAAGTGATGGGGAATTTCGGCACATTCAGTTCCAGATTCTCCAACTCTAACGGTGTACCTTGACATACGTACTGGCTCATCACGCCCAACTGATAGACAAATTGGATTTCAGCTGTCAGTCCGTAGTCGGCGGCTATCTGGGCAAACGGATAGTTTTCGTGTTGCAGCGTCTCGTCGAAGTTGTTGCTCACCTCCTGCAGGAACTCCTTCACTTTCTGTTGACCGATGTGGGCACTCAGCGCCAAGGTGTTGACAAACATACCCACCGTATTGCGAATCTTCAGATTGCTGCGACCACCCGAGACGGTAGTGATGCACAATTGGTCGTTGTTGGCAAAGCGCGACAAAACATAGTAAACAGCGCATAGCGTCAGGTGAGCTGGCGTGATGTTGTTGGCGCGACAGAAATTGTCAACAACCTCCATATCAAACTGGGCACGGGCTGTACTAATGGTTCCCTTGGTGGGATTTTCCAAATCGGGCTGCACCTCGGTAGCGGCTTCCACTTCTGCCAATCGGTTCTTAAAGAACTCCTTGGCGGCATTGTATTCTTCTCCGTTCTCGTTGTTCTTCTCGGCTATCACGTAAGCAGCATAGTTCTGATCCTCGTCCTCGATGGCATCTCCATTCATCAGACTACACAACTGGGAGTAGAAGAGGTCGAACGAGCCACCGTCGAAGACCAGGTGATGGACATCTGCCAACAGACAAACCTGCTTCTCGGTTGTCACAATCTCAAAACGATAGAGCGGACCTGTACTGAGGTCGAACGGGCGCACAAAGTCGTGCTTGTATTGCGAAAGCTGTTCCTCGCTCATCTGCTTCTGTGGAATCTCCACCACCTGCTCCAAATCCACGGTCTGCACGATATCAGAGCCGTCGTTCCCGAAATGAGCAGTCAATTGCGGATGACGTTTGATGAGTTCTTTCAGCGCGTTAGCCAGTGCTTGTGTGTCTGTGCCTTGCGGGAAGCCAATACGATATGGAATATTATAGAGAGTGGTGGAAGGATTCTTCAGGCAGTCGAAGTATACGCCTGTTTGGGCGTAACTTAAAGGTACTGATGTCAGATTGTCAGAGACTAATGGTTGAGGTTGGACATCTACCGTATTACTTCTGTCCTTATCTATCAAACTTCTCCATATCTCGTTCTCGATGCTCTGTAAGGTACCAGTCTTGACTAATGCCTTTGCATCGAGGGCAACATTATAGCGTTTCTGCACCTGCACGGCCAATTTGATGGCAGAGATGGAGGTCAGTCCAGCATATCCCAAGACTGTTGTTACACCAAAGTCCTTGTTGTTCAAGATATTGGCAATCATTTCATTCAATTCCTGTTCCAACACATTCATCGGCACGTTGCTTTCCTCTATTGCCACAGCCTTCTTCTCGGGCACTGGTAGCGCCTTCTTGTTCACTTTCTGATTCTGGTTCAAGGGGATGGCATCAATCTGCATCGTCACGGCAGGAACCATGTAAGGTGGTTTCTGGTCGAGGATGAAGCTGTTCAATGCCTCGATGTCCACCTGTTCATCGCTGACGATGTAGGCAGCAATAAACTTTCCTCCGCCTTCCTCGTCGAAAGCCTGCACGGTAGCGTCATTGATGCCGGGGTATTCGCGAATCACTGCTTCCACCTCTTTCAATTCGATGCGGAAACCACGAATCTTCACTTGACCGTCGCGACGACCGATGAACTGGATATTGCCGTCGGACAGGTAACGCACGATGTCGCCCGTACGATAGACGGGAGACCATTTCTTTTCGTCCGTGAATGGATTCGCAATAAACACTTCCGCCTGCTTTTCTGGTCGGTTCAGATAGCCACGGGCCACTTGTGGACCGCTGAGCCACAACTCGCCAAGGGCACCCACGGGAAGACGGTGTCCGTATGTATCGGTGACGTATGTGCGTACATTCTCCAACGGTTTACCGATGGGAATATCGGTGTATTTTTGATCCACCTCAAAAGCGGTTACAATGATGGTGGATTCTGTCGGACCGTAGCCATTGTGTAGCTTGTATCCCTTCGGTGGTGTGAGCGGTGCCAGTTTCTCGCCAGCCACAGAGAGGTGCAGCAACGAGTGATTCTCGATGTTCGTCGCAAACTGGTAGCCCACCTGAGTAGTGATGAATGTATGGGTGATGTGCTCTCGCTCGAAGTATTCATTGAGCGCCATCAAGTCGAGGCGCAGTTCCTCGGGGATAATATGCACGGTGGCACCGCCAGTCAGCGGCGGATAGATGCCCTCCTGATGCACGTCGAAGCCGTAGCTGGCATATTCGGCCACGTTGTGTTCCGGCTTTAAGTCGTAGTATTTCCAATACCAATGGCAGTAGCACACCAAATTGGCATGGGTAAGCTGGCAGCCCTTGGGAACGCCCGTAGAGCCTGAGGTGTAGAGTAGAATGAAAAGATTCTCTGGTTTCGGACCTTCGGGCAAACGGTCAATAATCAATGGCAACTGGGCAATGTCTTTTGTCAGCAACACGTCACCATCGTATTCATCGAGCGAATCACGAAGCTCCTCATCGGCAATGAGCAAACGCGCGCCAGCATCCTTTACCATGAAGTTCAACCGCTCCTTCGGATAGGTCGGGTCAAGGGGTTGGTAGGCACAGCCTGCTTTCAGGATGCCTAATGATGCGATGGCCATCCATTCTGAACGGTTGATGAGCACCGAAACGGCATCCTCACGTCCCAGACCTTTGCTGGCAATGTAGCATGCAATGCGGTCGGAGATTTCATCTACTTGCGCGTATGTATAGCGGTGGTCTTTGAAAACCACGGCCATCGCATCGGGATTTGCTTTTGCCTGTTTGCGGAAGAGAGAAACAACCGTCTCAGTCGTGTCGTAGTCAGTACCTTGCGGGTTGAAGCTGTCCAGTCGGGCCGTCTGTTCTGCGGTAGTAATCTCTACATCGCGCAACAGTGGCTGTGTCAGCATGCCACAGACGACGGCTTCATAACTTTCGAGGAACTGTGCTACCAGCGTATCGGAATATTCGCTAGGATTATACTCCGCCTCGACGACATACTTCCCGTCTTGGATATATGCCTTGACGTAAATAGCCACTTCAAGCGTATTGTTGTTGAGGCGTTTTACCTGCATCGGCAGTCCGGCGAAGGACTGTTTGCCGAATAGCGTACCGTGCCAAGCAAACATCGTGGCCATTTGCAGTCCTAGATCATTCACCACATCGCTATAGGAGTATGCCTCGTGCTGCCTGCAACCACTCATCTGCTCCTGACCAGCTTTCAGGAAGTCGAGCACCGTCGTCTCGTCATCCCATTTGACATACACCGGCAGCGTCTTGACCAGCATGGCCACCGATTGTGCCAACTGTTTGTCCGCACGACCGTTATGAATCGTGCTGAACAATGCTTGTTGCTCGTTGTTGTACTTCGCTAGCAGATAACCGTATGAAGCCGTGAAGAAAGTGCTCTTGTAGATACCGTGTTTTTTGCAGTAGGCTTCCACATCAGCCACTTCTATCCTCATCTTCCGCGTCAGTTTGGCCTCACTACTTGCCTTTTTTTCTTCAGCAAGTATGTCGCTTAACAGCGGACTATACACGTCACCACAGTCAAAGTGATCCGCATACCATTTTTTGTCTGCCTCAAAGTCAGCTGATTTGATCCTGACATCCTCCGCCATCGCTACCTCCGCCATCGTTTTTTCCTCAGACTGAAGTGGTTCACCTTTGTATGCCTTCTCAATACAGGCCAGCATCACCTTTCGCGACTCACCGTCGCTGATAATGTGATGAATGTCCTGCAACAGGTAATAATGCTCGCCATCTTTCAGCATCTTGAGACGGAACAGTCGGTCACCCACAATATTGAACGGCTGAACGAACTTCGACTTCTCAGTTTCAATGTCGGCACAACTTGAAATCTGAACCTTGAACTCTGAAACCTCTGAATCATCGATAGTTTGCATAGGCTCGCCATCGTCGCCCAGTTCTATTCGTGTGAATAGCGTAGGATGCGCCATCACTGCAACCTCGATAGCTTGGCAAAGCCGTTGCTCGTCCAGACTGCCGTCGAAAGTATATAGATAGGGTATATTATAGCAAACCTCGCCCTGGTGCGCCATGCACTCCACATAGAGGCCGTATTGTGTTTTTGTTAATGGTGCGGTTGTTTTCACGTTTGTAGTCTTTTATTCGAACTTATTCCTGTGTAAAACTTAATCGAAATAGCCAAATCCGGCAATAGCCTTCAGCATCTGATCCACGTAATCCCACGAGGTGCTCGACCAGTGGAAGCCGAGGCGATACAACACTTGTGTCGTGTATTGGTTGTCAGAGGAAATCATCACAGCCTTTTGTCCATGCGCCATGTCCTCGTAGGCAATCAAACTGGAGAGGAGTTTAGCCTTTTCAGGGTCTTGCTTGGCAGATTCCAAAGCCTCGTTAAAGACCTCATTCTCCACCTGACGTGTTGCCTTTCCAATTTTCGCCAATTCGTCCAGCACGTCACCGAAATGCACGTAGTGGTTGTTGTACGGATGGAACAGGCAGCACGATTGTGGTGTCTGCGACAGCAAAACGATGGCCTTGGCGACCTCGTCGATGGGAGAGAACTCCATTGGAGTGTCCGTCAAATCGTATGGGTAGCAGCCCAACATTTGATATACCCTGATACGTCCCATGGCACTGTTGGTCTGGAAGTTGATTTGGAACTCGCCGTCGGTGGAACGCGGTGCGAGGTTACCCACACGCATCACCTTGGCGTTCAGTTTGTGCAAGGCCACGGCATCGAGGACGATACGCTCGGAGATGAACTTGGAATGACTGTATCGGTTGCTGAGATTCTGACCGAAATAGAGCTTTTGTTCGGTGTAAACCGTATCTTCTGGCGGCATCCCGTTCACCGACATTCCAGCTGTGCTGTAGGTGGAAATATGAATGAGTCGGGCATTGTTCATCAGGCAGAACTGGACGCAATGCATTGTGCCACCCATGTTGACATCCTCAATCTCAGTGCCCTTGGAGAAGTGCTTCACCACGGCGGCGCAATTGAACACGGTATCCACTTTACCATCCACCTTGATTTCTTGGGTTACATCGCCGTTGATGACACGCAAACGGCTGCCAAACAGCTCGTTAAAGTTGTTGCTGAAGTAGTAATACAGCATCCCTTTCAGGCGACGTTCAGCCTTCTCGTTGTTCTCGGCTCTCACCATACACCAGATAGTCGGCACATCTTCTCGGTCGATGAGTTCCTTGAGGACATGGATGCCCAAGAAGCCCGTGGCTCCTGTCAGCAGCACGTTGCCAATAGGTTGATGCTCTCCAATCTTGAAAGTGTCAAGGGTATTGCTTTCGAGGATATGGTTGATGGGACCGTAGTTGTAGTTGCGGGCCTCTTCGTCCTCTTCAACGGCACCGCCGGTGAGGAAGATGGACAATTGTCTTGGGGTCGGGTTGGCAAACACGTCACCGTAGGCGATATGATGACCGGCCTTGTCGGCCTGGATGATGACACGCGTCACCATGAGCGAGGTGCCGCCCAACTCGAAAAAGTTGTCCGTGGCACCAATCTTGTCCATGGACAAAATGTCACCGAAGATCTTGCAGAAGAGTTTCTCGACTTCATTGGTAGGCTCCACATATTCGTGGTCGACTGCCTGAATGACGGGAGCGGGTAAGGCCTTGCGGTTCACTTTCTGGTTCTGGTTCAGCGGGATGCTGTCGATTTGCATCGTTGCCGCCGGAATCATGTAAGGCGGTTTCTGCTGTCCGATGAAGGCATTCAGTTCTTTGATATCTACCTTCTCATCGCTGACGATATAGGCGGCAATGTACTTGCCACCATTCTCATATTCAAAGGCTTGTACTGTGACATCCTTGATGCCTGGATATTGGCGAATCACAGCTTCGACCTCCTTCAGCTCGATGCGGAAGCCGCGAATCTTCACCTGACCGTCCTTACGGCCCGCAAACTGGATGTTGCCGTCGGGCAGATAGCGCACAATGTCGCCAGTGCGATAGATGCGAGAGAATTTCGGGTCGTCGCTGAACGGGTTGTCGATATAGACTTCGGCGGTCTTTTCGGGGCGGTTGAGGTAGCTTCTCGTGACATGTGCACCGCTAATCCACAGTTCTCCTAAAGCTCCTAACGGCAGGCGATTAAATTGTTTGTCAACCACATAGAGTCGCGAATTGTCGAGCGGTTTACCCACTGGAATATCCTTCAGCTCCTCGTCAACTTCGTACTCCGTGATGAGGATGGTACCCTCTGTTGGACCATAGCCGTTGTGAAGTTTGAAGTTCGTCGGAGGCACCAACGAAGCCAACTTTTCACCCGCCGCAATCAAGTGTTTCAGCGAATGGTTATCCATGTTCGTCGCAAACTGGTAGGCCACCTGCGTGGTCATGAACGAGTGGGTGATGTGGTTCTCGTTGAAGTAATCGTTCACCTCCGGCAGGGTCAGACGGATGTCGTCACCAATAATATATACGCAGGCGCCGCAAGTCAACGCGGGATACATATCCATCATGCAACAGTCGAAGCCGTAACTGGCATAGCACGACACATGATGCTCGGCCTTAAGTTCGAAACGACGCTGATACCAATGACAGAAAGCGGCCAAGTTGCGATGCTCCAACTGACAGCCCTTGGGCGTGCCGGTCGAACCAGAAGTGTAGAGCAAGATGAAGAGGTCAGCTGGATTGACGGTGACATCCACAGGCTTGCTAACCGCCGGCAATTGCTTGATGTCTTTCGTCAGCAGCACCTCTCCTTCGTATTCGTTCACGATGTCGCGCAGCGACTCATCGGCGATGAGCAGTTTGGCGGAGGCATCCTTGATCATGAAGTTCAGACGCTCGGCAGGATAACTTGGGTCAAGGGGCTGATAGGCACAACCGGCCTTCAGCACACCGAGTGCCGCAATGGGCATCCACTCGCAGCGCGGAATGAGAATCGATACAACATCCTCTCTTCCAAGACCTTTCGCAACGAGATAGGCTGCCATGCGTTCCGTGATGTCGTCCACTTCACGGTAGGTGTATTTGTTGTCGTGATACACCACCGCCATGTTATCGGGTGTCAGTTGCACTTGACGGCGGAACAGCGAAACGATGGTCTGCGTGTCATCGTAAGGCACATCGGTCTGGTTGAAACTGTCGAGAATGGTGATTTGTTCGGCATCCAACAGCGACACTTGCTGCAACTTCATCTCTGGCTGACGGATGAATACCTTCGCAGCGTTGCAAATCGACTGAGCCAAACTTTGCATCAGGTTATGGCTGTAACGGCCATTGTCGTATTCAACACATACACTCGGCTTACCCGCCTTGTCGTTCATAATATAGAAAGCGATGCGGAACTTGGGTGTGTCTGACTCTAAATTGTCAATGGCAAGCGTCTGGCCTTTGAACTTATGCTCGTCAATAACGCCCATTTGATAGGCAAACAAGATTTCGGCGGAAAGGTCATAGTCGGCAGCGATTTGAGCGAAAGGATATTTTTCATGCCGCAACGTCTCATCGAAATGCTTGCTGGTTTCGTTAAGAAATTCAAGCACAGTCTGTTCGCCGATGGTGGCACTCAACGCAAGCGTGTTGACGAACATACCGGTAGTATTGCTGATGCGTAGGTCGGAACGTCCGTTGCTGATGGTGGTGATGCACAGTTGCTCGTTGTTGGTGAAACGCGAAAGTGCATAGAAGGTGGCGGCGAGAGTGAGATGTGCCGGAGTGATGTTGTGCTGACGGCAGAAGCGCTCTATGGCTTCAAAGTCCAACTGGCTCGACAGGGTCTCTATGACGCCTTGCTCTTTGGGGTTGGTCAGGTCTGACGGTACCTCTGTCACGCCTTCCACGTTGCCCAAACGTTCTTGGAAAAAGTCTTTGGCAGATGCATATTCTTCGCTGCTTTCGGCGGCTTTCTCTGCTGCCACGAAATCGGCGTAGGTGAATGATTCAGGTTCAATCTCATGACCGTTGAGCAAGTCGAATAGTTGGGTCAAAAACAGGTCGATGGAGCCGCCGTCCATGACGAGGTGATGGAAATCGAGCATAAGATAGACCCATTGCTCGGTTGTGACAATCTCCATGCGGTAGAGCGGACCTTGCCTCAAATTGAATGGCTTGACGAATTCCCGTTTGTATTGGTCCATCTCAGCCTCGTTATGCTGACTGTGCAGAACCTCGATAGGTTGATCGAAATCGATAATTTGGATGATGTCGGAACCCGAACTTCCAAAATGCGCCTGCAATTGGGGATGCGCCTTGACGAGGGTTTCCAATGCCGTGGTAAGCAGGGTGATGTCTACATCCTTGGGGAAATGGACAGCCATCGGGATATTATATACGGTGGCTTCAGGCTGCTTCACGCAATCCACATAAACACCCATCTGTGCGTATGACAACGGAATATTGTTCGTGTCGGCATGGGTCTCTGTCTTCACCGCCTCTTCTCCAGTGTCTTCGCTCATCATCTTGGCCAGAATCTCGTTCTCGATGGTCTGCAAAGTGCCTGTCTTGGCCAAAGACTTCGAGTCAAGGGTGACACCGAAACGCTTGTTGATTTGGATGGCTAACTTGATGGCCATGATGGAGGTCAGGCCGACATAGCCCAATACCGTCGTCACGCCAAAGTCTTCGGTGTTGATGATCTTTGCAATGATGCCGTGGATTTCCTGCTCCAACAGGTTCATCGGCACGTTGCTCTCCACCACTGCCTCAGATTTCTTTTCGGGCTTAGGCAGGGCTTTCTTGTTCACCTTCTGGTTCTGGTTGAGCGGAATCTTGTCGATTTGCATCGTCACGGCGGGTACCATATACGGTGGCTTTTGCTCAAGGATGAAGTCGTTCAATGCCTTGATGTCAACAGTTTCATCAGAAACGATGTAGGCAGCGATGAACTTGCCGCCGCTTTCTTCATCGAAGGCCTGCACGGTAGCGTCCTTGATGCCCGGGAACTGAAGGATAACGCCTTCGACTTCCTTCAATTCGATACGGAAGCCGCGAATCTTGACCTGACCGTCCTTGCGCCCCACAAACTGGATATTGCCATCGGGGAGATAGCGAACGATGTCGCCGGTGCGATAGATGTGGGCATATTTCTCATTGGTTTCGAAGGGGTTTGAGATATAGACCTCAGCGGTCTTTTCGGGACGGTTGAGGTAGCCACGGCTCACTTGCGGACCGGCAACCCAGAGTTCGCCCGCCGCGCCCACAGGCAGACGGTGTCCAGCCTTGTCGACAATATAAAGTTTGGTGTTGTCCAGTGCCGAACCAATCGGGATGTCCTTCATGGGCTTCGTCACGTCGAAGGAGGTGATGCAGACGGTGCTTTCGGTCGGGCCGTAAAGGTTGGCCAAAATGTAGTTCGTGGGTGGAGTCAGCGGTGCCAATTTCTCGCCGCCTGTCAACAGATAGCGTAGGCTGTGGTTCTCCACGGAAGTGGCAAACTGATAGGCCACCTGCGTGGTCATGAATCCGTGGGTGATTTGTTCTTGTTCAAAGTATTCGTTCAATGCCAGCAAATCCAAGCGCAGTTCTTCAGGGATAATATAAAGCGTGGCGCCACTGGTGAGACATGGATACGTTTCCATCATATTGGCATCGAAACCAAAACTGGCGTAGGCCGTAACTTTGCAGCCGGGAGCGAGGCTAAATCTGCGGTGATACCACTTACAGAATGCGACGAGGTTACGATGCACTAACTGACAGCCCTTGGGCGTGCCTGTAGTACCGGAAGTGTAAAGCATGATGAATAAATCCTCTGGTTTTACAATTGGCAGTGGGCAGTTGACAGTTGGCAGTTGGTTGATGTCTTTCGTCAGCAGAACGTCGCCTTGGTATTCGTTCACAATGTCGCGTAACGATTCATCGGCGATGAGCAACTTGACGGAAGCATCTTGCATCATAAAGTTGAGACGCTCCGAGGGATAAGTCGGGTCGAGGGGCTGATAGGCGCAGCCAGCCTTCAACACGCCCATGGAGACGATAGGCATCCACTCGCAACGGGGAATCAACACGGAGACGACATCCTCTTCGTGAAGGCCTTTTCCATGAATATAAGCAGCGATGCGGTCGGAAATCTCATCCAACTCACGGTAGGTAAAACGTTTGTCCTTATAGACCACAGCGATGTTGTCGGGGGTTTTCGCCACCTGCTCACGAAACATGGAAACGATAGTTGCGCTCGTATCTAGTTCAGTATCAGTTTGGTTGAAACTGTCAAGCAAAGCGCATTGGCTCTTTGTGGTGATGTCGATGTCACGCAGATAGGTTTGGCTCAGGAAGCCTTCCAAAGTAGCCTCGTAACTCTCCATGAACTGAGCAATCAGCGTCTCGGAGTATTCGTTGGCATTGTATTCCGCCCTGATATGATATTGTTTGCCGACATAGAAGGCCATCAGATAAAACGACACTTCCTCGTTGTGCTTGCGGAGTTGTATGGCTTGCATGGGCTTGCCCATCAGTTCGGTGTAATCAAGCAAGAGTCCGTGCCACACAAAGATGGAGTTGCTTTGCAGGTTCAGGTCGGCCATCAGGTCGGTATAGGCATAGATGTCATGCTTGCGGCTGCCGTCCATCTGTTCTTGATTGGCTTTCATGAAGTCAAGCACGGTGGTCTCGTCGGTAAACTTGGAGTAAACGGGCAGCGTCTTCACCGTCATGCCAACGGAATGTTGGAACTTGGGCTCGGTGCGGCCGTTGTAAACCGTGTTGAACAGCGATTCCTGCTCGTTGTTGTATTTGGCCAACAGGTAGGCATACGCCGCCGTGAAAAGGGCGCTTTTTTTGATGTCGTTGTTCTTGCAGAAGGCATCCACCCGATCCATGTCAATATTGAGGATGCGGACCAAATGGGCATCCGATTGTCCAGGGATTTCGCGGTCGGGGAGGAGTTGGGTGAAGGTGTCGCCGCAGTCGAAGTTTTGGGCGTACCATTGTTTGCCTTCCTCGAAGGCGGGCGTTTTGCGCATCTCGGCTTCGGCAAGGGCCAGTTCCCGCATCGACATTTCCTCTGGAGCAAGCGTGCCGCCGTTGTAAGCCGTCTCCACATCGCGAATGATAATATTGTACGAGGTGCCGTCGCTGATGATATGGTGCATGTCGAAGAGCCAATAGATATGTTCCGCATCGCGCATCACTTTGGTATGAAACAGCCTGCCGCCATAGAGCTTGAACGGCTCGATGAATTTCTGCTTCTCGGCCTCAAGGTCTAAAACCTGTTCGACGGAAAGGCTGAAATTCTCCTTTTCCATATCGACGGACTGGTAGGGTTCGCCTTCGTCGGTCACCCCAATGCGGGTGAAGAAAGTGGGGTGCGCTTTTATCGTCGTCTCGATAGCGCGACACAAACGGTCGGCATCGAGGCTGCCGTCAAAGACAAAAAGAAACGGCAGATTGTAAAAAACCTCATTTTCATGGCTTACGCATTCCGCATAGATACCATATTGCGATCTTGTTAAGGGAGCAATTGAATCGTTAGTTGTTTTCATATTGAGCGTTTTTATTATGATTAAAACGTTGAAAAATAAAGGTACAAAAATAGGAAAAAATAAGAAAAGCAAGGGTGGAGTGGAAGAAATTTCAAAAAATCAGGATATGAGACTACAAATCTTTCACTACGACATATAGCAGGCAAGTGAGGTGTCCAAATAAAAAGGATGTGAGTTTGACCACAGTTCAAATATTTGACTTCGCGGCAGTTTTATATGTCTGTATTTGAGATTTATGTATTTTTGCGACAAAATGACAAAACAACAACAAAGATGGACAGACGAGAATTTTTGAAGACAACGGCATTTGCCGCTGCCGCCACAGCCATAGCCACCACGCCTTTGGCCGCTTGCGACAACATCTTTTCTAACTTAACTGGCAAAAAAATGAAAGTATTGATGATTAACGGAAGCCCGAGAGTCGATGGCAACACCTTCACCGCTCTCGGCGAGATAGCGAAACAACTGAACAAGCATGGTGTGGAGACCGAACTGGTGCAGCTCGGCACCAAACCGCTGCATTGCTGCATTGCTTGTGGCCATTGCCGCAACGGGAAGCATTGTGTGTTTGACGATGACCCGTGCAACGAAATCATCGACAAAATGGCTACCTCTGACGCCCTTATCGTAGGCACTCCGACCTATTACGGTCAGCCTAACGGCGGCGTATTGTCGGTGATGCAGCGTGTTTTCTACGCTGGCAGCGACTTCACCCAAAACAAGCCTGCCGCAGGGGTGGCTGTATGCCGTCGCGGTGGCGCCACAGCGGCGCTCAACAGCCTGAACATGATGTTCCAATTGAGCAATATGCCGATGGTGACTTCGCAGTATTGGAACATTGTCTACGGTCGCGCCAAAGGCGAGGCTGCGCTCGACACCGAGGGCATGCAGACCATGCGCACCCTGGCCGACAATATGGTCTGGATGCTTGCCAAGATTCACGCCGGCGACAGCCCCGACTATCCCCAACGTGAAAGCGAGTGGCAGGTGATGAATTTTATCAGATAGCAAACGTAGAAATTTTGCTGGCTTGTCGTATGATGAAAACCTGAAACTGCGTATCGGGGTGAATTAGGTTTGTTCCTTCGGGACTTGGCATTACTCGACACAAGACAAAGGCGTTGCTTACTTCTTTTTTTGTACATTAGAAACTCTCTTCACATACCCATCTATAGAAAGGTATTACATGAATCGTTTTACCGTCATCAAGTTTCAACTCTTCTGACTCGTCTTGTGTGATCACAGTTCCTTCATTGAGTCCAAATGCGTCCATCGCAGATACTAGCCCATTCATTTCTCGTTGTCTTGTCTCAATGTCAGCCAAAGACACTGTTACTTGATACGCTTTTACAATACTTGCATTTTCTCTCACGATAAAGTCACATTCCCATTTGTCTTGATAATAAAACACTTCATGCTCTTGCCGACGTAACTCTACATAAACCGCATTCTCCAATCGAGGTCCCATATTACCGCTGAAAAAGAAACCTATCTGACTTACCAACGCGTTGTCAACAAAATATATCTTTTTTGGACTTTTCATTTGTTCGCCCACCTTGTAATCATACTTTGTTAAGACACCAACCAGATATGCCTCCTCAAGATATCGTATATAGTCTTGTACCGTCTCTGAACTTTTAATTCCAGTTGCTTTTGCCGCCGAAAGATAAGTGAAACGATGCGTGAAATTACTGGCTAAATAATATGTTACTTCCCGTATCTGACGGTCAGATTGCAGTTTGTGCCTCGCGACGATGTCCCTATAGATGATGTCATTGTACAATTCCTTCAGATACCTGGGATTTCGGGTCTGAAGGTATTGGGGGAAGCCACCTTCCTTTAAATAAGCATTTTGCAAATTCACAAGTTTTGCCTTTCCGGCAGTCGTGTACAAATCGCTTTTTTGCCATTTCTCATTTCTCAACTCCATAAACTCCAGCAGGGACATAGGCCAAAGTTCTTGGGTGAGGTGTCGACCTGTAAGCAATGTGCCAAGTTCCTTGCTCAGCAAATAAGCATTGCTTCCCGTGATGAACACCTTGTTGTGATGACTATACAACCTATCTACAAAGCGTTCCCAACCTTCTATCAATTGAACCTCATCCAAATAAAAAGTCTTCTGCATACCAAAGTCCTCGGCAAATACATCACACATTGTTTGGAAATCTGAAACCTCGAAATGTAAAAGACGATCATCGTCAAAACAAAGGCAATAGTCTTGCTCTGCCTGTCCAGCCCTAATCTGCTTCATTAGTACCGACTTTCCACAACGCCTCACTCCTGATATCACAAGTATTTCTTGAGCGTTAACCTGCTCCTGGTATATCTTTCTTTTTACACCTAGGGGCTCATTCAGTTCTCGCTGTTCATAAATCACCTGTCTGAGTAAATCCTTTGTTACCATAATCTCGTGTTTGAATTATGCCGCAAAGATACAATGTTTCGATTAACAACCAAAACTTTTTACAAAAAATATACATTGTAAACCGAAATATTGTTTTCGAATTGATAGTTGTTATAGATTCACTTAAGACAGGCTTTGTATGGATGGCGAGGCGACGCTCAACATCGAGGGCGTGCAGACCATGCGCACCCTGGCAGACAACATGGCCTGGATGCTCGCCAAGATTCACGCCGGCGATAACCCCAATTATCCACAGCGAGAAAGCGAGTGGCAGGTGATGAGTTTTATCAGATAGAAAACCGAACAAAGCTTTGCCGGACAGCTTTTTGGAGGAGCGCGGGACTCCCTGACGGGGATTGGTGATGCTTTGTTTTTGTACTATCGTCCTTACGATTGTTTTATTTTAGATGAAGCCAAGAATGATGCTTTACTGCGAGGGTCGTCCTTCAATAGACTAAAAAACTAGTAAGAGTCATGTTCTATCATGGAATAAACCAAAGTACGAGAGCAGAACCCTGAAAAGTCGCAAATAGGATTATATCAAACAGCCGAAAACATTTGATTTCTATTTTACATAAATGTAGCCTGTGTTCAATAATAATATAAGCTATTTTATCTTCAATCTTTTGCGAATTGATAATAATAACTATGTACCATACCTAACGAATCGGGATTTTTTTCGTCGTCTAATTGCTCCACGTCTTTTCGTTTCAGTATCTCTCCTTTGTCTTTCATCTTCTTGATGCGTTTTGCTGCCGCGCTAAGCATCATACCCCGATGGCGGTCTAATTCATGCAACTGCCTTGAAAGTAAGGGATTCATTTCCAATTCCCTAAAACCAGAGGCCCAACACATTTCACTTTCCATGAACTTTGCATTCCAAACTGCTATTTTCCCCACAGACATTGAAACAAGTTTACGCTCTAGCGACCCAAATAATGAGCCATCCGACACACGATCCTTTCCCTTTATCTTGTCTAACACCTTCTCAAACACCACACTCTGTTGCTTGTCCAACTCTTTACGGAACGACTTGTGGCGAATGCGGATCATTCCATCGCGCCGTATCTCATAACCCACAAAACCAATCCACTCGGCGGCCTCAGTTTGCCCCATGGCCCATGAGTACGCATTTTTGCTTTTGACTTTCCAAAAATCGGGATCTTTGAACTTCAATGGCTTTTTGGGTGCATGGGGCACTAGTTTCAGCTTTTGGGCTTCCTTATAATAAATGGTGAAAAGCTTATTGCAACGTTGACGGCTGGGGGAAATAATAATCATGTCGTCACAATAGCGAAGATATAGGTCGTTTCGTTTCATCTGGCACACCACCCTGTAATCAACAGTGTTGAGCACCATGTTGGCTATCAGGCCAGACAACGCACCGCCCTGCGGCACACCTATACCCATCCGCATCAGACCACTCAGCGATTTGGCCATGCCGCTGTTCAATAACTCGTCATTCACCCATTTAAAGCAACGACATTTTTCGTCAATATGATTCTTCACCCAAAACTCAGGGCAATGATTTTTGCAATAAACGTTCCTAGGGAAGGTGTAGCATCTGAGGTAAGCCTCAAACACACGGTTAATCTCCTCGAACACCAACTCTGGATTTTCTTTCGCTGCATTACGCAACAGCAAATGATAGCACTTGCGCACCACTCGATGACTCACTGTATCGTAAAACTTTTTGAGGTCACATTCCGATACGTAGAGCTTGTGTCTTTCCATTCGTGTTCTGTACTCTTTGATGCGGGCAATGGCATCATGATGCGATGACACATGGTTATCCTCACAGTGGTAGGTGCGCTTGCTACGGAAAGCCAATGACTCGCAGTAGAACTGATCGTCGAACAACTCGGTGAGGTATTTGTTGGCAAGGATAATGATGACAGAATCCTCTAAATTAGTGAATTTACACAAAGGACGGCAGCTTGACTCGTCCTTTTTTTCGGGGAACACCTCGGGAGAGTCAAACTTGAATCCGACGTCTTGCACACGACTTTTAAGTTTAGCCACAAATGCCTCCAGTCTCATCAAGTATGAGGGCTTCACCGCACTAGACATATCCTTTCGATTGTCCATCGAATGGCTATCTTATTGCACTGGGATGCCGACCTGTGCTGTAAATGTGCGTCGCCATCAATCTTGCGGTAACGTCCTTTTTTACCAAGGGTCACCCAGTGCTTCCTTGAAGGCAACAATAACAGCAACTGTCGTTCAGCATCTGTAAGCACTCCAAGATTCATCTTGGGAGACATCAGATGAAGCATGTGCTTTTTATGGCGTTTGTCGGCCAATTTCACACGCTTGCTGATGAGAACGTCGGCAACAGCCCAAAATGATATGTAATCGAAAAATGCTTGCATAGTTTAACGAAAATGGCACAAAAGGTCGACATCACCGAAAAAAGAGATAATCCGAAACAAAATATGTTCTTCCTTTGTTGGCGGAGAAATGGAAGAAACCTGCTGACCCCGCCCGTACGTAGGCCTCAACGGATATTATTCATCCGTTGTGGTATCCTCTATGGTTACTGCCTTCTGTGCCATTTTATATCCTTTACATTGTGCGAAATAAATGAGTGTTCCTAATGTGATTTCATAATTACTGTGCTCGTAGCAGTAGCGCAGCATTGAACGGCTTGCCGCCTCGTCGTGGCGAGACCCGTCGAGGCGGCACAGTCGAAGGTAGTAGTTCTCGCCCACATCGTAGTTAAAGGCCGATACTATGGCCATAGCTACGCTGAACCATTCATAATAAGAATGGGTGATGGAGATATTACGTTTTTCAAGATATTTAATAATCGAGTTCACCGTTTTTCGGGCAAACTGATTATTACGTCCAGGTTCGTTACGTCGATGGTGGGTTCCCTTATATATTCTAAAGGCTTTGCGGTGATGTTCGGCCTCATTTTTTGCTTTCTTTACCTCCTCAATAGGCTCCACAGGGAACGACACCACCTCGTCTTTCACACATAAATCAGGGTCATAGGAGACAAAACAGAGCCTTGGCACATCTTTGCACTTGATGTCAAGTTCAATGTCGTAATGACCCTTGAAGTATTTTGACAACTGGTTAAACGCCTCTCGGTGCCAATATTTCTTATCCACTAAATCAATATCACCATAATTAAGTAACACAAGTCCTTTGTAGCCCTTGCCAGATGGCGACAGCCAGAAAGCAAACACATAAGGATCTGCTGTAAGGTTTTGCTTTACCTTGACCAGTTGCATGGCATCCAACTTGTCGATATCGAGTGTCATCAGACGGTTATATTCCACAATATCAGTAACGGCATGGCCTCCAACGAACTTGCCTGCAAAGATGTTTGCTGGCAGGGTGCCTTTAATGAGATCATATTCGTCGTGATTGGCTTCGACCACGGCACGCATACGCAAAATGTCCTGCTTCTTCTCACCATTGCGAATCGCCTCCAATGCTGAACGCAGGGATTGATGGGCAACATGCTTTGAGGTGGTGGAGGATACCCATGAAACCAAAATGTCAAGTAATTCTTCCTTGGTCATACAATATGGAATATTGGTTTCTGTCAATTATGTTGTTAATTTACTTTTCAAGCTGGCTTTTCTTAGAGGTTATTTGGTCGATTTTGCTCGAAATAATTGCATGTTTTTGCGACTGCAAAAGTAATAAAAACCTATTGTTCTGCAATACTATTATCCAAAAAATTGAGGTTTTCGTGAAAATTGTCTTCAAGGACAAGCAAACTGCGTGGTGAGCACGAAAAGACAAACTGACTGTTGTGCTTCGGAAAGAATTGAACGGATACTTCTGCTTATAATATAATAAGGTGCTTCTCCAGAACTTCGGTTATTAGATGCCAATCAGCCGCTGTTTCACGCAAAAAAGGTGGCAATAATAACGTATAAATAAGAAAAAACTTGTACTTTTGCAAATTAACTTGAAAGTTTGAGTTTGCTTGACTTTAGAAATATGTGGTTCAACTTAGGGACGTATATAGGATTAAACTTGAAATTGATATGAATAGCAGAACATATTATGGAGAATATTCATTAAGGCATTGGCTGCAGCTGATGCTGAGCGAGAATATTGTGTTGCCACAATACCAACGGAGCTTCGTATGGAAAGAGCAAGACATGAAACGACTCATAAAGTCGCTTGTGGAGAAACAGTTTGTTCCACCGGTTACTTTGGCACTATTTAATTCAAAGGCTCAGAATATCAACACGAATTTGATTATCGATGGACAACAGCGTCTTACAACCATTCTGTTGCTGTTCCTTGGTTATGTTCCTGATTTGGATAAGTTCGAAACAGATGACATTATTGCGTCTGGAGATGATAGTTCTGAAGATGATGTGGATGAGACCGAAACGGCTCCGAAGTCGAAAATTCCAGTCAAGTGGACTATCAGAAAACTATTTGTAAACAAGCCTTCAGAGAACACTGTTGAGCGAATAAGGGCAAGGCTGGCTTCTGACGATAAATACTGTGAGTTTAATTATACAGGGCTGAAAGACGATTTTTTCGACAAAACATTCTTGGGCTTTTCCTACATTATTCCCGAAAGTAACAACGAGGATGAAATACAAAATAGCTACACGCAACTGTTCCGTAATATAAATTACTTAGGTGCTCATCTTTCGGTGGTTGAAAGTCGACGATCGCTGTATTACATGAAGTCGCAATACCAGAAATACTTCGAAGGTCAGCTTGAAGATGAAACCGATGTACTTTGTGGTATCGCATTGCTTGAAAAGATGAGGCTTACAAAAATTGACTTTGTAAGGTATTTGGCAGTGCTTTCACAATACACTATTTTAGACGCCAAAAATAAGGATAAAGTGTTGAAGTGGTATTCAGCTTATTCTTCCCGAGAATCATTCTATTCAGACTATGTATCGTACATTGTTGGTGTGGAACAAGAAAGCTATGAAAAGAAATTCGATGGATTTAATTTTGAAACCACATTTCCTGATGAATGCTGGCAACAGCGTTTTATTGAACTTCATGATGCGATTTCCACATTGAGTCCAAGTTTAGGTCTGAATAAAGACAATGCCTTCACCTCGTGGATTGATGCCGATTATTGGTTGTTTGGGCTTATTTATTATTTGGTGTTTGTTGGCAAAAAACTTAAGGATGATAAAACTTTATTGATTGAACAAATGATTAAAGAGATTAAAAAGAAACGTGATACTGCAGAGTATTCCAAATCACCCAATCGCCTTGGGAATCTGCGTGAAAGATTGTTGAAATCAATTGAAATTGTTGGAAAACATGTACAATAGTGTTCATGGCAAGTTCATATTAACGCCACTTTATAATATTCTGCTTGACGGTATATATGCAAGTGCCTCAATTAAGACAGGAGTAGAAACTTATCCGTTAGGGGAGTATTTTTTTCAGTCGCTATTCCTACGTATGACTGGAGCTCAGGAGCAGAAGATGAAGTGCATTAGCTGGGAGTTGGCTACAAACGATTATACTTATCGTTATGATTTGTTGCACAAGAAAAACTACGGCGAATGTTCGAATTACTTTGAAAAATGTAGTATTTATAAGGATCTTATAGAGCTAATTCAGAAGATGCAGCCCGACTTCTCGGCGTATCAACTTTGGGAAGATGCAACAATGAAACAGGAAACATGGGAAAAGGAAAGAAAAAAATGGGAAAGGAAAATTGAGGAGAATAATCAAAAACAAGCGCAAGCCATTATAAAAAAGAAAGAAAAAGAAACGGAAAAGAGCATTAATCAAGATGAGAAGGATAAAATTGTAAACGGATTAAAAAGCCATTCCCTGCCCGAAGAGGATTTCCGCCAGCATATTGCTAGTGTGAAAAAGAAAGCTATTATTAGTAGTTTGATTCATTCTATTCAAAACGGGCTGGCGTCATCTCAAATAGTATTATGGAAACAGGCTGATTTTGATGCGTTTAGCAGCTTTTGGCCCAAAAATCTAAAACCAGAGTGGATAGCAATCAACAATATGCGGTTGTTGGAACCAAAACTGCAAAAGTTTTATGAAGAAGTAGTATATGTTCATCGTAATCGCTGCGCTCATAATACCAATTCTTATCAACTAGATTTACCTTCTCTGAAAACCATTGCCGATAAAGGATACGACAATCAGAATTATTTCTATCGTTTTGTGTTGCTGATACTTATCGATGAGGTTTTTGTTCGATTGTATAGGAAATACCAGAGTTTGCTTGAACCTGAAATCATTATTTAATGATAGTTGATAATAGTAATGCCATAATTTCGGTTATGTTGTCAAAGCGGCAGCATTAATAAATACTTATGAATATTGTCACATGTTCTAAAGCATGCCGATGAAGAAAATCATCTGTTGTTTTCCCATTCCGTTTTTTCTGCGTCCCTAACGAGTTAGAGAATCCTCTCCTCTACGCTTGTAAAGTCCTTGATTTCTTTATTGTTACTTCGTTTAGCCATTGTATTTTGTTATTTGTTATGCCACAAAGAAAAAACATCTGTCAAGATAAAGCCGTTGATTAAACGTTTGTTGGCGACAGTAGTCGTTTGTTGTCGTTTGCTGTCGGATATACTTTTGATAATCAAATATGTAGTATAATACGACGACATAAGAAAAACCCTAACCGTTATCCAGTTAGGGTTTCCTTTTCCATAATATCCCGAACAAAATCCGAGCCTATCTCTTCTACAATTCAAAATAACCAAACCCGGCGATGGCGGCCAGCATCTGGTCCACATAGTCCCATGAGGTAGGCGACCAGCGGAATCCGAGACGATACAGCACTTGTGATGTATATTGGTTGTCGGCTGGAATCATCACGGCTTTCTGTCCATGCGCCATATCTTGGTAGGCAATCAGGCTGGAGAGGCGCTTGGCCTTTTCGGGGTCTTGCTTGGCGGCTTCCAAAGCCTGGCCGAAGGCCTCGGCTTCCACCTGACGCGGTGCCTCGCCGACTTTTGCTAACTCGGCCAACACATCGCCGAAATGCACAAAGTGGTCGTTGAAGGGATGGAACAGACAGCACTCTTGCGGCGTTTCCGAAAGCAAAACAATAGCCTTCGCGACCTCGTTGATGGGGGAGAACTCCATCGGGGCACTGGTCAACTCGTAAGGATAGCATCCCAGCATCTGATAGACACGGATGCGACCCATTGAGCTGTTGGTCTGGAAGTTGATTTGGAACTCACCGTCGGTGGAACGCGGCGCAAGGTTGCCTACACGCATCACCTTGGCGTTCAACTTGTGCAAGGCCACGGCATCGAGGACGACGCGCTCGGAGAGGAATTTGGAATGGACATATTGGTTGTTGAGGCTTTGGCCGAAATAGAGTTTCTGCTCGGTGTAAACCGTATTCTCCGGTGGCATCCCATTGATGGACATTCCGGCAGTGCTGTAGGTGGAAACATGAATGAGGCGAGCATTGTTCATCAGGCAGAATTGGACACAATGCGTCGCTCCACCCACATTGACATCCTCAATTTCGGTGCCCTTGGAGAAGTGTTTCACCACAGCGGCACAATTGAAGACGGTATCGACTTTGCCGTCCACCTTGATTTCTTGGGTCACATCGCCGTTGATGACGCGCAAACGGCCATCAAACAATTCGCTATAGTTCTTGCTGAAGTAGTAATACAGCATCTCTTTCAGGCGGCGTTCGGCCTTTTCCACATTCTCCGCCCTCACCATGCACCATATGACAGGTACATCTTTGCGCTCGATGAGTTCCTTAAGGATGTGGATACCCAAGAAGCCCGTGGTTCCCGTAACAAGCACGTTGCCAATGGGTTGCTTTTCACCATTGCGGAATGCATCAAGCGTGTTGACTTGCAGGACTTTTTCAATGGGGCCGTAGTTGTAGTTGCGGGCCTCCTCGTCCTCTTCCACAGCACCACCGGTGATGAAGTTGGCCAACATTCGCGGTGTTGGGTTAGCAAACACATCACCGTAGGCGATATGATGCCCGGCCTTGTCAGCCTCGATGATGACGCGGGTCACCATAAGCGAAGTGCCGCCCAACTCGAAGAAGTTGTCCGTGGCACCAATCTTGTCCATAGACAAGATGTCGCTGAATATCTTACAGAACAGTCTTT